>ERZ772871.54-NODE-54-length-192810-cov-63.4091_pt1 | contig 192810 bp, 190 predicted proteins | sample MGYA00511899_ERZ772871 | MGnify/ENA primary metagenome ERZ772871 (study PRJEB29015, sample SAMEA2737693) | human gut metagenome | biome: human gut; feature: human-associated habitat; material: faeces | place: China | collected 2012 ...
TTAAGACACCACCCTTTCACGGTGGTATCAGGGGTTCAAATCCCCTTGGAGTCATTTTTTGTTCTTACTCTGAATAGAATATAATATGGCGACATAGCCAAGTGGTAAGGCGTGGGTCTGCAACACCACAAACTAAGGAGTCAAATAATATATCTATTCCTCCTTAGCTCAGTCGGTAGAGCATGCGGCTGTTAACCGCAGTGTCGTTGGTTCGAGTCCAACAGGGGGAGCTACAAACCCAATAATTGTGCAAAATAACTAAATACGGCGCAGTAGCCAAGTGGTAAGGCAATGGTCTGCAACACCAGTATTCACCGGTTCAAATCCGGTCTGCGCCTCTTAAAAAGCCCAGAAAATCAAGGTTTTCGAGGCTTTTTCTTTTTTCAAAATCCTATAATTCTGTCTAAAAAAATAAGGTGGCAAAATTATAGGAAAGAAAAAGTTCACAATTTTTTCTACAAGTCCATTTTTCCATAATCCAATTCCCTTTTTTAAAAAATTAATTCTAAAATATAAGTTTTCATGCTTTAATATTTATAGATATGTCCGCCAAAAACCGTTAAAAACCTTATAAAATCAAGTAAAATCGTTTCGTAAGGTGGACGATAAGGTGGCAGAATTTTGGTTGTTACAGCCTGTGCCATCATACTGTAGACAACCATTACCTCTGTTAAGCGGATGATTTATGCAATCATAGCATCAATTAAACTTACCTTACGTTCACTGTCTGTATGAACATAAGTACGCATGATCACCTCATAGTTATCGCCAATGATTTCAGCAGCTTCCTTTATTTCTCCCATATTGTGAGTCTGCCGGATCAGATTTGTTGCAAAAGTGTGCCGTAGTGCATGAAGATTATATTCTGGAATCTCAGCACGCTTACAAATTTTCTTTAGCGTATTGGCTAAATTTTGGATTGTAGGGCTGACACCATTTTGCGTAGATAATATCAAATCTGGAAAAACCCGATTTTTATCGTATAGCTCCATCATACATGATAGTGAAAATTCAGCTTCCTTGTTTAATGGAATAGTCCGTAAACTATTTGGGTATTTTGGAGGAGTCAAAATCATTTTAGTCTTTTTTTTGGAACCGGCCTCTCTGTTTTTAACCCTGCTAAGCGTATGTGTGATTTTAATGCCACGCCGTCCTAAAAAGGGCACGATAGAAGATTGACCTAATGCAAGCAATTCACCACCACGTAAACCTGTGTTTAAAAGGAATACAATGGCAGGACCATATCTATACAAATAGCGTTCATTTTTATTTGGACTGGGTTCCATTGCAATTTCTTTTATGATCTGCTCATGTTCTGGTGGGATGATTGAGATTTCCTTTGTTTCTACAGGAAGAACGGATTCTTCCGGCATTATCACCCGATTTAAAATATCAGAAAAGTTTTTTGGCAGTTCGCCGAGAGAAATTGCTGTTTTAATCATTGCAGACCAAAATAAGTAAATTTTCTTTAATGATGAATAACTCAGGATTTCCTTTTTGGCATTAATCGTTGCTGTAATATCATCAGCAGTCAGATTAGAAAATGTTTTGCTAAAAGCATCCGTATCTTTTAAATGATTTTCGTATGTTTTTTCTAATCGATCTAGGCTGGTTTGTTTGAATTTGCCAGCTTCAACCATGAGACTTTTGCGGAATAAGTATTTGTTCGCATAGTCCTGTACTTTGATGTTTGAAGTAATTGCGTCTTGTATTGCCACTTTTATCTTCCAGTCATCTAATAATGCTTTCGCTTCTCCTTTGGTAGGAGCATTAAACTCCTTGTCCGGTAGCCCTTTTTTTCTATATCGGGCAGTCCATCCTCCTCTCTTATTTGGAAATAGTGATCCATCCCCTTTGGATCTTCTTTTTTGTTGTGTACCTTTCGTTGTTCTCGCCATGAATAGTTCCCTTTCTTTAATGAGATATTCATGCCAAATCAGGTATAAGGTCTATTTTAATATAGCCAAGCCTGATTGACAATAACTTTCTAAAGGGCCTAAAAGAATATTTGCTTTCCTATGTTTTTCTTGAGAAACTCCTGAATAGAAGCTGGTGAAGTAAAATATTGCCGCCCAACTTTTGTAACGGGAAGAATTCCACTGTCAAGAAGTTCCCTGGTTTTTGTTTTTCCAATGCCGAGCATGGATGCTATCTCCTGAACGGAGTATGCTTTAAAGAGATTGTCTGTTTCACTCAATATAATCACCTCTATAAATTAGATTAATGAAAGAGTAGACATATCAGGAAACCGTTTCCTATGCCATGTTTCATGCACGTATGAGGTGTTACTATGTAATCATCAAGCTGCAGGCGTGCATTTATGCGACACTATCTGCAGCACCTATATACATTTCCTGATAAGGTATAAAATTATCAAGGTACAATAGCGTAAGACTTGGTTTTGTCTTAACAATTTCATTAAGTAATTAACTGAGATTTTTTCAGATTGAACAGATTATGTACTTTTTATTAAAAATTTTTCTATAAACTTGAAAAAAGAGAGATGGGATACGTGATATTTCAATATTCTAATTGAAGTCATATATGCAAAGCATAGTATTTAAAAACATACAATATATTGTGCATGAAGATTGACATATACTATATCATGTGCTACTATACTGCTATAGTTAATTTTATGCGTACCCATAGGGGGAGTTTTGGATTTGTATAAATCCGAAGACTCAAGGAGAGCAGTAAGGCTGCTTATTCCGCATAAGTTGTTTATGATTGTATAAAGTGTCACTATCTGTCCTTATGGGGCAATAGCGGCACTTTTGTTTTTTCGGTAATATTATCAGGGATATGAGAATGGATAGCGAAGGAATACTTCACTTTTCATTCTTTTTTTATGCCCTAATGAAAGGCAGGATTGCCACAATCAGCTTTGGCTGTTTATGGATAAATAAATTTAAGAAAGGTGGTACACACATGAAAGAAACAAAGATTTATGCAGATGAGTTTTGCACTACATTTGCAAGTACAACGGAGATGCTGGAATTTCTGGCTGAGAGGGCAAAGCAGTCCAAGTGGATTCGTAAGCCTACCAGGATGCTAAAACTGGTTCCATTGGAAAAGGAGGCAGAAACCATTGAAGAAGCCTGTGAAAAAGAACTGGAAGGAATAGTAGAGGATACAGAAAAGAATACCCAGTTGGTATTAAAAGTGAACAAGGATTTTTATCCGGTTCGTGACTGTGCTATCCATACAATTCTGAAAAGAGCCGGCATTAATGGAACAGGATTAAAGAAACTGGAGAAAGCTACTTATGCAAAGGTAGTAAACTACTGTCTTCAGGTAGCGAAAGGAGATGCCTTAATCAAGGTGGCAGATGGAAAAGTATCTGCAGTACATGGCGGTGATGATCATGATTACTGTGTACTGGATATGCAGACAATCTTCAATATGACAAGTGATTATCTGAAAGCACATTTTAAGGGAAGTACTTATCTGGAGGGTTCTGGAAGTTTTGACCATTCCATTGTGTCTGCTATGTGGACTTTAGGAGGAAATCAGGAACTTTTGGATACTTATCACCAGGCTTTGGAAGATCATGGAATTGAGGATAAGAGCCTAGCTCCTGCACTGCGCCTGACTACTTCTGATGTAGCAGTAAGTGGTGTGAATCTGTATCCCATGATGCTCTCGCAAACCAGTAACCGTGTCATTAACCTGGGAAGTCCTATCAAACTGTCCCATGATAGAGGGGCGACCTTACAGGATTTCCGGAATAATCTGGACAAAATTTTTTCCCGTTATCAGGAAGCAGTTAAAGGAATTGTTGGTTTGATGGATATAGATATCCAAAACCCTGTAAACTGCCTGCATCTGATTATGAAGGAACTTAAAATCAATCAGAAAATCCGAAATGAAGTAGTAGATCTTTTTGTGGGACAATATGGAGAAGAACCATGTACCGCTCATGACCTTTATTTTGCCATGCACGAAGCTGCTTTCTTTGCTGCTTGTGAAGGGTTTTCTGCACCACGGATTTTAAAATTGGAAGAAGACATTGCAAAAACACTGGTCTTTGACTGGAAAGGGTTTGATGTATATGGAACGATTAAATTATAAGGAGGAAATGAGATGAATACAGCATTAAATTATCAGCCGGAAGTTCTTGTTGATACAGCAGATTTGAGCCGAGAAGAGTGGTTGGATTACCGGCGCCTTGGCATTGGAGGAAGCGATGCAGCGGCAATCATGGGCTTATCCCCATTTGCGACAATCAGGGATTTGTATTTCGATAAAATTGGTGTTACGCCAGTAATCGAAGAAGAGGAAGAAAACTGGGTAGCGAAAGAAGTGGGACACCGCCTGGAAGATTTGGTTGCCATGATTTTTGCAAAGAAGACGGGGCTTGAAGTTTTCCCTGTACGAAAAATGTTCCGGCATCCGCTATATCCGTTTATGTTGGCGGATGTGGATTACTTTATCCGTTTCCCAGATGGAAGCATTGGAATTTTGGAATGTAAGACCTGCAATTACAATGCAAAAGACAAATGGGCAGATGATGGGATTCCTGAAAACTATGTTTTGCAGGTTCGTCATTATCTTGCAGTCATGAATATGAATAAAGCATATATTGCCTGCCTTTATGGAAACAATGAAAATGAATTTGTTTATCGGTGTCTGGAACGGGATAGAATGGAGGAAGAAGAACTTATTGAACAGGAGAAATACTTCTGGGAAGAATATGTGGAGAAGAAAATAGAACCACCGTATTCCGGGAAGCCAGATCTCATTTTGGCTAGTATCCGGAAATATAAGGGTTACGCAGACAAATCAATTCCTGAAATCAGCATATCTAGCTTGGAATCACGCAGTCTTGAAAAATATCTTAAATTATCTGAAGAAAAATCCCAATTGGAAAAAAGAAAAAAGGAGATTGAAGCGGAACAACGTGCATTGAGCGTACCGTTTGTCGAGCTTCTTGGACAAGGGTGTAAGGCAGTGATCGAGGATGGGAGTTTCCGTTACCGGATTACTTATAATCCTACGATACGCACCCAGATTGGAAAAGAAAATATGGAGAAACTGAAAAATCAGCATCCGGATATCTACGAAGAATACACAAGTACTACAGAAAGCAGGATTTTCCGGATTAAAAAGGAGGTTGCATAATGTTACAAGGAAAAAAGGCATATATCTGTTCTCCGCTGTCTGCCCCGAATCCAGAGGGAGTGCAGCATAATATGGAACTGGCAAAATACTATCTCATGCAGATGAAAAGGCTGTATCATTGCCGTACTTTTGCTTCACATGCTCATCTTCCATTAATGTTAGATGACCGTATCCCGGAAGAACGGGAAACTGCAATGCAGATTGCAGTTTTGATGTTGGATTTATGTGAAGTATTGATCATTTGTGGTTCACATATCAGCGAGGGAATGAGAAGCGAGATTCAGACAGCATTTGTAAAAGGAAAGGATATTTATTGGTATGACTCCAAGATGAAACCAGGGGAATTGATGAAAGTAGAGAACTGGAGGGACATAGACGATGAGGTGCAAATATATACGTAAGATTTTTCAAAATGAGGAAAACGGATATACGGTTGCATTATTTTCCACACTGAATCAGGAAGTTCCTCTTTCTGCCAGGGATAAGTTTTGGGCAGAGAAAAAAATCATTGCGTTTACTGCCAAAGGATATGACCTTCCGCTTACGGATGAGATCGAAATTGAGATGGAAGGCGAGTGGGAAACAAGTTCCTATGGGACACAATACAAGGTGGAAACTTTTTTAGAGGTTGTACCTAGAACAAGGGAAGGTATCTTAGGATACCTTTCTTGTGGTTCTTTAAAAGGAATTGGTCCCAAAACGGCAGAAAGGATTGTCAATCGTTTTGGTCTGGATACCTTAGAGGTGATGGAAAAATATCCACAGGAATTATTAAAAATTCAGGGGATATCTCAGCAAAAACTGGACCGTATTGTGGATTCCTTTGGAAAAAATAAAGTATTCCGGGAATTGATGACCTTTTTATCACCATTTCATGTTACTCCTAAAAAAGCAAATATGATTCTTCAGAAGTTTCGGGATCAATCCGTAGAAATCATTCGGAAGCAGCCTTATATCCTTTGTGCTGTTAAGGGGTTTGGTTTTCTCACTGTGGATGCCATTGCAAGGCAGTGTTGTGCTGCAACGAATGATCCTATGCGCATTTCCGGCTGTGTCAGTTATGTGTTGCGGGAAGCCATGAAGCAAAACGGACATTTGTATCTGGAGCAGGAAATTCTGGTAAAAGATGCCTTGAAAGTTCTAAATAAAGAACCGGATCTTCAGCCGGTGACAGAAACAGAAATTTTAAAAGTGATCTATCGTCTGGTTATGCAAGACAGTATCGTGGTAGAAGAAAATAGGATTTACATTACCAAACAGTATCAGGAAGAAGATGACACTGCTTCTATGATTGCAAGAAAATTGTATGAGCGAATTCCAGTTCTTACGATTGAAAAGGAACTGGAGGAAGCACAGAAAGATTTAAACATAACATTATCCGAACAGCAGAAAGAAGCAGTACGTATGGTTTTTGCAAACCCGATCAGCATTATTACTGGAGGACCTGGAACCGGTAAAACAACGGTTTTAAAGGTCATTTTGTATATCTATCAGAAAAAATGCGGGAATAAAGTCCAACTGATGGCACCAACTGGTCGTGCCGCAAGGCGAATGGCAGAGAGTACCGGAAGTGGGGATGCAACTACGATGCACATGGCACTGGGGCTTTTTGGTGACGGAGATTATGAAGCACTTATAGATGAATTGTCCGCAGATTTTATTAATGTGGATGAGGTATCTATGGTAGATATGCACCTTGCCTATGAATTTTTTTACAAGGTAAAAGCAGGAGCCAGAGTGCTTTTGGTCGGAGATGTCCACCAGCTTCCTTCTGTAGGAGCAGGAGATGTGTTCCGTCAGCTTATTTTGTGTGGGAAAATACCGGTTACTGTTTTAAATCTGGTCTATCGTCAGGGGAAGGACAGCAATATCCCCATAAATGCCCAGCTTATCAACGAAGGAAAAACAAATCTGCAATGGGGAGATGATTTCCAGATGATTGAATGTTCAGGAGCAGATGCAGCAGCACAAATTGTTAAGAATATTTATCTCAAGGAAATTCAGGTGTATGGTATGGAGCAGGTACAGATACTTTCTCCATACAAAGTGCGAAGTGCAGCCGGTGTCTTGGAACTGAACCGCAGTCTGCAGGATGATGTAAATCCTCCTGTATCCGGGAAACAAGAGCTTCATCTTGGCGGTGAGATATTCCGAGAAGGTGACCGAATCCTTCAAAACAAAAATACAGAAGTTGCCAGTAATGGAGATTTAGGTACTTTGGTACAGATTTCTGAGGATGAGGATAACAACCCAATAGTTCAAATCGTATTTACAGACGGACGCAGGGTGAAGTATGAGGCAGAGCAGGTGGAGATGATGGAACATGCAAATGCCATAACCATACACAAAAGCCAGGGAAGTGAGTGCCACGTGGTTATCATTCCGTGGCTAAAAGCTTTTTATCCCATGCTGAAGCGGAATATTTTTTATACAGGGATTACCAGGGCGAAGCTGCGCGTTTATATTGTTGGGGAATGGAAAGCTGTTTGTCAGGCAATTCATACAGATGATACAGGTACCAGAAAGACGATGCTGGCGGCAAAAATACAACAGTATTGTGAACGGTATCAGCCACAGAGTAATAGACAGATCCCGACAACAATTTGCAACCGGGCTGTGTAAAAAAATAGCAAAATAGTTCAATGTTGAGAATTGGCAGGTTATTACTTTATAAAGGGATGTCCTGCCGGTTCCAAAGAAAGGAGCAGGCAATGAGCGAATTATTATATAACAAGTCAAAAGCAGTAGAAGAACTGAATAAAGTGGAAGGATTTTATCCTCTGGAACTTGCCAGAGTTATTTCTAATGAAGGGCAGGAGGAACAACGGTATCTGGATGTGAAATATCGGAAGCTGTGGTTCCGTCTGGTAAATCCTACAGGCAAGATTATCAGCCGGATTGTTCATTTTACAGAAAATATGGCAGTTGTAGAAGCCAGGATTTATCTGGATAAGTGTGATCAGGAGAATAATTATATTGCCAATTCCTTTTCGCAGAAATTTCGTACAACAGATACACAGTTTGGAGATAAATTTCTTGAAATGGCAGAAACCGCAGCGATTGGGCGAGCTTTGGCAGATGCGGGATATGGTCTGCAATTTGCTGATGTAGGGGAAGGTAATGATCCCATGCAGGTAGATGCAGGAATTCCTGTAAACCAGGGAACTTCGATGCAGGCTGCGATGCCGGCACAAAATCCGGCACCTGCAATGCAACAGACACCGAATCAGCCGGCAGGGGCGATGCCAGCATTTCAGACGCAAGCAATGCCAGGACAGCAGATGATGGAGCAGTTTTACCAGGAAGCACAAGCGAATGGAAATACAATTAGCAGGGCAACGGGGAGTGGACAGATGACTAATCCGGTAATGAGTTCGGCAAGTGGTGGTGTTGCACCAACTATGCAGCAGATACCTCACCAGCAGCAGATGCCATCTAAGCCGCAATCTCTGGCTCCCAATATGCCGGTGGAAGAACTGGTGAAATGGATGAGTTATGAGCAGGCAATCCAAGTTGCCATAACAGGAAAAGGAAAATTTAGCGGAAAAACTATGGGGCAGGTTGCGATGGAAAGTCCTTCCAGCTTGCAATGGTTCGCAGAGCAGTATCATGGACAGAACCATTTTATACCGGCAGCAGCCAGAGTAATTCTTGCAAAAGCATAACAAATAGCCGGTGATCATCATTCTTTCCACAGCCTTTATTGGCTGTGGAAGAAAGGAGGAGCCATAGAGTGTATGATATGTCAGGCTTTAACTACGATATCACAGATGTTGTACATTTACTGCAGCTTAGAGTACGGCATAAGAATTCTTCATCGATGGATGTGAATTGTCCATTTTGTGGAGAAACAAAAGGAAAAATGAATGTTAATCTTCAGAAAAATGTGTTTCGGTGTAATCGGTGTGATGCTTCCGGCGGAATGCTGGAATTATACGGAAGACTGCATGGTGTTTCCAGCGCAGAGGCAAATCGGCAAATCCGGGAAGCTCTGGGAAAGGGAGAGTACAGAACAAATTATCAGGTAGCTCCTAAAAAAGAGCCTGTAGTAATTTTCAATGCCGAGTTGGCAGATGCAGATGTCATTGACCGAACATATCAGGAGATGTTGTCCTTATTGACATTAAATGATAAACACCAGGAGGATCTTAAAAAAAGAGGGCTGACGGAAGAACAGATCGAGATACAGAGGTATCGTAGTGTACCGTTGTTTGGAATTAAAAATATGGTACAGAAACTGTTGGAATCCGGACAGACAGTAAAAGGTGTGCCTGGATTTTATGAAGATCAAGATGGGAAATGGACAATTAATTTTAGTTCTAAAAATTCCGGGATTTTAATACCAATTCAATCCCCGGAAGGAAAAATACAAGGATTTCAGATTCGGTTGGATCAGGTAATGGAGGGACGGAAGTATATCTGGCTTTCCAGTGTGAAATTTAAAAATGGAGTATCATCAGGAAGTCCGGTACATGTCATAGGAAACCTGGACGCAGAACAGATCTATTTAACAGAAGGCGCATTAAAAGGCACGATAGCTCACTATTTATCAGGGGATACGTTCATTTGTGTTGCAGGTGTGAATCAATACAGAAATTTAAAGCCAGTTTTGGAAATGTTGAAAAGCAGGCATCTGCAGCACCTATATGAAGCGTATGATATGGATAAAAAAATGAAGGTATATTGTGACGGGGATTCCGAAAAATGTGATGCCTGTCAACGTAAATCAGCCACTTTTTATTGTCCGCATAAGATGCAGAAACGGCAGATTCTACAGAACGCTTGTAGAAAGGTGTATGAAATCTGTAGTGGATTGTCTATTTCCATGAGCCGTATGGTTTGGGACATGGATCCTTATGGTGAGTGGAATGGACAGATCAAAGGAATTGATGATTATTACTATGTATTGAAAAATACAGGGTGAATATGGACCGGGCAAGTTGTCCGGTCTTATGGAAGAGGAGGATTCGATGAAACGAAAGAAAATTTACGGTATATTTATGCTTGTAGCCATTGCTGTTTTTTTATTTGCAGGAGGAAGGATACTGCAAATTTATTTGAATTATCAGGAAAGTCAAAAAGTCTATGAGCAGATGGAAGGGTTTACACAAAAGATAGAGGATCAAGACCTGTCACCAGAAGCGGTTCCAGGGGAAACACCAGAGGAGGTCGCAGAGCAGGGAGTCCTACAGGTGGATTTTAACAAGCTGGAAGAAATCAATCCAGATGTCATTGCATGGATTGAGATTCCTGGTTTGGAAATTAGTTATCCGGTAGTCCAGGGGAGGGATAATGACTATTATCTGCATCACCTGATTACGGGAGAAAATCATAAAAGTGGCAGTATTTTTATGGACTTTCACAACCAGGAGAATTTATCAGACAGAAATTCCATTATCTATGGGCATAATATGAAGGATGGGAGCATGTTTGGAACCCTGGATCAGTATCAGTCACAGGCACTTTATCGAAACTATCCCTGTTTTTATATGTATGTGCCAGGATATATTTATGAGTATCAGATTTTTTCCTGTTATGCAGCACCGACGGATCATCCAGCATATACTTATGATTTTCCTACTTCTGAGGACTATGAAGTTTTTCTGGAAACACTACAAAGAAGTGCTGAGTATAACACAGGGATGACAGTTACCGAGGAGGATCAGGTAGTGACCTTATCAACTTGTGTAAATACCCGAAAGGATTATCGCTATTTAGTACATGGAAAACTGAAACAGAAAATAAAAATGGAGGAATAACAGATGTTAGATTTTGAATATGCAAAGGCATTGGCAGAGGTTGTGCTGGATACAACTTGCAGCGAAAAAGAAAGAGAAGTACGGCTGGAGTGTTCAACCCAAATATTTGGCAGAGCAAATGCTTATTTAAAGAAAGGCTTCTTACCCGATGTGGTAGAGGCTTTTTTTGTGCGAAAAATGAAAGGTTTGCCACTGGTATCGACAAAGCAGGATATGCAGGATTTTTTGAAAGTCAGTACACCCCATTATTTTGGCGGGAAATTTACAGTTAGTAATATTCCGTATTATTCAGAGGAAGAAGAACTGCTACTTTGGTCAGAAACATCACTTCGTGGTCCATTGATTACAGCCGGATACGAACGCTATATGGAACTGTTTAAAAAGATTTTGCCTCAAAAGGCAGAACAGATTAATTTTTTATAAAGAGAAATAATTCGAATGAGGACTGGAAATATATGGTGGTTTAAAGATAAATGTTAAAAATTATTATATAGGAAGAAAGCATCTGTCTGTAGCAAAATGCTGCAGACAGGATATTTTTTTGAAAAAAAGTTGCTTTGTACGGAAGCTCTGCGTACAAGAGAAGTATAAAGAAAAAAAGGAGAGATGATTTTATGATAAAAAAAGTTCGGATTGCGGTAGACCATGGCAATAGAAATATGAAAACCTGTTCCCAGGTATTTACGACAGGGCTTACCATTCAGGATAAAAAGCCTGCCAGAGGGGAAAAGTTCCTGTTCTATGAGGGAAAGTATTATGTGCTGAGTGAAAATAGGATTCCTTATCAAAGAGATAAAACGCAGGATGATCGATTTTTTATCCTTACTCTATTTGCAATCGTAAAAGAGCTGGAGGAAAACCCTCAAATTCAGCCGGAGGATGTCATTCAGGTGGATCTTCCGATTGGGCTGCCACCCAAGCATTATGCAGAACTTTGTGAACGGTATGAAGCATATTTTAAAAGACAAGGGAAAATCCATGATATCAATTACTGTGGTAGGACATATCATATCACCATTGGAGAGGTAATGGCATTTCCACAGGACTATGCGGCTATGATGACTATGATTGAAAAGCTGCAGCAGATTCCCAAAGTAGTAGGAATTGATATAGGAGGATTTACTACAGACTATCTGCTGATGCGGAAAGGTAATCCGGATATGGAAGCCTGTGATTCTATGGAAAAAGGTGTGATTACCATGTATAACAAGATTATTTCCGGGATTAACAGTGAATATGATATTTTGTTAGAGGAAAGTGATATTGACAGTATCCTTCAGGGAAACACAGAGTTTTATGAAGAGGCTGTAGTCCGTATGACAGAAGGTATGGTGCAGGATTTTGTAAAGGATCTGCTGAACAGTATTCGAGAAAGAGGCATAGATACCAAAGCAGCATATACGGTATTTATTGGAGGCGGGGCAAAGCTATTGAGCCATTTTCTGGAACAATCGGACCGTCTGGGGAAATATACCTTTATTGAGGATATTTCTGCCAATGCCAAAGGATATGACAGACTGTTTCAGATTATGTAGAGGAGTGTGATAAATGTGGAGAAAAAGAATCCCTATAAATTCACACTTGGATTTGATAAAACAAAGCCGACACATGTATGTGCGGCAGAGATTTTAAATTCCGTAAGGGATAAAGCCGACTTAATCGCATCAGCAGTGGTTGCTCATATAGATGGCGGCAGTACAGAAAAAGGGGCTGTATTGAACCAAGAAGCTTTGCAGATTATGATGTTGGAATTGGTAAAGCAAGAAGTGGAAAAAGCAATGCAGAATTATTTTTCAAAACAGGAGAATGTTCAAGTGGAAGAAGAAACAGAGGAAGATGTAATAGAGAAACAGAAGATATCTGAATTTGTCCTTGCACCTGAAGTTGCCAAAAGCGTTAGAGATGCAATGAGTGCATTTAGAAATAGATAGAAAAGAAAAAAGAAGCATCGGATTTTGAGTGCTTCTTTTTTGTTGCACATTTATGCCAATTCACAGGAACCCCACAGATTTCGCACAGGTTTCTCACAGATTTCATCCGTATAATCAAAAGTCAGATATTGTCAGAAAAAGGCTTAATTGAGTGGATCCTTTTCTTTCAATGCAGAAAGAAGCCCACGCAAGGTGCGTAGGGCAATTTGCCGCTCGTCTTCAGAGCAGTTTTGCAGTTCTTTCATAATCTGATAAGTAGTAGTGTCCGGTTCCTTTCGTTCATCCTGAACAGCTGCATCAATTGAAATATTCAGAAATTGAGCGATTGGGATTAAAGTTGCAAGTTCCGGATTGCCATTACAGGTTTCAATATCAGAAATGGTCCGGGTGGACACACCGGCTTGTTCTGCAAGTCTTGATTGTGACAGACCACGCCTTTCTCTTTCACTTCTTACCATATAGCCTAATTTTTTCTTGACGGTATCCATCAGCATCCGCATCACCTCACTTATTGTTTTATTTTATCGTAGATTGATAGTAAGAGAAACGCATTATAGTGCATGAAGATACGCAATATAATGTGAATTGCGGGGCAGGAGAACCTACAAGGGAGGAGCATCTATGTTGCAAGGAAAGACAAGGCACTTGTGTAATGATTCGTCAAAAAAATCTTGCTTTTGCAGGGGTGCCAAAAGGGTTATTTATATGCAGTATATGCGTTAATATATGAAGTCACCGTGCAGGATGATGCATGGGATAAGAAAGATGTCGAGCCAGAAGAAATGTGGTTCGGCGTTTTCTTTTACCAAAATAAAAATATCCTTCACAGATGCAGATCTCCACCTCTGAAATTTGGAAACTTATTGATTTCAAATTTCGGAGGTAGAAAATGAAAGAAGAACAAAAATATAATGGATCTAAAACAAGAAATTATTTCACTGCTTACTTGCTGGCATCTATAAGGGGAAAAAGACTTCGGTATCTGGAAAAGCAGCAGAAAATATTATTTGCAGAGGAAAATCTGGAAGATAAAGAATATACAGATGCGGATATTTCTCCAGAGGAAAGGCTGGAATTGGAACAGAAAGAACAACTGCTTATGGAAGAAGCACAGGGGATATATCCAGAGTGGAACGAAATGACGGATATAAGCCTTATAGAAGCCATGTTTTCTTTGCAGGAAGAAGAACGGAAGCTTATTTATCAGCATGTCTTTGAGGAGCGTACTTTTAAGGAGATGAGCATCTTAAATCAGATGACGGAAGAACGCTGTAAAGGTGCGTATTATTGGGCTATCCGCAAAATACGAAAGAGAATGGGAGGAAAGAAATCATGAATTTTAAAGAATTGTTATATCGGGCAAGACAAGGGGATGAAGATGCTATTCTGGAAATATTTGAAATGTACCGACCACTCTTGATTAAAAATGCCTTGGTAGATGGAATCTTTGATGAAGATCTGTACCAGGAATTGACAGCAGAATTGTTGAAGTGCATACGGTATTTTAGGGATGTAGAATAGAATTATAGGAGGTGTAGCGGTATAATCCATACACCTCCCTAGAGCATATTCTGCCATTTTTAGTAAATGGATTACATAATTATAATTGCCAATTAGGCAATAAAAAACGCAATTGAAACAAGAATACTAGACGGGATAAACTAAAATCCCCTAATATAGTAAAAAATAGTAGGAGGAAATTTCGATGGAGATGAACCAAAAAGAATGTGGAATAGTGTGCAAAGAAAATGGTACGGAGCAAATAGAAAAAGTAACAGAGGAAGAATGGAAATTATTAAAACAATATAGAAATTTGTGTGAAGAAAATAAATTAACCATCAACATTTTGATCCAGCGATTATTAGCACACGAGAAAGGCAGGGAATAAGTTGATTAAAGTGGCATTATGTGATGATATTATTGACTATAATAAAAAAATGGAGAGTTATATCGAAAAATATGGAAATGAAAATCATGTAGAAGTCAAAATTACTTCGTATGGAAGTGGCAGTCAGTTATTATTGAATTATCAGAAACGAAAGTTTGATGTTATATTTTTGGATGTGTCTATGCCTGAAATGGATGGATTTGAAACAGCAGAGGAGATTCGGAAGAGTGATACTGATGTTTCAATCGTTTTTTGTACTTCTTATTATACAATCACTAATGCAGGGAAAGGCTTTGAAGTTGCGGCAGAAGATTTTTTATCAAAACCTTTACTGTATAGAAAAGTTGAGAATATCTTAAACAAAATATATAAAAAGAAATTGTTGAATGCAGAGGAAAAATTATTTTTGAAATGTCACGATGGATTGATTACGCTGCAACTTTCCGATATAATCTATATACAAACAGAAAACAAGCTGTTGATCTTACATACAATTCATGGAGATGTGCAAAGTAGCCAAAGAATGAGTGAACTGGAGAAGCGTTTAAGCAAAAAGCAATTTTTTCGCTGTCATAATAGTTATATGGTCAATTTTGATTATGTTGAAGGGGTTAAGAAAGATAGTGTGTTAATCAAAGATAAAGTTCAGAAGTTAAAGACTATTCCAATAAGTAAATATAAGAAAGAAGAGTTCATGAGAGCATTAGCTAGATATGTGGGAAAATGGGAAAACTGAAAATCTATGTCAAAAATATGTTGATTTATACAAAGAATATTGTTGTATGGAAAAAAATGGATTATAGTCCTCATATACTAAACAGAAAGGAGAAAAAACATGGTTAATACTGAAACAACAGAAGAGTTCGTAAAAGAACTGGATTTAACAGAGGAAGAAATAGAAAGTTATACCGGATGTTCTGAAAGAACGCAGAGATGTTTAACTGATTGCCCATGGCCATTTCCAGGGGCATACATTAATGAAGCTAGTTAAAACAAAGAACCGTGTAGCCTATCGGATATGATAGTCTGTGCGGTTTCTTTTTTGGAGGAAAGTATATGTATACAATTACTTTAGAAGTAAACCAAATATGTAATTTACGTTGTACATATTGTTATCTTGGAAGAAAGACAAACCAAAAGATGTCCGAACAGATAGCATACAAAGGATTGGAAATTGCATTTTTAAATGCGGAAAATCATAGAGATCGAAGATTATGGGTGGATTTTGTAGGTGGAGAGGCACTCTTAAGTCTTTCATTTTTAAAGCATTTGGTGGATTATATAGAGGGGCAGGCATTAAAAAGAAATATTTTAGTGACATATTCTATCACGACAAATGGAACTATTTTAAATGATGAGATTTTAGCATGGCTGATTAAATATAGAATTCATTTAAAAGTAAGTATTGATGGAGATGAGGAAACCCATAATAAAAACAGAAAGAGGATTGATGGTGTTGGAAGTTATTCTAATATTATTGAAAACTGTATGTATTTCAAAGAATACGAGAAGAGAACCAAGCAATATATTCAGGCAGCACATGTTGTTACACAGAATAATTATGGGGAAACATTTGAATCTGTTTGCCATTTAGTTGAAAATCTAAATTTTAGCATAGTGGATTCTTCTATTGATGTTATGAATAGATGGACAACCGATCAGTTGGATGGTTTGGCTGATGAATGGGAAAAAGTATTACGTTACTATTTAAAAAGGAAAAAAGCAGGAAAAGCATTTCTTTGGGGACCAATTTTAGATTTGAAGAAATACGGAGAAAATAATGGAGAATCAGGATTTTGTGGTGTAGGTCTTATTCAAATATATATAAAGGTGGATGGGAGAATCTTTGGTTGTGCGGCAAATTTAGAAGATAGTGGGTGCATTGGAGATGTTGAAAATGGATTGTCTAAGGAATGTATCAAAAGATTGAGGAAAATAGGAAAAGAAGGTAATATGTGTTCAAAATGCAGCTTTGCTGTGAAGTGCCAAAGCAAAAATTGCATCATGAACAGTTTGGCATATAGTGGAACAGTAGGTGAACATAATCCTGATATGTGTTATTTTGAAAGGAAAAAGAGGAATCTATGGGAGATATATGCTCCTCAATTATAATTTTTTGAAAATAAAACTTGAAATATGGGTAAAAATACGCTATTTTTATTATAAATACCAACTTATGAAGTGACTGGTAGTAAGTGTTTTATTATATTGATGTGGTGGTGAAAATGAATATAATTAGGCGAAAGAGAAAGGAATTGGGGATTTCTCAAAAAGAATTAAGCGAAAAGTTAGGTACGAGTCAACAGACAATCAGCAGGATTGAAAAGGCAGATATTGAAAATATTCCCTGTAGCTTATTGGTGAAACTGGCAAATATATTTGACATACCAATAGATGTTTTGGTATATGGAGATAATAGTGATTTGTGTAAAAGTCAAATTGAAGAATTATGGGATGTTTTTCAAAAGTTAGATGAGATAAATAAAGCTACGTTATTGTTGATGGGAAGAAGGCTAAATGAAGCACAGATGGAAAATATGCTGAAGAAGCAGATAGGTGATATGAGTGATAAAAATAGCGATATGTGATGATGAAAAATATTTTGTAGATACAGTTGAAAAAATGCTAAAAATTTATGCAGAGAAAAATGGTAAGGACTTTTGTATAAAAAAATATACAAAGCCGTTGCAGTTAATGGAATCTTTAAAAGAAGAATTCCAAATTTTCTTTTTGGATATAGAGATGCCTGCGATGGATGGCATGGAGTTGGTGGATATTATCCGCAGACATGATGAAAAATCAATTATTCTTTATGTATCATCTCATAATGAATTTTTAGGGGTTGGATATAAGTATGATGTCCAAAATTTTATTACAAAACCAATTACACAAGTACAGATTAATTGTGAAATGAATAGAGCATTAAGAAAACTAGAGTCATATGAGCAAAAATACATAGCAGTAAAGAATGAGAAAGGATACTTTAAACTATTTCTTTCCGATATAGAATACATTGAAACCGTGAAACGAAAGGTTTTATTTCATCTACGAAATGGAAATCAGGAAGATGGATATTTTAAAATGAGAGATTTAGAAGAACGCTTGGAAAAATACTATTTTGTACGTTGTCATAATGGTATTATTGTAAATGTCGATTGTATTGAATCATTACATGATCTTACCACTACACTTTATTCCGGAGCTAAAATTTATATTACACGGTCTAGAAAACAAAACCTAATGAAAAAAATGGCAGAACGGGGAGGAAGTGTATAGTGTGTATGCACAGAGTATTATAAAGAATCTTTTTTCAATAATTAATATTTTTCTGATTACATATTTGTTGATTGATAGAAAAAACAATCAAGAGTATCGAAAGAAAAATTGGTATTCCTATGTTTTGTGCATTGGAAGTATTTTTCTGGTGCGGGTAATGGAGAATGGGGTATCCATACATATCGTTTATAATTATATTACGATTGTGATTATTGTCATGTTTATAGGACATTTTTTATTTCAACGGAATATGAAATATTGTATTTTGATAGGCAGTATTTTCTTATCTATTTCGTTATTAGGGCAATTACTAAGCAGTATTTTCCTATATCCATATAGTGGAAATAGAGTATTAGCTGAATTACCAGGAATATACCAAGTGGTGATGATGGTAATTGCAGAAAGTGTTATTATTGCCGGATGTTTGACATTAAAGAAAATTATAGAAAGAATTCCACCGCATTTATCAAGCATTAATGTGATGACAATTTTCATCCCGTTATTGCTTAATATTATAGTTATGGCAGTATGTACCGATAACCTATATAATGATAAAAAGGTAATTATTGGAAACATATGGTCAGTTATTACAATATCAATAGTTCCTATTGTTATGTTTTTAGGAACTGTCTGTAACATAGTGATTTTGGAGAACTACTTAAATGTAAAAAAAATCGAAAATGAAAAAAAGCTTCAAATAAGTGAGATGAGCTTGCAGTATGATTATTATATGAAACAATCGAAAGATATGGAAAATATCCGCAGGCTTTCCCATGATATAAAAAATCATTTGGAGGCATTGAAAGAAAATATAGAGCCAGAACAAAAAATAGAGTATATTAATGGTATTGAACGTAAATTAAATAAGTATCAAAGTTACTATAAATCAGGGAATACTTTTATTGATAATTTGCTTCATACGAAACGATTGGAGGCTATCGAAAAGGGAATTGAATTTAAGGTGTTTGCCGATTTTACAGAGTTTCGACAGATAAGAAATGAGGATTTATGTGTCATAATTTCGAATACAATAGATAACGCATTAAGAGAATGCCGGTTAATGAAAGAAGAAAATCCTATGGTAGAGTGTTTAGTACAGTTAAAGGCTAAAAAAGTAAAGGGGTTCTTGTCAATTTTATGTGAAAATAGCCTAAGAGATTCACAAGTACGTTATCTGCGAGAAAATGCAACACTGGAAACATCAAAGGAAGATAAGAAAAATCATGGGTTTGGTGTCAAAAATATTAAAAGTGTGGTGAAAGATTATGGAGGAGAAGTATCATTTAGTGTTTTAGATGATATGTTTTCTGTTTCTGTGATTATTCCGATAGAAATATAGTGTGACAAGATGGTGCTTATGGAAAATAAGTGCCATTTTTATTGGTCCAGGCAGGGCATAAAAAATGCAAACTAAACAAATTATATGTTTTTTCTTGAAGCAGGATGTAAAATAAAGAAAAAAGAAGAGGAGGCATGGGTATGCGAAAAAAAATGAAACTATTTATTGCCATGGTATCAGTGGGGGCTTTATTGGGAACGATGCCAGTTATGGCAGCGGAACAACCAGAACTTCCAACGAAAGTGCAGGATATTGCGAATGGTTCTGATGAACTTTACGGGGAAGGAGTTCCGATTGAGCATGGCACAAATCCAGATGAAAGATTTTCGTCTGGTGGGGTAGATCATACACATCAGTATATTGTTGCAAACGCACTTAAAATTCTGAGCAATGATAAAGGAAATAGTGCATTCAATGGTGAGCTGAACTCATCTATTCTTATGGAGGCAACCGACTGGCCGGATAAACTTGGAAATGAAACAGATGCAGGAACTTTTGCAGGACACTTTTATGATCCTGATACTGGAAAAAACTGGCTTGGTCAAAAATCTCCGACAGCTAGGACAAGAGCAGAGTCATATTTTCAGGCAGCAGTAAATGCGTATCGTGCAGGAGATGTACAATTGGCTATGTCAAACTTAGGAAAAGGCACCCATTATGTATCAGACTTAAATGAACCGCATCATGCATCGAACTTGACAGCAGTAAACAGCAATCATTCCGCTTTTGAAAAATATGTTGATAAAAACCGTAAATCTTACACAATAGCAGGAAATTCGTTTGGCTCATCCGTATATACAACCGCATTAAATACATCAACAGGAGATTTGATGTATTCCGCAGCAAAACATGCGAAAGGGCTTGCGGCGGATGCTCAAAAGGAAAGTTCCTATGATAGTGCAGGCAGACAATCTGTGCAGCATGCTATACAGACGGTAACTCAATATATGTATAAATTTGGAAAAGAAGTTGGAATCTATTAATAAGAGTTTTTCAGGTCTTGGTATTAAGAATATCGAGGCCTGTTTTTTATGCCATTTAGACACTAAAATACGCAAAATAATCAAAATATATGGCGAGATAGGAGAATTTGATTAAAATTGTTTTTAGTATATTCAAGAAAGGAGTAGACAGATATGTATAATTTCACATTATATATGACAACAGATTGTAATTTTAAATGTCAGTATTGTTATGAAGACTACCATAACCATTATCAGTTGAATGAAAAAACACTTGTGGACTCTTTGGAGTTTATGATGAATTATGGGGATAGAGGGAAAGTCTTGATTGATTTTTTGGGCGGTGAGCCTTTGCTGAAGAAAGATTTAATTTACAAGGCAGTAGCCTATATCAAAGATAATTATCCGGAAAGGGAAGTAAAGTATTATATTACTACCAACTGTTCCATGATGGATGATCGGTTCATTGCATTTATGAAAGAAAATCATTTTACAGTACGCCTTAGTTTTGATGGGAATAAGGAAACCCATGATTTGAACAGAGTTGCGAAAGATGGAGTTTCTTGCTATGAAAAAATTTTTGAGAATATCATGAAGGTAAAGGATAGTGGATTGAATTTTTCTGTAAGAATGACGGTCACAGAAAATACCATTCCGTATATGTTCGAAAATATCTGTTACCTGCATGAGCATGGATTGGATAACATCTGTATGATTATGGATGTATATTTAAAAATATGTGATGAGCTGAAGGCAGAATTTGAAAAGCAGGTGGGACAAATTTTGCGGTACTATTTGGCTGAGGCAGCAGCGGGCAGAGTTTTTACTATAGATCAATTTGATGGAAAAATGTTTAATATGTTGTGTGATTTTGGGAACTGCTTTGGCATGTGCGATGCCGGAATTGGAAATTTCAAGATCTTTCCGAATGGTCAGATATATCCATGTGGATTTCTTACAAGTAATGAAAAATATTGTATAGGTAATATCAAGGAAGGCGTTGATATAAGAAAGGCAAAATTAATAGCAATGTCGAACTTTGATAAAACCGATCCGAAGTGCAAGGGATGCACAATCCGAGATTTTTGTCATGGTATGAAATGCGGATATATGAATTTTATCAATACAGGGAAGATTAATGTACCATCGGATGCAGAGTGTATTTTTGAACATATCTTTTATAAGGCAATGGTGCAGATTCTTGAATATTATTTACAGCAGCCGATTGAAATAGTTAGAGAAAAATTAGGAGTGTATATAGACTATATCCAGGAGGAAGATTTAAAATTCAGTGAGTTCGGAGAGAAGATTGCCAAGAGGTTAAGCGATGAAAAGTAAAGAAAGCCGTCCATATCTTGGATTTTTAAAAGAGTATGCTTTTAAGAAAAAGTTACTACCTTCCTATATTTTAACAATAGCAACGATTGTGTTAACGGCGGGAGTTTCTTTGGTGCGTCCGGAGCTGCAGGGAAAAGTGATAGATGATTTGGGGAATCCACATAGTACCAGTTTATCTGCGTTTATGCTCCTTCTGGTGGTGTTCCTGGGCATGTTACTGCTGAACTACCTTATGAATTATGTACAGCGTTATATCGTGGCTGTTATTTCGGAAGAGATAGCAGCAGATATGCGACAAAAGGTAGAAGATAAATTATCAACAGTAAGCGTGAATTTTTTTGAGAAGATAAAGCTAAGTGACATTTTGCTGAAAGTAGATAAAGATGTTTCAGCAGTGAAACAATGTGGAATCACAAGTATTATCACATTGGTTTCCAATATTGTTATCCTGGTGGTTGTTCCTCCATATATGTTTTCTATCCATAAGGGGATTGCCGTATCCAATATTATCTTACTTGTCAGTGTTCCTTTTATTAGTAGAATCCTGGGGAAATTGATACAGGAAACCAGTGGTCAAGTTTTGGAAGGATATAACAGCATAACCAATGTTCTGACAAACACCTATGATAATTGGTTTATTACAAGACTCTTTCAATGTGGGCAATATGTGCATGATATGTACTTTGAGAAAAATCAGAAATACAAAAAAGAGACGAATCGCCAGAATTTGTTGTACATATTGAATACATCTACGATACTCGTGATTCAGTTTATAGGAACAGTCATAATTTGGGTAGTCGGTGCACAAGAAGTATTTAAAGGAAATATGACCATAGGTACCATTATGGCCTTGATGAATTACCAGACAATTATTATGAATCCTATTATTGGAATCGCACAGTTTGCTAACGAGTATCATACAGCCGTAGTTTCCTTAAAGGATATCAATGGTTTGCTTCAGTATCCGGATCAGAAACAAGGAGATGGAGAGAAAGTAACAACAGTTAACAACATTTCCTTAGAAGAGATGAGCTTTTCTTATACAGAGTCGAATAAGAAGGTATTTGACCGGCTCAATTTGAAGTTCGAAAAAGGCACTCTTTACGGAGTTCATGGAAAAAGTGGACAAGGCAAAAGCACTCTGTTCAAAATTATAACAGGTGTGTATCAACCGACAGAAGGAAAAGTAGTTGTGAATAACACAGATTTGCAGGAATTAGATATTAACAGCTATTGGGAAAATACAGGATATGTTATGCAGCGTACACAGTTCTTCAATGATACGGTAAGACGGAATATGGGATTACTACATATTGTTTCGGAAGAAGAAATGGATACAGTGGCAAAGTGCTTGGATTTGTATGATGAAATCCATACTTTAGAAATGGTATGGGATACCGAGATAAAGATAGATCCATGCAATTTCTCAGAAGGACAAATGCGGCGTTTAGATATTATGAGGAATATTTTGAAAAATTCACAAATTCTGATTTTTGATGAAGCGACAGCAAATATTGATGAAAAACGAAGAGGGCGTTTTTATCAATTATTGCATGCGTTATCAAGGGAGAAAATTATTATTTTTTCTACGCACAATCTGGAAGAATTGCGAGAAGCAGATATTATTGTGGATTTGGAGAAGCTACATATAAGGCAGGTGAGTGAAAAGTGAGGATAGGTGTGTTGGATTCCAATGGATCTTTTGATAATCCTTTTTTTCAGGATAAGAAAATTGTAAAAATAGACTGCAAGTGGAAAGGTCAGGAATACAGTAAAGATGCCTTTGGATTTACCCATGCGGAATATGTCTGTTCTTTTATTTTAAAGGAAAACCCAGAAGCTGAAATTGTTCTGGTACCCATTGTGAGGAAGAACAAAAAGAGTACGGTTCTGGATATGATAGAAGGTATTGAATTACTGATAGAGGAACAGGTAGACATAATTAATATGAGTATGGGAGATGAGTACAAATATCACAAAGAAATAGAGGAGGTATGTAGAGCAGCTACAGAAAAGGGGATTTTGATTGTGGCAGCATACTCTAATCAGCAAGTAGAAGCAACCTATCCGGCTTCCTTCCCTTTTGTAATGGGAATAAGATGCCTGGACATAGAGAATCCTTTACAGGTTTTCCAATATGATGGGATAGGAAAGGATGTGATTTTTTCCTCTAAATTTTTTTCTCTTTATCATTTAGGCATTCCTAAGTTTTATCAGGGCAATAGCTTTGGGTGTGCTGTAATAACAGGGTATTTAAGCAATTATGAGGATGAACATGAACAGGCAATTTTACAGTTTACTCTCAACACTTTGAATCACTATTATCCATATCAAACATTGAAGCAGAAACAGTGTTATTTTCTAACGAACCGTATAGAAGAACCTTTAGAGCAGCGTTTCATACGGGAAGTAACGAGAACAGAGAGATGTGATACTTTTGAAAGTGGAATGGAAAAATTGAGAAATATAAAAACAGCAGAACAGTATCCGGTGCTATTTATTGATCACAACAATTATCAGGAAATATGTGAGTATAAAGAGAGAATCAGGGTATATGCCATGGAAAATCCGAAGACAGAAATTATTTTGCGATATCCCTTATTTAATATGGTGGAAAGATTGGATTTCCAGAAGAAAACAAATAGAAATTTGAACCAATTTACAGTTTAGGAGGCAGGAAAATGTATACATTGTCATTAGAGATCATAAATAAGTGCAATTTGAATTGTACTTACTGCTATCTGGGCGAGAAGAAAAATACATACATGAGTTTAGAAACGGCTCAAAAGGCAATCGATATTGCTGTGCATGAAGCAAATAAACAGCATGATCGGACACTTATGGTTTACTTTATTGGAGGGGAACCCCTTATGGCATTTAATCTGATGAAAGATGTGGTAGATTATGCGAAGAAAAAATGCCAGGAAACAAACTTAATATGCAAGTTCAGTACTACGATAAATGGAACGTTAGTTACAGATGAAGTAATTGATTTTTTTGTGGAAAATACATTTGAGGTGAAGGTGAGTTTAGATGGTCCTGAGTATGTTCAGAATTTGAACAGGAGAGATTATGCAGGAACCGGAAGCTTTGAAAAAATTATGAAGAACCTTCCGTTATTGAGAAAATATGAGCAGGAAACAGGAAATCAGATTTCGGTAGCCAGTGTTGTGACAAGTAATAACTATCAATATTATGCAGAAAGTTTCCAGTTTTTGCTTGATTTAGGAATTAAAAAATTAGAGTCGGGAATTGATTATTATTGCTCCTGGAGTGATGAGCAGATACAGGGATTACGAGAACAGATAGAGAAGGTATTTGGTTTATATAAAGCACATATACAAAAAAATCAAGAAGTAATCTTTTGGAATCTTTGGGAACAATATCTGAAATCTTTCCTGATTCCATGTCCATTTTACGCATGTAAGGCAGGTTTGACAACTTGCTATGTAACAACGGATGGTGGGATTTATACTTGTGCGGAACTTCCAGAATTTAAAATCGGTTCTGTAGAAGCCGGGTTGGATGTTCCGAGGATTCGAGAGATTATTTACCTAGAGGATCAAGAGGATACAATGTGTAAAAAATGTCAATACATTAGACATTGTAAAACAAGAGGCTGTCAGGTGGCAAATTATGAAATTCACCAAAATGTATATCAACCTATAAAAGTGAATTGTGAAGTGACGAAGTGGATGTACCATCTGATTCAAACAAACTTAACTGAAAAACAGCTTGAAAAGCTGAAACAAGAATATGAAAGGAGATATTTACGTCATGGAAAGTAAGATGAATGAGTTTATTAAGATAACTGAGGGAGAAAAAGTGGCTTTAATTGATCCGGTAGGAAAAGTCTGCCTGGGGGTAAGTAAAAGATTTGCAGACAATTTAGATAAACCAGAGTTTCAGGAAAAGTTATTCCCTGTATGGGAGCAGCAAACTGAATTTGTAAAAGAAATAGAGAAGAATCATGAGAAAATCAATACGGTATATTTGATGGTAACCAGGAAATGTAATATGAATTGTGATTTTTGTGCGATCAGTGCAAACGACAAGCTTCGTCCAGAAAAAGAATTTAAGCTGGAGGATATACAGAATAAGGTGATTCCGTTCTTTCAGAAAAATAAACCACATAAAATGATTCTTACAGGTGGAGAGCCACTGATTAAAGATCAAATTGTGGAAATTGCAAAAGCATTAAGAAATGGTTTGACTTGCCCAATTACACTACAGAGCAATGGTCTTGCGATTACCGAGGAATTAACAGAACAACTCAAAGGATATATAGATGAAATTGATTTCAGTACCATGCACATGTTCGGAACACCTGAAAAGGAGCAGCAGCTAATTAAGCATATAGAGATGTGTCAGCAAGCCGGAATAAAGGTAGTCCTTACTTTCATTTATGAGAAAACCAATGAGATGGATTTGTATCGATTGATTGATATAGCTGCGAAATATGACATAGATGTTCTTTTTAATATAGTTTCATCCGTGGGTAGGGCGAAAGAAAACTCTGAAATTTTAACAGATATGGAGCATCTTGATATGAACCTGAAGATAGTAAAATATATATTGAACCAGGGATACGAGGATAAAAAAATTGGGGGAGCTTTTTATCAAAGAGTTCAGGTAAGAAATTCTTGTGGGGGCTATGGAAAAGTTATGGCAATTTTCCCGGAAGGCGATATTTACATGTGCCAGTGTATGGAGCAGAACCAGGTTCGAATGGGAAATATACTGTCCGATGAGCCACAGAAAATTTTACAGGAATTAGAAAATTTATTGAAAAAAGATGAAATTAAGAGGTTGTTCTGTGCTGAATATAAAGAAATATGTAAAGAATGTGATTATCGCTATATATGCGGTGGGCATTGTCTAGCATCAGAAGAACCTTATGATTATCGGTGTATTTTCTTAAAAGCAGTATTAAATTATGTGCTGTTTTACTATGATTCTAAAGCAAATAGAAGGAAAAATTTAGAAATTTATATTGAGTATATGGAGGAGGTAAAGAGAAGATGGGAGGAAGAACCCAACTAGGAAGAAAAAAGAGCAATTTAGACAAGAAATATAGATAAAAGGTATGTGAAAGCGTATAAATATAGGCATAAGGAGGTGAGTTCTATGGAAGAATTCAATACAGAAAGAAAATCCTCAGAACTTAACAAAGAGGAAGTAAATGTTTATACGGATGACTGCGGTGTGACAAGGTATAATTGTGTAACAGATTGTTTTTGGGTATTAGCTTTAGTTACAGCAGCGGAGTAAATTCGGAAAGGAGACAGTAGACTATGAACGAATTAAAAGAAAAAGAAGCTCAGGAATTATCAAAAGAAGAAATCAATGTTTATGCAGCAGGCTGTGGAGAAATTCAGAATCATTGTAAAAATGACTGCTTTGGTGGCGGATCTTTTCTGAATCCGGATTATTAAAGAGGAGGATCAGTGTCATGGAAGAAAAGAGAATAGAAGTAACTGAAAACGAAGAGTTATTAAAGGAAGAAGTTGATATTTATGAATTGCCAGACTGCGATATCGTTCGTAAGAAATGTGAAAATGATTGCATCGGTGGCGGAGCGTTTTTAAATACAACTAAGTAATACATACAAAAACATGGAAGGCTATTCGAGAAAATAAAATCGAGTAGCCTTTCATTGATATATAGATACGAATTAAAGAATGAATTGAAAGGAGAAATAAATTATGAAAGTATTGGAAGCAAGAAATATAAAAAAATATTATGGAAAGGAGCCTAATATAACAAAGGCATTAGATGGAGTAGATTTTAGTGTTGAAAAGGGAGAATTTGTAGCTATTGTTGGTACATCCGGAAGTGGTAAATCTACCTTATTGAATATGTTGGGAGGATTGGATATACCTACCTCTGGGGAAATTAAAATCCAAGGAAAAAAATTGTCAGACTTAAATGATGAGCAGCTTACAATCTTTCGAAGAAGGAATATAGGCTTTATTTTTCAAAACTATAACTTACTCCCCATGTTAAATGTTTATGAGAATATAGTTTTGCCAATTGAATTAGATGGGCAGGAAGTTGATCAGGTATTTTTGAACGAAATTATTAATATGCTCGGTTTAAAGGAGAAACTGAAAAGTATGCCGAATATGTTATCTGGTGGACAACAGCAGCGTGTTGCCATTGCAAGAGCCTTGATTACGAAGCCGGCAATTATACTTGCAGATGAACCTACAGGAAATCTTGACAGCAAGACGAGCCAGGATGTACTGGAATTGATTCAAAGCACGAGTAGAAAATTTGAGCAAAGTGTTGTGATGATTACTCATAACGAGCACATTGCAGATTTAGCAGAACGAATAGTGAGGATTGAAGACGGAAAATTTTTGAAAATTGGAGTTGGTGAAGATGAGAAAACAAGGGGATAAAAAAGCAATAAAAAATATTGTACAGAGGAATCTTCGGTCTGAAAAGCGAAGAAATATTATGTTAGTGATTTCTATAGCTCTAGCATCATTTTTGATATGCTTTTCAGGACTAATTGCGACTTCACTGCTGGAAGTACAAAAAAAACAGATTCAGGATACATACGAAGCAGTATACATGAATGTTTCAGAAGAAAAACTGTTAAAGCTAAGAGAAGAAACGGGATTTGAAAGAGTAGGACAATACTACATTGTTGGGGATATACCGTCTGATAAAACATATACTGCTGCTTTTTTTTACATGGATCAGCCAATGCTCTATATGATGAGAAACCAGATGAGTTTATTTAGTGGAGAACTTCCAGAGGAAGAAGCTCAAATTGTCGTATGTAAAAAATGGTTGGATAAATATGATAAAGATAAAAAGGTAGGAGATAAGATTACATTAAACACGGAACAGCTATCAGGAAAATACACGATTTCAGGGATTCTTGATATGGCAACTAGTGGAGAAACATTTCCATTTTTAATATCTTGGGAAAAACTGAAAAATTATGAAGACTATAATGAAGACTCCAGCATGGTTTATGTGCATGTGAAGGAAAAAAATGCTGAAGAAATAAAGAAATATTGCAGCGAAATTGGTGAAATAAATAATCTACCTGTAGCATTTAATAATCGATATTTTCGGTACGTTAATCAAATGATTTCTGCAGATCAATTAGGTATCTTAGGAATATTAATTGGACTCGTTTTGATAGGAAGCTATACTGTTATAAAAAGCATTTTCCAAATTTCTATAATTAATAAAATACAAAATTACGGACAACTTAGGACGATAGGAATGACACAAAAGCAGATAAAAAAGATTGTAAAAAAGGAAGGAAGGTATTTAGGTGTTAGAGGAATACTGATAGGTATTACATTAGCAGTTCTTTGTTCAGCGATAATACTAGCAAAAGGGATTAATATTAGGAATTATATCGTATGTGCAATGATAACCGCAGCTATCTGTAGCATTATTGTCAGCATCTCTATAAATAAACCAGTTAAAATAGCAATGAAGGCCTCACCGATGGAATCTGTGAGGATGACAGCAATTAGTAATATAAAAATATCAGCACAAGAAAAAAATAGAAAGCTTACGCCAATATCTTTGGGAATAATGAATTTTAAGAGAGAACCCAAAAAAGTATGGAGCATTGTTATATCATTAAGCCTCGGAGGAATTATTCTGTTAACGGTATCTTCAGCTTTACTTTTACAGTCTCCGGTAAAGATGACACAACACTATTTTGGTGATGCTGATTATAAAATATATATAAAGTCAGATAAAGAACCTACGGAACTATTATATTCCGGGAATCCCCTTAATGATAATTTGAAAGAAGAAATTGGTAGTATTCCAGGCATAAATGAGATGCAAACATTAAGAAAATCAGCAACCTTTACCTTCGAATATAAGGGATATGGAGGAAGAGGAATGTGTGATATGATTACCACGCAAAATAAGAAAGAAATTGAAGATTCATTAGTTGCAGGGCGAATGCCTGAAAATTCCCATGAAATATTAGTAAAGACTGGTTACGAAGATTTTGGGGAAGAAGTAAAGGTAGGAATGCAATTTGAGATATCCTTTGGGAAAGAGAAAATCCCAGTAACAGTATCAGGAATTTTCCAATCAACTAAATTTGCATCTGCACTAGGAAGTGGGCGTGGGGGATTTAATGCTGCGATGATGTGTATGACGGAAGATGCTTTTAAAGAATTATTGCCTGGAATAAAAAATTTTGATTTCACATGGGGAATAAACATTGATCCAAAGGAACAGAGCAGTGTTGATGAAAATCTTCGAAATACGATTTCAAAAAACGAAGATATTGCAATCGAAAGCTTTAGCGAAAGAGTGAAGGGATATGAGAAAGACAATACAATATATTTCGTTTTGCAGGTAATTTCAATCCTAATTTTTCTTTTTGGTGTGATAAATTTGATTAACACAACATTGTCAAATCAATTATTTAGAAGACGTGAATATAGTGTTTTACGGTCTATAGGATTGACAGAAAAGCAGCTTTATAAAGTTATTATCGGTGAAGGTATGTGCTATTCTATCTTAAGCATTTGTATGACTTTGCTAATTGGAACTCCTATTGCAATGTTAATTTGTCGTCAAATGAGTATAAGCTGTTATGGGAAAGTGGTAGAATATTCATTTCCGTTTTTTTATATGGGTATATACGTATTGGTGCTTCTGTTAATACAGGTTATATTATCTATTTATCAAATAAGAGAACAGAAGAAAAAATCAATTATTGATCAACTAAGAATGGAATAGTTATCCAAATAGAAAGAAAAAAATGTAATCTGTACATAAAATATGGAGATGAAATTTTAAAATAGTATACTGATGTTATCAAAAATATTAATAGGAAGGAGGAAAGTCGGATGAAAGAGCGAAGAGATGAACAAGAGGCAAGAGAACTCCTTATGGCAGAAGTAAGCATTTATACGGATGATTGTGGAGAGATTCAGTTTCATTGTTTAAATGATTGCTTGGGCGGAGGTGCTTGGCTCAATATTGAATACTAATAATAACTGAATAAATTTATACAGAAAGGAAAAAAGACATGGAAAGTGAGAGAATAGTAAAAAATAATGAAATAGAGATAGAAGAAGTGAATGTATATACAGACGATTGTGGCACAACAAGAAAAGCGTGTGTAACAGATTGTATTGGTGGAAGTGCTCTTATAACCCCTATGGAGTAATATTGAGTAGGAGAAATTCTATATAGACGATTGTACATTAACTAAATGCCAATATTGTCAGCTACGTTTTAGATATGTGCATAATTAAAAGTACGGAATGAAACAAGGAGGATTTTTATGAACGATGTAAAATTAGAGAATGTTGAATTACAGGAAGAAGAAGTCAATATATACACTCCAGCCTGTGGAGAAACAAGATATAAGTGTATAGCAGATTGCCTTATGGGTAATTGTTTCATTACCTGTGATTACTAGATCATAAGATAAGAAAGGAGCAACGTTATTCGTAATAGATTACGTTGCTCCTTTAATAGGTACTCCACATATATCCAATTCCATATATTGTCTTAATATAATGATGATTTTCGGTATCAATTCTTTGCCGTATGCGGCAGATCATACTATTGAGAGAAGTTTCTTCTACATAATTCCCATTTCGATCCCATAGAGAATATAAAAGATGTTGTCTGGTTAAAACGGTGTTTGGATTTAAAGAAAGCAGTTTGAGTAGCTTAAATTCCAATGGAGTAAAAGAAGTAGCAGTACCTTCAATCACTGCGGTCAAGGAGTCAAAATTTAAAGTTATGTGGCTGTCTTCATACTTTGTGGTTGGATGATGGTTACTAAATAAGATATCCAATTTTTTCTGTAAAAGTGCTGGTGATGAGAGGGTCGAATATAAATGGTCATCGGCACCTGCTTCATAGAAATCCAAAATAATTTGTTCTGGAATATTGGTAGCGCATAAAAACAGAACAATAATATTTGGGAAGTGCTTTTTTGCAGTCTTACATATGATAAGACTATATTCATGTAACAGTGTGAAATCCAAGAGCAAAGCATTATAAGAGTTAAATGGTATGCTGCCGATTTGTTTTGGTACGGTGGAAATAAAATCGGTATGATAATTTTGCTTTAAGATATTCTCCAGATTTTTCCCCAAGACGGACGGGTTGCTAATCAATAATAGTTTTTTCATAAGCATTTCTCCTCCCCTATAAGCACTAGTATATTTAAAAGAAAAGAAATTGTAATATTGTTTGTATAGATTGACTTTTTTTCGGTATAGATGTGTGGAAATGATGATAGTAATACTACGATATACTATGATACATAGTAGTAATACTCTTAAACGAAGTAAAATACAGGCGTATTTAAGTGTAAAATGAGTGTATCGGGAGGTGTACGCTTGTGAATCGAATATCTGAATTAAGAAAAAAATTAGGCCTGACTCAGACGAGATTAGGGGAAGAAATAGGAGTCAGTCAGCAGACAATTAGTAAGTATGAAAAGGTAGACGAGAATATTTCTGGTGATATGTTGCTTGCATTATCCAAATTCTTTAAGGTCCCTGTTGATTATATATTGAGGAAAGATGAAGAGGAACAGCAGAGAGAGCAGGATAATAAAAGAGAAATTATGGAATTGTATAGGGATATGGATCAGTACAATAGAGATACTTGGATTATTATAGGAAAGCGTTTATTGGGCGGTCAGTTACACAAATACAATGAAGATAGTATCGTAGAAAAAAGGCTAAAGGAATAATTTAATAAGATTTCTGCAATAATTCGGATGTAAACTTAAAGTATAATGATAAATGATATGAGGAGATAGAGGATGGGAGAATTATTATACTTTAAGAATTGTGAGGAAAGAAAAAAAGCAGAGGAATTATTAAAGAAATGTTGGCCGGAAGTATCTTTTGTAGTTATGCGATTAGATATGCAAAATATATTAGAAGAAGAAAGAATTCATTTCGGAAAATGGGATATTGAATTTGACAAGAAAAGGATGATTTATAATGGTACAGAAATTGTAATTACTGATATGCAATGGGAGATTTTACAACTGTTGATGAGCGATTCAGAGTTGAGTTTTTCAATTAGAGAAATTGCATACGCCATGAATATTGAAGTGCATGAAGCTCAAATATATGTAGAAGAATTGTTAAAAACGATACAAGAACAAACGGGTTCTGCAATTGTGCAAAAGAAAGAGGAAAGATACTCATTTGTGGAAATAACAGATTAAGTGATGGAGAAAAGGCAGTGGACGACACTGCTTTTTTTATGGGGAGAATGATGTATGCTAAAAATATATAAGATTAAAATAGGCAAAGAAAAAATCAAAATATACAATAGATATACCAGACTTGCTTAAAGTGGTTTATGATGAAATTGGTATGGTGCCTTAGATACAAATAAAATAGAGGTAACTTCTCATTGCTATTATTTTTTAATGGAGATAAGAAATGAAAAAGATATTGTTAATAGAGGACGATAGTAATTACATTTGGCATATAAAAAACTTTCTACAGCGAAAAGGATATCATGTATTAGTTGCATTTACAGTATCACAAGGAAAAGAGCTTATAGAAAAGGAACAAATACTCATTATAGGCTCGGATTTGAAATTGTCAGATGGGAGTGGAATGGAGCTGCTAGAATACTTGCGGGAGAAAACATACAAAATTCCATTCCTTTTCTTTACATGCTATGACAAAAAATATTATGAGAAAGAAGCATTGGAAAAGGGAGCTAAGATATGCATGAATAAATTACAATTCGATTTAGTGAAGGAAACATTATTGGAATATGCTTATAAAGAATCCAATGGAGAGGGAGCTACTTTTCATAAGATACTTCTTGTAAAAAAGAATTCGGAAATCACGTCTATTATACAAACAGAGCTTCTTAAAAAGGGGATATATATGATTATGGTAGAAACTATATGGGAAGCAGAGAATAAACTATTAGAATGTCAAGATATTGAATTGATTCTGTGTGATTTGTTTTTACAAGATGGAATTGCTATGGATTTTTTTCATTCTATGAAAAAGCTTGCTGGAATATATCAAAACACGAAGGAGCCAATATTCAGAGAGTTGCCGTTTTTTATATTCACTGATAATAAAGATTTATCTTTAGAATATCAATATCGCCATGAGGGTGTAAGCGACTATATAACCAGTCCTGTTAATATTCCAGAATTAATCAGACGGATATGTTATTTCGTAGAAGAATAGAAAAGTTATTTGGTTTAAAGATAAAACCAACCGGACAGAAAAAAGTACAATGTAGACAAAAAATATAGTAATAATAGTAAAGATATTTTATGTTATTGACAAATATGAAATATTGATACAAAGGAGAATTTACTATGGAAAAAAGAATATTTACCTCAGAATCAGTAACAGAAGGGCATCCGGACAAAATTTGTGATGCCATATCAGACGCCATATTGGATGCTCTTATGGAGAAGGATCCGATGAGCAGAGTGGCCTGTGAGACTGCAATTACAACGGGTATGGTATTAGTGATAGGAGAAATCACGACCAATGCGTATATAGATATGCAGCAGGTGATAAGAGAAACGATTAAAGAAATTGGTTATGACAACGGAGATTATGGATTTGATGCACATACCTGTGCCGTCTTAACGGCAATTGATGAGCAGTCAGCAGATATTGCTTTGGGTGTGAATAAGGCATTGGAAGCAAAAGAACACAAAATGTCAGAAGAAGAGCTTGATGCAATTGGTGCTGGGGATCAGGGTATGATGTTTGGTTACGCATGTGACGAAACGAATGAATTTATGCCATATCCAATTTCACTGGCACACAAATTGACTCGGCAGCTTACGCAGGTCCGTAAAGATGGTTTGTTGAATTATTTAAGACCGGACGGTAAGAGTCAGGTTACTGTAGAATATGACGAAGCAGGTATTCCGCACCGGTTGGATGCAGTGGTTCTGTCAACACAGCATGATCCAGATGTGACACAGGAGCAGATCCACGAAGATATAAAAAAATATGTATTGGAACCGATTATTCCAACAGAACTGGTAGATGAGAATACAAAATTTTTCATCAATCCAACAGGGCGTTTTGTCATCGGTGGTCCTCACGGAGATAGTGGTGTAACAGGACGCAAGATTATTGTAGATACCTATGGTGGTATGGCACGGCATGGCGGCGGAGCTTTTTCTGGAAAAGACTGTACGAAAGTAGATCGTTCTGCATCTTATGCTGCTCGTTATGTTGCGAAGAATATTGTGGCTGCAGGTCTAGCAAAAAAATGTGAAATTCAGTTGTCTTACGCAATTGGGGTGGCTCATCCGACCTCTATTATGGTAGACACCTTTGGAACCGGGAAAATTTCAGATGAGAGTCTGGTAGATATGATAAGAAAAGAATTTGATCTGCGACCAGCAGGAATCATTCAGACGTTGAATCTCCGCCGTCCAATCTATAAACAGACGGCAGCCTATGGACATTTTGGAAGAAATGATCTCAACCTTCCATGGGAAAGATTAGACAAGGTAGAAGAACTGAAAAAATATTTGAAATAATTTACTTAGGAGGGAGCGTATGAGAAGATACAAAAAGCAAATCTCAAGAATTGTGACGGTTGCGATGCTGTTTGCATTTTTGGTAGGGAATTCTAATATGGTATATGCTATGGGAGCAACACAAGTTGGATATGCGAGTAAATATATCACGGTGAAAGGGAATAATATGCATCTTGCTTTGTATGGAAAATTGGATGCAAGTGGAGAAACATTTGCAGATGAAGGAAAAACCACATTGGTGATGATGCCGGCTCTGGGAGTTCCATCACCGCATATCTACTTCAAACCTCTGGCACAATCTTTAGATGAGAGTTTTAACATAGTGATTGTAGAGCCGTTTGGATATGGGCTTAGTGATGTTGCAGCAACGGATCGAACTGTAGATAATATCAATAGTGAATTGAATGCTGCACTGGACACCATGGGAATTAAGCAGTGTGTATTGCTGGTACATTCGATTTCTGGAGTATATGGACTCAACTTTGTACAGAATTATCCCGAAAAAGTAAAAGGTTTCATTGCTGTTGATAATACGGTATATGATGAAGAACTGGCAGAGGCTATGGAAATGGAAAAGAAATATATGCTGCAGGGAATTGATGAATTTCAGAAAATCAAGAATTCTTTTTCTTCTTTGGAAGAATTCCAGATGGCACTGAAAACAGATCCAGATAAATATGGGGCAGCATTACCACAGGTTTCCGGGTACACTTATACGGAGAGTGATAGGGAGGAATACATTCAGGCATATTCTTTAAGCAGCAACGATACGATTAGAAATGAAGTGAACGGGATGGATCAATCATTACTCTCTATAAAGAATAAAAAATTCCCATCGGCACTTCCTGTATTAACCATGATTTCTTCAGAGAATGTACAAAATGTTCCGGCATGGGAGACTGCTCATAGAAATCAATTGGATTTAGAATCTGGTAATCACCAGTTATATATTGTAAATGGAGGACATTATATCTGGTATACCAATTTAACGCAGGTTGTCCAGCTTATCGATGAATGGAGAATAGAGAATCATTTTTAAAAGGAATCTGTGTGATGAGATTTCTAAATAAGAGAAAACAGAAGGGAAGTGTAGCTTGGGGAAAGTAACTATTTCAACTGTATTGGGATACAAAGAATATGTAGTGGAAAATATAAAAAACATCCGGGGAGAGGATGAAGAAAATTCCGATTTTAGGATTTATCCGGATTATCATAAGATTTATAGAGGACAGACGGAGATCGTCTTAACGAAAGCAGAGTATGAATTGTTTATGCTTTTGTCAGGGAGACCAGGTGTGATATTTACCAAAGAAAAAATTTTTGAGATTCTTTATAACGAGGAATTGCCGGAAAGCATTGATAATATTGTGTACTGTCTGGTATCCAGTATGAGAAAGAAAATTGAACCGGAGCTAAAGCAGTGCCGCTATATTAAAACAGTGAGAGGTGTAGGATATAAGTTTGAAGGAAAAAAGATGGACATCTTTCCAGAATAGTTGATCTGAAGACAGAGGAAATTTTTAAAAACCTCTGTCTTTTTTTGTTGCTTTTTTATGCCATCTTGCGTACAGAAGTAGTGAAAGTCACCTCCCAAAAAGTATGCTTTTTGATGGGAGATGTAATAGGCTATTTTTTTATTTCCAAAAAGTATATAAGAAAGTTTTGAGATATGCCAAAATATTTTAAGACTTTTTGGGAATGTATAAAGGGGGATACGTATGGCATATTATGGGTATCACAGAATCAGTACTAAGGAACAACACTTGGACCGAGGTATTATAGAAATAAAGAGGTTCTGTGAAAATCAGAAAATTAAACTGGAAAGTATTTTTACAGATAAGATAACCGGTAAAAATTTTGACAGACCACGTTATACCGTTCTTGTGGAAGATGTTTTACGGGTAGGGGATACCCTGATTATTACAGAGCTGGACAGACTTGGCAGGAACAAGCAGGAGATTTTAAAGCAGCTACGTTTTTTAGAAGAAAAAGGGGTTCGGGTAATGGTATTGGAACTTCCTACCACGTTGTTTGACCTGTCTCAGATGGAAAATAATCTGGCAAAGATGATGATAGAAACAATCAATAATATGATGATTGAACTCTATGCATCCATGGCACAGGCAGAGATGGAGAAAAAGGAGAAGCGACAAAAGGAAGGTATGGAGGCAAAAAGGCTTCGGGGTGAATGGGATGAAGTAGGAAGACCACGGGCTATAGAACAGGAAAAGTTTAACCAGGAATTTATGAGGGTGGTACAAAAGAAGGTAACACCGACACAACTGCAGCGGGAGTTGGGGTTAACTTCTTCTACCTATTATCGGTATCGGAAAAACTTTTATGAAATTTTTCCGGAATTTCTTCAATCTGTATAGAGATGAGGTAATTACTAAGTAAAAGAAAAATTTAAGGAGGCAGATATTATGAGTGAACACAGAGAAGGTACATTGTTTTATGATACTGAAACAGGGAGGTATGATATACGTTTTGATTTGGAATCTTTTTATGGAGGACTACATTGCGGGGAATGTTTTGATGTAAAGGTGAAAAATGTTTGGGTTCCGGTCCGAATTGAAATGGGAGATGACTGGTATCTGGTTGGACTGAACGTGTCGAGATTAGATGGATTGAGAGTACGTATGTAAATAGGAGGATAAGCCTGATGAGGGGAAGCACAATGAGAGAAAGTGTTACGGATGTTCGCATTATACTGGAATGCTTACAGGAAGCATATCAAATGGAAGGAGATATGGTACGATCCGGGAAAAATATTCATGCGACTATGATATATCCATTTGTCCGTATGCTGCAGGAAAAGTGTAGAGATTTAACAGAGGAACAGATACATAAGACACTTTGGAAAGAATATGAGATTTCAGGGGCAGACAGGATGTTTGTGGAGAGGGCTTCAAAGATTTTAGAGCCATACGAAGGAGAATCTGAAGATGAGAAATAGTACAATGGAATATAAAGTAAATCAAGCCTATGAAGAACTAAAGCGTTTAATACAGTGGAATCCGGATAGTGAAGAAAAATTTTTACAGAAAATGGTATGTTTATTGTTACCTGGACAAAGAAAATGTTGGTCAGAGGCTATCCGTGATTTGAGGCAATCTTTTGAAGCTGAGCAGGGGATGATATTTGTTGAAAAATACAGAGGAAAACTGGAATGGCTGAATAGCATATCTTTGGCAGAACTACAAAGAAAGATAGGAGAAATTTATTTTGTTGATCATTACAAGATGATAGCAGATCAATTCCTATATAAAAAGGATTTTGAAACTTCCTTATTTTTGAGAATTGCAATGGAAACAGGGATAAGAAGTGCAGATATTCCATGTATAGAATGGTCCTGTATGCATGGAAAAACTATTATTTTGGAAGAAACCAAAAGAGGAGATTTGTATAAAAAAGTTAATGGAACGTTTCCTAAGATTTCAACTCAGTCGTTACGGATTATGAAGTTATTGCACAGGAAGCAAGGGAAAATATTCACAAAATCAAACGAGTACTATGTTCGCAAAATTTCTTGTGCTTGGGGAATGCCTGGGTTTCGTATCCATAGTTTTCGGGATTATAGGAGAAAGATAGAAATGGGAATTACAGCAGGAGTACAAGTTCCAAGGATCATTCCATTATAAAGAATAGGCTGGATTGGAAAACGTTATAGGATGCTATATGAGCTGCTGTTGCAGTTCTAGTGAGTTTCAATAAAAATACGCAAATATAGTATTTGCGTATTTTTTATTGAAATTACAAATATATTTGCAAATAGATTGAATTATAAATAAAAACAATAAAATAAACGCAAATATAAACTTTGCGTTTATTTTATTGTTTTTATAGGTGCTATGTGATATACTACGAAAAGAAAGTAGGTGTAGTATGAATAGCAAAACAGCATTAGAAAAAAAATACGAGATAATCAAACAAAATCTTGGGAATCAAACTACCTTTTATACAGATGAAGTAATTCCCCTTTTCCCGGAGTTAAAAAAGTCTACTTTATATTGGAATCTTTCTAAATTAGTAGAGGCGGGTTACATTAAGAGAGTGCGAAACGGTGTATTTTCCTTCAATGATTTGAAAGGCAGACAGGGAATTATTTTATGTGAAACAGCCCAAAAATTGAAAAATTACATGGATGAGCTGGGATTTTATTATTATATATCCGGTTTGGATATTTTGGCAAAATATATGTTACACATACCAGAACAATATCCTGTCATTGCATTTATTGAAAAAGCAGCAAAAGAGGAAATATATAACAATTTATTAGCAGAAGGATTTGAGGTGATAGAACCACAATACACGAAAAAAATGTATGAAGATGCTATGTTTTCAGGTAGCCATAATATGCAGGTGATTTTATACACAACGGAGGATTTTCAGTACAGTAGTGAAGGTCTGGCAAGTATAGAGAAGGCTTTTGCAGATCTTTATTTTGCAATAACGAGAAACGGATATCCACTATCATTGCAAGAATTGGTAAGAATTTATCAGAATCTCAGCAGATTGGGAAATATAGATAAAAAGAAGCTGATAACAGTAGCATCAAGAAGGAATATACAATATGATATTCGCTTTATCGTTGAAAATCGGTTTATTACAGATTCGGCAATAGAGTTTGGAAAAATACTTAGAAGGGAAGAATAAAATTTGGATTACAAAAAGTTATTTCATAAAGAGGAAGCATTTCAGAGAGAAACCTTTCAGAAGAGAATGGAAGAATTTGGGTTTAAAAATATGGCGAGAATGGAACTGTTTTTATGGGATCTTGAATTATTCTTGCATATTCAGAAAATACTAGGAGATAAAATAATATTGAAAGGTGGTGCAGCCACGCAGTTTTATCTGCCAAGGGATGCTCAAAGAACAAGTGTAGACATTGATATGTTATTTTTTGGAACAGAAGAGGAAATAAAGAAAACATTGAGGAAAATCGAAGAATATTTGGGGACAGAAGACGAATTGTTTTACTTTCATAAACATAGCCCTAAGAATCCGAAAACAAATCTTCCATTACATACATATTACACGAAAGTTCCTTCTGTACTATCCAATGCAGAACGTAATATGGAGAGAGAGAGTATTCCCTATCAGGAATTAAAAATAGAATTTATTCTCCAGCCAGAAAAATGGGAATATGAAAGAAGAACGGGAGAAAACATATTTGCGGTAAACAGTTCATGGAACTATCAGATCCTTCCATTGAATTATTTATTTGCGGATAAGCTCACCACATTAGGTTGTAATACGATTGGCGTACAAAATGAAAGGCTGGATGAACAGGTGAAGCAGTTCTATGATATTATGATGTTGTCCAGAAACTGTATATCCGAGATGCAATGCTCTGTTGTGAAAGAAAAGTATTTAAAACGGGCAGAACAAGAATGGAATACAAGGAAGATTACACTGGGGAGCACGCTGGAGGGAAGAGATTATGAACCTAAATATATCGTAAAAGATGTTGAGAAACAGCTTTTGCGTTATCAACAAGCCGATAGCGGTGAAGATGCAGAATTGAAAAAGTTTATTAATGATTTTCATTCGTTATATTTAAACAGGAAAGTGCAGTATGATCCCAAAACGGTTGCCTGCGGAGCATCCCTGGTTCGCTTGATGTATGAACTGATGATTTCAGGCATGGGTTGGGATAAGGTAAAACAGGCATTAGAGATTGAAAAAAAATTAGGTATGGAGCATTTATCGGGACCAGAAAAAGGACAAAAAATTCGTAAACTCAGAAATCAGTTTATTCAGGAATTTGGTAAAGATTCGGTAATCCCGGCATCAACTTTGAAAGGGAAAGATTTAAAAAGAGTGTTCTGGGCAGTTGTAAATATTGATAATTTAAACAAGATTGAGGGAATGATATAAAATGAGATATTATATTGCAGATTTACATTTCTTTCATGAAAATTTGAATACAAAAATGGATAAACGTGGATTTGCAAATGTAAATGCAATGAATGATTATATGCTGAAACAGTGGAATAGTAAAGTGCGTAATAGGGATGAAGTTGTTATCTTAGGGGATTTATCATGGGGGAAATCTGAAGAAACAAACCAGTTGCTTCAGAAATTGAACGGACGTCTATATCTGATACAGGGAAACCATGACCACTATGTCAAGGATCCAAACTTCGACAGTTCACGCTTTGAGTGGATTAAAATGTATGAGGAACTTAGCGATAATAAGAGAAAAGTGATACTTTGTCATTATCCTATTATGTGTTATAACGGACAGTATAAATTGAATGCAGAAGGAAACCCAAAAACCTATATGTTGTATGGACATGTACACGATACGCAGGATCAGAGATTGCTGGAAAGATTTCAAGGAATCACATCTGAAACAACATTTCTGAATACACAGGGGGAAACACAGCATATTCCATGTAATATGATTAACTGTTTTTGTATGTATTCAAATTATCAGCCGCTTACTTTGGATGAATGGATTGCGTGTGATAAGAACAGGAAACAAAAGAGCTGCCAGAATGTAAAGTGATATGAAAAAGAGCCGTCCAAAACTGGTCGGCTCAAAGTATTTATAGTTGTTTATGATTTCTTAGGAATGTCAACAGTTCCTAGTGTTTCAATTAAGGATAGGATTGCATCTGAATTTTGCTGAAATTGCGTTTGAAAATCTTCTGTAATATCATAGTTCAGATACAGAGTTATCAAAGTAGCATTCCATATTGAAATCATGGTCTTTTCTGATATGTGTTCTTCCAGAAATTGTAGATGTTTGCAGAGTGTTGCCTGTGTTCTTGTCCATGTAAAGAAATAGTCATCTTTTAGTGGAATGTTAAAACTACGAAACCATTCCCGGACGGTATGTGTTTCGATTCCGTCTCCGCACTCAGGATTATTAAAGATATATCCAACAGACAGTTCTTCTGGATTTTTCGGAAAACTATCATCCGCAGAAAGGGTAAGATACCGACCAATCGGAAACATGGCACAGACAGTCGGTTTTACATCATGAACCAAACATTTCTGATCCTTTAATAAAGGGCAGCGTTTGACACTTCCTTGTGGTCTCAGGCGGACTATCGGGAAACGGGAGTTACATCCAATATAAGTTTCACAATATTGTTCCAAGGCTTCCGCTGGTGTAATTTGAAATTTTTTTGCTATGTTAAACAGATCTTTCGGGGATAAGAGAATATCCTCCCGGTGAATGCAGCACTTTCCGCATTGGGTACAGTGAAATGTAAATGTATCATCGAGACCGATTTCTTCATATCCTAATTGTTCTTTTAGTTCTTTTATTGAATTCATAATCATTCTCCTTAAAAAAAATATTTTTATGGCGGTTCTATTATTTTGTGTCTGAACACATTGCTTTTTCGTATTCTAGGATTTGTTTCCATGTCAACCATTCTGGTTTCCCATCATCCGGAAATTCATTCCAGAGTTTTTTCATGGCGGCAATTTGTTTGCTTTCATTGTGATAGTACAGATGTCCAGTACAACGGTTTCCGTAATTCAAGTAATACTCACAGTCGCTTTGTAAACGACTAAGCATCATGTACTGAAATTCATAAGGATTTTTCGGTTTATCTGTTAAAATTCTAAATGGTTTCCGGATAGGCATATCCGGTTCTCCATCAAATTCATTTCCGACTGCAGAGTGCAGATGAGGAATTTCAAAGTCACCAAGTTCTACATCTTTCCACAACTTCCCATATTGATCCTGGTATACCGGGCGAGCCCATTCGTCTGTACCAATATAATGAAGAAGACGAGAGGGTTCTTCTGGAATAGAAATCAGTTCATCCGGGGACATAATCACTTCATCCAAAGCAAGATCATCCAGTTTTTTTGGCATATTGTAAAGAGAAGAAAAGCGTTCCTCTAGTTTCCGAATGTCTGCTTCAGACTCAGGAAAATCAAAGCAACAGTGAATATCAGGAGTCAGATTGTCGGTTTCTTTATCTTCGCCGGTATGAATTTCCAAAATAACACCATCCAATCCTGCATAATCGCTGGCATCGGTTGTCCGCACACGTTGTCCAGGTTTGAAGATGACATCTCCCCATTGTAATTCAGTTGTTGTATTGTTCATGTAATTCTTCCTTTCTTGATGGGAATTGGCATTGACAAAAGAGGGAATAGAATAAATCCATACCCCTTTTCCGTAACATCACATCTATGCCAATTCTCATAAATTCATAAATTTTCACTAATTCAGTGCTGTGTTTTTCGTGATCCTTCTAAATAAAAAGAGACCACTCGCAAGTAGTCTCTTCGTAAACATAAATTTAATTAAACTTGTATTGTTCCAATAAATAAATAGGCAGTGTTTCTGTTTTTCCGTCTATTCCTCCTTTGGTTGCCCCTTTTAAATAAAGAAGCTTATCTGCTTTTCCCTGAGCCAGAGCTTTCTGGGCAGTGGAAGCAGTCCCTTTTCCGGCTTTTACTTCTATTAAATATCGGGTGGAAGAAGATAGGCTTTGTGCCAAAAAATCAATTTCTCCGCCTCGGTAAGTAGCAAAAGCTGGGGTTTCAAAGGAAATTTCCGGTGGAAAATCCTGGCGTTTCTTCAGGTTGATATAGACATAATTTTCATTTAATGTGCCTGCAAGTACACGGGAATCGGTACCGGTACGTGTCAGATAATAATTTGCCAGCCCCATATCCATGAAGTAGCAGCGGCTTGCAGACTTAAAATCCAGAATGTCCATTTCTGTTATTTTTGCACAGAATCCAATGATTCCAGAAAAGTACAGCCAGCTAATGGCACGGTTGCAGGTAGCCTTTGAAATATTGCTGGAGTAGTCTTTGGTTACCAGTTTTTGCAATTCTTCACTGATGCTGTCTTCTGAAAATCCTTTCTTTTCACGATTTAAAATACGGCAGATGGAAAAGAAAATATGGGTAAACACTTTGGTATACAAAATATCCGTAAAATAGCGAATGGATTCATTGGTAAAGGTATCAATGATTTTTACGAGTTCGCCTTGAGCTTTTACGATGTTCCGGTTTTCCAGATAGTTTTCGACCACTTTGGGATAGCCACCAATCTGGCAGTACAGCTCATAGGTTTCCTTTAAGCGATTATAGACTTCTGCTTCAGAGGAAACAAGAGATATTTTTTTGTAATCGCCATACAGATTCTGATCATAGGCCATCAAAAACTCCTCAAAAGAAAGCGTATAGATGGTGAGTTTGGTGACATCGCCGCTGGAATAACGGAATTCTGGATCATAAATCCGTCCAAGGTAGCTTCCTGTGATGATGAAATGGGCTTTAAAGTGACGTGTAAACTCCCGGATACGGTTATAAATTTCGGAAGACTCCTGGATTTCGTCAATAATGATGACGGTATCTTCAGAATCAATAAAGTCCGGTTCATATAACTGGAAGGCATCGTGGAGAGGATGCTCCCGCCGTTTTGTTCCAGGTGTCCAGTCGGTTGCCTGTTTATAACATTCCATAAACTGTTTGCCGCTTAATTCAAACAGGTTAATATAAATTTTGTGTTTGTAGTTTTCGTCAGCGAATTTCTGTATCAGGTAGGTTTTTCCAACCTGACGGGCTCCACCGACTTCCAGGGTACTATGACCTCCTTCATTTTTCCAATCCAGAAGACGGTCATAGACAAAACGCTTCAGATACATAAGCACAAATCCTTTCTTTAAAATCTATCTTTCATTATAGCAAAATATTTGCAGTTCATACAGTGCAAAATTGGATAAATTATGTTTTAACATTCAAATTGAAGCTTTGCACGTATATCCATAAGAATTTTGCCCAGATGATTTTCGCCATGACCATTTACAGAACCCCAAAAGTAATCTCCCCAGTTGTTTCCTTCAACAAGGTGACAATTCCCAGTAGCAAGTAATGCTTTACATAGGGTAGGATTCTGCATGAATTTGCACATACAAATTTCATACATGTACATAAGCTTTACACTTTCCCAGTCTGAACGGAGCTGCACTTCTCTTCCCAGTTTTTTTGCATCTTTTGGATTCCTTAATTTGGTAAATTGAAGCTGTTCTTTAGGGGAAATGGTCTTTTGTGCCTGGAAAGCAGCCTCATTATTTGCATACCAGTAGCCCCGGTAATATATCCGGGAAGGATAGAAGTTACTAAGAAAAGCGTATGCTCCATGAAAGTGGTCAATTGTTTGCTGGTAATGATTCGAATAGGTATTAATATACATGTAATCCCTTCTTTCTTATACAAAAAAGGAACCGCTTATGGTAAGCAGTTCCTTCTTAAACATATTTTTTTGTTTGTTATTTGTTTATTTGTGCTTCTTCTTGTTCTTCGTAATAGCGGTCTGCAATATAGCCGGCAGATTCCGCCCAAAGAGTATTTTCTGTATTTTGTAGGGCCTTGTAAGTTTTTGAATGATAAAATTTGCCCATGGCATCCGGAAAGGAAAGATTACTCTTTTCCATAATAATATCGATAACATCCCGGATCTGAATATACAGATTCATTGAAATATCTTTTCCGTTAAAAAAATATTTACCTTCCATGTTTTACACATCCTTTCGAGATTCCAATACCAGATGTTCAAGAGCAAGTGGGGTGTGAAAGGAAACCTGATTATTAACCTTATTATACCGAAGCCTTGTAACCGCTTCATCCACGCTCAAGATACCGGACAAATAAAGTTGTACAGTTTCCATGGTATTATCATCCGCAACAGGCCCAATTACAACATCATAGTGATGCTGGATATCGCCGACAGTACGGTTGAGTTTGACAAACTCCAACCATTCCTTGTCCAAGGTGGCAAAATGTTTGATTTTTAGTTCCTCGGATTGCTGGAAGATATACCGATACACATATTTGCCGCCAGTATGAGTACGCAAGTACAGGCGGTTCGCCCATTCATTTGCCTGCTGTTCGAGAACTGTGCAATAAAATCCACGACCAAAATCACGACGGTTATGTGATTTGTTCAAATCGATTTTATCAAATGCAATATTGGAGCCATGGAAAAGAACAAGCGTGGGCGTATCTTCTTCTATAATATCTTCTACGTATTGAAAAGTATCATGAATATCTAATTGGTGCAACGTTTCGTGTTGTACCAGTATTTTTTCAAATACTTGATGTTTGTAGAAAATATTAAAGGCATCGTCTTCTGATATTTGGTGCTTTTTAGCATAATATTCCAGTGCTTCAATTGATAGCATCTCTATATCTGATTGAATACTCATATACGTTATCCCTCCATTTGCTTTCATTATATCAAAAAAGAAGGTGCTTTCCAACGGTAAAATAACTATAAATGTAAAGTTGCAAAAGATGTTTGAAATGGGGCGTCACCCCATTTCACTATCCCCAAACTTCGCCCATGATTTCCACAAGAAAATCATCTAATGGAAAATCGGGAGGAAGTAATTCACCAAACGTTTCTTGAATTTCTTGGATAACTTCCGTATAAGAAGAATACGCCTGTGAAAATAAGTGGGAAGAATTTTTAAGTTCAATGATATAAAATTCTTCTCCTGGATTTAAGTCCAGTTCTTCCTGATCTTTGATCCTCCATACCGTCATAGACTCAGCAGTGCCATAACGACAGCCATCAAGTTTCTCACAAAGATATTCCTGAAAGGCTAAGAGTGATTCTGGATCAGAGAACTCTTTGTATAAATCAGGAAAAACTTCCTCTGTATATCGAAGGATAAGATTAGCAGCCTCTTCTGTAATAAGAAATCCATAGATATGAAAAACGGATGTAATGATACTCATAGATTTCTCCTTACGCAATCATTTCAAGAAACTCATCTTCAGATAAAATCTTAATGCCGAGAGACTGGGCTTTTGCTAATTTACTGCCGGCTTTTTCCCCACAAATTAGATAATCTGTCTTTTTTGTGACAGAACTGCCGGCTTTTGCTCCAAGCTCTAAAATCTTCGAGTTGATTTCATCTCTTGTAAAATGAGCAAGTTTTCCTGTTGCAACGATAGTACATCCTGTAAATACATTTTCTTTCATCATAGTATTCATTTCCTTTCTTTCTTCAAATATAAGTTCTTTTTGGAGTTCGTGCCAGAGAATTAAATTGTTTTCATCAGAAAACCAGTCATGGATATTCTGATTCAGAGTATCACCAAAGTCATCTAACTGGGTGAAATCATAGTCATCAGAGGCAGCATCAAAAAATTCCTGTAGACTGCCGTGGAATACTGTATCCAAAATCCTGCTTTTGGTCCTTCCGACCATAGGAATATCCATGGAAACCAGGAACCGGACAAAGGTAGTATTCCGGCTGGAAGTAATGGAATTCCATAATCTTTCAAAGGATTTTTTACCGAAACCTTCCAACTGTAAGATTTCTTCCTGATGTTCATTTAGATGGTAAATATCCGGAAATGTCTGGAGATAACCCAAAGTCAGGAATTTTTCCAAGGTAGTTTCGGAGAGTCCCTCGATGTTCATTGCTTTTTTTCCAACGAAATGTGTAAAGCGTTTTCGGATCTGGCTATCACAGTTGGGATTGTCACAATGCACCGTTTCAATGAGACGCCCATCATTTCCTTTTCTTTGATAGATACGAGTCTGAGAACCACAGCATGGACATACAGGAGGAACTGCATCTACGTAATGACCACGTTCCAGATTTTCTTCAATATGAGGAATGATCATATTACGTTTTGATACAGAAATTCTACAACCTGGCACCAATTCTAATTCTTTGATAAAGGTCAGATTGTGAAGGGTTGCTCTGGAAACAGAGCATCCGTCAATTTCCACAGGGTCAAAAACTCCCACAGGTGCAATTTCTCCGAAACGGGTGGGTGTCCATTCTATATTGCGAAGAGTGGTTTCGTAAGTTTCGTCTTCAAACTTAAAAGCCAGTCCATCTTTATAATGATGTCCGGTACGCCCGCAGTTTTTGGAATAGTCCAGACTGTCGAAAATCATTACAATTCCGTCAATAGGCAGATGTTTTTTGCCTGCCAGATCAGTCAGCCTTTCAATATACTGATTTACAAGTTCCGAGGTTAAGGGATGGTTTGCAGCAATATAAGGACAAGGCTGAAAACCATAGTCAAACAGGCTGGAAATTTTCATAGCTCTGCTGTCTGGAAAGAGAAATGGAGAGTCCAGACCTTCCAGAACATTAAAAGGCATAAAGTGCAGACAGCGTCCTGCACAATTTGCCGGATCAAGACTTCGCACAGAGCCAGAAGCCAGATTTCGCCCATTTTTGTAAGGTTCTCCTTTTCCATCTCGGAGGGTTTCTTTTAAACGCTCAAAGTCATGGGTTGGGATGAAGGATTCTCCAACAATCACCAGCCGGCCTTTATATGGAATTGAGAGAGGGACATCAACGTATGCAGGGATGTTATGGGTGATAAGTTCCCCAATTTCTCCGTCGCCACGCGTGGAAGCCTCTACAAGTGTTCCATTTTCGTAGACTAATTTAGTCGTTAATCCGTCCAACTTCAGCATAAACAGAACTGGCTGCTTACCGGCAAAACTTATCAAGTCCTGTACCTGCTTTGTCTTATCTAAAGAGAGCAAAGGGACCGGATGCTTTACTTTGGGAAGTTCACTGATGGGAGTATAGCCTACGGTTTGTGTCGGTGAATTGGATAAGACAAAGCCTGTCTGCTTTTCTAATTCCACTAATTCATCGAAGATTCGGTCATATTCCGCATCACTGATATTCGGACTGTTCTCATTATAATAAGCGTTACGCTGTAAATTCAGATGGTCCACCAGTTGTTTGATTTTTTCCACGTTTGATAATTCATTAGAGTGGTTCATTTTATTCTTGTCTCCTTTTCTATGGTATAGTTGTAATTCTTATTTGTTCCGGTTTTTCTTCCTCCTTTCTTTGCGTTCAGGCATAAAAAAAGAGAATGACACGGATGTTCATTCTCTAATGCGTGCAGTTTCCTGCAAAATAAAAAAGCCAGAAGTCCCTGCTGGTAGCGTGGTATACTTCTGACACTTTTACAAACCTAAACTGCGTGCGTATATCCTTTCCGGATGACACAAATAATAATTACATAGTAAGTGTAACACTATATGTAGTATGTGTCAATATAAAAGCACTATATATTGTTTATTCTGAGAAGAAAATTACTATATATAGAGGAAGCATGGATATGGAAAATATTATCTCTTGATTTCAGAACGTATGTTCTATATAATGAGATATAAAGGAGGGGAACGTGAGTTTGGAAAAAGTGATTTTTCATATAGATGTAAATTCTGCCTTTTTGTCCTGGGAAGCGGTATATCGGCTGCATCATTTGGGATGGAAAGGCGATTTAAGAGAACAGGTGTCAGCGGTAGGTGGGGATATGGCGATGCGTCATGGAATCATTTTGGCAAAATCCATTCCAGCAAAGAAATATCGGATACAGACAGGTGAATCAATCTTGGAAGCAAAACAGAAATGTCCAAATCTTATCTTAGTGCCTCCGAATTATGGATTGTATGAGAGGTGTTCCAAAGCTTTTATGGGAATTTTGCAAGAGTATTCTCCCACAGTGGAACAATACTCGATAGATGAGGCGTTTGTAGATATGACTGGAACGGAATTGCTTTGGGGGACACCAGTGGAAGCGGCGGAGAAGATGCGGAGACAGATTAAGGAACGGCTTGGATTTACAGTGAATATCGGTATTTCAGAGAATAAACTGTTAGCTAAGATGGCAAGTGATTTTCAGAAGCCCGACAGAGTGCACACACTATGGAAGTCTGAGTTACAGAAAAAGATGTGGCCATTGCCGGTAAGCGACTTGTTTTTTGTAGGACGGGCAACAACAAAGACACTTTTCAAGTTGGGAATTCGGACCATAGGAGATTTGGCAAAGAGTGATCCGAGTTACTTAAAACAACATTTGAAGAAACATGGGGAAGTTGTCTGGGGGTTTGCAAATGGGATTGATGTGTCTGTAGTCCAGTCGGCCCCGCCTGCTAATAAGGGATACGGCAATTCTACAACGATTCCTTTTGATGTGACAGATGCATCTACAGCAAAATTGGTGCTGTTGGCTTTGGCAGAGACAGTAGGAAGCAGACTTCGTGGAGCAGGAGTCAGGGCAGAAGTGATTGCAGTAGGGATCAAGAATTATGATCTCAGTTATGCCAGTCACCAGATGACGCTTCAGAATGCAACCAATATTACGATAGAGATTCATCAGTGTGCTTGCCAGTTATTTGACCAGCTCTGGGATGGGACACCCATCCGGCATCTGGGAATCCATACCAGCCGCATCAAGGATCAGGTGAATATGAGACAACTAAATCTGTTTGATACGAATGATTATGAGAAACTGGAAAAAATGGATGAAACGATAGATCAGATCAGAAAACGGTATGGGAATGATTCGGTAATACGTGCGGCTTTTTTAGGTGGGTGTATTGATCACATGAGTGGTGGCATTTCACGGGAAAAACGTTCTGTGGACTATGAGAAATTAAAGACAGAATAGCGGGAAGGGGGAAGGAAAGGTGGCATTTGGAATCGGAATAAATACAGAGCATACAGAGCAGGAGCCTTTATCCGGAACCTATCATGAGGTGGCAGTCCAGTGCTGGTTCACAGCTACCGGAAAATCTCTGCCATTGATGCTGAAGGTAAAAGGGGAGGATGAAGAGATTATTCAAATCAATCATATCCAGGTTCTGACTGTAGAAAAGCAGTGGTATGCGGGAATTTTGAACTGGAAGTATAGATGTCAGGCGGTACTTTTGGGAAAACAAATCAATTTTGTGCTTCTCTTTTGTCCGGAGGATTGTGCATGGAAACTGGTTGTATAAGATACCAGGGATGAAGTAAAATAGGAAAAAGGAGGACAGAAAATGTGCGGAAGATATTATGTGGATGATGAAACTTCACGGGAAATTGAAAAGATTGTAAGGAAACTGGACCAGCGTTTAAAGATAGAGCATGGACAGGACATCCACCCGTCTGAATCTGCAGTCATTCTTACAAAGGAGTGTAAGGAAGTGGCTGCGAGGCAGATGCAGTGGGGCTTTCCGGGGTTCCAGGGAAAGGGACTGCTTATCAATGCAAGGGCAGAGGCGATACTGGACAAGAAGACCTTTCGGGACAGTGTGCTGCATCGAAGATGTGTGATTCCTGCCCATCACTTTTACGAATGGAGTAAAAACAAAGAAAAATATACTTTTCAAAGTCCAAAGCAGGATGCCACATTATTTATGGCAGGGTGTTATCAAATCTATAATGGTCAAAATCGTTTTGTAATTCTGACTACGCAGGCAAATGCTTCCGTAGCACCAGTGCATGAACGGATGCCATTGCTTTTGGAACGACAAGAACTGGAAGATTGGATTATGGAGGATGCAGCGGTAGAATTTATTCTTGCTAAGAAGCCCATACTGTTGAATCGGACAGCAGAATATGAACAACTGAAATTATTTTCATAAGAAGGGAAACCCATAAAAGTTTCCCTTCTTGACATAAAAATTTTTGAATTTAGAATCCATTGTTTATTTGTTCTGTTGCTGCAGGCATAGGAGGACTAGATTTTACATAGATTAATAGTTTCCCATGCAGATCCAAATTCTGTTTACTCCATTGCCCATTCTCATAAACCTTTTGGGTAATTGTATTGTAGATAATTGGCGTATCCTCTATACGTTCCATATCAACGACAAGGCAATCCTGAAGGGCAATATATGGATATAGAGCATCTTCAATATATGTCCTTAATTTTAATGCCTGCCTGTGCAGTAGTTCCACATCATACAGTTTTGATAAGGTATAGCTCATTTCTTTGAGCATCCCGGATGTTGTAATTGCCTGTTGGATAACAGAAATCTGCTCTTCCAGAGATACATCTGGATTTATCATAAGCTTTGATAATGTAATTTCTTTTACAAAAGCTGTTGCTGTATCACCAATTTGCTTTTTTAGGCTTTCATAAGGAATCCGATACTGTGTTTGTAAAATTTCAAGTGGAACGTATTCTCGGTTTTTCTTCAAAGTTGAAAGCAATTCACAAAGCCTGCTTCCCAATTCATATATGTTATTCAAGCACACATCACTTCCGATACGGTCTCTGGTGTATGAACCAAATGGTAAATGGTATTTTCTGTTTCGAAAACGATACTGTCATTTGATACTTCCAAAATCGTTAGGATAGGAGATGTCAGAATAGAGAAACCATTGACTCCAGAAATAATAGCACGTTCCCCAACCCGTAGCGAAGAATGAAACCATCCTGAGAGTGTCGTTATTTGTCTATTTTTCACATGGTGCTTTCGATTTGTCATAGTGTTCACACTCCTTTTGTAGCGTCATAGAAAATCTGTTTTTCATGGCTCGTTTTTATGTAACAGGGTAACTCAAACGAAAATATCCTTTCGATACAGGTATATATTCGTCTGGGTGTTCATATAAGGTGGCACGGATACGTTCCTGATAATGCGGATTCTTTTTCGCTTTTGGGTGTTCCTTTAATAAATCGTACAGGTCTTTTAAAGCCCCTCTTCCTCCAATACTCTCCATTGTCATCCGGATTAGATGATGCCAAGTCAGTGCAAGAATATCTGTATTTTGTACATAAAACACACCTTCTTGCCGGATGCTGAAGGGGATAATGAAAGAATCTGTTTTTTTCAGCAACAGAGCATATTCTGTCACAATGGGAATGAAAGGCTTTTTGTACGTCCGATTGTCAGAAACACAATTAAACTGGCCCTTTACCAGAAAGGATTCAAAATCACCCATCCGCATTAAATCATTCTGCATACTATAGAACTTACCATGGAGCCGCATATCGCCTACCAGTATGGCAAGCCTCCCACCTTTCCGAAGTGCCAGGAAAAATTTCCGGATACAGTGATTTAGTTTTTCAAGAAAATCCGAATAGTTTTCACAGCGGGATAGGTCGTCCGGGTGAGGGGTTCCCCAGATATTTCCGGAATACTGGATCATATTATGGTAGGGTGGATGGAAAAAGATGAGATCAGCGGAATCCTCTACTTCATCTTTTAGAGCATTCCAGTTACCTTTTCCATACGCAGGTGCCGGATTTAGATCATAGAGCAGGGAGCGTACCTGATAACGGTCAGCAGCCGCCTTTGAAGTCCCAGAGCCACTCATAGGATCTAAGAGGGTAAAGGTGCTGGTATCTTTTCCGTAATATCGCTTATCGTCCAGGCAATAGCGTAGAAGTGCTGCAACCACTTCGGGGGAGCAGTTACCACGCCACTGGCTGTTACCGCCTGCTCCACGTTCTGGGTATGCCATGAAAGAAGTCAGTTCCTTTCCTACACGTTTTCGCAATCCTTCCGTTCCAAGCATGTCAGCGACAGTACGCCATTGGGGACCAAATTCAGCTTCTAATAATTGTGCTGCCCGATGCAGCATTAAGTCATTCATTTTATGTCACCTTCCTTTCATAATTTTGTTGGATGTAGCGGGAAATCGCCGCCGCAGTCATTTTGGCACAGCCTAAATCCATTTCGCTGAAAGGCTGTTGGTTTTTTGCACATAGTAAAAGACCCAACGTTTCACCAAATTCGTCTTTTTTAGAAATAGGGAAAAAGACTGATATGGGATATTTTCCTGTCATAGTAGGGTATATGCGTTCCTTTTCAGAGAATAATTTCATCTTTCCCTGTTGCAGAAGCCTTTGAATACTTTCTGTTACAGGCATATTAAGTGCTGTATGATAATTCTTGGAAGCAATGATTTTGGAATCATTACATAACAGGATCCGGCAAGGGACATTACTATGTAAAATATCCAGAAAACTGTCTAACCGGATATCCATAGGGATATGGGAGTCGCATTTACGAAGACAGATGTTGCGTGTGTCAGCTTCCAGCATCAATACATCGCCTGTATGAAGCTGTAGGGCTTTTCTTACTTTGGCAGGAATAATGATCCGCCCTTGTTGGTCAATATTTAGTGTTGTGGCATAATCCATAGAAATCTCCTTTCCTTTATAAAAAGAAGCAGTCTTTTCGGCTGCTTCTTTGTTGAAATTCTTTAAGCGACATACATACCATTCAGATATTGTTCTTGTGGTTGTTCTTGCATATAGGAAGACATTTCATGCGGCTGTATATTTTGTGCCATTCGTGCGTCCTGTTGTTTTTTAAATTGTTGTTTGCCGTTTTGAATCAGGAAGGATGCAACGTAGTTTTCCCAATTTACGATATAGGAATCAGCACGTTTTAACAGCATATAAAAATCCATATCTGTCAATTGGATAAAAGCACTTTTTTCAGAGATAAAACTTTGAGCCTGCATATAAGTGCCGCCGTTATGATTCTTTTTCTTGATACCTTTTCCGTTATTAATTTGAATTCTCCATGGGCTGGTCAGTATTTCCTGCTGGTTGTTATATACGTGGCGGGAAATAAAAAACTGTTGTGCAGTAGAATAGCCATTGCCATCCGGCACACCAAATATTTTGCTTTGCGACCATTCAAATTCAGGAAAGCCAGCGGTAACTCTGGACAGCAGAAATTGAATTTGTTCGGGTGCCAGATGAAAACGGGTGATAATATTTTTATCACCGGTACCACTAGAGTAATCCTGTATGGAGATTCCAATAAGGGAGTGAACTTTATGACCATTTTCTTCAAATTCTCCTTTTGCATGAAGCTGTGCATAGCTGTTATAACTTGTGTAGCGGAGACGGTCATACAGTGCAATTAATTTTTTACTGGTCTGTACTTTGCATATCTGATCTGTAATTGAGTTTTGATAATTTTCACTCATGTATGTTTTCCTTCTTTCTATTTCAAATATTGTTTTACAAGCTGTGTCATATTTTTGGGCAAATCTTCTAATTTGGTAATATCTAAAAAACCATCCTGATAGATTCTGCGGATGTTTTCTTTGTCATCACCAATTGCTGCAGCAAAGATCACAATGCCACGTTTACGATATTCATTCTTGATACCACGAAGATCTGCTTCTGCTTCCGTACCACTGTACCCACAATCTGCGGGCTGTCCGTCAGAGATTATGATGAGGAGTTTTTGTGATTCCGGACGCTTTGCCAGGTGTTCCGCAACATAACGAAGTGCAGCTCCATCCCGGTTGCCATTACGGGCAGACATATCCATCAGCCGGTAACGGTCAGAGGCATCCAGAGAATCAAATTCAGCATAGGAATACAAAGCAACCCCCTTAGAATCTGTAGAATGCCCATAAATGGTAATAGGAATTCCCAGGCTCATACAGAAATCATACAGCACGATTGCAGTTTTCCGGGCATGGGTAATACGATCTCCCCAGCCCATAGAACCACTTTCATCAACCAAAAGTCCCACGGAAAGTTTTTGTTCTTCATCCGGAAGCCTGGTTCTGGTAAAGATACCGCCGTCCTTTCGGTGTAAAGCCCGCATATCCAGCCTTTTACCAAATAACAGGTTTTTTTGTTTCCCGCCTTCTGCCTCTTCTTTTAATAAAGGAAGAATGGAACTTTGCAGCCTTTTGGAGGTCCGCAAAAGAGGGGAAGCAACTGTTTGATAAGATTTGATAAAAAAGTCGGAAACTGGATTGATGCGGTGGATTGTTACATGGATGCCTGCATGGGCATTTCCGTAATGTATTTCATCCGCCGATTTTTGCAAGTCTTCTGTTAATTCCTGTTCATAATCATTTTGGGCTTTTTCCGTAGCAACATCATTTAGGATGCGTGCAAGATCATTCGCTGCATTTTCATAACCGGAACCGGCATACTGTGATGCGTATGTGATTCCTGGATTATTTCCATCTAATACTGCTGTAGTTTTAGCAAGTTCAATTCTTCCTCCTTCTTCCTGCAGTACCTTTTCTGCCTGGTTGATTGCATCTTGCCTGTAATTTGGATCAAGACCAGATAAGTCACAGGTTATAGGAGTTTTTGATTTTACTGTAGGACCTGGAATGTTTTTAGGGATTCCTCCGTTTTTACCAGTTGGAAGAGGAGATCCGCTACCTGATTCTTTCCGCAGCAGATCCTCCAGAGCATCGCCAACTTGGGTACTATCCTGCTTTTTTAAAGACTCTCTGGTTAACTCTACCATAGGCTGAATATAGTTCCAGCAAAGTACTAAAAGATAGTTGGAAGCACGTAAGCGTTCTTTCCCCTGTGTGGCAATTAAAGCATCGTCAATATAATCCATGCAGTCTGAAAGGGTGTCTGTGTATTCTCCAGAATAATTCGTGCGGTTATTTATATTACCAGTCCGGCAATAAGACAAAATTAAATTGCTCATAATGGAAAACGGCTGATAGCCACAGTCAATTTGTTCCTGTATAGAAGGAATCAATTCAGACATCCGCAGATTATTGATCTGTATTCCCTGCTTAAAAGTTCCGGGATATTCTTCACACATCCGGGCTTCAATGTAGATGTCCTCCAGTATATTATTATACTGTGCAGCACAGCGGGATAGCGTCAGACACGTTGCGTTATCTTTTTCTTCCATGGCATCTAAGATGTCCTGCAGATTTGCCTTGTATCCAGAAGGCAGATTGTCTGGTGCTTCTGGATAGAAGGAACCATTTTCCATATTGGTCAGATAAAGCTGTAGTGATGCAAAATCAGAGTAACGCAGATGTCCGATTTCATGTCCAGTTAGACCAGTCAGGCTTTGTGACCGCAGAAATCGGGAAGGAAAGCTTTGGGTTATCGAGTTTGCGGCGTTACAGTGAATTCTATAATTATCTGTATAAGCGATGTCTGCATTTTCAGAACTGTCCCATTCCATAAGCACCTGAAGTCCATAGCGAGAACGGCCAGTAGCCGCTTTCGCCAGAGATGTTTGGTATTTTTGGAAAGCCGATGAAAGAAAGAGTTCTTCATCAGTGATTTTTGACTCCGTATCCCGGATCATTCTTTTTAAAGCTTTTTGAGTGTTATTCAATTTTTTCACCTTTCTTTCTTTTTCATATTTTGGGTTAGGAGATCTTCCATTGTACAGCCGTAATACTGGGCTAACCGAAAGACGGCGTAAGCAGATGGAAGCGTATGCCCATTTTCATAGTTCATAATTGTTTTTTCCGGTAGATGCAGAAGTCTTGCTACGGCTTTCTGAGAGAGTTTCGTCTGCTTGGATTTTCTTAAATAAACGAGATTTTCTGCCAGAGTTTTGCGTAGTTCGGCTTCGGTATAAAAGGTGTTCCTCAATAGTGTGTTATGATGCAAGAACTGTATCCAAGCAAGAACCTTCAATTTCGATACGGCTTTCAGAATCGGCAGTGACGGAAGATAAAATGGTATAATGAGCAGCTTCCTGTATATCGCCACATACCATAAAAGACTGAACCCAGGCAATTAATTCCCGGACTCCACAGCAGCCATCTGTTATCAGGTTATCCTGACAATACTGTGCGATGGAACGTACAATCTGTGTCATGGTACGTACTGATTTTTTATCGGAACATCCGGTAATAGCAAGAACACGCTCTACCATGGTCTCTTCATCCGGTTCATCCATATCTATGACCATATTCATCCTTGAAATGACAGACTGGTTCATGGGACGACAGCCGGCATAGTCATGATTAGTTGTGACTATAATGGTAGTATCCGGATGCCGATGGATGACTTCCCCGTTTGGCAGAAATACGCTGTTACAACGGTCCAATAGGGAATTAAGTCCTACCAGTACACCAGGATTGGCAATCACCGTAGGCTCCTGTATTTCTACCAGATAGCCGTTTCGGATGGCTTCAACCAGTGGTGTATCCACATAGCGGAACTGTTGGCTGCTGGAGGTAGCAGCTTGTTTCTGCTTCATTTCCTCAGATATATGATGGATCAATTCTTCATAAACTGTATTTTCTGATACCTTTTCATCATAAGTACCCGTTAATTTTTCATAGGCAGTAGCCGGATCGAGGGTAATGTCTTGAAAAGAGGGCAGTTCCCCTACCAAAGAAAGCTGTTTTTCATCTACATCAGGTAAAATCTGTCCAAGAAGGTCAAAAATTTCTGTATTTGCCGAGCAGGTGATGCATCGGTAAGGAAGGTGAAGTCCTGCAGCAATGGCTTTGGCACCTTCGGTCTTTCCCGTTCCAGCAGGCCCACGGAGCATAAAATTCCTCATAGGCTGCTTGCTGTCAGTTGTTAATTTGGCATGTTCGCATATTCTTTGGATTTCTTTTGGGATTACATACCAATCTTCGAGAATAGGAACGGTTGATTCTTCTTGGGGAGTTAATGTCCGAGAATTGGACAGGATGTATTTATCGACAAAATCTTCTTTGGGAATTGAAACGGCGGAAGCAGTATAGTGATGTCCACCTTTTAATACCTGAAAGGTACCCTGGATAATTTCCGTTGGTGCATAAACACCTTTTTGGATATTCAGTGGTGTAAGTCTTTGGAGCACGCCATTTGCAGGAGTGTCAACTTTGATGTTCCCGATAGGAAGGGAATCACCATAACGGATCCTGCGGTACACGTTATCACAAAGAACCGCAGCCGTTTCTGCAGCTTTGGGCAGGTCAGGAAAACCGTCATCACGGTGTTGCTTTAATTCCTGATATTTTTCATTGAATTCGTCATCTGAAAGGAAAGTAGGCATTAAAGCAAAATAAAGAGCACTTCCGGAATCTTCATCTTTTTTAAACTGATATGGCTCTGGTTTACTGTCCAGATCCAAAGGTTTTTCATACTTTCCGGCTATAAATTTCCCAGTCATACGGTTGTAGACCACTACATGCAGCAACCCGGTACGGCTTGGATATTCTGCGATTGTAAAATTGTTTGCCTGGCTTCCAATGGCTCCGAGTTCTTCCTCTGCTTTTCCAGCAGGTGGATTTTCCAAATTCATATAAGAAAAAACTGCCTGCAAAGTAGCAGAATGGAGAGTAGCCCGTTTTTTAGGCTGATTACAGTATTTGGAAGCGATGTCTTTCATCACTGCACTTTTCCCGGAATAGCTGTCAAATGGAGATGGTAGCGTTCTTTCAAAAGTCCAGTTAGGGACAAAGTTTGTATTTGGCATAGTATTTCCTCCTTTATTCTTTTATCCAGGATAATTCTAGTGCCTGGTCCTTTTCTTTTGCGGTCAATTCATCTTTTTGGAAGATGGAAATGAGAATATCCCAATAGTTTCGTGGCGGGAAATAATCAAAACAATCCTTGATTTCCGCTGTATCACCATTTTGGATGTAAATTTGCCCGTTTTCATTAATATAGAGTTTATGGTGTCCTTTCGCATGGAGCTGTCCGATAAGGTTCTCCAGTTTTTTCTTGCCAATTAAGGAATACCAGGATTCCGGATCAGCAAAAGGAACATCGTCCTCATCGGTAACTGTGACAGTCTTTTTGAGGCTGGCAATGGTCAGCATTTGAAGTTCCAGATATCCGTATTGGTTCATACGTGCTTCCGCAAAGTTGTAGTCCTCCGTATGAAAGGTTCTCAGACGTATGGGATTTCCGCAAAGAAGCTGCTTCATGGATGGCGGCTTCTGGAATTCCCATGTTGCATTTGGAAATGCAGCCTGTAGTTTGTCGGTAATCTGATAGCTGATTTGTCTCCAAAGCAATTCTTCTGTTTCGGAAACTGGCTCAGATGATTTCAAAGAAGACCAAGGGCTTGTTTTGCCCTGGTTCTTGAGTAGGTTTAGAGTCAGTTTATAGATTTTAGGAAGAAGTGTGGAAAGAAATAGCAGCAGGATGCCAAGGATTCCGATACTTGCGACTGCATTACGATTTCCATTTCCTGGTATGAATATAGTTGCAATTAACAAAATTATTGTGAGCATACTTAGAACTTTAAGAAATTTCTTTTGTGTATTCACTTCATTTCCTCCATGTTTGTTTCAATAGAAAAAGGAATTGCAGCAGACCAGTAGATACTGGAAAGTCGCAATTCCTTCATTTTAGGGATCTTTGATAATTTACGGGAATGGAAGCTGCTGTGGTGGTGTATTTTCCGGAATATTGGTAAATCCATCACCAGATACATTGCCAGCCGTAAATCCCTGTGGTGCATAAGCCGATCCCCCTGCCGGAGCATAAGACATCTGTTGTGCGGCCTGTGGCATCATATTGTTATTGACTGGCATTGCGCCAGTAGGCACGGTACCGGAAGGATTCATTCCCGGGTTTCCATTATAAGTAGCACCGTTTGCTGGTACTGGTGGAACATTTGGATTTCCGACCATTGGATTCCCCGGTACAGGTGTTGCTGCATTGGTATCATTACGATTCGCAGGTAAGAACTGCCAGTCCTTTACCATAATTTGCGGCGTGATAGCTGCTTGACCTGCATTATTGCCTTTCTGGTGAATATACGGATGGAGTTCTAAATCTCCGTAGACCATGAGACACGTTGATTTTTTGACACCGGCTTTTATCAGTCGATCTGCAAGAAACTTGTTGCAGTAACACTGATAGAAGATGGGTTCTTCCTTTCCGCTTTGACCTCTCTGGTTGGTAGCAAGCCCCAGACTGATGTATTCAGTTCCGGAATTCTTTGCTTGTTGCATAACCGGATCGGCAGTTACCCTTCCTGTTACAATGATAATAGATGACATAAAAATTCTCCTTTCTGCCCTTTGGGCGATAAAATAGTGATAAATAAAAAAAGTGCCATTATAGCACCGTATAAAACGGCATTATAATGACACGATTTTCCAACTTAAACTGCATGTGTACTGGAGATAGTATCCAGACACCCTATAAAGGGATAACACAAAACTTAAATACAATATCATAGTAACACAAGATATAGCGAAGGTCAATGATAAAATACCATATATAGTATTTTGCGATTCGAAATAATAATTTTTGTGTCAAAATGCTTGGAAGTGTAGTATTTTATGAGGATAATCCCAAATAGATATAAAATTTTCATAAAACACTACTACCTTTTCAGAGTAGATAAAATGTGGTAGAATGAGGAAAAATTATTAGGAGGATGCATTATGGCAAGACGAAAAAAACTGGAAAACACATCTTTGGAAGAGCAACTGGAGTATGTGGAACAGGAGATTCGTACAAAAGAGTCCGATTTAAAGGAACTGCGTCATAAAGCAAAAGAGATTCAAAAAGAGATAGAAGAGAAGCAGAAAGATGAGCTGTTTAAGGCTTTGGTAGCATCTGGGAAAACCATTGATGAGGTTATGAGATTTATAAAGGCAACAGGAGAAGATAAAATCGAATAAAAAAAATGAAAGATGCCGTTGTGGGGGAGTGAATCTGCAACGGTGTTTTTTATGGTCAGCTGAAATACAAATGATTTTCATAGACCACAATCACCGTTACCTTGGAAAGGAATATGTAGTGGTTCGAAGTTGTGTCTTTGCATTTGTAATTCGTAGATTTAATATATACTGCGTGGAAGTTAAGCCATTGTAGTGTCTAAAACTACGGATAACTCAGATGGTGCTTGGACGTATGTGATAGTTAATGAAGTGTTTGTGCCTGAAAAAATTGTTGAGGGTATACCTAGTTGTTTGAAAGTATGAAAAAAGTGAATAGGGTAAAAAATACCGTTACAGATTAATCTTTGTAATGGTATTTTTTGCGTGAATTTATTCTAACGGTGTAATTTATAACCTATTCCCCATACAGTATCGATATAAGGGGCTTGGTTTCCTATATGCTCTAGTTTTTTTCTTAGTTTGCTTATATGGACATTGAGAGTATTATCATCTGAAATATAATCTTTTCCCCAAATAAGTTGATATAAAGATTCCTTTGTAAAAGTCTGTTTTGGATGTTTGATTAGTAGCTGTAAGAGGTTATATTCGGTAGTAGTCAGAGTAAGCTCTGTGTTATTTACAAGTACTTTGTGATCATCCACATTTATGCGAATATCTTTAAAGGAATATTCCGTTTGGGGACTTTCGCTGCAACGGCGCAAAACACTTTCTATTCGTGCGAGAACTTCTTCATGATAAAAAGGTTTAGTTATATAATCATCTGCACCGGATCGGAGAAGGTTTATACGAATCTCAGGCTGATTTTTGGCAGATATAACAATAACTGGAATAGAATTGTTGTGTTTTTTTAGGTGAAATAGTATTTTTTCACCAGGCAAATCGGGAAGCATCAAATCTAATAACATTAAATCATATTTTTTAGAGGAAAGAGCTTCAATTGCTTCTATCCCATTGTGATATGCTGAAACATTGTAAGGGTTTCTTTTTAATAATTCTGTAAGAATAAAGCAAATTTCTTTATCATCTTCTACTAATAATATATCAATCATAATAAACTCCTTTGGTAATAGGTATGGTAAAAATACTAACATGATTTGTAATTTCATACAAGTTACTGTTTTAAATAATTTGAAGGTTTCATAGGCGAGTGGGAAAATATAAAGATAAATTTATAATTTTATGGAAATTTAAGAACTGATTTAAGAGAAATGTTAGAATTAGACATTATCATTATCATTATAGGATTTAAGAAACGAGGGAAGTGATTAGAATGAAAGAACCCGAAAAAATATTGGAAGCAAAAGATATTTGTAAAGCATACGGAAAAAATATGGTACTTAATCAGGTAAATCTTACGATAAAAGCGGGCGAGATATATGGACTGGTTGGAGAAAATGGTGCAGGAAAAAGTAGCCTGATGAAAGTTATTACAGGACTAACAAAGCCGACTTCAGGTGAGATAAGTTTATTTGGTAAAAAAAATCTTGAAGATGAAAGAAATAAGATAGGATGTTTAATTGAAAATCCAGCTTTGTATATGGACATGACAGCACGCCAAAATTTGGAAATCCAGCGTACTCAACGAGGAATTCCAGGAAAAAGTAGTATTGATGAAGTTCTGGAAATAATGGATTTAAAGGACGCTGGAAATAAAAGAGTGAAGGCTTTTTCTTTAGGGATGAAACAGCGATTAGGAATTGCAATTGCATTGCTTGGTCGCCCACAGTTGCTAATTTTAGATGAACCAATAAATGGCTTAGATCCAACCAAAATTAAATATGTGCGAGAAGTCTTAAAGAATATGAATGAAGAAGATGGTACAACGATACTTATATCCAGTCATATTTTGCCAGAGTTACATCAACTTGCAACTGTATATGGATTTATACATCATGGAAAAATGTTACAACAGATTACAGATAAAGAATTAGATGAGAAATGTCGTCGTCATGTTCATATCGAAGTAGACAATGTGGAAAAGGCTAGTTGCATTTTAGATGAGAGGTATCCAGAAAGTCAAATAAAAGTTTATTTAAGAAATGTGATTAAGGTATTTGGTTATAATAAAAATATTTCTGATATAACAAAAGAATTAGTATATGGAGGAGTTGGTGTAGAAAAAATAGGATATGAAGGAGAAGACTTAGAAGAGTATTACACAAATCTATTATCGGAGGTGAAATCGAATGAGACAGCTTAAAGCAGAGTACTATAAAATGAAATATTCGCGAGCCTCGAAGTGGGTTTTAGTATTTATGGCATTTATTTTTTTTATACCGTTCGTTGTGGGAAATGATACATTGTTTATGACTTTTGGTGATTATAGAAATATAGATAGCATTGGTTGGATTTGCTACATAGACGACATGAATAATGTAAAAGCTGCAGAAATCGCAAGATTTGCATTATCAATTAATTTTTTTTCTTGGATTGGATTAATTGTCTATATTACGACAATGGTATCTGCAGAATTTCATCAAGGAACAATAAGAGCTTCTGTCGTATATGGGATAAATCGAACCAAATTATTTTTAAGTAAATTACTGGTGATAAATGTTCACTTTTTTATTCTCTATTATATTGTGGAAACTGCATTAGGCTTAGGATTAGCATGGAAGTATGGTTTTCATTATAAAGGTGAGGAATTTTTGATTTTTATCGGAATGGTTACCTTAAATATGATAGCTATGATTGGAATGGAAGCTGTGGCGGTTTTGATTACGGTTTTAGTAAAGAATACAGGAATTGTGGCAGCTTTATCATGTGTATATTTCTTTGCAGGTGCGATTACTTATCCTATGGTATATGAGAATTTTCAAAATCAATCAGTGCTTCTTAAAGCATTTTGTGTTATGAACCCGACCACTTATATGTATAATATTTGTGGATATCGGATGACAAATGGGATTGTTGTTGGAACTATTATGTATGGTATGGGTGCGTGCCTGGTGGGGATAGTTTTAATGCATTTTGCATTGAAACGTCAAGAACTTTAATTTGTGTTTCAAGTAGCTCTTACTACTTTGAAATAAATAAATATTTTACAGGAGGATATTGCAATGAAGTGGATTAACAAAGCATCAGAGGACAAAAGTACAAGAATCTGCTGGGTTTACAATGATAAAGGTTGTGGATCTAAAAAGGCTACATGTGTAATTCGTTACTAAAGATATTTGTAGTCAGTAAAGGAAAATGTGCTCAGCAATATGCTGGGCACATTTTCATTATTGCAAAGAACACTGTGAAAACAAGAGATTAAGAAAAGAGGATATAATAATGAAATTATCAAGATACAATATAGAGAAAAAAGAAGATAAAAGTTGTTTGATTTACAATACGGTCACATCTGCAATACTGGAATTAGATACTGATTATGAAAAATCATATTATGAAATGAAAGAAGGGAAAAAATGTTCAAAGCCTGATTTAGAGTCAGCATTATTAGAGGGTGGTATGCTAGTTGAAGATGATAAAGATGAATTTGCAGAATTGCTTATAAGAAATAAAATAGAAAGGTTTGCGGATTCAAATCTTACATTAACTATTGCCCCAACTATGGCATGTAATTTTTGTTGTCCCTATTGCTATGAAAAAGGGAGAGAATATATTACTATGTCTGAGACTGTTCAGGATCAATTAACATCGCAGCTCAAAGAAAAATATCAGCATATACATGAATTAACGGTATCTTGGTATGGAGGGGAGCCATTATTGGCAATTGAAACTATTGAAAAATTAACCAAAAAGATAAAGTCTGTTTTGCCACTTGGTTGCAAATATAATGCGGATATGGTCACAAATGGTTATAAATTGACTAGAAGAGTAGCTGAAAAATTAAAAGACATGGACATCCACTATATTCAAGTTACTTTAGATGGTTCAAAACAAGCCCATGATAGTAGAAGGATTCTCCATAATCATCAGCCTACCTTCGAACATATATTGGACAATATAAGAGAATGTGCGGATATTTTGAATATTTCGATAAGAATTAATGTTGACAAGACAAATATAAACGAAGCAACAGAAATATTTGATTGGCTAGAAAGATATGGTTTAAAAGGTAGAGTTGGTTATTATTTAGCACCAGTAGATGATATTAATGGAGTATGTAATAATCATATATGTATGGAACGACCACAGTACGCAAAAGAAGAGATTGCGTTTTATAAAGAAGGGATTAAGAGAGGCTTTATGTACCAAGGTGTTAAGCCGAGCAATTATGGTGTATGTGGAGCAATTAGCTTAAATTCATTTGTGATAGGTCCAGATGGAGCGTTGTATAAATGTTGGAATGATATTGGATATAGTGAACGAAGTATCGGTAATTTGGAAAAAGGAATCAAACTTACAAATAAATTTGTAGAATGGCTTTCCTATGATGTCGTAAAGGATCAAGAATGTAAAGATTGTTCATTTTTTCCAGTATGTTATGGTGGGTGTGCTGCTTATAAAAATAAGATTTGTTCTTCAGTAAAATGGAATGCAGAAGAGATGTTGGAGCTGATGAAAGAAATGGCTCAATGAAATAGCAGGGAGAATTGGAATGATAAAATTTTGCAGTAAATATGTTTTTCAATATAAAATAGAATATGGGATATATTTTTTGTTGGGTATTATACTGTGCGGGTTAAATACATTTATACCGGCTGCTATGGGACAATTTATTAATATGTTTAATGTGGAAACAACATATTCAGCAATGTTAAAATTCATATTTTTATTACTGTTATTGTATGTTGGTAAGGAAATTGTCTGCTATGTCAATAAAATACTTTATATAAGGATACAGACTAATGCAGCATTTTCATTAAATTTCGAAATTGTAAATCATTTAAAAAAAGTTTCGCCACTCGTAATTGGCAGAACTGATTTATCGTACTTATCTCAAAGGATAAACAATGATGCGAATGATGTACTTATTTTTTTCATCAGCTCCTTGACTGAATTGATATTTTCAGTTTTTTCAGCGGGTATAATCTTATTTATGATTTGGAAAATGGATTCGATTGCTTTTATAGTTACAATGTTTTTATTAGCACTTTATTTTTTTATATATATTGGCTTCAAAAAGCGTATTTATAATTGCAGTTATGGAATGAAAGAGGAGAAATCCAATTTCTTCTCCAGACTGCAGGAACAATTAGAAAAAATAGAGTTTATAAAAATACATAGTATGGGTTCATTTTTTTCAAATAGGTTAGTAGCATCATATCAAAAATTATATCGATCTATATTTAAACAACAAGCGACTATCCAGGCATTTGCAAATCTTGAAGGGATTGTAGGGGCAATATCTGTATGCATTTTACTTTGGATTGGAGGAAAAAAGATACTTACTGGAGATATGCAAATAGGATATTTCTATATGATTTCAGTATATTTTAATATGATTTTGGAATATGGAAAAGAAATAGTGGCATACGGTCAAGAATACCAAGAGGCTTATGTATCCTTTGAACGTATAAAATCTATTTTAGAAATTAAGGAGCAGTCTAAGGGGTGTATAAGACTTAATGAAATCAAACAAATTAGAATTCAGGATTTGAATTTTGCATATGACCAGAAAGAAACCATAAAAAGTTTTTCTACAAACTTAAAAAAGGGGAAAGTTTATGGATTGAAAGGAGAAAACGGATGTGGGAAAAGTACACTTATTAAAATTTTAATGGGTATGTATGTAGATGAATATCAAGGGAATATAATATGGAACGATACAGAAATGAGAAATTTAGATATGGATTATATAAGAGAACATGTAATCAGTGTAACAGAACAGGAGCCGACTTTAATAGCAGATACAATATATAATAATATTGCTTTATATCGAAAGCTTGATGTAAAATGTATACAGAGAGCCGTTGATTGCTTTGGTGATAGTATTTTGAAAAGAGATAATTGGGATTTGCAAATTAATGAAAAGTCAAGTAATATTTCCGGTGGAGAAAAGCAAAAAATTGCAATTATTCGCCAAGTAGTGCAAGACGGTCAGGTAATGATTTTTGATGAGCCTACCTCAGCTATGGATGAGAGTGGAAAAAAACAATTTTTACAGTTGATCGATCAAATTAAAAATCATAAAATAATTATTATTGTTTCACATGATAATGCAATCTTGAATACATGTGATGAGATTCTAATATTATAAGGAGATATGAAGTTTGCTAGTTGTCTTTTTAATAACAGGAGTGTTTATATTATTAGGCATATTATACATTTTTCATCTGAAGAGGGAAATTAGAAGAATTATAGAATGGATAGAACATAATGAGCATATCTACTCGGTCAATGTATTTGATAAAGATATTGAGAACCTTGCACTTAGTATCAACAAGCGAATTAAAGAAGATGAACGAAAAGAACATCAGCTAAAAAAACAGGATAAAAATTTTAAAAAGATGGTAGCAAATTTATCACACGATTTACGTACTCCATTAACTGTTATTATTGGTTACTTGCAGTTAATTAGATTAGAAAAAAATGTGAATGAACCTGTTAATAGCTATATAGAACATATTGAAAAAAAGGCGGATTATTTAAAAAAATTAGTAGACGATTTATATTTATTGTTTTGGAGTGAAGCAATAGAGAGCGAAGTTGATATGAAATCAGTCAATATTACAGAGGTAGTCACTTCTTTGTTAAAGGAATATATTCAAAATTCAAAACGTGCCTCAGAACAATTAGATATTAGACTGCCACATGGAAACATTTGGATACTTGCTCAAGAGAAAATATTAATTAGAATTTTATGTAATTTAATAGATAATGCTTTAAAGTATAGTACTGGTGATATAATGTTTTACATGTGGGGAGAATCCGAGTATTGTCATATACAAATAAGCAATCCTTCTGATTATATTAGTGATGAAGAATTAAAATCTATATTTGATTTGTTTTACACAAAAGATGAAGCAAGGACAAAAAGCAGTGGTATCGGATTGTATGCTACTAGAAAGCTAGTAATACAAATAAGTGGTGATATTCAAGTGAATTATGAAGCGGGAATTTTCACTGTCAGTATAAAGTTGCCCTTAATATGAAAAAATTGGTCACAGTAGAAAAATAAAAGATATGGTTACTGCATTTTGAAACCCTGAAAGTGAAAGCACTGTCCATTTTTTGAAGAGTCTTCTGGAATACAATAGATTATTATTCCCTGCGATTGCTGTTATGCTGTCATCCTTGAGACAGAATACGTGGTAGTTCGGAGTGGTTTTTGTCATTTCACTGGGACGGCAGAAGGAAAACTTATAAAGCATAATAGAAGTGGGTATGTGAAAGTGGCATATCCACTTCTATTGTATTTAGAGAAGAAATCTAAGAGTTCTTCGGGGAAACATCTTCATTTAGGGATAATTCCTCATACGCAAGTAAATCCGGAGTAACCTTTTCTTCACCCGAAAGGTTTGCTACATTCCGGAAATATAGGCGATAATAATGTCCAGATAAAAGGCGGATATTTTTATCGAATGTAAAGTGATATTCTTTCTGGTCAGTGGAACGGAAAATAATTTTCTGTTTCTTGGTAAGTGGGCTGACTTCACGTTTTGTACAGGTTCCAGTTAATTCGGTATAGTCATGCATCTTGATGGTATGTAGCAGACTCACAATTCGTATGGCAGTTCCAACACCGATGCAAAGACTCATAAGGAGAAATATCTGGTCGTCTGTTATAAATCCGTAAATACATCCAAATAGGACACAGAAAAAGCCGATTGCCCCATGGACAATCAGCTTATTAAGAAATGGTTTTGGCATAATTTGCTCCTTCCTATAATTTTTCAAATGCAATCTGTTTATTGAGGTACAAATTACTGATGGCTTCCAGTACAGGATAACCGGCATGGGTGAATTGGATATCCTGTGCCAGGGTACGGAATGTTGCATCCGAGGTTTCATAGAGCTGCGTCAAAAGTTGCTCTGTATTTTGTGGATGGATGCCCTGTTCTACACAGGTTACAAGCTCTGCCGTAGAAATCTGTACTTTTTTTGCTATTTGGAGTACCGTGTCCTCTATAGCAGTCCGTGCCGGCTTTTTTAGATAATGGATCAGTTCCTTTGTGTGCAGTTTTTTCTTCATGCAGAGATAGATGCAGGTAAAAAGCCGTACTGAAAAACTGTCCTGCAATGGGCTGATATAAAGTTCTCCTAAGAGGCGGTACAGGGCATCCACACCAGTTAAACCATCCCCTTTTACAACCAGTCCTCGAAGCAGCAGCCGATTCAGGTAAGGTTCAATGGGGATATTTTCCGAACGGTGATGTTTTTTCAAGCGTTCGGAAAAAGCAGACTGCAATTCATGGATCTGTCGGATTTGAAATGCGAGGCTGCTCCACAGAAAGAATTCTTCTTCTGTCAGTCCGTATTCCTGCCGGTTATTGATAACAGTCGGTGTTTTATGTTCCTTTATGGAATCCTGGAATCGTAGGATTCCGACTGCAGTATAAAGTGTCAGCATAATCGTTCTCCCTTCAAGATAAAAGAGTATATAATTTGGTATCCTGCTGTAAGTATTTCCGGGCTTTGCTTTGCCATGCCCGGACATGATTCATTGGGACACCATAATGTTTGGAAATTTCTTGGTTGGTATATCCTTTTTGCTGCAGGAGCAGGGCATGTATTCCTTTTCTTAGTGTATTGCAGCTTCTCGCTTCTAAGGACTGCAGGTGCTTATAAATGGGTTCCTGGTTCATACATTGTTCCTGCCATAGTTCGGTTTTTTGGTCTACAAGCAGGGGTTCCATGTCAAATTCGGAAGATGCATACATGGAACAGGTGTATTTTCGTTCTTTTTGCAGTTTTCTCCAATAACTGTAAATGGCATTTCGTATGGCAACTCTGGCGTAAACTGCAAAGGGACGGGTGTTGTCATAGTTCATGGCGGCTTTGCATAAAGCTAAGTTTCCGGCTTGCAGAAGGTCTTGCTGCTCATCGTATGAGACATAAGCACAACGAGTAGTCAATTTTTTTACCATTTCAGGTACCAAATATAAGTACTCCTCTGTCAATCGGCGTTCATCATCTGTCATCGGGATGATCATACATATCCCCCCTTTCAACCAATGGCCCTGAGAGGGATATGGTTATTCTCCAGAATCTTCATGGATTCCAGAATTAGTTGATCACACATATAAGTGCTAAATTCTCCGATGTGTGCTTCCTTGGCAGTCAGACAGAATTTATCAGCAATCCAGCGGTAAGCCTCCGATTTCGTAAAGATGTGGTTTAGCCATATCTGGTCAAACACCCGGTGTGCTTGGATCCTTTTTTGCCGAAGCTCTTTGTTTGCCAGTTTTCCTTTGGCATTGGTAGTGCCAGGATGAACTCCTACATAAGAATTACACTGTGGGAAGTGACTGCACACATAGAGTTTTCCATCTTTCGCTTTATTTCCATATACATAGGACGCATCCCTTAAAATTGCGATGCTGCCGCAGTATGGGCAGCGGATTTGTTTCTGTTTCATAAAGATTCACCTCGCTTACGTGTTTTATACGTATATTGTAAGAAAGCAGGTGATGAATTCCCATAGGATGGGCATAGAAACTACTCCCAGATTCGGACTAAATGGCACAAAATGGCAGAAAATCTAAGAATAGAACAGTGCCTTGATAAGCGGAAAGAAACCGCTGTCTGCAAAACGTGAGTAATTTACTGGTGTAAAGATGAACCCTGCACAGAAAATCCGGATGACATAAACAGAAATCAGAGCTATACATAGCCGATACAGATTTCTGGTGCGTCTGCTCCAGGGCTTTCTCGGACGAAACTTCAGGTACAGGATTAAAAGTGCAGGAATAAAAATTAAGTTCGTAAATATTGTATCGATTCCTTGAATCATAGCAGTGAAATTCAACATAAAATCGCCTCCTTTCTTATCCTGTACGCAGAAAGTACCAAAAGTGCAACCTTTTACCAGTAATAATGGGATGCTTCCTGATGCCGCAGTAAAGCAAAACAAGGACATGGCTTATCGGTCAATGCTTCTTTTGCAAAGTAGAGTCCATATAAGGACTGAAACTGTTCCAGTGTTATGGCGGACAGGCATTCCGTTGGTTCCGGTATGCGGGAGAAGAGCATACGGGCATCTGCCATGGGCAGGATACAAGGACTGCCGTTTTCATCTGGATGATATAAGAAGTGTGGGCCATTACAATAACCTGGGGTTTTACAGGAAACGCAGCGAACATAAATACAGGAATGCCAATTTCCATCACAAATATCTAAAAAATGCCGGATGTGCTTGGCATCGGCATTACAACGAGATTGTTCCATATTCATCACCTTTATAGCAGGCAGCCGTAAGAAGCTGCCTGTGAGCATATTTATTGATAGTTACTTATCTTTTTTTCGCTTACGGATATATAAAATACCAAATCCGGCAGCAAAGAGGAGTGCGGCACCTGCCAGTAAAAGATAAGGAAGAATGGTTGTTTCATCTCCAGTCTTGACTGGTTTGGAAGGTTCCGGTGTGTCTTTTGGAACTTCCGTAAGTTTTATCGTCTGTCCTTTATCGTCCAGATCCTCATGGGAAGCAATTTCAAGTGCTGTTTCTCCTTCAAGGGAAAAAAGTTTTTCAAAAACGACTACATCATGACCAGCCAATGTGCTTCCATCAAAAGTGAAGATGACTTCGACAGAACCATTGGAATCCTTTGGTGTAAATTCTGTTTCTGACGTGACAGGTTTTCCATCAATCAGAACTTCCTTTTGGGTTGTTTTGTCCATCAGTGTGCCGACCAGTTTGTATGGAGTATCCGGAATCAGATTTTGGTAGGATACGGTGTCAATGATGGTTACTTCTTTCGTAGCAACGGCTTCCTGATCCCCATCCGCTTTGTCCTTCGCAGTAGTTCCAATTCCTGGGAAGTAGATAGACTGTTCATGGTCTTCTATATCGGCGTGAACAGCAATCTCTTTTTCCTGATACGTTAAAGACTCAAAGACAACAATTGTTTTGCCGGACAGGATGCTGCCATCAAATGTAAAGGTAAGTTCAATACTGCCAGAGGCATCTTCAGGAGTAAAGGTCGTAGTGGCAGTAATCGGTTTACCATCTGCCTGAAGAGGCTCTTTTGTCTCTTTGTCCATCAAGGTACCGGTAAGTGCATACTCTTTTCCTGGAATTAGGTTACTATATTTAACCGTGTCAACGATGGTAATCTCTTTATCGGTTTTGGTAAAATGATCTCCGTCTGCTTTATCTTTTGCAGTAGTAGCGATTTCTGGGAAGTAGATGGTCTGCCCATTATCTTCAAGATCTGCGTGTGTTGCAAATTCTTTGCCGTCATAAGTAGCAGATTCAAAAACAACTACGGTTTTTCCGGCAAGGGAGGTCCCATCAAAAGAAAAAATCACATCTACCGTTCCAGAGGATTCTTTAGGAGTAAATGTGGTTTCGGCAGTAACCTCTTTCTTATCTATTTCGACAGGTTTTCCGGTTTCTTTATCCATAAGGGTTCCAGTCATAACATATTCTTCGCCGGGCAGAAGATTTTTGTAAGCTACCGTATCTACAAGGGTAACTTCTTTATCTGCTTGGGAAAGATTCATATCTGTTTCCTTATCTTTTGCAGTGGTCCCGATTTCTGGGAAATAGATAGTCTGATCCTGATCTGTAATGTCCGCATGAACAGCCAGTTTTAAATCCTCCTGGTACAGTTCCTCAAATACTACGATTGTTTTGCCCTTCAGAGAAGAGGCATTGAACGTAAAGGTCACTTTTGCAGAACCAGAAGATTTTTTTGGTTTGAAGGTGGTTTCTGCTGTGACAGGTTTTCCATCTATTTCAATTGGCTTTCCGGATTCCTGATCCATCAGTGTACCGATGAGCTTATAAGACTGTCCCTTCTTTAAGCCTTCGTATTCTACGGTATCAACCAGAGTGATTTTTTCTTCTGGTTTGGCAAAGTGGGAGTTGCTGTCTTTGTCAAGGGCAGTAGTTCCAATGGTAATCTGATCATCCGTTAAAGTTCCCATATCCACGACTACGTGATTTTTGTATACAGAGACCTCAATTTTTAAGAGGTTCATACCTTCATTGGAATCGCAGCGTTGTTCTTCCAAAATATAGGTATCATAAATCAGGGCTCCTTTGGCATCATCAGGTTTAGAAGCGCCAAACCAGATTCCGTCTTCAGAAGTTTCCCCACGATTGGTATTTGTAGTGTGCTTATTCCATTCTGAGGAAGTACTGGCATAGCCATTTTTGTCTGTTACAATGGTATGACTTTCTCCTGTAGTTTTGGAGGTAATGGAAAATGGGACATTTGCCAGCCGGTTTAAATCTCCGTCAGAGACCTTTACGAATTCTAAATCGCCACGGATTACCTGATTGGAAATCGCTGTTTCTTTTGCAGTTAAATCCAAAATTTTCCCATTTTCTGTGATATGAAACTCCTGAGAGAGTTTGCCCTCGTTCAAATAACCTTCCGGTGCTTTTGTCTCATCAACCCGGTAATGACCATAAGGGAGCGTATCTTTTTTGGTGGAAGCAAGCCCCTTTTCATCTGTCTTCAAAGTGAGAACTACTTGATCTTTTTCGTAAAGGGTTCCATCCACAAGAACAGGATTTGGACCAAGATTGGTGATTGTAAATTCTGCATCCTTTAAAGAAGCATTTCCCTGTGGTTTGGCTTCTCCTGTTTCCAGATCCCGTTTTTGGATTTTGACACCGCCACGGATAATCTGGTTAGAAACAGAAGTCTCTTCTGTTGTTAAATCTACGATTTCTCCATTTTGGGTGATGTCAAATTCAAGAGCCTTTGCACCATCGGTTAGGTATCCGGAAGGCGCTTTGGTTTCTTCTATCCGGTAATGTCCAAGGGGCAGGGCATCAGCGGCACTTGCAGCAATACCATGTGTATCCGATTTGATTGTAAGCACTGCCTGACCATTTTCATAGAGCTTTCCACCTACCCATACTGGCTGTTTGTTCAGAGTGGTAATGGTAAATTCGGCATCTGCAAGAGATGCGGTTCCTTGTGCTTGTGTTCCCTGAGTTTCCAGATCCCGCTTCTGAATTTTGACGCCGCCTCGGAAGACCTGTTCTTCGACAGAAGAAGCGTTATAAATAGAGATAGTTTCTTCCGTACCGGTACTGGTGATTTGCTGCACGAAAACAGATTCGTTTGGAAGATAGCCGGCAGGGGCTTTGGTTTCCTGTACGGTTACTGTACCCAGTGGGAAGCAGACGGTCTTTCCATCACTGGCATAGAAAAATTCATCCCCGGATACCAAATAATCTTTTGTAAAATGGATTTCTCCAGAGGCATCTGTTTTCAATATCCAGGTGCGAACCGGTTTCTTACCATTTGCTCCGGGATCGGTAGCTGACTGCTCTGTATAGAATTTTATTGTAAATTCGGCATTGGCGAGAGAGCCGGTTCCCTGTGCAGAATTTTGCTGTGTGTCAGCATCCAGCTTTTTAAGGAGCAGTTTTACGGGATTATTTTGAGGAATATCCTTTACTTTTACGGTAGATGTTCCTTCTGCTTTTACCGTAACATTATGGGCGGAAGTATCTATAGCAAATCCTTCTGGGGCACTGATTTCTTTGACGGTGTAACTTCCTTCAGCCAGTTCTTTGGATTTTGCATATCCTTTTTTATCGGTAACAAGAGTTTCTACCAGTTCTTCCCCTTTGTAGATTCCGTATTTGGCTCCTTCTAAAGAGTAATTGCCATTTTTATCGGAAATATCGGTATTGGCAGAGGATTTCTGCAGTTCGATAAAGCCGTTTGGAACCTGATACCAGCTTCCTGCAAAAGTTTGGGAAGCATTGCCAGGAACGATAAAAGCACGGAAGGATTCTGGTGGGGCAGGAAGCCCTTCAATGGCGTTGGCAACTTCCAATGCTTTGTCAATATAATTTTGAGGTGCGCCATGGAAGGCACCGGTGTCCCCGTTATTTCCAGCGTGGATATAGGAAACGACCAGATGACCAATGACATAAGAGTTGTCATCGGACCATCCTTGGAAATATTGATCTTTTATGAGCTTTTCGTAGCCGTATCCACCATTGACATAGTAGAGTGCTTTTCTAAGCGGGGAATCCTTTCCTAAAAGATTATAAGGATATTGTCCGGAAGCAGGTGTTTTCTTTAATGGTTCAACGCAATAAGCTGTATTATTACCATCAAAACTCATGCGGGAAGTATAATAGTCCCCGTATGGAATTTTGGCTCCTGCCTTATAATCAATGGTTCCATCTGCAGCATAAGCGGTATGGGCATTGAAAAAGAGTGTGCTAAGAAACATCGTGACACAAAGAAAAAGGGCGGTTAGCCGGATATGAGGTTGTTTTGCTGGTTTTAACATAAATCTCCTCCTTTGTTAAAAAGAAAAGCAGCCATATTCGGGCTGCAGGTAACATTAACCGACTTTTTTATCCTGGCGTTTCAAGATTTCCAGGAGTTCCTGTCGGTCTGTGGTAATTAATTCTTTTTCCAGGTTGGAAGCTTTAAATTCCACAGTGATATTATTGTTGTTTGTTGAAATCAGTCCGTTTCCACGTTGGAAATGGGTGATATTCATAACTTCGGTTTCGGAAAGACGAAGAATGGTTTTTACACGTTGTGCCTCTTCATCTTCCATGTTAAGAATAATTTTGGTTTTACAGTTATTGATAATGCCTTTTCCATATTTTCCGTCATCAAGAGCAAAAAAGTCGTTGAGGTCCTGGGTTGCAAAAATACCGGCACCAGAGTATGCCCGGATGATCTTGGCGATCTCCAAAACGAATTCAGCGGCCAGACGGTTACTGGAGGCACCGATGAGCTGCCATACTTCATCTACGAAAATGGCTTTTTCTTCGGTACGATTTTCTTTGGCTTTATCCCATACATAGTCCAGAGCAACAAACATCCCTACCGTTAAGAGATCACTGGAACCAGTCAGCTCTGAAATGTCCAAAACGGTATATTTATTGGTCAGATCTACATTGGTCTGCTGGTTAAAAGAGGAAGCAGAGCCATGGACAAGACGGTTCAGGATGTGAGCCAGTCGTTTGGTATCTTCAGTTTCCATCAAAACATCATATACATCTCCAAGAATTGGCATCGCTTTATAATGATCCGGGTGTTTGGGATCAATGAGGGATTCATTCTTATGGGTGATTCCCTTTCTTGCATAGGTTTTAATCAGTGCTTCGTCCAAAAGCTGTTTTTCCTCATGGCTCATATCTGGAATGAGCAGAGAAAAGAAAACGTGCAGACGTTGAATCTTACTGGCTAAGGCAGATGCGTCTAAAGTTGGACCGTCCAGCAGCTCATTGACAGAGTTATCTACTTTTCGGATTTCCATGACATTGATGCAGTTTTGGCTGGCAGGAGAAATCTGGATAAAGGTTCCTCCTACATTTCTGGCAGCCCGATAAAACTCATGACCTTTTAACGGTGCGATGATAAATACCTGGATTCCTTTACGCCGCATACGAAGTGCCATAGTCTGCATGGTAAAGGTTTTTCCGGATCCAGAAGTGCCAAGAATCGCAATATTGGAGTTTTTATATTGTTTGGAGTCAAAAATATCAGCAATCACTAAAGAGTTGTTATGCTTATTTACTCCAAATAGGATGCCGTTGTCATCGCAAATGCTGTAGCTGACGAAAGGATAGCAACTGGCAGCTCCGGTGGTTAAGACATTTCGTTTTGAGAGTTCATAGAGCTTCTTATCCAGGTTTACAAGAGGAAGGGAAGATAAAAATCCCTGTTCTTGCAGGAAGTAACAAGACCGCAGATCCATATCCTGTGAGATGAGAAGTTTTTTCATCTCCTGAATCCGCCATTGCAGTTCTTCCAGATCACCTGCCGTAATCGTAATCAAAAGATTCATGTAATAGAAATCTTCATTATTAGCAAGTCCCTGTTTGAGGAAATAGCCGGAACGGATGGCAGAATCCAGATCATCAAAATCCGCATTGGTATCAGAGGCATCTTTGATCTTTGAACGGTTGATCCGGATTTGCTGTCCAAGACGTTGCTGGATCTTATCTTTGGGCTGTTTATGCAGAAAAAAGTCAATGTCAATTCCTTCGCCAGCATTGATAAGCAGGGACAGCCAGCCTGGCATTACTTTTGCTTTGTAACCATCGCACGGCACCAGCAGGTAAGAATGGTAGATGCCATTTACCAGCACATAGTTACTGTGCTTAAAGTCCAAAGACTCTGGTGCAATGAATTCATTGATATGGATGTTATCCACTTCCTGCTCACGACCAGATTCCATATAGCGGGTCAGTACCTGGTTAATCCGTTTTGGCAAAGGGGTTTCGGTACATTTGGTACGGTTCAGTAAAGTGTAGAGTACATCGGTTGTAAACTCATCTTCATTGTCATGAACCAGCACATCGTTGCCGCATTGATATAGAAAGGTTTTTGCGGTCTGTGCAGCAGTTTCCAAAGCTGCCAGGATTTCCTTTTCCTCCACCTTCCGATTCACATTGAAAGGTTCGTATTCAAAGATTAGGAAAAAACGTCTGGAAACCGCTTCTCTGGAACTTAACTGCCGGACAAATTGGATATAGTCTTTTTGTAACTGCCGGCAGTTAGGATCTGATTCCCGTTCCATTTCCAAACGGGACTGTTCCAGATGTTTGTTGATATCCGCTTTTTTGGAGATCATCTTAATCTGCAGTTTCACAGGGCTGATTTTTAGGTAGGAGATGAAGCTGAAAATGATCCCCTGTTGTTCCCTAGCACTGCGTAAGAGGAAATTGATCGGTTCAATCTCCAGGATTTTTACATAACGATGGTCTGTCGTGTAGATAACACCATTGGCAATCTTATCAATAGGAAGATAATCTTCCAAGGTGATTTCTTTTCGTTTTTTCTTTTTGCTTTTCCCGGAAGCAGCAGATGACTGGTTGGAAGCTTTATTCGCAGTTCTTTCTTTTTTTCGTTCCTCCAAAAGTTGCTGCTTTATCTGTTGTTTTTCAAGTTTTGCCTGCCTTTTCGCACTTTTACGTGCAACGTTTTGTTCTTTTTTTAATTGTCGGGACTCAAATTTAAGAATCCGGATGTCTTCACGAGCCTGTTTGCGTATTCCACGTTTTGTAGAAGTATCAAACTGCCGACGTTCTTTTTTTTTAATAGCAGAGGATTCTTTTGTCTCCTCTTCGGAAGACATCTGTGAGCAGTTCTCTTCAGAAGAAGATTCTGCAGGTTGTTTTGGATGCCGTTTGCGTTTCTTGGTTTTTGGTTCTTTGTTGCGGGGCTTTTTTATCCGGTACTTTTTTTTCGGCTCCGGATGTACATCCATACGGTAAATAACCCGGCGGTTTTTCAGAAAACGCAGAGCGTTCATTAAAAACGCAGTAATGCTTTCCCCACCGATTCCAATTAGAGAAATCATAGCTGCAGGCAGAGCAGTCATACAGAGAATAATAATCCTGACAGTGAGTGTCAGAGGCAGATTGATAACAGGAATGGTGATCAGGATTGCCAGGATACCGCCTTCGATGGCATTACGGATTTTAAACATTCCGCCCATAAAGGTCCCTTTTTCTATAAAATTGCGAGGGATGAAGACAGGATGTTGTTCTTCAGTATTGTTCATGGCTGCACCTCCTTTGGTTCTTCCATGGAAGGAGTTTCCGGAACTTCTGTGACAGGGGCAGCTTTTTCCGAATTCACTGAGGTATCATCATAACCGCCTTCTTGCAACTGTTCAATTTCCTCTGTTGTGATGGAAGGAAGTTTGTCATCTGTCGGACGTTCATAGATGATTTCTTTTCCAGAATCAGGGGTACGTTCCTCACCGAAAAAGAATCTTCCAGTAGAGGAAGTGTAGTACACAGGAAGAACGGACTTATCCGGAAGCTGGAACGAAAAATTAATATCAGAAGCATTGGGATAGGTAGTATCATCAGCAAGGAAACGGATGGAAGTTAGAGACATCTGTTTTACGTTTTTAAGATAGGAGGTCAGTTCTTCCTGAAAAAGTTTCACCTGTTCCTTGGAGAAAAAGTCTTCCAAAGCTTCAAAATCCTGAAAGCTTATGGATTCGTTATTTTCTGCTTGTTCTGTCTCGGTATTTTCATTATTATCGTGTTGAGTATTTTCTGTCTCGGATTTTTTGTTTCCTTTTTGGGATTTCCAGATGGAGGGAAAGACAAATCCGATGATAATTAAAAAGGCCATCATAAAGATAGCCAGAATTGCTTTTTTTCTGTTCATAAGTGTCTCCTTTATTTTTTAGCGAAGATCCAATAGGCATTTGCGGTTGCATGCACTTCCGTCATCATATCGAATTCACGGTTGATGTAGTTTTTGGAGGAACTGTCATTGGGATCATTGACTAATACTTTACCTCCAGCCGTTACACCACGAAGGACAATAAAATGTCCGCCACTGGTAAAAAGCCCAGCTCTTTGGGAACTGATGACCGGATGACCTTCAGATAAAGCCTGAAGTACCTGGTTGGGATCACTGGTCTGTGTGACAGCCCCACACCCAAAATGATCGGACGCTGCCTGGAAATAAGACCAGTAAGTGCCGACTCCTGGTTTGTAATAGGAATTTCCGCACCAGGATATTGCATCAATAGGTGTAATGGTAGTGCCTGTAAGATAACTGGCAATCATAGCAAAGCTTGTCGGACCGCATCCGCTGCTGGCGATGGAACCCCCGCCGTATGGAATGTTTCCATAGTCTGTCTGGAGATAGTGTGGAATCTGCATACCGTTTGCGGGATAGCTGCCACCACTGGCAGTAATTTGGTAATACCGAAGGACATGATCCACATATTCTTTATCACCATACAGGTCATAAGGCCAGCTTGGTCTTGCACACATCATATCAGAGTAGGCAATCGCATTTTCCTTGGTATAACCACCGTCACGCTCCATTGCCCAGTCAATGTATGCAGAACCGTAGTTGTAACCCTGAAGAGCCAGTTTAATCCGGTCTAAGTCCGTAGGTCCGGTACAGCCGGCTTTGTCGAGGGCATATTTTAATTCCTGTACTCCACATTCAATGGAGTATTCAGGATCTGTAATCCCATTTGGCACATGGGGATAGCGGGTATTAAATCCACCTTCCGCTGCTTGCATAACATCCAGCCCTCGTCCGCCAGATTCCTGCATCATGACTGCCAGAATTAAATCCACATAATCACTCATACCATATTTCGCAGCAGCTCTTTCTACAGCAGGGCGGTAGGACAATACCTCATCGCTAAGATTGATAGCAGCTACTATGCCGGAAGAAGCAGTACCAAAGAAAGCAGTCAGGTTTTCGGCATAGTTTTTGGCAAGTTCTTTCTGCTTGTCTGTAAGATGGAATACATGGTCTGCAAAATAGGAATCTCCAGCATAAACAACGGTATAGGTGTGTTTCGTAAAAGTAACCGTCTGTGTTTGTGCCTGCCCCTGTTCTGTGCCGGCTTCTCCTTCTGCATCGCCATCAACGGTAACTTCCATGGTAACTGTCTCGGTTGCTACATCATAAGAAAAAAGTCCTTCTTTGTTTTCACGGATGAGTTTCTTTAATTGGTTTAGGTTGATGTTTTTATAGTCATCCTGGCTGGCACAAAATTGTGAAATCAGCAGATTGGCATTGACGGAGATGCTGTATGTATAGGGGTCATTGATGGATGCAGTATCACCTTGTGGAAGACGGGAAATTGCTGCATGGATCTCTGCCAGAATGTCTTCATGGCTTTCTTCTAACACTTCAACGATGGCTTCACGGGAAGCACGGATGTTTTCACTGATCATAGAGTTGCTGTTCAGTACATCGCTTTGTTCGGTCAGACTTCCAAAGATCAGACCAGGGAGCATCACAATAAATAAAACCGGAAGCAGCAGTATGGCGAGAATAACAAGGAGAATTTTAGCGAACTGATTCCGGTTGGCTATGACTGCTCCAATCGCTGCTGAAAAAGGCCCGCCAAGGGCTGCACCATATCCTGCTTTGGAGAAAGTGGCTGCTGTTTTTAAGGACTTTAGGTGAGAAATGGTACTGGAGCCTACATCCATTGCTTCGTCAAGTCCAGAGCGTTCTGTATCCATCACTAAATCCGATCCTTTCTTGGAGGAGTAGGAGGAAGCTTTTGGACAATGGATTCGTTGTAGGCTATCTTTCCATCGCCAGCATCATAAGGAATTTTGGATACCGTATTTTCAGCATACTGTTTGTACCAGGTAGCTCCGTCTACAGATTGAACAGTTTCATAGGTTCCATGGGTAGGAGCCGTATATTGATCGGCATGGTACATAGCAAATTCCCGGCTGTCTCCATTGGAACCGGACTCAACTCCTGTTATCCTGCCGCCGCCAATTTCAACATTGGTATAGGAATGATCTGTTTTATCTTCATTTTGAATTCCCATGTAGGATTGAAATGCAGAAACAGCCCCATCACCTTTGATCGAGCCAACTTGACCATAGTTTCCCTGAGCAATATTGCTGATAACGTTATTGGCAAAATCTCCGCCCTTTTCAAGGGAAGACTGATAGAGTGCATTTCCGATACTTGGTCCTTCGGTATATCCGGTGGCTGCATTTACCGCAGAACGCTCTGTCTGCCTTCCAACGGCTCCGGCTAATCCTCCGGAAAGGAAAGAACTTTGTACTGCAGCACTTCCGGGAGAGGAAGAATGGGAACTACTATGGCTTCCACCTCCATGCCCTCGAAAGGAACTTGCAAGACCTCTTCCGGCGATTAAAAGTTCAGCCATCATATTTCCACCAGTATTTCCAACATTGACTCCCAGACTTGCCATAAAGCTGTCAATCTTTTGAGAAACCTTCAAAAAAGCAATGGCACACAGAAACCAGATAAAGACATTACCGGTGACCGTTTCTTTTCCCTGTGCATCTACAGCTTGCTGCACCTCTGCTTCTGTAAGTTCAGCGGCAAAGACCGGCATGGAAGTTACAAGAATCAGACAAGAAATCAATAGCAGGCTGCAGAGCAGTGTTTTCTTATGTTTCATAATCTCCTCCTTCCTAGAGTGATAAAGGGTTTGCAAGGAATGTTCCGACCATGGAAGTAAACAGCCGCAAACACCAGGCGTTCATTAAAAGCAAAAAGAACTGTCCGCCGAGCATACGGCACCAGCTCTTAAAAACATTTCCGGTAGCCTGGGAAGCACCCGTGGAAAACGCAACAGGTGCGGTGTAGACCAGAACTCCAAGTAGTATGTAACGTTCCGCAGCTTCAAAAAGCAGCTTGATGTAATTCCAGGCAAGGATCAGTACCAGTATGAGGGCAACAATGGCAACAGCACCATTGGCACATACCCCCAGGATTACTGTGATCACAGAATTGAATTTGGCAAATTCCAGTGGTGGAAGATCTTCAGTCAGAATCCAGCTATACGGGGTTCCTGCAATATTCAATAGAAGATCCACGATGTCCTTGGCATAGAATGTCAGGAAAAGGAACATAAATGTCCGCAGTGATAATTTGATTGGATCTTCAGCATCAATCCCTGTCCCCATAAAATAATTCTTAAAAAGCTGCCAAACCCAGTTTAAAAGGATGAGTCCGATAGCCAGTGCCAGAAAAATCTGGTACATTGTTTCCGCTGCTGGAAAATAACGGAGAAAAGTATCCATGGAACATCCCAGTGCACCCAGAACAGAAGTAGTAATCAAATCCAGAATGTTCATGACCTGTTCGGCAATCCATTCTACAATTCCGTCAAGTATTCCCATGACAGAGCCACCTCCTTATCTGCATTATCCATTCCACTGCCCGCCGGCAAAGAACGGTGTAATGTAAGCCATGATAAATCCCAGACCATTGAGAATCGCCCATGTAATGATGATTCGTTTGAGCCATGCCCTGGATTCATCCACGGTTTTTCCAGATTTGGAAAAATTCATCAAGAGCAAAGCAACCGATGCAGTTACAACAGCCGCAATGGTGGAAATCAGAATAATCTGGTTATATACGTCTTTCATGATTTCTGAAGCTTTGTCCCAGATGGTAGCAGCCATAACGGGTTGTACATTACAGGCAATCAGAGTGAAAGCGAGGAAGGCAGTATAGAGATATTTTCCATAGTTCCGATGATGTTTCATGCCCGGTGGGGCTTCTTTGTGTACATGGTTTTTCAAGTAAATGAACCTCCTTCATAAAAAGAGGGCAAAGTGAGATCTTTCACTTTGCCCTGGCTTATAGTTTTCCTGCCTCATAAAAGCTTCAATCCGGTCAATACGGAGGAACGCTTATTCTATATTTAGTTGTGATACTCCTTTCCATGCACTAAAAAACGCAGCTTGTACCAGAGAAGAGGCATTCCCTGGAAAGCTACGTTTTCGCTACATATAATTTTGACAGTATCATTCTAACATGGGTAGATTTCCCTGTAAATCGCAGAAGTGTGCCAAGTTGGGACATAAAAAGGAATAGTATGCGCCAACGAGGAAAGAAAAAAGACAATGTAGACAAAAAATATTACTAAAAAAAAGAATAAGGGTATATTGAAAATGTCTTAGATAGTTGAACATAAAAAATAAGCATATAGATTGATACTGGGATATAGCTTCGGGGATTAGGATTTATGTTTATGTGAATATGAATTTTAAAAAAGAGAATGAACGTATGGAATAAGATCTAAAATGAAAGGGGGAATGAGTATAATGAGGATTGGTGTGATTGATTCAGATGCCATATTTCAACACCCGTTTTTTTATGGCAAAAAGATAGAAATAAAAAGAATGAATCCAGGATATTGCATTAAAAATAAAAATTTCCCATTTTCTCATGCGGAATATGTATGTGCATGTATTTTGTTGGAAAATCCTACGTCTGAGATATTACTTTATAATATAATAGGTGGCAATGCTGGGAATGAGGGAGAACTACTTTACAGAAGTTTGGAAGCATTAATTGAAAAAAATGTAGATATTATTAATATTAGTTTAGGAGTAGAGATTCCATTCTCAAAAGAGCTGTATGATTTATGTAAAAAAAGTCCAGTGCCAATAGTGGCAGCACATGCAAATAATAACCAAACTGCATATCCTGCATCGTATGATAATGTTATTGGTATTAGGCGTGAGTTTGACGGAAATGTTATTCTCAAAAGGAGTGGAAATCAGAATTTATTATTGAATAATAAGACTTATGTTTCGTTTAAACAGTTAGATCAAGAACATTTGATGCAAGGCAATAGTTGGTATACAGCGAAACTTACGGGAATAATAAGTTGTTTTAGAGAAAACAAAAATCTGGGGATTGAAGATATAGTTGATTTAATAATGTCTTCTAGTCTGAACCAGATAAGTAGCGTTAAACAGAATAATTCTGAAAATGCAATTTTGGTAACTAATAGGAGTGATAACCAGAGGCAAAAAGAATTTATCAAACAATGTTTTTCTAAAGTTCATATTATAGACATAAATAATTTAGAAGCACAAAAAATAGTTGGTTATTACGATAAGTTGTTTATAGATATTGATAAATATAGCGATTTTATGTCAGCTAAAAAGGATTTGCTAAATTTTGTATATGATATCCGTGATGCTTATAAGCACTGTTATATTCGATATCCTTTTTTGGGGTATTATGATAGATACAGGTTTTTGACTGAGAAAGGAATTTTAATAGAACAGCTATATTTTTAGTAGATGATAGGAGAGTAAATGTATTCATTAACATTAGAAATTACTAAAAGATGTAATTTGAATTGTTCATATTGCTACGTGGAAAATAAAGAAAAAGTGAATATGAAATGGAAAACAGCACAATTGGCAATAGATATAGCTATGCGTGAGGCCATCAAGCAGAAAGATAAAACTTTAAGTGTGTATTTTATTGGTGGAGAACCTTTGCTTGCTTTCGGGCTTTTGAAAGAGATTATTTTTTATATAGAAAAGAAAAACGAACAAATTGGATTAAATATTTTTTATAGTACCACTACAAATGGAACTGTATTTACAACAGAGATTATAGAATTTATGATTGAAAAAAGAGTACGATTCAAAATTAGCATAGATGGTTTAGAGGATGTTCATAATGAAAACAGGAAATTTGTGAATGGTGTTGGAAGTTATAGTGAAGTTAAAGAAAAACTTGTATACAAAGAAGAATTTGAGAAAATGACAGGAATTGCTGTACATGCAGCACAACTTATTAATACTAATACGTATACTAAATTTTCAGCTTCATTTAGGCATTTACATGAATTGGGATTTCGATATATAGAAACGGAGATAAATGCCTATCAGAAATGGAATAAGGAAGATAAAATTTGTTTGTTTCAGCAAATTGATGAGGCATTTGAGTATTACATTTCTTCTAGAAATAGAGGACAACTATGGGTATGGAAATTTTATAATGATATGTTAGAAGGCTTTGTAGCAGATTATTTGCCTTTTTTCCCTTGTAAAGCAGGATTGGTTTCGTTATTTGTAACAGTGAAAGGAGAGTTATATCCTTGTATAGAAACTGGGAAAAAATATATGATAGGAAGTGTAGACAAGGGGTTAGATGCAGAGTATATAAGAAAAATTATTAAAATAGAGAAAACGCAAAATACGAGATGTTTACAGTGTAAAGAGTATAAAGAAAATAAATGTAGAATTTGCAGTTGTTTATTTGGAAATTACGAAAATACAGGAAATTGTTATATACCTTCTGAAATTAACTGTGAACTTACTCGACATGTAAACAATATATTTCGAGAAAAATATAGTGAAGAACAAGTAGCAATGCTTCGAAAGCATTATAGGAGAGAGTTGTAGTATGGGATATAAATATAGGGTGGTGGAAATTGGAGAATATGTTCTAATTATCCAAAGAGAAAAAAATATTTGTTTTAAAATGAAGAAAAAAGAATTTGAAGAAGAGGGTGACATAAAGATTCGGGAAATTATAGATGGAATTTCAAAAATGCGAAAGAAATATGATGTGACATTTCCTGAGAATAAAAAACAGATGAATACAATTTATCTATTTGTTACGGATTATTGCAATCTGAACTGTGAATTTTGTGCTATGCGTTCTAATAATAAGGATATCAAAAAAGAGAAATTGTCTCAACTTGAAGTAAAAGAACATGTAATTGATAAAATTAGGAAGGCTAACCCTAGAAAGTTAATAGTCAGTGGTGGGGAACCGTTTGTCCTAGAGGACATACTAGATATTCTTAAAGAGTTGAAGGAAAATATTAATACAAAAATAATTGTTCAGACAAATGCGACTCTATTAACAGAAAAGACTATTAAAAGCCTTAATGGAATTATTAATTCCATAGAAATTAGTACAGCCCATTATAAAAATACTGAGCAATTAAAAGAAAAGATTGCTTTATTGAATAAATACAAAATAGATGTAGTGTTAACATTTACATATCAGAATGAAAAGGAAAAGATGTTGCTTCGAGAAATCATAGATATGGCTGCATATTACGATGCTGATTTTTTGTTGCATTTTGTAGATTATGCAGGGAGTGCAGCAGATAGAGGTTATCCATTATTAAATTATCAAGAAAGGTTAAAGGTATACTGCTATTTTGCTAAATATATCATAGAAAAGGGCTATACGAATAAACGTTTTGCCGGAAATCTTTTTCATGCGGTAGAATTGAGCCATCCATGTTCAGCATTTGGAAAAATGGCTGCTTTTTTCCCTGATGGAAATATATATTTGTGTCATTCTCTGGTTAAAGAAAAATATCGAATAGGCAGTATAGAACAAGAGACGGATATAGAGCAATCGATCGAAAAAATATTGTCTAATGACAATGTGGAAAAGTTATTTTATATGCCTAATGAAAAATGTAAGACTTGCAAATTTAATTGTGTTTGTGGAGGAATGTGTCCAGCACTTATAGAAGAAGGAGTAGATTCTGACTGCACATTAAGAAAAATTATGTTTATATATAGCATGTTTATATTTGATAAAAATGAAAATATAGCAATAAATTTGGAAAGATTTATAAAATTTTGTGAAGAGGAAGAGTATCAGCAATTTTTGTGATATGTATATAATTAGTGAAAACTATTTATATAAATTTTTAATGAAAGGAGGAGTCAAAATGCTGGAACATAAAGAGAATAAGGAATTAACAGAGGCAGAAGTTAATGCGTATGATCTCGTCATTATTTGCTACGGTAAACTGAGAAAAGATTGCTTAACTGATTGCTTAGACGGTACTTATTGGTTATCACCAGAGCAGTAAGATGTGCTAGGAAAAACCCATTTTCAAAATCAGAATTTGGTTTTGAAAATGGGATTTTTCGTAAATTTATATAGAATTGAGGTAGGAAAAATGAAAGGCAATAATGAAAAAAAGGTAATAGGGCATTTAGCAAGACAGGATTTGAATAGTGTGAGGTTAAAGAAGTTTTGTGGCATTTTAACGATAATATTGTCAACAGCATTAATTATAGTGGTAACACTTTATTTTGTACAAACACAACGTTTTTCAATTCAAGATGCTGAAGGTCGGTATCAAGCGACATTTATGGATGTTAATTCTAAGGTTGTCAATAAAATGAAAGCCATGAAGAATGTTGAAATGGGAGAAACTAGAACACTGGGGACATTAAACCAGGGGACTTATAAAATTACTATAAGAACAATGACAGAGTCGTTACTAAAGTTAGGAAGATATCCCGAATTAAAGGGGAAATTACCTGAAATGGAAAAAGAAGTTGTAGTAACTGATTCATATTTAGAAGAGGTTCAATCAAAGGCCAAAATAGGTGATTCTATAGAGATAGATTTAGGAGATGGAAAAGAAAGCTATGTTATTGCAGGAATTTTACCTATGCAGAGTACTGCAGATACACATTCGATATATGTATCTGATAAATTGATTGAAAGAAAAATGCCAGGGGCTTTATATAGCATATATTTTAAAATTAACGATACTCAAGGCTGGAACGAAGCCGGAATAAAGAGTGAAATTGATAAAATAGCACAACAATTAGATGTACCAAAGGATAGCATTGTTTATTCATCTTATTATTTTTCTCTTATTAGTCAGAAAAGTATTCAATATATAAGTGTTATTTTGGGCGTGAGTTTAGTCATTGCAATTATATCAAGTATAGTTATTTATAGTATATTTTTTGTTTCTGTTTTGGAGAGAATTGGAAAATATGGACAGATGAGAACATTGGGTATGACTAAAAAGCAAATCAGAAAAATAATAAAAATAGAAGGGAATGTTTTAACTCTAAAAGGTTGTTTTTGGGGATGTGTTTTTGGGGGTATTATAGCTTACTTTATTCAACCAAAAGGATGGTATTTAGTGAATACTATTTTAATATCAGGTATGGCGAGTGCGTTTGTTTATTTTGTTGTAATGTTATCTCTTTATAAACCAGCAAAAATAGCATCTGCAGCCTCTCCAATAGAAGCATTACGATATTTTGCAGATACAGAGGTAAATATAAATAGGAAACATTCATATAAAAAAATTACATTGTGGAGATTAGCATTGTTAAGTGTGCAGCGTAATAAGAAAAAAACGTTTTTAACAATACTTTCTTTAGGAATTTGTGGAATAGTTCTTATGGCTAGCTCTTCCTACTTAAATTCTATTGATCCATATAATATGGCAAAAAAATCAATGCCAAATGGTGAAATAAAAATTGAACTTGGAACATACGGACCACAGTCTTATACGAGTAAACAATATTTTGATTTACAAAAAAATAATATTTTAAATCAAGAGTTGCTAAAAAAATTAGAGGATATGCAAGCTGTCGAATCAATTAAACAGTATAAAGGAACAGTTTGTGACATAACATTACCGAATGGCGATACAGATATTTTTGTTGTGGACGGAATACAATCGGGGGATATTACTAATTTAAAGAAATTTTTAGTAGATGGTGAAATAGATTTTAAGAAAATGCAACAGAAAAATGGAATTGTAGTTTCGGAAGCAAGTGAGTGGGAAACTTTATGGGATTGGGAAGTTAAAATTGGTGATACAATTAATATTTTAGATAGCGAGGGTGTACCAGTAAAATATGAGGTTGTAGGAATTGTAGAAAATGGTGCTGATTATGGCGGCTACAATATGGTGTATATGCCTTTATCTAATATGGAAGAATTAAGAAAAGATGTATTAAATTTAACTTATCAATTGAGTATAAAAACAACAAGTGATACAAATGTTTCAAAAACAGAAGATATGATTAGAAAGATGTTTCAAAATGAAATGCCTATCCAATTTACTACCATAGATGATGTTGCTGCTTCATATAAACAAAGGATAGATGCATATAGAAAGCCAGTTTATGGTTTAGTTATATTTGTAGGAATTTTTGGTATTGTTAATTTGCTAAATATGCTGTTTTCAAATATGGCAACACGTAAACGAGAATATGGAATGCTACAATGTGTAGGTCTAACTGATAAACAATTATCATCTATAGTAGTAAAAGAGGGAATCTTATATTCCGTTGGTTCGATTTCAATTTCTTTGATTTTTGGAACTATTTTTGGGATTATACTGTGTAATGTATTTAGTTCCTTTAGTGTTTTTGGAAAAGTGATATATCACTTCCCATTTAAAGAAATGACGGTATATTTTTCAATACTTATTATTGTTCAAATGATATTTGCCTATATAATTATTAATTTTTACAAGAGAGAGAGTCTGATAGATAGAATAAAATAGAGTATATCTACTAATAAAAGAATTTTATAAATTAATATATGGGCATTGTATTTGTTCTTTTGCTTCATAAACTGCAATATATTTTTGGTTTGAAAATTGAGTATGAGGGTGAGAAAAGATAACAGAAAAGGTAGGAAAGCGTTCAGTTGATTTCCTACCTTTCACATTATGGACTGTTAAATACTCTGTTTAATAATACGAGTGATAATCCCCACTGCAACATTCCGTTCTTCATCAATATGTGTCACAACAAAGGACACCTTATCTTTCTTCCCAACGGTGCGGCTGTCGTAGCAACTGTGAGCAATGGCGTTGACGCCCAATTCTAACCGGACAAAAACAGTTCCTTTGTGGATGTCTTCCACCGTTCCGGCATATTTTCCCTGTACCCGACAACTTTTCAGATTTTCTTTGCTGGTGTTGCCTTCCACGATTTTTACATCTGCATGGATGGAGAGCGTTTCTGGGGAATCTCCCGGGATAGTTAAGATTCGGACCAGAATATGTTCCCCTACCTGGAATCGTTGTCAGATTATTCTAGTATGGGTGAATTTTTTTTAATTGTAGAGGTTTGTCAAGTTGAGATGAAGAAATAAAAATTTGATATATAAAGAGTTAGCCAAAATGGTTCGATATATGAATTACAAGAATATTGTAAGATACAAACGGTTAATATAGTGATAAAATAATTACCAATATAATTGTTGCAATCAATTTGAAGAGATATACATATTACTGGAGGCTTGAGATGAGAAAAGATATTATAATTATTGATGATGATAGGGATTTATGTACACTCTTGCAAGAGAGTCTTTTGCAAGAAAATATTTGTGCAGATATTTCATGCAACGGTTTTGATGGGATAAAATCAGTAAAAGATAAGGAATATCAATTAGTTGTATTGGATGTGATGATGCCAGGAATCAGTGGTTTTGAAGTTTTAGAAAGAATACGAGACATGAGTAATGTACCAATACTAATGCTTACAGCGAAAGATGACAGCACCTCAAAAGTAAAAGGGTTGCGGGCGGGAGCTGATGATTATTTGACAAAACCTTTTGAAATGGAAGAGTTTTTTGCAAGAGTATTATCTCTAATAAGACGTTACACACGTTTAAATAATATGGCTAGTAAAGCAATTTTGAAATATGGCGATTTAAGAATTGACTTAGAAAGTGGCATAGTAGAATTGTCTGGTGAAGAGCTTAAATTATCTGCAAAAGAATATGATGTACTTATATATCTTGCAAAAAATCAAGGAAAAATTCTCACGAAGAAACAAATATACGAAAATGTTTGGAACGAAGAGTATGTATATGATGATGATAACATAATGGCAGTTATTAGCAGATTGAGAAAGAAAATAGAGCGAACAGCAGAAAATTCGTATATTCAGACTGTAAGAGGTCTTGGATATAGATTCAATAAGGAGTTATGAGATAAATGAAATTATTTTATGTGGTGCTAGTCATACTTTTATTTTATAATTTGGGATTGACACTTTATGTGTTTAAAATTAATAGAAGACTAAAAGAGTTCAATCAAATACTTTTAGAAATAGAGAAAGGTCAAAGCAAACAAAAGTTTCTATTGAAAAAAAATAATAGGATAGATCAAGTTGGATTTAGAGTAAATTCTATATTGTATAAATATGAAAAAAGGATCGAAGAGAGTAACATAGAGTTGGAAGCAAATAAGCAACTCATGACAAGTTTATCACATGATGTCAGAACACCCATGACAACCTTAATAGGGTATTTGGACGCTCTAGATTTAAAACTGGTAAGTTCAGATAAAGAGGAACAATATCTAAGACTAGCGAAAGAAAAGGCGTATGACTTAAAAAAATATATCGAAGTGTTATTCGAGTGGTTTAGGATTAATTCAGATGAGGAACAGTTGGAAATAAAAGCAGTTGACATTACTGAAGAAACCAGAAGGATTTTTTTGGATTGGATCCCTATAATAGAAGAACATCGAATAGGATATAATATAGAAATTCCTGAGAAAGCTATAATTGTTGAGATTGATGAGGATTGTTATATGAGGGCTATAAATAATATTGTGCAGAATATTTTTACTCATAGCAAAGCAGCAAACATATCAATAACAGCATCAGAGGGGAATGGTAAATTTAGACTCGAGATAGGTGATGATGGGATAGGGATAGCAAAGGAAGATTTGAATTATATTTTTGAAAGATTATACCGGTGTAATAAAGGAAGATCCGGAAAAGGGAATGGACTGGGATTAAATATTTCAAAATTATTGCTAGAGAAAATGGGTGGGACAATTAGTGCATTTAGTGAACCGGGTAAAGGAACAGTATTTTGTATTGAATTTTCAGTTATACAAAGGTAACAAAAAAGATGATACGTTCGAGTATCATCTTTTTCGTATTAAATAAATTACAAGGTTCTTGTCAGGTTTCTGTCAGGTTCCTGTCAGAAAAATATATTATACTGTAAAACATAGAAGATTCTGAAAGGAGAAAAACCAAATGTCACAATACATTATACAAACACGTGATTTAACTAAAACATATGGAGAACAGAAAAGTGTTTCCAATCTAAATATGCATGTAAGAAAGGGAAAGATATATGGACTTTTAGGGAGAAATGGAGCTGGAAAAACCACAACTATGAAAATGCTGCTAAACCTCATAGAACCGACATCAGGTTCCATACGTATTTTTAATAGAGATATAAGGCTTGAAGAGAAAAAAATATTACCTCGAATAGGATCACTGATTGAAAGTCCTGGATTTTACCCTAATTTGACAGGTACGGAAAATCTTAGAATTTTTGCGAAATTGAGAGGAATCCCAAGAACTGATGCTATCGAACAGGCATTAAAACTTGTTAATTTACCATATAAAGATAAAAAGTTATATTCGCAGTATTCATTAGGAATGAAACAGCGATTAGCTATAGCATTAGCGGTAATGCATGATCCAGAAATATTAATTTTGGATGAACCAATTAATGGCTTAGATCCGATAGGAATCGCAGAAATAAGAACATTTATAGAAGATTTATCTAAAAATAGAGGGAAAACTATATTGATCTCTAGCCATATACTTTCAGAAATTGCTGTTTTAGCAGACGATATTGGTATCATTGATAAAGGCGTACTCATTGAAGAGGGAAGTATGAAGGAATTAGAAGAAAAAAATGGAAAATATATACACTTCAAGGTTTCTGATAATGCCCAAGCAGCAAGAATACTGTCAGTGTATTATAAAGAATCAAATTTTAAGGTATCAGGAAACCAAGATATAAATGTGTATAATCTCAGTATATCAATACCAGATATAGTTCGTTCCTTTGTTCAAGAAGGAGTAGACGTGATGGACGCTCATTTGTGTGAAGATACTTTAGAGGACTATTTTAAAAAAGTGACAGGAGGGGAAGGAATTGCTTGATTTAGTCAGATGTGAGTTTACAAAATTGAAAAGAAGGAAAATCACGCTCATGCTGATTGTATTATCATGTTTTTTCCCCTTAATTGTGGTTATGACAACTAAGAACGGGATGTCTGGTGATCTGAGCACACATTATTTGAAAATGAGGTTTGATTTATCCTTTACTATGACACAGGGCTATGGTCTTGTATTCCTTGCACCTTGTTTAATAGGAATGCTTGCGACAATCTTGTTCTTTATGGAACGAGATAATGATACATTTAAAAATATTAGAACAGTGCCCGTGACAATTACCAAAATGATCCTTGCAAAGATCTGTGTACTTTTTATATATGGTACTCTTTTTAGCCTGGCGAGTGTATCATTTACAATATTCTTTTCATGGATATTGAAGGTTGGTATTATATATGATTTAGCATACAAGCTAGGATTTAGTATTATATTTGGGCTTGTGATAACGATAGCGTCACTTCCTATTGTGGTTATAATAGTATATTTTAATAAATCCTATTTAGTGTCTACATTGTTGGCATTTTTTTATTCGATTCTAAATTGGGGAATTATCGGTTTATTTGAAACAATGGCAGTGAAAGGTACCGCAAAATTTCTAAATCTATTTCCAGTTATATGTGCGATGGACTGGACAAGCGGTAAACTGGTAGATCATGTAATAAAAGATAATTTGTCAAAAGAAGCATATATTATGTTTCCGTCAGATATTTATGCATTTTTGGTATTAGGAGTAACATTGTTCTTATCTTTAATGCTTATGATTAGATTTTATAAAAAATGGACGAGGTAATTTAAATGGGAAATATTATATCAACAGAGTTATTAAAAATTAAAAGATATTCAGTTGTAAAAGCTGGATTAGTTATGATGTCGCTATCTGTGTTAATGAGTTGCTTTTATTCAATTGCAAGCACAAATAAAGTATGGGATTTTCAGTATTTTATACAGCAGGTAATTATTAGTAATTGTACATTATTTTTCCCGATTATTATTACATTAGTCGCTGTGTACATTATTTCCAGGGAAACAACAGATGATACATTAAAATCTATTTTAACAGTACCTATTTCATATAAAAAGTTACTTATTGCTAAATTTTGGCTGCTTTTATTTTTAACTATAGTTTTTAGTATTTTTAACGCTCTTTTGTCAATATGTTTTAATGCTTTTTTAGGATTTTCTGGAATGAATATTCATATGATGCTGATGTCAGCCGCTCAGATTATTGTATCTGACATATTGGTGTATATATCAGTACTTCCCATTATTATTGTTTGTGCTTTTGCAGAAGGAAAATCATTGCTGGGAGTTGCCGTTGCATTCATCTACGGATATTTTGCAACAATGGAAGGAAGTATGCTTAATTGGTTTCCAATCAAGGCTGCAATGATACTTGTTGATCCTAAATGCGGAAGCGAATATGGAATAACATATAAAATTCCTCCTGCGGCGATGTCTATAATTGGGGTTTTGGTGGTTTCCATACTATTGTTTCAAATGCTAAACAGAACCAAAAAGAATGTTTATATGAAATCAAAAAGAAAAGTAAAGGTAAAACAAACAAGACGGAAAGGGTGGTAAAAAATGGTGGATTGAATGTAAAGAAATGTTGTCCGTAATCATAAACAATTTTAATATATGTTTGTAAGGAAGGAGAAGAGAAAATACATACTGCTAGTCAAGTGAACTTAACAGAACCTTTTAAGGAAATGAGAAATGAAAAAATAAATATCTTAGGATGAACCTGAAGGGTTCTGTATTCCTGCAGTATTTTGTGAAAAATTAAATCGTATAGATATAGACATTTTGAATTTACATATGGTATCTATGCAAGAAGCAGTTAGGAGCGTGCCTTATGAAGAAAAATTATAGAAATCCAATGACAAGACCAGAAAATTTCATGAATCCGGCAGGAAATGTAATGAAGGAAATTAAAGAGGCGGATTTAAACAATTTTTCCGCAGGTGCTGGTGAACCAAGAGTTTCCGATGGGTCTCAGTTCTGTACATCAACAAAAGAATGTAACTGGGGAACAATTATGTTTGTTTGCTGTTAGTTTATGAGAGTGGTATGAAACCACAGGTATGATGACTACTGAATGAATAGGTTTGGCTTCTATGCATAGATATCATATGCAAATTCAAAATTTTTTACATAATGGAGGAGATTATTATGGATAAAAATAATTGTGACAATAATTCCTATTTTTATGAAAGAAATTATTATAAGGATGTTCCAATCAAAGATACTCAAATATTAGAATATTGGAATAACATTTTAGGTAAAGATGTTATTGAATCAATAGATAAGGCTTATGGGGTTTCTATAGAGCAGATATTATTTTCAGAGTATTCGTTAAATCATAAATATATTAGCTTTGCAACGTTAAATCAGGAATATTCTGATATGTGTAATGAGAAGGCTATATCCTATTTGACTAAAAAAGGGACAAAAGTATTATTTGATCAATTTGTTCTCAGGTTTCTGGGATATGGGAAACGGGTTTTAGAAAGAAAGAGTAGAAAAGGATATATTGTTAAAGTAATTCAGGACTGTTTTTTGAAAAATTTAGCGGAAAGGATTTTAGATGTTTCTTTAAGCACTCTTATTTTTGAAATGTATTTAGCAAAAGAACAAGGAGAACTTAGAGGAAATGATGAAGCAGAAGAATATAACGACTATAATCAGAGATTTCTTGGTAATGATAAGTATATAAAAGAATTATTTTCCATATATCCAGGTCTTAAAAGAATGCTGATAGAATTAATGGAAAATTTGGCAAATAATTATATATTATTGCAGGAAAGAATGGAAAAGGATACTTTACTTTTAGAAGATAAATTTGGTGGGAAAAAGAGCTGGACTGAAGTAAAAGATATAAGAACGAGTGGTTCAGATTCACATAAGAAAGGAAATAGTGTTTTTTTAATTCAGTTTCAAGATGGAACAAAAATAGTTTATAAACCACACGGACTGAAGGTGGAGAAAGCATATCAGTCATTTTTGGAATTTATTTCTTCCAATTGTAAAAAGGACTTTAGGCAATTTTTGATTCTGGATTGTGGGGACTATGGATGGGAAGAATTTGTAGTTAATCTTCCTTGTAACAGTGAGGCTGAAGTCAGGAATTATTATTATCGGATAGGAGTGCTTGTTTTTTGCAATTATATATTAAATGTCAATGATATACATACTGAAAATCTTATTGCTAATGGGGGATATCCGGTTGTTGTAGATGCCGAGACTGTCTTAGATAATAAAAGGGACAAAAAGAAAAAATCAGGTAGAGAAAAAATTTACGATAAGATACATGAATCAGTGTTGTATTCTGGAGTACTGCCTTTTTATAAATACACTAAAAATGGAAAAGGTATAAATATGAGTGCTCTTAATGGCCAAGAGGGAGAGCAATATCCAATACTGATTCCAAGATTAAAAAATGCTGGGACATCAAATATGCATTATGAATATGAAAGACCTATTACTCAAGCTAGTAATAATTTACTGAGACTGGGGGAAAAGGTAAAAGAACCTAATCAGTATATAGATGAGATATGCGAAGGTTTTTTTGACGCATATACATTTTGTTTGGACAATAAGAAGCTTATATTAAACTATGTTTCGATATTTGAAAATATTGAAGTTAGGCATTTAGTCCAAGATACTCAGCGGTATTCCATGCTATTGCACACATCATACAATCCGGATTTTCTTCAAGATGCGAAAGATAGGCAACTATTTTTGTGTGCAGTGTTAAAAAATGTGGAACAGATGCAAGGGAATATGGAAATTGCAAAACTGGAAATAAAGGATATGCTGAATATGGATATTCCATATTTTTATAGCAATACTTCAAAAGAAGATCTTTATGGATCAGAAGGGGAAGTGGTGAAGAACTATTTTGCTGAGTCTAGTATTCAACATCTTAGAAATAAGATCTGTTCTATGGGCAAGAAAGATAGAGAAGAACAGATTAGATTTATAAAAATAATTTTAACAGATTTGAATGATGTAAAAGTTGAGAAACCTAAAAAAGATATAAATGAACTTTGTATAAGTAGAAGCGATAATGAACATGGACAAAAGGAATATAAAAAAAATGCCATATTAAAAATTTTACATACATTAGAGCAAAAAGCTTTTTATGGTGATGATGGGCAGGATATAAATTGGATAGGAATAACATCTATTGGAAATTCTGAAAATTCTTCTTGGAATATCCAACCATTAGGGGTTTATTTATATGAAGGATTAGGAGGAATTGCCCTTTTTTATAATGCACTACAGCAATCAGATTTTGATGTGGATTTGTCAGCAGCCTGCAAAGCATTTGAGACCATGATGTTTCAATATACCGATGATATGTTGGAACGATCCACGGATTTAGAAAAGGAAAGTAGCGGTGCTTATGCGGGGGAAGCTTCTGTTATATATGTATACGAAGTTTTATATAAGATAACAGGAAAACAAAAATATTTAGAATATGCAGAAAAACATTGCAAAATTTTAGAGTATGCATTGAAAGCAGATGAAAATAATGATCTGATTTATGGTAATGCAGGTGCCGTTATTGTTCTTCTTAATCTTTATCACTTAGCTCAAAAGGATATATATTTGCAATTGGCGTGCGAAGCAGGGAACATTCTTATAAAAAATCAGAATAAGGGTAAGTGGTGCTGCGGAAACGGGCAGAGCTTATCTGGGCTGTCACATGGAATTACAGGTATAATTTATGCTCTTACAAAGTTAAATAATGAGCAATTTCATATTGAATATCAAAAGGCAATACACTCTGGATTAATATATGAAAATACCATGTATTCTGATAAATATAATAATTGGTTAGACAATCGGGAGGAGGCAAAAAAAGAAGAAAACTCTGATAATAGATGCATGGCAGCATGGTGTCATGGGGCACCAGGGATTTTATTGGCAAGAAGTAAGATGTATAACCTGGTTAAAGACAGTAGTGATTATATAACAGTACAATGTGATATTGAACGTGCACTATTTGCGACAAAAATGTATGGATTTACAGATAATGACTGTCTATGTCATGGGAATTTGGGGAATACAGAAATATTACTTGAATATTCAAAAGAATGTAATGATGAAGAAGTAAGACATATGATGTTGTCTGCGAGAACACAAATTGCTATGGATATTATAAATGAAAATTACGATTGTGCAAGGTCTTATTTGCATGGGTATAAGATACCAGGATTTATGACAGGAATCTCAGGAATGGGATACTCTCTATTAAGAGATTTGTACCCAGAATTACCATGCATTTTGGCTCTGGAGATTTAGGAGCGTAATTGCTAAGTAATATTTAACAAAGGGAGGAACTTGATGTTTCAAAAAAAAGTGCATTATGTTTCACAGCTAGGAAGCATGGATTGTGGCATAGCATGTCTGACAATGATTCTTAATTATTACGGGTGTAAAAGTGATATCGTGGACATAGGGGCAGAGATTCAGATTGGCAGAGACGGTATGACCTTAGCTCAAATGAAAGAATTAGCAGAAAAGTATGGATTTAAATTTGCTGCATACCAGTATAATCATGAAGAAAAAAACTTAATAGAGTATCTTCCAGCCATTTTGTGTAATGATTCCCACTATGTGGTAGTTGATAAAACTAAGAAGAAAGGAAAATATATTCTGTTTGATCCAGCAAATGGAAAAAGAGTTGTCGATTTTTTAGAATTAAAAAACGGATACAAGGATATTCTTGTATCCGTTATTCCAAGTAGAAATATTAAGAAAATAAAAAAAACCAAATTTAAAATAGAGGTAAAATTCTCTCAATTTATGATTGCAATTATGTTGATGCTTATGTGTCAACTTATTACATTAGCTGTTCCAATGGTTGTGCAAAAAGTAATAGATAGTTTATCTTCTGCCCATATTACAATTCATATATGGAAAATTACACTTTTAGTTCTTCTGATTATGTGTGCCCATTTTGTATTGAGCTTACTAAGACAGAAAATTTTATTGAATATTAACATGAAACTTTTTAAAACAATGATTTCTAATATGATTCATAAAATTTTCCGTTTGGATGTAAGTTTTTTTGAATGGCATTCCGCAGGTGACATAGGGAACCGTTTCAATAGTATAAATCAGTTGAACGACATTCTTACCAATGGATTTATAAACATTATAATCCAAGGGATTACATCCTTGGTATGTTTAGCTGTTATGACCAGTATATCTCCATATTTGACTGCATTTGTTCTAGTTGTTTCTATTATACAGATCGCCATAATGATTTTATTAAATGGTAAAAATCTCATAAAGACGAAAGAGTATATATACTCACAGAGTACAATACAGGGAGAACTGATAGATACTCTGGAGAATATAATGGAAATAAAATGTATGGGGATGGATAATGCAGTTAAATCAAATTTACAAAATTCTTATAGTAAGTTAATAGAAAGATTCAAGGGAAAAACTCGAATTAGTAATTTGATGAATAGTTTTTCCTCAACCTTAAACTTGATTTTCCCTTTAATGATTTACGTGATTGGAAGTTATAGTGTGAAGCAAGGAGGGTTAACGATAGGACAACTTATAGCCTATGCAACCTTAGTGGGATATTTTACAGCACCTTTTACTACCGTTGTATTGTTGTTACCGAGTATCAATAGTATTAAAGAAGTGCTTTTACGTTATAAGGAACTAATGATTTTTAGAGAAAATTATCATACGGGAGTTCTTGTACCTGGAAAATTTGAAAATTTAAAAATAAGTTCGGTTTCATATTGCTACAATAGTGGGCAGGCATACGCATTGAATAATGTTTCTCTTGATCTTAGGCGAGGCGAGAGAATTGCTATTGTTGGTTTATCGGGTAGTGGAAAATCAACCTTGATAAAAGCCATACTGGGTGCCGTGGATATTAATCAAGGATGTATTGAGATAAATAATTATGATATCAGATCAATGTCGAAGGAACAGATTTATAAATGGTTTTCAGTAGTTACTCAAAATCCTATGTGCTTAAATGCAAGTATAAGAAAGAATATTGATATTATAGGTGATGCTCCGGATGAGAAAATATGGAAGGTACTAGACATTGTAGCATTAAAAGAGGAAGTTTTAAGTATGCCGTTGGGATTGGATACACTTGTTGGAGAAGGAGGACAAAATATTTCAGGTGGTCAAAAACAGCGTATTGCCATAGCAAGAGCTCTGCTTAGCGATACGGAGGTAGTTATTTTTGATGAAGCTACCAGTAATCTGGATCAGCTTACAGAAAAGAAAATTTATGATAACCTAAGGTCTACCAATAAAACGCAAATTATCATTACTCATAGACTTTCCTCTATTCGAGATACGGATTATATCTATGTATTGAACAGGGGAAGCATCATTGAACAGGGAACACATTTGGATTTGATGAAGAAAAAGGGATGGTATTTTGAGAGTATTCAATGACAGATAGGAATTAAATTATGATATGAAAAGCCATTGTATGGGGAGGTATTACAGATGAAGAAGAAAGAGATAGTTATTGGGGTGAGCGTACTGATTAGTGCATCACTTCCCATTTCAGTTTATGCTGCTTCAAATGAAAGTATGAGTTCTAGAGGTTTTATAATTGATGAAACTAATGAGTTTGAGGATATCGTTAAGCAAATTTTAGATGTTAAGTCAAAACATCCGGAATGGAGTGAACAGCAGATAAGTGATTTTATGGATCAGATTCATGCTATTAAGAAAGATGGCGTCATAGACATTTGGAACGCACTTACTTCTTCTGAGAAAAAATTAGTGATTCGATATCCGTTTGATGCACTAAAAGTCAATAAAGCAAAGGAAATTGCCACTAAACAAACCGAAAGAAAATTCGGAAAAAATGGTTTGGGTGACAGGAGTGACGCATTTAGACACGGAATATGGAATGCCGAAATGACAGTTTTGATAGGAAGTGAAAAAGCAGAGCTTTTTGCGACAGCACATGAAGATAAAGATACTACTGGAAACGAAAGCGATGGATATACAAAAGATGAGCACAAAAAAATGGATTTACATAACAATGAAATAGGGAGGAAATTAGGTGCAGATAACCTATCTGCACCAGAAGAGAAAATGGCGGAAATCATATATGACGAGATAATGAGAGAAGATTCGCTGTTTGTATGGCTGCATGAATGAAAAAGTTAGAACGTATGAACTGAAATGAAATATATCTCTAAGACAGTCGCAGATATTTTATTGATGTTTAGATATCTGTGACTGTTTTTGAATAGAAATAATAGTCGTTAAAAATGTCTGCTCTGACTAAATTTGAAAGAAGAATCAGAATGAGAACCAAGTACTAATGTATAGCCATGAATTAGATGTGAAATCTGTTAAATGATGGTCAAATGAGAATGAGGGGGCTGTAGAAAAATATTTATCAACATATTATTTGTCGATTTAGTTTAAGTAATGACAATAACAATAATAAAGGGGGACTTGATTTCTCATATCCCCCAGTGTATAATCTAATTAAGAAAGGTAATCAGATGCAAGATCTGATGCCCTCAGTAAAATTTAATTTTTTTCTATGTTAAGACATAGCATCCATCAAACTTTCTCAGGGTTTATCGTGGATGCTATTTCTTATCATGTCGATTATCTATGTAAGTCAGAGCCGCAAAAACTACTAAAAGCAATGTGAGTACTTCCATTGTGTTCATGGGCATCACCCTCCTTTAAAAACTAGAGGGCTGGTCGAAATTGCATCCGCATCTCTTTCTCGATTAGCTATACTCGCTCAGTATAGCATGGAATATCTTGTATCGCAATAAGAAATGGATGTAGTGAGCTCCTTTTCATATTGCTTTTGGTAATCAGATATTTTGTTTGATAATCCTTGTAATGATGCCAACAGCAACATTCCGTTCTTCATCAATATGTGTCACAACAAAGGACACCTTATCTTTCTTCCCAACGGTGCGGCTGTCGTAGCAACTGTGAGCAATGGCGTTGACACCCAATTCTAACCGGACAAAAACAGTTCCTTTGTGGATGTCTTCCACCGTACCGGCATATTTTCCTTGTACCCGACAATTTTTCAGATTTTCTTTGCTGGTGTTGCCTTCCACGCTTTTTACATCTGCATGGATAGAGAGCGTTTCCGGGGAATCTCCCTGGATAGCTAAGATCCGGACCAGAATATGTTCCCCTACCTGGAATCGTTCCCTGGCATCACCCAGCCAGTCAAAAGACAGATCTCTTGCAAGGATGGAAGTTTCTACACCAAAGATTTCTGCCCGGACTACTTTTTCAGCAACGGCAATGACTCTGGCCTGCACAATACGGTCTTCGTGGATTTTATTCTGTCCGGAAGAGTCCTGATCAAAATAGAAAATCTGACGTTTCTTCAGCATAGCATCTTTCCGGCTGGCAACGATGCTTCTGGATTTGGTATCCAGTCCTTTGATTACAAAGTCGATTTCACTACCAAGCATGTTATTAAGGACTTTGTTCTGTCTAAGAGAGAAATCTCCGTAATCATGAGTTTCATCTTGGATCAGATTGATCATCATTTCCGAGATAGGGATGACTGCCCGATAATCTTTATAGTAAATAATTGCTATTAAGCTGCCGGCTTCGGTCTTTTCAATACCTCCCAGAATGCCGGTGAGAATTTTCCGGGTACGATAGGCATTTTGGATGTCATGCCAGATTAAATCCGCTTTTGATTGAGCAGTTTCTAATACAGTATCGGAGTCAAGGGTTAAAATAGGGGTGTTCAGGTTCATTGTTTCGTTTGCCATAAATGTTATCTCCTTTCAAAATGTGTTATGACATGATGGAATCTTTATCTAAAGGAACCATGCCAGAGTCGGGGGAATCTTCTATAAAATTTTCCTGAAAGAAATCCTCCATAAAATCATCGGGAGTAGGTTCCTGATAAACGGGTTCGGATGTAAAATGTGGTTTCTGTTTTGCTATTGACGCAGAAGATGAACGGCGTTTCCTTTTGGCTGATCCGGGTGAGGGCTGTGGTCGATACTCTGTTTCTTCCGAAGACCCATTTTTGCGCCATTCAGGTATGTGTTCCGATGCTTTTCTTGGTGTCAGCTTTTTGGCATCTGGATGCAGGGTATAATCGTACTTTTCTACTTTTAGGACTTTTTGCCCACGTAGGATAACCAAAGCAGTATCAAGCGGGAGCCGCAAGATTTCATCTGGTGTTAAGAGTTTTCGTTTGCCGATAGATTTTGTCTGCCGGTATTCCGGTGTATAGTCGGATACCCGCCAGCTATTGAGCTGCTTGGCTTCGCTGCTTACCCCTACGGTCACATCGCCGCTGCGGTTGCTGATAAAGGTAGCAGTAACTTCATCTGTGCAGCCCAAAAAGAGCTGGGTATCACAGTTGCCAATGATTTCCTGCCATTGGTTATAAGGATAGCGGTTCTGCATCTGGGGCAAATTCTGAAAGATGCAGGAAATGCTGAGATTCCGGCTTCGGATTACACTGATTTTCTTATTCAGTTCCAGGATAGCTCCGGTGTTGGCAAGCTCATCAGCCAGTATATGTACAGCAACAGGAAGTTTTCCTTCTTCTCCATACTTATCTGCATAACGGACCAGTTTGATGAAGATGAAGGTCATAAACAGGGAAGATAAAAAATCGAAGGTGCTGTCCTGGTCTGAGGTAATGCAAAAGTAAGCACATTTCTGTTTCCCTGGAAGTGTCAGATCAATCTCATCATAAGAGGTAATCTGCCGAATGAGTTTATTCTGAAATACCTGAAGTCTGGCACCCAATCCGATAATAACTCCGCTTCGCACGGTATCACTGGCTTGTTTGTAGATGCAGTAAGGAACTTTTGCTGGATGGGACACTGGGAGCAGATCAAAAAGACTGTTCAGCTCCTTTTCGGAACTCATGGTCAGCAGCTTATAAACCTGTCCAATATTTCTGGCTTCCGGCGGAAAGCCCTGATCTACATAGAGAACCAGGGCTTTTAGCAGGTTCATCTCCGCATTATCCCAGAAATGATCTCCTTTTCCGGAACCTGTATTCTGGATAATGACATCTGCAAATACCTGAGCCATCGTTTCTTGTCCATTGATTTCACCCAGACAATTCCAACTATCCGAGTTTTCCGGATTGACCAGATTAAATGCTTTTACTACATAGCCCTCATTTTCCAGATAAGCAGACATGCTTTCATAGAGTTCGCTTTTGGGATCGGTAATGATTAAACTTTCCCCGGAAGCGTTGTTGCCTTCCTGCCCTCTGGCGACACACTGGAAAATCATATTCCTGGCAAATGCCCTGGATTTCATGGAACCGCTGGCACCATACACGGCGATATTTTTATTCATTCGTGTTTGATATGGAAGACATACGGCTTTGCCATTTAATTTTCCTAAAATGGTTCCTTTATTTTTCTTGACATCTCCGGTCAGTTCCAAAACTTTCATCATTTCATCTGGAGTCATGAATCCGGATGTACCGTAGGTTCCTTTTGTAGAGTAATTTAAGTTCCGGTCATGGTCACTAATTTCCCCGTTTCTGTCATATCCCATACGCATAAGTAAAAAAGTAAGAAGCCCAAAGAGAACCAGGCAAAGAAAAATCCCATACAAATTGTATGGGAAATCGGTAAGGGCGGTATGAAAGCAGACCAATGGGTGTAAAGAAGCTGCTTGCGGATAGGTTCCGTTGCCGGCAAAGTTTCCGGCAGAAGTCCATTCCTGATAGTTTTTAATAAATTGTGCTGCGTATCCTCCGGCATACAGAGTGCAGACGCTTATGGGAAGCAAAAACAGGAACTTCCACCATTTACGGTTCATTGAAAAACCTCCTTTTAAACTTTTGAAAATCAATGCTGGAGAAGTGTATATCTGCAGTTAGGTATTTTTTCAGGCAGGGAAGCTGAAAGTCAAAGCAAATCAGGTTCCCGGATAGCCCATATACATTTAATCCAGTATTGAAGCGGTTGATACGCTGCATGTCAAAATCATACGCAAGCAAAATAGGATTTTCCTGGCTGTCTATTCCATCATGTTCAATTGGCAGATCCTCACGCTGGGGAAAACAGTCGGACAGTAGTAGCTGATTGAGCTGCATCATACGCTGGGGTTGTACCAATAAACGGAGCAGGTATTCTCCGTAGCTGTTATTGGGCAGGAAATAGAAGTGTTCATACGAAGTATCCAGCATGAACAGTGTTTTTTTGTATCCACCGGTACTGGTAAGGAGCCGGAAAGCCATATCCATATCACTGCCAGTCATGATGGCATAAACGGTAGGTGGCCCATGGTAAGGAAGTCCCTGAAGATAGTGCTGCAAAAAAGCATTGAGTCGGACTTCCGTTTTGTATTCCCATTTTAGAAGTGTATTTCCGGTATTATAAACAGCATAGACACAGTGAGGAGCCATCAGGATTCCTATACAACGGGAATTTTTAATTTTGGTAGTGGATGCTCCAAGATTTTTTATTTCTCTGGAAGAGTAAAACAGAGGAAGGCTTCGCACAGGAAACGTAGCCGCTTCGCTGGATTCAGAAAAAAGCAGCGGCTTTTCATCTGGAAAGAATGGGATTCCGGCATGTGAAAGCGTTAAATAGGTTTCTGCTTTTTGATGAAGTCGCAGCCGTCTTGGTAATTCACTACGTATGAGGTTGGTTTCTGCATTTCCGGTTAAATAGTTTTGAAAACGACAGGGATTTTGCGAAAGCAGCAGTTCTTTTGCCCGTTTGGTAAGGCGATAACCTCGTAGGCCATCTTTATAGTGTGTTCTTATAAGCTTACTCTGCTTTAAATCTGTAACCACCTTCTCTGCATAGGAATCACTCTCAATCAATCTGTTAAGCTGTCCGGAAGGGAATTCCCCACATAGCCCAACCATTTCCAAAAGCTGATATTTTATAGAATCGGTTTTTATCAAATAAGCATCACCTCAGTTCGATTTTTACCTATGACAGCCTATACTTGGGTAAAGTAAGGGCGGTATTAAGCATAAAAAATGCAAAGAATATGGCTTCTTTGCAGAAAAATTACCCATATCGGAAAAAGAAAGAAAAATATCAGGAAATTTCCGATATGGTTTTGATAGACTCTTTTCTATCTTTCAGCCAGCCAGGAAAGATTTCCGGTTCCATTACAAAGATAACGGTGTGATCGTAATTCCCCAGTTCCGTAGTGTGATAGGAGTCGCAAAAGAGTCCCGTATCATCAACCAGAACATAGGAAGCGATAGTATCTAAAATCTGTTTGAACTCCAAATTATCGTAATCACGTATCCGTTGTAAAGAAAGGCTCTGGTCATAAATTTGACTAAAACAGACCACACATCTTTTATATAACGGAATAGAATGTTCTGTCACATAAGTCTGCAAGGCAAGGTTTAATGGCTCATGTAGAAAAGCGGTGTTGGTTCGCAATTTACGTTTGGGCAGTAGTCCTGGCATGGTAATGGAAAGAACACTATTTGAAAAAGAGATTTTGATTCCCTGCACAGCCGCAGCCTGTTTCAGATAGTCTTTCTTTCCAGTGTCAGTTGTGGTATATACCAGATTTCTGAGCTGGCAGGCAATCCTTTCAGAACGTAGGGCAGCACTGATACTCAGCTCTTCGTATTTGTCGGCATACGCTTGAATATCTGTTGTTTTCAATGCAAAAATAGTGTTGTGAAGTTTTTGGACTTCATCATCAATGCTCTGTAAACGGTCAAAAACAGTTTTGGTGTTCATACATACCTCATTTCTTTGCATAATAGCTGACAGATCCGGTAGAGGAGTCTACAAGGCAAAAGGCAATCACGCCTGTGATATGAATTTTTGCAGCCTGTTCTTCTGTTTCTAATACAACCAGCCGTTTCGCATCGCTTTTTGTCTGGCTTTCCATGACATGATTGATAAGATATTCTTGTTCCTGGGGGACATAGAGGACTTCATACCACTCATCTTTAGAGAAAAAGTTCAGTTTCACAGGAAATTCACCGTCAGTATGGTACACAATGGCTGTTTTGAAGTCCAAAAGCACCCAAAAGGATGCAATCATGCCATAATCAGGATTGTTTGCAGATTCCTGGCTGTCGAAGAGAAGCCCGTTCTCCTTATCATAGATAATGCGTTTTTGTTTTACCAGACTTGTGATCAGAGATTTGATAGACTCTCTGTTTTTGGAAAAGAGCCGTAAGACCTGTTCATATTGCAACGAATGGTAAGTTGTAATGAACCGGAGCAGTTGGGCACCTTCCCCTTGATAGATTTCATTTCTTGTTTTCATGGTAATCTCCCTTCATTATATAATAGGAAGTTTTACTTACACTGTACGCACAGAATACGTTTTATTTTAGGGGAAGTACGCTGTACGTACTGTGTAAGTATTGGCTACTGTCAGCGAAAGGTTTACGGGTACAAAAAAAGCACCGATTAAGGTGCTGGGGAAAATAGGAATACTATAAGCAATACCTATTGTAACATGGGTAAAATTACCCTTCAATCGCAGAAGTGTGCCAAGTTGTGGCATATTTAGGAAATGATAAAGACAGTTGAAAACCAATTAGGAAGAAAAAATGTCAATCTATACCAAAAATAAAGACGAAATTCGGAGATAGGATATAATAAAAATCAAGATACTTAGGTATCAAAAGGCCCTAGTTCTGAAGAAAGGAATGGTGGATATTATGAGAAAATTTGACAGAACAAATATGAAATATAACAACCCGGCTGGAGATCTTTTGACAGAATTAGAAGCAGCAGATTTGACAAGTAACAAAGTTGATAGTTTAGCTTCATCAGGTGTGGTTTGCACAATTTCTGTTGAATGCGGAAGTATTTTTACACTTGCTTGTTGCTAATTAACCAAAGATGATTTTAGAACTAGGGCCTGGATTAAGAGAAAGGGAGATAACATGAAAAAATCTAGTTATTTATCTGAAAGAGTGTATGATGCTATTCCGTCTGAAATAAATATGGAGTCTTTAGAGTATTGGAAGAAAATACTGAAGGAGGAAGGATTACAATATGTAAAGAAAAACCACCTTGAGTATTTTTTTGGTTTTATAAATAATTGTGCTTTTAGTAGCCACGAGAAGAGTCAACCACGAAATTTTGTGAAATTGTCTTTGAACAAAAAGGCGTTTAGGCATGAGGGTGAGAAAATGGTTTTCGGAGCATTTTATGATCCTTTTGTGCAAGAGGCAAATAGACAGCTTAGAGAAATAGTTATACAAAGACGATATATCAATGAATCGATTCTATTTGATTTTCAGCAATTTTTGTTTAATTCGCTTAATAATCTTTGTATCCGAACTTTAATTTATGAAATGCATATATGTGGACAAGAAGGCGTGTTAAGGGGAAATGAATCTGAACAGTATCAATATTATATCGACCATTTTTTAAAGGATAAACAATATTTGAATGATTTATTTTCGCTTTATCCAGTGTTAGAAAGAAGGATAAATGAAATTATACAAAATGCGATAGATATTTACAAAGAAGTGATAGAGCGCATTGAGAAAGATGCAGATGTTTTAATGAAAAAATTTAATATCACTGAAAAAGGATTTGTCGTAAACCATCTTTCGACAGATTTTTCTGATTCGCATAAAAAAGGGAGAAGAGTATTTTGTGTGGAATTTGTATCGGGAGATAAAATTTTATATAAACCACGAAGTTTGCAAAATGAGATTAAGCTACAAGAGATTACAAATTATTTCTATAGAATATGTAATTTGGGAAGTTATGAGTATTCTATACTTGATAAAGAAATGTATGGTTGGTGCGAAATTGTAATACAAAGAGATTGTAAGTCTATAGAAGAACTTTCAAGATATTATCAAAGAATAGGGATTATTTTGTTTATAAATTATCTTTTGGAAGGAGGAGATATTCATTTTGAAAATCTCATTGCATGCAATGAATATCCAGTTATTATTGATGCGGAAACATTTATAGGAAATATAGAAGAGAATAATGGGAAAAGTGCAGCAGAAAAAGTGGCTAGTCTTTTAAGAAAATCGGTGTTGTATTCAGGAATACTCCCCTTTTATTCATGGAATAACGCAGGAGATACAGGAATCAATATGAGTGCCATTAGTGGAGAAGAAGGACAAAAATTCCCGATAAAAATCCCCTTTATTATCAATCCGAAGTCGGTTAACATGAGGGTTGTCTATGATTATCCAGTATCGAAAGGAAATCACAATTTGGCAATGCTAAAAGGAAGGTTTATTCAACCCTCCGAATTTGCAGATAAAATTATCCAGGGATTTGAAAGTGCATACTTAGGTGCAATGGAAAATACAGAAACACTATTAAGAATCATACAACAATATGGTGAATTAGAGGTGAGATATCTGATTAGAAATACACAACAGTATGCAATTGTGTTGAGTAGTTCATATCATCCTGAATTATTAGTGGATGGAGGAGCACGAAATTTATTTTTTTATTCATTGGCAAATGGAAATCTTCAAAATCAAAGGAGTAGATCTCTTATTGAGTATGAAATTGAAGATTTATTAAGTGGTGATATACCGTATTTTTATTTTCGTGGAAGTAAAAAAAACATTTATACTTGGGATGGCAGAGAAGTAAAGGATTTCTTTAGTAAGCCAGCTTTGCAGCAAATTGAGGAAAATATACAGAATTTGTCCTATAAGAATTTAGAACAACAGACGCAATATATTAAAATTACTTTTAATATGGAGAATGCAGGAACAAGGAAAATAAAGAATAAAAGGTTAAAACTAGATCTTTATAGTAATATGGCCAAAACGGCAGAAGAATTGGCAAAAGAGCTGCTAGATAAAATAGGAACAAATGCGATTTATAGCGAAGATGGAGCAGACGTTAATTGGATTGGCGTAAAATTATTTGGTATAAAAGAAAATCAGTGGATGATCCAGGCATTACCGAATACATTATATGATGGTACGGTTGGGATTAATTTGGTATTCCATTTATATGAATGGATATACCATGACAGAAAATATCATAAGATTTGTGAGGTTTTAGATAATCGTTTGTTGAGGTATATTGATACTATAAGTGAAGGGGAACAGAATATCGAAGACTTTAATACAGGAATCTTTAGCGGCGAAGGTTCGATTTTATATACGTTGGGTATTTTATATGAAATATATGATGATATCAAGTATAAGGAATATTTCGATAAGTGGCTAAATTGTATGGAAACACTTATCTTAGAAGATCGTTTGTTCGATATGATTTCGGGAAATTCGGGAATAGTTTTGGTTCTGATTAATATGTATAGAAAAACAAAAAAGCCTATTTATCTACAAAAAGCTATACAAATAGCAGAACAATTGATAGAGAATATGATTACTGAAAATGGAAAAGTTGGTTGGAAATCAGAGGTGGTTCCTGAAGTATTGGCGGGATTTGCACATGGAAACAGTGGTTTTATAGAACTATTTTCAAGATTATATGAGGTATATCCACAAACAAAATATTTAGATATCCTTTCAAGTTTAGTAGAATATGAAAATTCTTTATACTCAGAAAAGGATAATAATTGGATTGATTTAAGAAAGTTTTCAGAGGTTGATCAGCATAAGAGTCAACCAATAGCGTGGTGCCATGGAGCTGCGGGTATTCTGTTATCCAGATTAACCTTATATAATGCCATCAAGAATTTAGGAGAAACTGCATTGCTTCAGCAAGCTATTAAAGATATAAGCCTTGCTAAAAATAAATTAATTGAAGACGGGTTACATGCAGGTTTCTGCCTATGCCATGGAAACATGGGAAATTTATTGATTTTAAAAAGATATGCAGAAATTTTTGATGATAAGCAGGTAAGAAGCATTTGTGATTCTCGATTTGAACAGATTTTGGAATTCCTTAATGAGGAAAATATATTACCAACAGAATTATACAATCCAGGTTTTATGACTGGTTTATCAGGAATCGCTTATGCTTTGTTAAAATATAAGATGCCCAAATTACCATTGCTTATAGGAGTTGAGGGAATATATGATAGAAATGAAGTTTAGTAAAAATGATGAAGAAGATGGGTTGTTCCGCATAAGTTCGAGAGACATAGTTGGATTTTATAATTGTAGTAGTAAACAAGAGCGTAAGATAACAGACATTATAAAATGCTATGGAACAACAAAAAGCATAAAAGAAGTTGAACTGAAAAACATGAAGCCAGAGGATAATGTTACAGTATCTCGGTATATAGAGAGAAATGTAGGTTCAATTATAAACAAAGATTATGTGATTGAAGGCTTTCTGGGAATGGGGAAGTTGTCCGATTGTAAAGACGAAATGGTTAGCAGATTGGATATATCTAAGAGATACTGCTTAGAAATATTAGTGGCATTTCTTCAAGAAGCAGACATTATTATTTTGCATGAAATGTTTGAAAATGTTTGGAATCATACTATAGAGGAAATTTTAGTTGAATTTTCACTAAGAGGAGCAGTGGTTGTGTTCTCAGAACATGGTGAAGAATCATTGATGAAATTACCAATGCACAGTTACGACCTAAGTGGTAGGTGTGTTGGATGGTAGAATAATTGGGGAATATGATTTTTCATATTCCTTGAGATATATAGGGTAGAAAATATATTTAGCTGCAATGTTTTGTCCCTCCATAGTTAACGAATCTATCTAAATAAGAAATAGGTTATATCAAACAGATTTTACAAAGGAGAAATACATGGAGAGAGTTTTAATAATATCTTATATTATCAGTATGATACTTACGGCAGGCTTTATTTATTGTATTTATAGAGAGAAATATTGGGTTTTTGAATTTGTAAACAGAATAAAGAAGCCGATACAGCAACTTGTTTATGTTTTTCTTATGCTCCTATCATCGTATGCCTATATATGCTTTTCGTTACTCATAAAGGCTGATTTTAATGCTGTGATATGTGCGGTGCTATTACTTCTTTTGATTTGGGCTATGGACTATCTGTTTTCTTTATGTTTTAAAAAAAATGATTTGGGGATAAGTGAAAAAAAACGCTATATTTTTATGGCGTATGTGGGAGCCTGCATATCGGGATTTATTATTGCAAGTCGTGATGCTTCGAAAATGGCTTTAGAAATTCCAAATATAACAATTAGCGTTTTGATCGGAGCTTATGTACCTTTTACATTATTATTAGAGGATGGGAAAAAAGGGAAAGTAGAATTGCAAAGTATGAAAGAAGAATGGGAGGAAAAGTATAAGAAGACATTTCGTGAACGTAAGGTCAAAGACATTCTTTCTGCTCTACTATTTGCGATGGTATATGGCGTTTTACTGGTAGGGGCGTTATCTCCTGCTCAAAATATCATCAATGATATTGCTTCAGGGATAGGAATGGGGATGGCTACAGTGGTTGTTGCCTTTGTAGGGTTGGTTGAAGTGAAAAACAGGTTAACGAAAAGGAGGAATAAAAGAGAAGACGCAGATCAAGAGAAATCCGATACAGAGTAGAAGGGGCAAGACAGCAAGGAGTATTTAGCCGGAATTATTTCAAATGTACCTCACAAGATTGGATGTTGATGCGATATAAATGATATGATATACTGAAGTCCATATTATTAGATTTGTGGAGAAATAGGGATAGCCAAGAGAAAAAATATAAAATTAAATTTTGCAGAAAGAAGGCATTTTTATGAAACTTGTAGGAAGCAGAAAATTAACATGGGGAATTTGCAGTATTGGTGTTTTATTAGCAATAGTAAGCGTGTTTTTCTTACCTCAGATTATTCCTGTTCATTTTGCAAATGGGATAGCAGATGATTTTGGAAATAAGGTAGAGATTTTTTTATTTCCTATTTTGTTAATCATAATTACACTTTTGACTGGAAAAGAAAACATTAAATATTTCCTGACACATTCAAAAACATTTTTGACAGATATACAGTATAATTTGATGATAGATGGCGTTCTCGGAATTGTTTTGATTGCAGAAATTTATGTTATTTATGCTTCATTTGTTTAAGTGTTTCAACAAAAAATTCCAGTTTCTATAAAGAGCAAAGGAGAATGGTCATGATTGATATGCAGAATCAAGAGGAAATTCCGATCTTAGAGGATTTTGCGGCATATATTAGAAATCCAGTATTTATGAAATTTTGTTCCGAGATTAAAAAGAAGTACAGGTGCCATGAAAAAATAGAATTTAGCCGTTGTAGTTTAGAACGTGGTTGGAATGTAAAATTTAAAAAGTCTGGGAAAAGCCTGTGTACGATATATCCAAGAGAAGGGTATTTCACAGTGCTGGTTGTGATTGGTTCAAAAGTAAAAGAAGCAGTTGAGAATATTTTATGCGACTGTGCCCCAGAATTAAGAGAACTTTATGAAAAAACAAGATGGGGAAATGGACAAAAATGGCTTATGATTGATTTAGAAGATCAAGGAGAAATGTTTGCGGATGTACTTCAGCTTATTGAAATTCGCAGGGGATAATCAATTTTGGAGTGTGGAACAAGGAGTAAAGACGGAAGACTGCGAGGTAAACGATGAAGACGTATGAAAATAAAGAGGAACTAAAGGCAGAAATCAAGAGGGCTTACGACAAATATATTGCAGAGTTTAAGGATATCCCGGAATCCTTGAAGGACAAACAATGTATGGAGGTAGATCGAACACCTGCAGAAAATCTTGCATATCAGGTTGGGTGGACCGCATTAGTATTGAAATGGGAAAATGATGAACAGGCTGGACTTCCAGTGAAAACACCATCGGATGGTTTTAAGTGGAATCAATTGGGGGAATTGTATCAGTGGTTTACCGATACCTATGCCCATTTATCTCTAAAAGAACTAATGGGCATGCTGGATGATAATATACAGAAAATTTTTACAATGATTGATTCTATGACGGAAGAGGAGCTATTTTTACCACATAAAAGAAAGTGGGCAGATGAAGCTACCAAAACAGCAGTATGGGAAGTTTATAAGTTTATTCATGTAAATACAGTAGCCCCTTTTGGAACATTTCGGACAAAGATTAGGAAGTGGAAGAAGCTTTTACTTTGACACACAGATAGAGTTTTAGAAAATATCGTGCTTTTTTGTGCAAAAGAAAATAAATATATAATGCTATTTGGAGTGCATATTCAGTTTCAGGATATGCACTTTTTTAATAAAATAAAAGAGACAAACATTATTCAGATTCAAAGGGTAAGAAATTGTGATAAATCTATACGGTATGCTTTAATGGTTTTGGAATTTAACTTTTTTATGGTTTCACATGTTTTGAGATATTCGGATATAAAATTTGATAATTGATCCATAATAGGCACCCTCCTTTGTTTTTTTCAATTATGAGTGCCTATATGGAAAATGTCGATTTTATTTTGGGAAAAACTTATTTAAAGTTTCCAGTGTCCCCTTTGCAGAAAATCCCCATAGTATGCTGCTAAGAGCGTTAATAGCAGCCTGCCTCCTTCGGTAGTACGTCCGGTAGGAGATACTGGGAACGTGCTTTTCCAACTCTTCCAGGATTTCCTCTGTATTTTTCAGTTCATGGGGAGACAGAAAGGCGTAATATAATATCCAGTAATATTCTTCCCCATGCTTATGATTTTTCCGGAGCAGATCCACAGAAGAGAGAAGCAGCTTTATCATTTTGTTACTGCGGGCAATGCTTTTTGCCCATTCTTCAATCTGGCTGTCTCCCAGATCTGCTCCTGCAGCATAGATGGAATCTAGAAATTCGTCTACACTGGTGTTGTATTCCAGTTGGAATTGAATTTCCACCTGCCGGACAGCAACCATCAGGCTATAAGTAGAATCCCGGTAACAACGGAGCAGCTTATAGGTATCATGGTACAACGGATTATTTTCTACTTCAGCAGAAACAGGGGGGTGATTTTTCTTTGCCATTATACAACCCCTCCTTTCAACAGAACTTCTGGGATTTCAGCGAAGGCAGGTAAGGTATGCTGCAGAGGCGGAGTATGCCCTGGGACGTTGGTGACGGCGTGATTTTCCGGTTTTAGTTTTAATTCAAACTGATAGGCTGCTTTCCCCCAGGGGCAGATAATACGTAGTGAATATAGATATATACTATCCTTGCAGGCTGATAAAGGAGATAATATATACTTTGTTTTGGGGCATCTACAACAAGAAATGCCTTGTATTTCCAGTATTTCAGCGACTTTGCGAACAATGACTTTGATGTGTGATTCTGGAACGCAGGAGCCTTCCTGTGAAACGATGATTTGTTCGTCAGTAATAGATTCTGAAACGCATTCAGAATTGTTTTTGTCAGGCAAGGTATCTTCGGTTATATGTATTGGCAGTTGCATTTTCATGGCAATTTCCTCCTTATCAATCATGACATCACTGATATTAAACATAACGGACAGATAATTACGCAGATATACCATGCTACCATGTTTCCCGGAATAGGAAATCAGTGTGATCATGTCGGTATCTTCAAGTTTTTTAAGCAGACGGGATACAGAAGATTTCGACTGTTTCCAACGTCTGGCAAGTTCCTGATAACTGAACAAGGGATTTCCAGTCTGATTGCGAAAATATACTACTGGACCGGCATCAGAGCCTTGCACAGATGGATCATTATAGACTGCATGAATCCAAAGATCCAAAAGAGCATCCATTTCTGAACATTTTCCCAGTCCGATTAGTTTATGAACATCTGCGATTGGAAAAAAGAAAAACCCGATGTCTTTTTTGCATGGGTAATTATAGGAAAGGGCAGTATTATCTTTTGGCCAGTCTTTGATCTTGTATTGGATAATCTTATTTTTTTCGTGCAGTGAGTAGGTTAAAAGGTTTTGCTCAACCAGGGTATCCAATATGGATATGACCTGGTGCTGGAATTTTTGGCGGAAGTGAATCTGGAGTTCTTTAAGAGAACAGATCCATTCGCCAGGAACAACTTTGTAAGTAAGGTGTTCGATGTTCCGATAAGAGGAGCTGTAATTTGCATAAGAACATAAAATGAGAAAATAAAAAAGACAGGAACCTCCGTTGGTACGGATGCTTCTGTCTTTCATAAGGGTTTGTATAAATTCCCGGTAAATCCGGCAGCGTGGAAAATCCACAATTTGTTTTAATTCTAATTGATAATTCACGATAAACCTCCATATAATATTGTAGTTGTAGTAAAATAATTGTAGACGAAAGATACTAAAATGTATATAATATGCCCATAGGGGTGCTAAGTGGCATAGATTTGGCACAGTAAAATACCTGATATGGCATGAAAGCAACATGAAAATTAGGGTGGATATAAGGTGGACAGTTTGGAAAACCTTAGAGTTTTAGAGGGTTCCGAGGTTTTTTTCCGGGGTCTGCAACACCCTGATCACCAGTTCGAATCTGGTTGTCGCCTCTAAGTCATCTCACTGTGTGGGATGACTTTTTTTGTTTCATAAACAATCCACATGAAATTGACAAATTTATGCATTTGTATTTTATAAAACTGACAAATATGTTATACTGTGACCATGTATCTGAATGTTTATAGAAATGTATATAAAAGGGGAAAACAATGAGCAAATTCAGTGTTTTTAGAAAAAGTGCAGGAATTGTACTGAGTATGACTATGCTGTTTGGCATGTCAGCATGTGGAAAGCATGTCGAGGCTGTTATAACAGATGATTCGGAGGATATAACAAGCTATCAGGAATATCCAACAGTAGAAACGAGTAAAGCAGATAAATTCAGTTATTCTGATCTTACGGTCAATTCATTGAAATATATGATGTCGGAAAATGATGTGAAGAATATATACGGAACACCAGTTTCGGAGTATGAATCTACAGAAAAAGAAAATAATGCAGATGCCTTATATGTAGAGAAGGTATGCGCGTACAACGATCTTACATTTATATTTGTAAAATTCGATGATTCGGGTAAGACAGCCGGAAAGAACCAGTCGGGAACATACAGGCTGACGGCAGCTGCATCTGTGAGTGATAAGGATGTATTTGCAAGAGGACTTAAGGTCGGAATGTCAGCGGATTCTATATTAAGGGTTTATTACAGAGATACTGATTATAGAAACAATTATTGTATGACATCAGATAAAACAGCAGTTTTAGGTAATTATCTTTATGGAAGTTTTACTATGGATGATCTTGATAAGATAAATACGAAGGATGCAATATCCTATGGCCTGATTAATTATAATGGATATGACAGTTTAGAGGATGCTGAGAATTATATTATTGAACTGACATATTTTTCACCAGATTATAAGTCAGGAACAGCAACTGTAGATGATGATTTTGCACAGATTGCTTTTGATATAGACAACAATGGGACGATAACTGCCATAAGGTGGTATTACTATCCGGAAGAAGGAGAATAATAGATGAAAAAGTTTTCAAGATGTGTGTTAATATTGATTATTGTTGCAATTCTTAGTGGTGCAGCAGGATATGTTTATGAGAATAAGAAGATTATACCTATGTATGAGTCAACAACACAGTTGTATGTAGTACCAGGCGAGGAGAATGAAGCATCTATCAGGGCTAATAATGGTGGACTTAAAGATGATTTTACAATTATATTTAAAAGCAGTGTTGTAATCTCGGCAGCTCAGAGGATAGCAGGAACTTCTGAGGATATCGCACAGTATCTTACGGTATCTTCACCTGCAAACAGTAATATAGTCGAAATTAAATGTGTTAATCCTGACCAGAATACTGCAAAGAAGTATGTTGATGCTGTTGCATCTACCGCTATTAAGACAACATCCATAATACCGGTAAAGTCTATACAGATATTATCAGAGGGAACATCAAGTGGAGTATCTTTTAAGCCTGATTTATATAAGAATACAGGCATTATTGCAGGAACTGCATGTGCTGTATGTATGTTTATTGAGATAATAGTATGTCTTATTATGAGTGCATTTAAGTCCAAGGAAGATGATTTTAACCATGAGTATGAGTATGAAAGACGTTTTGGACGTATGGATTACATAGATCATAAGCCACAGCTTATAGAGACAGACAAAGATAATTCAACAACGGAATTGTATAACGCAGATACTGTTAACAGCAGACACATAAAAAATGATAGTGAACAAGTGAAAAAGAAGCCATCGTTTATTGAAGATGAAGAGGATATTCTTGAAAAGCTTGAAAATGAAGTGAGTGATTATTTCAATGAAGGAAAAGAAGAAAAGAAAAAGAAAAAACATAAGCACTCAGGTAGTAAAGATACAGATGATAAAGCTGATGATACTAAAGGCAGTATTATATTAGAAAATGATGAAGATGATATAAACGATAATATAAGTGCCGATTTAAATGATGATATAAGCGATAATAAAAACAATAATATAAAAGCTGATTTAAACGATGAAATAAGTGATAATATAAAAGCTGATTTAGGCATGTATGATGAGGAATATCCAGATTCTGAAAATGACAAAACTAAAGATGATGAAGATATGAGTATTGTTGATGAATTATCGGATGATGAGTTAAAGAACATAGAGATTGAAGATCAGGCAGCGGCTACGATTGATGACGAAGAAACGGTTGAAAAAGTGTTAAGGGAGTCTGCTGGGACATTTTCATCAGATGTAGCAGATATACAGGAAGCTTCCAGGGAAAATTACCGTATATTAGGTACGATAAAAGAATAAAATAGGGGGTGTCGTATGTATAGTGTGAATATTGATAAACTTATGGACATTGACAGTGAAAAAAAGGAGAGCTTAGTTCAGATTGCCCATAATATAACAGAAGCTCTTTCATCAGGTAAATCAGTAGCAGTCATAGGTGGTAAGGTTGATACATTCAGGATAGCTTATAGCATTATGGAAGCTGGAAATAAGGTGTTATTCGTAGATGGAGATATCACAAGTGATGTATTTTTAGGTAAGTATAAGCTTGGAAAAAATGCCAGAGGTGTTATGGATTATCTTAAGAATCCAGATGAGGATTATGAGCTTGTCTGTGTGACTAATCACAAGGAACTTGATATTATATTTACAGGAATTACCGAAGATGGCATTGTTACCCAGGAAGAGAAAGAAGCATTTAGAAAGCTTCTTGACAAATATAATCAAAATTATGATTATATCGTAGTGGATTCAGATGATACGGGGATACTTGCAGAATATTGTGCAGGAACTGTTATAATACAGGATGTGAAAAAGTATTCCATAGATGATACAAACGCACTTGTTAAAAAGCTTGAACAGAATGGCTGTAATGTGTCTGGTGTTATAATGAGAGAATAGTGTATTAAAGGAGAATGAAATGATTCAGCTGGATGCCGGTGATATAATAAAAATGAAAAAAAAGCATCCATGTGGAAGTGATGAATGGCAGATTGTAAAAACAGGTGCTGATGTTAAGCTTCGTTGTTGTGGGTGTTCACATGAGATTATATTAAAAAGATCACTTGTTGAAAAAAATACAAAAAAAATACAAAAAAAAGAAAATAAAGACTTGTAAAGAGAATGAATCTATGTTAGAATTAGACCTCGTGATATTATAATCCTTGTTCTTTTTATATTTGAATAAAAGGGACCAAAAGACCAGAAGGAGGTGCGACGTAGATGAATAAGTATGAATTAGCATTAGTTGTTAGCGCAAACGTCGAGGATGAAGTAAGAAACGCTACTATAGAGCAGGTTAAGGAATTAATCACTCGTTTCGGTGGTACAATTACAGATCCAGGTACATGCGAAAAGAAGAAGCTTGCATACGATATCCAGCATATGAGCGAAGGATACTACAACTTCATTAAGTTTGAAGCTGAAGCAGCTACACCAGCTGAAGTTGAGTCAAGAATTCGTATTATGGAAAACGTTATCAGATTCTTAATCGTAAAAGATGGAGAATAATTAATTGACGTTTAGGCTTTCAACTCTTTATAGAAGAGGAGATTAAGTATGAACAAAGTTATATTAATGGGAAGATTGACAAGAGAACCAGATGTTCGTTATTCACAGAATGCGGATGGTTCTATGGCAATCGCTAGATATACATTAGCGGTAGACAGAAGACGCTCAAGAAATAGTGGTGCTGGTGATGATCAGACAGCAGATTTTATAGGTTGTGTTGCATTTGCAAGAGCAGCTGAGTTTGCTGAGAAGTATTTACACCAGGGAACTAAGGTTGTTGTTACTGGACGTATCCAGACAGGTAGTTATACCAATAAGGACGGACAGAAGGTCTACACTACTGATGTTGTTGTTGAAGAACAGGAATTTGCGGAAAGTAAAGCCGCTTCTTCCGCAGCTGGTACAACAGCATATACACCATCAAGACCTGAACCAAGCGCTGCAGCTGGTGATGGCTTTATGAATATACCTGATGGTGATAGCGTGGAAGACGAGGGTTTACCTTTCAATTAAGATAGGAGGTAACTTAACATGCCAGATAAGAAGGCTGAAAGACCAGAGGGTCAGATGAGAAGAAGACCAATGCGCAGAAGAAAGAAAGTATGTGCATTTTGTGCTGATGCAAACAAGGCATTAGATTATAAGGATGTTGCTTTATTAAAGAAGTATGTATCTGAAAGAGGAAAGATTCTTCCTAGAAGAATCACTGGAAACTGCGCTAAGCACCAGAGAGCTCTTACAGTAGCCGTAAAGAGAGCAAGACACGTAGCACTCTTACCATACACAGTAGAATAAGCGCGAGTAACGATGAGAATATAAAAACAAGAACCCAGATATCCTGCTTGCAGGAATAGCTGGGTTCTTGTTTTTATATTCGAGGAGCACCGCGACTGTCATGTAGCAATTATGGCGAAGCCATAATTACTACATGACTCATCGTTACGAGTTAAAAGATAAGTAAAATTATGACTCATCGTTACGAGGCTTCCCTATTGCAGCAACATATGTTATAATCCTATTATGCTTTTGCATTAGGATTACTATATTGTTTTGCAACTCATGTAGTCAACTGACATAACATATTATATGGAATTGTATTATTATGTTGATTTAATCATCATAAGAATGGAGATATTATGAATAATAAGCAGGAAAAGTCGTTTCGTCCTTCTGGAAGACTTAATTCGGTTTTTGTATGGCCTATAGCTTTGGGAATATTACTTATCATAATTGATTTTATATTATATTTTATAAATATACCTGCGGCATCAGTAGTTGCTGTATTTACATTTGTATATATATGTGTGTGTGCATTTATGATATTGTACTTCAGGCCAAGAATTATAAAAGAAATCGTAGAGTTTTCTTCTAATTATTCACAGGTTCAAAGGCAATTGCTCTATGATCTTAGTATTCCATACTGTCTTTTGGATAATAAAGGTAATATATTGTGGATGAATTCTGCTATGCAGCACTGTATAAGCAAAAAGAATGATTACAATAAGAATATATCAACAATTATTCCTGAACTTTCAACGAATGTATTCAGAAATTTTGATGATTATAAAGAAGTAAGAGTTGCACTTAATGATAGAGATTATAAGATTGAGATGAAAAGAATAAGTGCAGATATACTTACTCAGGGGGTAAATATACTTTCAAGGGACTATAATTCATCACTTGTTGCCATGTATATGTTTGATGAAACAGATGTCAATAAGTACATTCAGAAAATCAGGGATGAAAGATTTGTAGTGGGACTTGTTTATATTGACAACTATGAGGATGCACTTGAAAGTGTTGATGATGTAAGAAGATCGCTTTTTGTCGGACTAGTAGATAAAAGAGTGAACAAGTATTTTTCTGCCGGAGCTGCTATTATAAGAAAGATGGAGAAGGATAAATATCTGGTTGTGTTCAGATATAAGTTCCTTGAACGGATACTTTCTGATAAGTTTAGTCTTGTTGAAGATATAAAAAGTGTAAAGGTTGGCAATGAAAAAACGCTTACACTCAGTATCGGTATAGGTACAGGCGCTAATGATTATGCAAGGAATTATGAGATAGCTAAGGCAGCAATGGATCTTGCACTTGGACGAGGAGGAGACCAGGCAGTTATCAAGGATGGAGATAAAATATACTATTATGGCGGAAAGAGCCAGCAGATGGAGAAGAATACAAGAGTAAAGGTCCGCGTAAAAGCACATGCCCTAAGGCAGATTCTTGAGGCCAATGATAATGTGCTCATTATGGGGCACAGCCTTCCTGATATTGATTCATTTGGCTCAGCACTTGGTATATATATTATAGCAAAGAAGCTTGGAAAGGAAGCTCATATAGTGTTTGGTGAGGTTTCCACAAGTGTAAGGCCCTTTATGAACCGCTTCATCAATAAAGAAGAGTATCCTGATGATATGTTTATAAGTAAGGATAATGCGGAGAGTTATATAAAGCCATCAACGGTTGTCATAGTTGTAGATGTAAACCGGGCACAGAGAGTGGAATGTCCTATACTTCTTGATAAGTGTAAAACAGTAATTGTATTTGATCATCACAGACGTTCAAGTGATACGATAACAGGTGCTGTGCTTTCATATGTAGATCCGTATGCTTCATCGGCATGTGAGATGGTTACAGAGATGATACAGTATGTAGATGATGGGATTAAGCTGCGTGCATTTGAAGCAGATGCTTTGTATGCTGGAATATCTATAGATACAGATGGTTTTAACAGCAAGTCAGGACCACGTACATTTGAGGCAGCAGCGTTCTTAAGAAGACATGGAGCAGATGTAACAAGAGTAAGGAAAATGCTTCGTAACGATATGAATGAATATAAGGCCATAGCTTCGGCAGTAAGTAAGTCGGAGGTGTATAAGAACGCGTTTGCGATAACTGTATTTGATGGAACTGGTCTTGAAAGCCCTACGATAGGTGGTGCTAAGGCAGCTAACCAGTTACTTGATATATCAGGTATAAAGGCATCATTTGTTATAACAGCATATGAGGATAAGTTATATATAAGTGCAAGGTCTATAGATGAAGTAAACGTGCAGCTTGTCATGGAAAAGCTTGGTGGAGGTGGTCATATGAGTATCGCCGGAGCCCAGCTTACAGACTGCACTATAGAACAGGCCGTTAATACAATAAAACTCACTCTTGATAAAATGCTTGAAGATGGAGAAATATAAGAAAAAAGCGAAAAGGCGTAACAATAGTTATAGGAGGCACAATCATGGAAGTTATATTATTAGAAGATGTAAGAACTCTTGGAAAGAAGGGTCAGATTGTAAAAATAAATGATGGGTATGCAAGAAACTATGTTTTACCTAAGAAGTTAGGTATAGAAGCAACACCTAAGAATCTTAATGATCTTAAGTTACAGAAGAAAAGAGAAGAAAAAGAAGCAGCAGAGGAGCTTGCAAGAGCTAAGGAGCTTGCAGCAAGCATTGAAGACAAGTCAGTTACACTTTCTATGAAGACAGGAGAAGGTGGAAAAACATTTGGAACTATCTCAACAAAGGAAATAGCTGTTGCTGCAAAAGAACAGCTTGGACTTGAGGTTGATAAGAAGAAAATGAAGCTTGATGAACCTATTAAGACACTTGGAACACATATAGTAGCTCTTAAGCTTCACAAGGATGTTACAGCCAGACTTACAGTTAAAGTTGTAGAAAAGTAATTATAAGTGAGGAACTATGGAAGATATAAGCGTTACCAGAATTATGCCAAACAGTCTTGAGGCAGAGCAGTCCGTTATAGGTTCAATGATAATGGACAGGCAGGCTATTATAACAGCAGGAGAAATGCTTGTTTATGATGATTTCTATAACAAGCAGTATGGCATAATGTTTCAGTCTATGGTTGAAATGTGCAACGAAGGAAAGACAGTCGATATTGTAACATTACAGGAAAAGTTAAAAGAAAAAGACGTTCCACCAGAGGTATATAGTATAGAGTTCATAAGAGAACTGTTATCAGCCGTTCCAACGTCTGCTAATATACGTCAGTATGCTTCTATTGTTAAGGATAAGTCTATACTTCGTAACATTATAAGAGTTAATGAAAAGATAGCAAATGACTGTTATGCTGGAAAGGAAAGCACTAAAGATATCCTGGAGGAAACTGAGAAAAGAATATTTGAACTTGTCAGAAATAAAGGTGAAAGTGATTATAATCCTATAGATAAGATAGTTCTTGAAGCACTTGATAAGATATCAACCGCAGCCAAGAATAGAGGAGCAGTAACGGGTGTGCCAACTGGTTTTAAGGATCTTGACAGCTATCTTTCAGGACTTCAGCCATCAGATTTTGTGCTTGTTGCAGCCAGACCATCTATGGGTAAGACAGCCTTCGTACTTAATGTTGCTGAAAATGTTGCTATAAAACAAGGCATAACAACAGCCGTATTCAGTCTGGAAATGTCAGATGTACAGCTTGTTAACCGTATGCTTTCACTTGAGTCATCAGTTGATGCAGATAAGCTAAGAAAGGGCAGGCTTGATTCCAATGACTGGGGCAAGCTTATAGAAGGTGCCGATAGTATAGCCAAATCAAAGCTTATTATAGATGCTACACCAGGTATATCTATAGCAGATTTAAGATCTAAGTGCCGTAAGTATAAGATGGAGAATAACCTTGGCCTTATAATCATCGATTACCTCCAGCTTATGAGTGGCAGTGGAAGGACTGAGTCAAGACAGCAGGAAATATCAGATATATCACGTTCATTAAAGGCACTTGCCAGAGAACTTGATGTCCCGGTTGTCACACTGTCGCAGCTTTCAAGAGCGGTTGAGCAAAGACCAGACCACAGACCTATGCTTTCGGATCTTCGAGAGTCAGGTGCTATTGAGCAGGATGCTGACGTTGTTATGTTCCTTTACAGGGATGATTATTACAATAAAGATACAGAGTTAAAAGGTATTGCTGAGATAATCATAGCAAAGCAGAGAAATGGTCCAATAGGAACAGTAAAGATGGCATGGATACCAGAGCAGACAAGGTTTGCAGATCTTGCAAAGAATCCTGGTATGTAGATATGAATAGCTATGTAAAATAGCCTTCAGAATAAGTCATTTAAAAACAGATATGTAAATGCTATATAACAGCTATATAAAAATCCCCCTGAATCTGATGATTCAGGGGGATTTAATAGTAATGTATCTTCAAACTACTGTGGGTTTGGAGCACCTACAGGACATGTACCAGCACAAGCGCCACAATCGATACATGCATCTGCGTTGATTTCGTAATGAGCAGCACCTTCGCTGATAGCCTCTACTGGACATCCAGCAGCACAAGCACCACAACTGATACAATCATCATTAATTACATATGCCATAATAATATTCCTCCTTGGATTTATAGTATCAACATTATACGATAATGCTATGAAAAAAACAAGAAGATTGATGTATTCTTAATAGAATTTATGGAAATATTAATCTTAGATTAAGATTATAAGAATAAATGCATAAGGATTATGAAAATTATGCAAATTAGAACATTAAGATTGACGTATGTCTGCTAACGTAATATTATATATAAGATATACGTTCCGGGTATTATACGCCGTTATTATAGTTTATGTTAACCGGCTGGATATTGGCAGGTTTTACAGTAATCTATGCATGTGCAGCTTAATATGCGGATAAAGAATATATGGAGGATACTAATATGGCAAGAGTTAATAAGGACACTACTATTGGTGAAGTTATACAGATTGATGCAGGTGTAATTCCTATTCTTATGGGAGCTGGAATGCATTGTGTTGGATGCCCATCATCAGCAGGTGAAACATTAGAGGAAGCTGCCATGGTTCATGGAATTGATGGTGATATGCTTGTAGAAGAAATCCAGAGCTATCTTGATTCATTAAGCTAATAAAGACATCAGACATTATAAAAATAATATGTCATAAACATGACAATAAAAAAGGTCAGAAGCTTTTATAAGTTATAAGCTTCTGACCTTTTATTATATGCATTCGACATGAATCATAATGCTGCGGCAACTCTTATGGCATGCCTGCCGATAATAAGTTCACCATGTTCATTAAAGTAAGCGGCAGAATCCTCAGTGAAGGATTCTTTAGCAGCATATTCGGAAAGTATGTTACATACTTTGTTAAAGTTCACTGATGAGCAGCCCTCTTTCTTAAGAATAAGATAATATCTATCTGAACCTGGCTTTTTATATAATGAATTAGAATCGTTATATATAGGAGCAATAGCTCTTGAGGCATCAGAAAAATCATCCATGGATTCAAAAGAATATATCCTGGTTTTTATCACAGGCTTAGCTTCCTCAGCTTCCTTTTTATCAGCTGGCTCATCTGTGTTTTTAGAAGGCAGTGTAGTGTTATCTGGTGTCTTATTCGTGTTGTTTAAGTACTCACGTACCTTACTGAACAGATTCATAAGATCATCACCGATAACGCCTCCTTCTGATTTAGTCTGTTTGGTGTCTATGTCAAGCTCATCCCCTGCTGTTGGTGGAACTGATGAATCAGTATATGAAGAGCTGTCATCGATAGTTTCCATATCTGAATACTCATCATCATAGTCATATTCTCCATCATCAGAAGGAGAGAATTTGGAAAATCTTGTATCAAGTTCTTCCGGATTCTCAACTTTTGTAACTATAAGCACAATACAGTCAGCCGAGATAGGAATCGCTTCAATCATCAGGGGAATATCTTCAGCCTCAAAACCTACTTCATAGGATGCCTGCTGCATCATGTCCCTGAAAAGTTCTTTTGCTTTATCGCTGCCATACGCAAGTTCGCTTATCTTTAATTGTCTTGAAGCAAGGTCGTCCTTGTTGAGAGTGCAACGTATCTGGTTTTCATTAACTCTTTCTATCTTCATAACAATCTCCTTTCCTGCGAAATGCATAGTAAATTCATATCTATGCAAATATAATACTCATTTTTCATAGATATGTAAAGAAGTCATACACATACTTAAAATAAAAAATGTGTAAATTTTATCAATTTTTGACAAAAATTATAAAATTTGATATTGATAATATATTTAATATATGTTATAAAATAAACAGAGTGATTAGAACTGAATCAACTGGAGGTGAGAAAAAGAGTTTAACGAAAGATACGAGTTTATTAAAGAACTGGGAAAAACCAGTTATTCTAGTGTTTATCTGGTCAGGCACACAGTATTAGATGTGTTGCGGGTGGCCAAGGTTATCAACAAGGCTTTATATGATAAAGGCCATATCATAAGAGAAGCCAGTCTTATTAAGAATCTTAAACATCCCCACATACCTGTTATTTATGACATATATGAAGATGATATAAGTATTTGCATTATTGAAGAATATATATCTGGTAAATCTTTGCGTGATTTCGTGTGTGAATCAGAAAAGCTGGGTATAAATCAGATATGTGATATAGGAATAAAGTTATGTAACATATTGGAGTATCTGCATAACTATTGCGGCGGAATAATCCATCTTGATATTAAGCCGGATAATATTATTATAGATGATAACAATAATGTTAAGCTTATAGATTTCGGTAATTCATTATATAGTTATGAAACGAATGATCAAAGTATGTTAAGTCCGGGCTTTGCAGCACCAGAACAGTATCAGGGTGCACAGCCAACAAAACGTACTGATATATACAGTGTAGGAATGGTTCTTAAGTTTATGACAGATGCCAGCGGTTTTAGCAGGATAAGTCATAAAAGAATATACCAGGTAATAATGAAATGTACACGCCACAAGCCGGAGTTAAGATACAGAAACGTACAGGCTGTGAGTTGTGCATTACAGCATATAAGCTGCCAGTCGGGACGACTGGGTAAAATAAAAGAAGGTAATAGTCACTCATATGTTATAAGAATATCCGGAACAAAAAGAGGAATAGGAGTTACTCATATTGCGTTAAGCATGGCATATGCAATTGGAAAATGTGGAATCAGCTGTGTTGTAACCGAAAAATCAGGAAGAAGTGATATACAGGCTATAATGCTTAATGGAAGGCTTGATGAAAACGGATTATTTACATATAATGGTGTACATTTTGCAGCAGATGGTATCAGCTATAAGCAGCAGGATGAGAAAAGCAGTCCGCGTTATAAAGTGATAATAGTAGATGAAGGAATATATGGCACTGATAAAGTTAACTATGAAGATATTATGTGCAGTTTATTTAATAATTATAAGGTTATTAATATTATAGTTGCAGGTGGAAAGTATGGCGTTGCTAATGAGTGCAGCATCATTAACAGCTGTACATATGACACCAGGCTTATGTTAAATCTTATGGATAAAACTCAATACTATGAATATGTAAACTATATCGCTGATAGCAGGATGTGCTATAGGATTCCATGTATGTATAACTGGCATGTATGTAATGAAGAATTTATTCCGGTGATAAAAGATTTCATTCAGGATAATATGCCTGAAATATGGGAAAATATAATAACAGACTTAAAAAAGGAGAAGTTAGGCTTATTATATGAAAAGGCGTATATTATCAGATATAAAATCTTTAAGGTGCTCTGGCAATGTTTCGGGGGAAAAAGTATTACATGTAAAAAAAGAAAGCCGTAGAATATATAAGGAATACAGAACATCAGCGAAATTAACCTCAATAAAGCTTATAGGTGTGGCTGGTTTATGCAGTGGTGCAGGCACAACTCAGATGTGTATAATGCTGGCTGTTTTTATGGGAAAGGTATTAAAAAAGAAAACTGCTGTAGCAGGAGATGAGGTTACGTACAGTCTTATGCTAAGACAGATGCAAAAGGCATCAGCGATACAGCATAAGGGCATAGCAAGCCGGCATGCATACAGTATGGATGGCATTGATTATTACTGTGGAATACGTGATGAAGACATAGGAATATTAAGGCAGAAATATGATGTTATCATACTGGATATAAGCTTTGAGAATACATTTGATAATACAAATGTTACATTTGCAAGGATGGTATCGAGGTTATCAGCGTGTGATGAAAAGATTCTTGCAGGGTCGATGCTCCCATGGAAATCAAGAGAATGTGAAAAAAAGATGGAAAGAATAGAAAGATTTCTTGATATAAGAGGATTAAAAATGGTTACATTGGCTGCATGTGATAAGGAAGCGGTGAGTATAATTAAAAAACATGGGGTTGAAGTTGTTCTTATCCCATTTGAAAGAAATCCATTTGTCATAAGTGGTGAAAATCTTAGAAGTTTTCTTGAACTTCTAAAGATTACGTAACAGTTAAAAACTTATTTAGTACGTTTAAAATTATAATATCACGGATATATAAAAGCGGTTCCTTCGCTTACAGGTTATTGCAGGGGAACAGGTTATGACTAATTCCCCTGTGATATCCATATTATAAGTACTTCGCATTTGGAAAAATGTATGATAATATAAGATAAAACACTGGATATGATTGGAGATTGTTATGGAAAGTAAGGATAAAACAAAAATAAAGCTTGGATTAATAGGTGTGGCTGCAGCTGTAATTCTAGCGGGAATTGTGGTAGGAGCAGTGTTTGTCAGAAAATATTCACCATCTAAAAAGTATATGGATGGATATGAATATTTTAATGTTGATAATACATCGGATAGTGCTCTTATTATAATCAATGGTTCTAAATACGAAGATAAGGGTATGAAACTTGATGGAAAATGGTATCTTCCAGTTGATTTCGTATCAGAAAATATCAACGTGAGGTTTTATAATGATGCAGAAAGTGGAGCAGTTCTTTATACAGATGATAAAAGGACGTATGAGTATGCACCAGGGAAGGATTATTACACTGATAATGAAAACAACAGCTACAAAACAGAATATCCAATAGCAGTAATGGTAAATGATGATAAGTATGTAGCCTGGGAATATGTAGCACAGTATACTAACTGTACATATTCATATGGAAGTGCACCTGAAAGGATATGCATACGCAGCATATCAGGTGAAGAGAAAGCTGTAGTGGCTGATAAGGATACATATGTAAGATATCGTGGCGGAATAAAGAGTGATGTGCTTGAGAAAGCAGCAAAAGGAAGCATGCTTTACTATGTTGATGATCTTGATGACTGGATAAAGGTTACAACCAGTACAGGGTATACAGGATATGTAAGAAGTAAAGATGTTTCGGATGTATATGAATATGTACCAGAAGATACTTATGTTGAGGATTATTCAAAGGTTTTATCTGATTCAAAGATAAGACTTGGATGGTTCCAGACAGGTGGAATAAGTGGTAACAGCAAGGCAGCAGGCCTTGTCAGTGCATCAGCAGTTAACGTGATATCACCAACGTGGTACAGCGTTACATCTGAGCAGGGAGACGTTTCAAGCTATGCACAAGGGGCATGGGTTAATGATATGCATGCAGATGGAATAAAGGTGTGGCCGCTTATCAATGATTTTAATAAGGATATAGATTATAAAACTTTGTTCTCAGTAAGAAGCAATAGAAGAAAGCTTATAGATACACTTATGAGAGATGCCGTTTCTTATGGATATGATGGAATTAATCTTGATTTTGAAAATATCAGAAATGAATATGCAAAGGATTTTCTTCAGTTTATAAGAGAGCTTGCACTTGAATGTCATAAGAATAATATAGTACTTTCAACAGACAATTATAAGCCAGAGGCATATAATAAATTTTACAATTTAAAGGAGCAGTCATCATATGTTGATTATGTTGTAGTTATGGCATATGACGAGCATTATGCAGGTTCTGAGGCAGGTTCTGTAGCTTCTCTGCCTTTTGTAAGGGAAGCTGTAAGTGATACTATAGATATGGTTCCATCAAAGCAGGTTATAGTAGGTATTCCTTTCTTCACAAGAATATGGAGTATATCAGGACAGACAACAACAAGCCGTGCAGTAGGTATGCAGGCTGCGATTGATGAACTTAATGCTGATGGAAAAACTGCACCATGGAATGAAGATGCCGGACAGTATGTAAGTTCATATGATAAGAATGGTGTCACTAAAAAGACATGGTTTGAGGAAGATAAGTCTATAGAAGAAAAACTTAAGGTCATATCAGAATATGATACAGCAGGTGTTGCAGCATGGAAGCTTGGATTAGAAAAGGCATCAGTATGGAATGTGATAAGCAGATATATTAATTAGGAATAAATAATGCAGACTGACATACACTTTAAGAAAAAAGGTATGTGATTAATATGAAGTTCAGATTAAAAATATTGAAGGTATCTTTGTTTGTGCTTTTAGTTCTCACAGGTGTATATATATTCCATTATGCAGAAACTGGCAGAAACACCATAGGAGGTGTTGAAGCCGAAAACACAGTTGAGGATGTTAATGTTGCAGAAAAAGTGGTTGCCATTGACAGTGGTCATGGCGGAATAGATCCAGGTAAAATAGGTGTCGGCGGTATATATGAAAAGGATGTTAATCTTGCAATATCAGTTAAATTAAAAAAATTACTTGAACAGTCTGGTATAACTGTTATAATGACAAGGTCAGATGATAATGGATTATATAATGAAAGCGACACAAACAAAAAAGCTTCTGATATGAAGAAAAGGTGCAGTATAATCAATGAAAGTAATGCTGATGCGGTTGTAAGTATTCATCAGAACAGTTATGTGTCTGGGGAATCAAGAGGTGCACAGGTATTTTATTATAAGCAGTCAGCTGAAGGAAAAAAACTGGCAGGTATTATACAGAGACATATAGTAAATGAAGCTGATACTACTAACAAACGTGTAGAAAAGGCGGATTCGACATATTACCTGCTGCTTCATACGAATGTACCAGCTGTCATAGTTGAATGTGGTTTTTTATCTAACCCGGAAGAGGCAGGAAGACTTAACAGCGATTCGTATCAGCAGAAAATTGCCGGGAGTATATACAATGGTCTTATGGAATATCTGACCAACGAATAATATAAAAGAGGTGTAAGTGACAGTGGAAACGATTGTTGCAAATATTACAGGAAATCCCAAAGAGGATGACAAAATATATGATAAGGCAGGAGAAATACTAAGAGCAGGCGGTCTTGTCGCATTTCCAACAGAAACAGTTTATGGACTGGGGGCAGATGCACTTGATGTGAAGGCCTCTGCAAAGATATATGCGGCTAAGGGAAGACCATCAGATAATCCGCTTATAGTCCATATCGCAGATATGGATGCGCTGTACAAGCTTTCAAGTGAGGTGCCAAAGACAGCCCTAAAGCTTGCCGAAAAGTTCTGGCCGGGACCTCTTACAATGATATTAAAAAAGTCGGATATAGTTCCTGATTCAATCACAGGTGGACTTGGAACGGTTGCTATAAGAATGCCGAGCCATAAAGTGGCAGCAGAGCTTATAAGAAAATCAGGCGTATATATAGCGGCACCTAGTGCTAACACCTCTGGAAAACCAAGCCCTACGCTGGCAAGTCATGTTATAAAGGATCTTTCAGGAAAGATAGATATGATAATAGCAGATGATACAGTAGATATAGGCGTTGAGTCAACTATTATTGATCTTAGTGAGGAAGTGCCGGCTATACTTCGTCCCGGATATATAACAAAGGAGATGTTTGAGGAGGTTATAGGCAGAGTGACTATAGATCCGGCTATAACTGACGGGGTGAAGGCAGGGGTTGTGCCAAGAGCACCAGGCATGAAATATAAGCATTATGCACCGGATGCAGATCTTAAGATTGTTGAAGGTGACATGGCTAAGGTTGTTGATTATATAAACGATAACACGAAAAAGCTTATTGATGAAGGCTTTAAGGTAGCAATAATGACTACCGATGAAACAAGGCATTTTTATACAGATGGAATAGTTATTTCCATGGGACATAAGAGTGATGAGCTAAGCGTTGCAAGACATTTGTATGCGATACTAAGAGAGTTTGATAATGAACATGTGGATTATGTATTTTCGGAAAGCTTTGAAACAGAGAATGTTGGACGTGCAGTCATGAACAGATTGATAAAAGCTGCAGGGCATACTATAATACACGTATAGATAACAAGATTGCAGTGTGAGCCAGGATGGTGTTTCGTTATGAACAGATTTAATAAAGTAATATTTGTATGTATGGGTAATACATGCAGAAGCCCTATGGCTGCAACGATTATGTCTAATCTTATGCCGGAGATGAGAAGTGAATCAAGGGGAATGGTTGTGCTTTTTCCTGAGCCTTATAATCCAAAGGCAGTTGCAGTAGCTTCAAGACATGGGATGATTATGCCTAGTAATGTTTCAGCCCAGATATCCAATGATGATTTTAGTGTAGATACGCTTGTGCTTACTATGAACTTATCTATGAAACAGAAAATGTATGATACATTTGACAAGGCTATAAATGTCTTTACACTTGGTGAGCTTGCCGGAGAGGGCGATGTAGAAGTGCCAGATCCTTATGGCAAGGGACTTGAAGAATATAATAGGTGTTTTGAGCAGTTATACAGTCTTGTTGCAAAGGTTGTAGATGTAATAACCTCACCAAGGAACAATCAGGATTGATAAACAATAACACGATAATAAAGGAGAAAATTATGATAGCAATTGGATGTGATCACGGAGCAGTAGAACTTAAAAACCAGATGATAGAGCATCTTAAGAAGAGAGGAATAGAGTGTAAGGATGTTGGAACATATACAAGTGAGTCATGTGACTATCCTGTATATGCAAACAAAGTAGCGGATCTTGTGACAAGCGGTGAATGTGAGCTTGGTATTCTTATGTGCGGAACAGGTATAGGTATGAGTATGGCTGCTAACAAGGTCAAGGGAATAAGAGCTGCACTTTGCAGTGACTGTTTTAGTGCACAGGCAACAAGAGAGCATAACAATGCCAACGTACTCTGTCTTGGTGCAAGAGTGATCGGACCAGAGCTGGCGTTCAGAATAGCAGATACATTCCTTGATTCAAAATTCAGCAATGATGAAAGACATATAAGAAGAATATCAATGTTTGATTAATGTTTGATTAATGTTTGATCAATGTCAGAAATGGAGAGATATGAGCGATAAAAGAAAGGACTATATATCCTGGGATGAATATTTTATGGGTGTTGCCAAGCTGTCAGCACTTCGTTCCAAGGATCCTAACACACAGGTTGGTGCATGTATAGTAAGTAATGATAATAAGATATTATCTATGGGATATAACGGACTTCCTATAGGGTGTTCTGATGATGAATTCCCATGGTGCCGTGAAGGTGATCCACTTGATAACAAGTACTTTTATACGACACATAGTGAACTTAATGCAATACTTAATTACCGTGGTGGAACATTAGATGGAGCCAAGATGTATGTCACGCTGTTTCCATGCAATGAATGTGCAAAGGCGATTATACAGGCGGGAATTAAAACTATTGTGTATGATTGCGATAAGTATGCGGATACAGCTTCAGTCATAGCATCAAAGAGGATGCTTAACGCTGCAGGAGTAAGATATTATAAGTATGAGTCTGATAAAAGAGAAGTGACACTTCAGTTATAGCAGATGTAGCAGTCGGCGTGGCGATGTGCAATAAATATATATAATTATGCCGGGGTCAAAAGCCCCGACTTTAATACCCATCATATTTCTATGCAGAAGAATGCATAATATAAATATGATGGGTATTATTAAATATAATGAGTATTATGTTGTTCACTAGTAAATTATATGGAAGCTTCGTAATCTTCAAGAACCTTAAGATATCCGTGGAATGTTCCGGAATATATTGAAGTTAAAAGATTATTCAGCTTGTGAAGTGATTCTACAAGCATGTTGTCAGATATAAGACCATCGCTGCAGGCATCTGCAAGCTCATCAAGGTCTACTACACGTACAAAGCCTGAGTTTTCTATGATAACATCAGCTAACAGATCAGTAAAAACGTATGTATCAGAAGCTTTATCGTAAGCTGTATCTATGATATCACAGTATATATAAGCCAGAGTGCCATCCTGTTTATAGAACTTACTTATTTTATAACCTTCTTTTAGTACGTAATAAGATACGCCATGTGAGAATTCCGCTTTAGGACGGAAGGTTTTCCAGCTGGTTATAATAGTATCTTCATCAATATGTATGATGGTATCGTCTTTCAGGTTGACGCATTCGCTTGGGATAAGACGTTTACGGAATAAAGTTGCCATACGTATTCCTCCTGGTTAAGTAAATGAATTTCATAGCACATATTTATTATGGAAATTATAGCAAGCAGATATATAAAATTCAACAAAAATGTGGATAAACGTTGAATAAAAAATTCAGATGTTATTCTTTGTGAAAAATTAGTCAAAATGCCTAGACATTAGATATCTGAGTGTAAATATTTGGGAAATAAAATATATAGACAACATTTGTTTAAAAGGGTATAATCGGTATAGAATTTTAAAGTGAGTGGGTTATCATTAGTGTATGGGAATGAGGAATTGCATTGAAGAATATAGTATTAATATCCCAGCTTAGCATATGCGTTATGGTTCCAACGTTTATATGTCTGGCACTAGGTCTATGGCTGGATAAAAAGTTAGGAACATGTTTTACTATTCCACTGCTTATACTCGGAATTGCGGCTGGCTGCAGGAATGCATACGTGCTTGCCATGAATTCTATAAAGCAGGATGAGGTTAAGAAAAAACTTGAACAGGAAAAGGATATACAGCAGAAGGTAGAACGATATAACAAAGCACATAAGGATAACAACTAAAAGAGAGGAGTATAATGCATGATTGAGAAAATCAAAGATATTAATCCCTCTATCCCAGGTATGCTTATAGTACAGCTGTTGTATCTTATCGTGGGAGAAGCTTTAATAATATGTATAGCCAAAACACCGCTTAAGCCTGCCATAGGTTTTGTAGCAGGTGTGGCGTATGCGGTTTTTAGTACCTTTCATATGAGTTTACGTATAAGAAAGGTAGTGTATGGAGGGGCGAATACAAGCGTTACATTTATATTAGGCTATGTAATACGTCTTATAGTGATGCTTGTTATGTTTACAGTATTGTATGTTTTTGATCTGGGGGATCTGTTATTTGCAATACTGGGAATGTTTTCAATGAAAGTAGCGGCTTATATACAGCCGTTTACTGATAAATTAATCAACAAAATAAAAAAAGGAAGGTGAGAAGGTGGGAAGCTCTTATGTTAACACACTTGTAGCATGTGATTCGAGTTTTATGATTCATAGCCTTAAGGAGTTCCATATTCCAGGCATTGATTATACATTCAGTATTAACACGACACATGTTGCTATGTTGCTGGTTTCAATCTTCATAATTATCATGGCGGTTATTGCCAGGGTGAAGATTAATAAGGTCAAGCCTGATGATACACCTGGGATGTTCCAGAATGCTATAGAGATTATAGTGGAGATGCTTGGAACGATGGTTGACGGCATTATGGGAAAGAATGCAAACAAGTTCGTCAACTATATTTCAACATTATTCCTATTTATTATAATTTCCAATATATCTGGTCTTTTCGGACTCAGGCCACCAACAGCTGATTATGGTGTTACGCTATGCCTTGGTCTGATCACATTTATACTTGTTCAGTTCAATGGTATAAAGAAGAATAAGGTAGGACATTTTGCTGCATTATTCCAGCCAATCTGGTTTTTGTTCCCTATTAACCTGATAGGTGAGTTTGCAGTTCCGTTGTCTCTTTCATTGCGTCTGTTTGGTAACGTTATGTCAGGAACAGTTCTTATGGGACTTATCTATGATTTGTTAAAGCCATTTACAATTGCTTATCCGGCAGTACTTCATGCATACTTTGACTTGTTCTCAGGATGTATTCAGGCGTATGTATTCTGTATGTTAACTATGGTTTATGTTAACGACAAGATAGCAGATTAAGTTGAAATATAATTTCCGGATATAGAGGTCTGGATATTAGATTTTCATAGTTAGTCCAGGCATGTACAAGATTCATATCTGGAATGTTATATGCTAAATGCATATAAAATATTGTGTAATGTACACATTTTGATTGCACGGTGATAAAAGAACCGATGCTTAAATTTTATTAACGGAGGATTTTAAGATGAATATTAGTGGACAGGAATTTATTCAGGCTATGTCAGCCATTGGTGCAGGTATTGCGATGATCGCAGGTGTTGGTCCTGGTGTTGGACAGGGTATTGCAGCAGGTCATGGTGCAGCAGCAGTTGGACGTAATCCAGGTGCTAAGTCAGATATCACTTCAACTATGTTACTTGGACAGGCTGTTGCCGAGACAACAGGTCTTTATGGTTTCGCCGTAGCTATTATCTTAATGTTCGTTCAGCCATTCAAGGGTTAATTAAGAACGGAATATTATATTCATAAGGGTAAAGGCCCATTAAGATAATGGAAAGGAGGCCAACAATTGAATTTCGGAAGTACATTTGTGGCTCTTGAAACATCAGGAAGATTATTTGGACTTGATTATCAGCTCTTATTTGATGCTGCTATAACAGCCATTAACGTATTCATATTATTCCTGCTTTTGTCAGTTATTCTTTTCAATCCTGTTCGTAACATGTTAAAGAAAAGACAGGATAAGATAACAAGTGACAGGGAAACTGCTGAAAAGAACAGGGAAGATGCTCTTGCCATGAAGGCAGAATATGAAGAAAAGTTAAAGGCTGCGAATAAAGAAGCAGAGCTTATATTAAGTGATGCCAGAAAGACAGCTATGCATAATGAGCAGAAAATCATAGATGAAGCTAAAGAAGAAGCTGCAAGAATTATCGAGAGAGCAGGTAAGGAAGCAGAACTTGAAAAGCAGAAAGTGGCAGATGAAGTTAAGCAGCAGATTGTTACTGTATCAGCTATGATAGCTTCTAAGCTTATCTCTAAATCTATTGATGAGAGCGAAAGTAATGCAATTATTGAACAGACTTTGAATGAAATGGGTGAGAACACATGGCGAAATTAGTAGAAACAACTTACGGTGAGGCTTTATTTGAGCTCGCCATCCAGGAATCTAAGATCGACGAACTATGTGAAGAAGCACAGGTTGTGATAGATGTGTTCAAGGATAACCAGGATCTGGTAAAGATATTAAGGTCACCTAAGGTAGAAAAGGGTGATAAGGAAGAACTTATAAAGAATGTATTCGATAAGTTCGTATCTAAGGATATTACAGGACTTTTAACTGTTATGGTGTCTAAGGACAGACAGGACAAGATAGTAAGCACGCTCCAGTACTTTATAAAGAGAGTATATGAGTACAAGAAGATAGGAGTGGCTTTCGTTACCACAGCCAGACCTCTCACAGATGATCAGAAGCTGTCAGTTGTAAGCAGACTGCTTGCAACAACTGATTATGTGGATTTCAAGATTAATTATGATATAGATGAATCGCTTATAGCGGGCATGGTCATAAGAATCGGAGACAGAGTCGTAGACAGCAGTGTAAAACATAAAATCGATGAGCTTGCCAGGAATTTAAAGAATATCCAGCTGGCATAAAGCTTGAATCTAATAGAAAGTAGGTGCATAAAGCTAATGAATTTAAGACCGGAAGAAATCAGTTCAGTTATTAAAGAACAGATTAAAAGATATTCTGCCGAACTAGAAGTATCAGAAGTTGGTACAGTAATTCAGGTAGCAGATGGTATCGCTAGAATCCATGGACTTGAAAAGGCCATGCAGGGAGAACTTCTTGAATTCCCTGGTGAAGTATATGGTATGGTGCTTAACCTTGAAGAGGACAATGTAGGTGCCGTTCTTCTTGGTGATTCAAGAAATATAAGCGAAGGTGATACTGTCAAAACAACTGGACGAGTAGTTGAAGTTCCAGTTGGTGATGCATTAACAGGACGAGTTGTTAATGCACTTGGACAGCCTATAGATGGCAAGGGTCCTATTAACACAGACAAGACAAGAAAGATAGAAAGAGTTGCTTCAGGCGTTATCACAAGAAAGTCAGTAAGTGTTCCACTTCAGACAGGTATTAAGGCTATCGATGCCATGGTTCCTATCGGAAGAGGACAAAGAGAACTTATCATCGGTGACCGTCAGACAGGTAAGACAGCTATCGCTATAGATACTATTATCAACCAGAAGGGTCAGGGCGTACATTGTATATATGTTGCTATCGGACAGAAGGCATCAACAGTTGCAAGTATCGTTAAGACTCTTGAAGAATATGGTGCTATGAGTTATACAACAGTAGTAGCATCAACAGCAAGTGAGCTTGCACCTCTTCAGTATATTGCTCCTTACTCAGGATGCGCTATAGGTGAAGAGTGGATGGAAAACGGTGAAGATGTTCTTGTTGTATATGATGACTTAAGTAAGCATGCAGCAGCATACAGAACACTTTCACTTCTGTTAAAGAGAGCTCCTGGACGAGAGGCTTATCCTGGAGATGTATTCTATCTTCACTCAAGACTTCTTGAGAGAGCAGCACGTATGTCAGATGAGTACGGCGGAGGCTCACTTACAGCCCTTCCTATCATCGAAACACAGGCAGGAGATGTTTCAGCATATATCCCTACTAACGTAATATCTATTACAGATGGTCAGATATATCTTGAAACTGAGATGTTTAACTCTGGTTTCAGACCAGCGATCAATGCAGGTCTTTCTGTATCAAGAGTTGGTGGTTCAGCACAGATTAAGGCTATTAAGAAGATTGCTGCTCCTATCCGTACAGAGCTTGCACAGTACAGAGAGCTTGCTTCATTCTCACAGTTTGGTTCAGAGCTTGATGCCGATACTAAGGAGAAGCTTGCACAGGGCGAGCGTATCATGGAGATGTTAAAGCAGCCACAGTATAAGCCAATGCCTGTTGAATATCAGGTTATCATTATATATGCTGTAACTAAGAAGTATGTTATTGACATACCAGTAGATAAGATTCTTGATTTCCAGGAAGGTTTGTTTGAATTCATAGATACTAAGTATCCTCAGATTCCAGAGTCTATAAAGGAAACTAAGGAACTTACTGAAGAGAATGAAAAGCTGCTTGTAAGTGCTATTGAAGAGTTTAAGAAAACATTTAAGTTCTAAATGTGGGAATGGAGGTAAATTCTATGGCCTCAATGAAAGATATAAAAAGGCGTAGAGACAGTATTCAGAGTACTGGTCAGATTACTAAGGCTATGAAGCTTGTTTCCACTGTTAAACTTCAGAAAGCAAAGGGAAAGGCAGAGAGCACAAAGCCTTATTCAGATCTGATGTACGAGACGATATGCAATATGCTTGCAAGGTCAGGTAACATCAATCACAAGTATCTTGTTCCTGGTGAGTCTTCTAAGAAGGCCGTTATAACAATAACAGCTAACCGAGGACTTGCCGGAGGATATAATACAAACTTAACAAAGCTTATTACAGAGAGTGGTATTCCAAAGGAAGATATAGATATAGTTGCTATAGGTACCAAGGGAAGAGATTATCTTGCAAGAAGAGGGTATAATATATCAGAAGATGATTCTGATGTTATCAATGAACCTCTTTATACAGATGCAAGAAGCATATGTGATAAGCTGCTTGAAAGATTTGCAGCTGGTGAAATAGGTGAGATATATCTTGCTTATACTTCGTTTAAGAATACAGTAGTTCATGAGCCTAAGCTTATTAAGCTTCTTCCTGTATCAGTAGATACAGATGGCTTAAGCAGCGGTGAGGATACAACACCTATGAACTATGAGCCAGCGGAAGATGAAGCTTTGAACCTTATCATACCTAAGTATGTGTGCAGTCTTATATATGGTGCGCTTATAGAGGCGGTTGCCAGTGAGAATGGTGCACGTATGCAGGCTATGGATAATGCCACAAGCAACGCAGATGAGATGATTTCTGATCTTTCACTTAAGTATAACAGAGCCCGTCAGGCTTCTATTACACAGGAACTTACAGAAATCATAGCAGGTGCGAATGCTATCGGATAGTTATAATAATTATAGATGGAGGTAACAATGGCAGAGAATAATATTGGTAAGATTACTCAGATTATCGGTGCTGTAATTGATATTAAATTCACAGAAGGTAATCTGCCAGAAATCAATTCAGCCATCAACATAAAGACCAATGACGGCGGCAGGCTTGTTGTGGAAGTTGCACAGCATCTTGGAGACGACACGGTAAGATGTATCGCCCTTGGACCAACAGATGGTCTTGTTAGAGGTATGGATGCAGAAGCTACAGGTGCTCCTATATCAGTACCAGTTGGCGAGCAGACACTTGGAAGAATGTTTAACGTATTAGGAGAGCCTATAGATAATAAGCCAGCTCCAGAAGTAGAGCATATGCCTATTCATAGAAAGGCTCCTTCATTCGTTGAGCAGGCTACTAATACAGAGATGTTAGAGACAGGTATCAAGGTAGTAGATTTACTCTGCCCTTATCAGAAGGGTGGAAAGATCGGACTTTTCGGTGGTGCCGGTGTAGGTAAGACAGTTCTTATCCAGGAACTTATACGTAATATTGCTACTGAGCATGGTGGATATTCAGTATTCACTGGTGTTGGTGAGCGTACAAGAGAGGGTAATGACCTTTATCACGAAATGATGGATTCAGGAGTTATCGAGAAGACAACCATGGTATTCGGTCAGATGAATGAACCACCTGGAGCAAGAATGAGAGTTGGTCTTACAGGACTTACTATGGCTGAGTACTTCAGAGATAAGGGTGGAAAGGATGTACTTCTTTTCATCGATAATATCTACAGATTTACCCAGGCTGGTTCAGAGGTTTCAGCGCTTCTTGGACGTATGCCTTCAGCCGTAGGTTATCAGCCAACTCTTCAGACAGAGATGGGTGCTCTTCAGGAGCGTATCACATCAACAAAGAATGGTTCTATCACATCAGTCCAGGCTGTATATGTACCTGCGGATGACCTTACTGACCCAGCGCCAGCAACAACATTCGCACATCTTGATGCAACTACAGTTCTTTCACGTTCTATAGTTGAGCTTGGTATATATCCAGCTGTAGATCCACTTGAATCTACATCAAGAATTCTTGATCCAAGAATCGTTGGTGAAGAACATTATAAGGTAGCAAGATCAGTTCAGGAGATATTACAGAAGTATAAGGAACTCCAGGATATCATTGCTATTCTTGGTATGGATGAACTTTCAGAGGAAGATAAGATGGTTGTATCAAGAGCAAGAAAGGTACAGAGATTCCTTTCACAGCCATTCTTCGTAGCTGGACAGTTTACAGGACTTGAAGGACGTTATGTACCTATAAGTGAGACCATTCAGGGCTTCAAGGAAATCATTGAAGGTAAGTATGATGATATTCCAGAAAGTTATTTCCTTAACTGCGGCAGTATCGACGATGTACTTGCAAAGGTATCAAAGTAGAAGATAAGCAATATAGATTGTAAACTCAGATATCTTGATAAGGAGAATTGATATGGCAGATACAATGAAGCTTTTAGTAAATACACCTGAAAGGGTGTTTTACAATGATGACGTCACATTTGTTGAGCTGAGCACAAGTGAGGGTGAAATAGGTATATATCCTAACCATGTACCACTTACAGCTGTGCTTGTTCCATGTGTGTTAAAGATTCATCAGGATGGCGAAGTAAAGAAGGCTGCTGTTCATGGTGGAATAGTAGAGATACTAAAAGACCGTGTTACAGTACTTGCAGAAATAGCAGAGTGGCCGGATGAAATCGATGTTAATCGTGCCAATGAAGCAAAGGTAAGAGCGGAAAGAAGACTTGCTGCAAAGGAAGGTAATCTTGATGTCCACAGAGCAGAGCTTGCTCTTAGAAGATCCCTTGCAAGACTTGGAGCAGTTGATTAATAATGAAGTATTATAGTCAGTTGTTATGCTAAAGACTAAAATACATCATGAGTATATACCTTCCATTAACTGGTAATAATATCAGAGAATATTATTATTGGTTGATGGGAGGTTTTTATATGTATAAGAGTATATTGCTTAAAGACAAATATGTGAAAAGATATAGTTTTCAGAGGCTTAGTATTATACTGGCAATAGTTTTATGGATATTTACAGCTGTGCGTGTGTTTTCACCTGGAATAGTAAGGGCGGTATCAGTTAACAGCAGAAAGGATATGGTGAGCATATTCTGCAATAATGTGTACAGGGATGTTTCATCAGAGCTTACTGCTTATGGGGTGATAACTGAAAGCTACCTGTCAGATGATGCTAAAACAATGCTTCTTACGGATATAGCAGAAGATATAGGGCTTAATGCATATAAAATAGTGAAGCATGCAAATGAAGAAGATGATTCATATGCATTGATACAGGACTCAGTTTATGGGGATGTGGATATAAGGATATTATCAAGCCAGAATAAGTATTATCTTGCCATAGATATAAAGCTTGATAAGGGAATAGAAGGTACAGAGCAGTATAAAAAAATAGTGGAAACAGTATGTGAGGAATATGGCATAGATTGCGTTGTTAATGTATGCCTTAAGGGAGCAGTAGATGGCAGAATAGATATAACAGATAGGAAAAATCTGTGTAATGAGTTGTTAAAACAGCTTAAAGCAAAGGAAATACAGTCAAGAAAGACCATGGATATGTTTGTGGTATATGCATATGACAGAAGTGAAAAAGACTATGTCATGCTTGGTAAGAAAAAAATAAATGTAAATATATCAATGGAATATGATGAGACAGAGGATAAAACGATAGTGTACATGGCTTCACCGGTATATATTGGAAAATAGATTTTAAAAGATTATTAAAACGGATATTATTACTTGTGTAAATAACACAAAGAGATTAAAATGATGTAAGGATTGCCAGAAGCGATAGCTTACTCTTCATTGTATAATGGAGGGACTAAAATAAGTTCTGGCAGTTATGCCATATAAGAAAAGGAAGAAAGCTTGTGAATATAAAAGAATTACTTGATATATGTATAGATAAAAACCTTATAGATATGACTATAAGCAGCAGAAAACTAAAAGATGAAACAAAAGCACAGAAGGTAAAGATAAGGCCGGTTATTATTAAAGATACATTGGAGTATCAGGTATCTGAGTTTGTTGGAAGAAAGGTGCTGCATACTAATTATACACAGAAAGATGTTAAGAAGCGTATAGAAAAGTATATGGAAGAAGAGTTTAAGCAGGCGCAGATAACTAGAACAGATTCATTGGCAACTATTCTTTCAAGCAAAAGTGGAACATGTACATGTAAGTATAAGAAGGCAAAGGAAATAAAGGCACAAAAGGAGTTAAGCCATAACAGAACCAAAAAATATATAATCCAGGAAGGCACACCTGTAGGCTTTATGATAGACCTTGGGGTTATGACACCTGATGGCAGGATAGTAAGAACACGCTATGATAAGTTCAGGCAGATTAACCGGTTTCTTGAGTTTATAGAAGACATACTTCCAAGACTGGATAAGGATAAAGAACAGACTATAATAGATTTCGGATGTGGTAAGTCGTATCTTACATTTGCAATGTATTATTATCTGAAGGAACTCAAGGGTTATAATATAAGGGTAATAGGTCTTGATCTTAAAGAAGATGTCATAGAACATTGTAATGAGTTAAGAACAAAATATGGATATGACAGACTGGATTTTTATGTTGGTGACATAGCAACATATAAGGATGTTGACAGTGTAGATATGGTAGTGACACTTCATGCATGTGATACAGCAACAGATTATGCGCTTGCAAAGGCTGTAGCATGGGGAGCGAAGGTTATACTGTCTGTACCATGCTGTCAGCATGAGGCTAACAGGACTATAAGCAGTACGCTTCTGTCGCCAGTTATGGATTATGGTATACTTAAAGAAAGAATGTCTGCAATAATAACCGATGCAGCACGTGCCAATATGTTAAAGGCGAGAGGTTATGATACTCAGATTTTGGAATTTATTGATATGGAACACACTCCTAAGAATCTGCTTATAAGAGCTGTAAAAACAGGAAAAACAGATGAAAAAGCAGAAAAACAGGCAGAGGATATGCAGAAGGCGCTAGGTATAGAGCTGACTATTTCAAAGCTGTTATAAAGAGTTATGAGTGAAATGTTAAATCTGTAAAATAACAGGAATGGAGAGAATAATGAGAAGAACTGATAAAAGGTCCAGCTCCAAATATATTTTTTTAGGCGTATTGTTTATTGCGACTATGGTTGTTACATTTTTATCTATGGGACTTGAGACGGTTACACCATCGGCAACGACTATGACGGAGGCTACATTACCAGTCATATCAATGCTGACAGATGAAGGAACGGAATTTAATCCACTTCATGGATATACAGCAGCTATTAACCAGGCACTTACTAATGACAGCCTTACACCGATAGCACAGAACAGAAAGCTTGATATAGTAATATATAGCTATGGGGCAGATGTGCAGGAGGTTTCATACAAAGTAAGAAGCTTGTCGGATAATTCGCTTATTGAGAATACTAAGGTAAATACACTTAACAGAGATGACAATAAAATAACAGCAACTCTTGGAATAAAGAATCTTATAGATGATAATGTACAGTATGCACTTGAGATAATGATAAAAACATCAGCACATGATGAAATATATTATTATACAAGAATAGTTACAGGAGAGAATTATGAGCTGGATAAGAAGTTTGAGTTTGTAAAATATTTTAATGCATGCACATTAAATCCAGGCAGACTGAATGAAATCCAGAAGTATCTTGAAACATTATCAAGTGGCAACAACAGTAACTATGGTAAGGTAAATATTAACAGTTCGTTATCACAGGTTGGCTGGGGAGAAATAACACCATATATAGAAAGCCAGCTTGTACCTAAAGTTAAGGAAATAAGCAAGGATGTTGCTATTATAACTTTAAACTATAGGGCAGGTGCGGTTAACGAATATGATTCTTATGATTCATATAATGTTTATGAGTACTATAGAATAAGGCAGACTAATTCAGGATTTTATCTGCTTAACTATGAAAGGGAAGCAAACCAGATATTTGATGGAAAGAACGATCTTACATCGGCTGGAAAGATTAATCTTGGAATACAATCATCATCAACAGCAGAGTATGCTTCAGATGAAAAGGCAAGATATGCATATTATGTAAATGAGGGTTCATTATGGTGCTTCAATACAGATGATAATATATATACGAGAGTTTTCTCTTTTAATACAGACGAAACAGATGGTATACGTGAGAATTATAATGAACATGGCATAAAAATACTAAATGTACAGGATAGTGGTGACTGCAGCTTTTTGGTATATGGATATATGAACAGAGGTGAGCATGAAGGTGAATCAGGTGTTTCGCTCTGCAGATATTCATATATAGATAATAAGGTTGAAGAAAGATTATATATTCCAGTTGATATACCATATGATATATTATCGCAGAATATAGGAAACATAGCTTATCTTGCAGACGAGAATACATTTTATATACTTATGGATGACTCACTGTATTGTATTGATCTTATAAGCAAAGAGGTTATGACAGTTGTATCAGATCTTGTAGATGGAACATATGCGGTATCTGAGGATGGAAGCTCTATAGCATACAGCATTAACGGTAAGCTATATGGAACTGAAAGTATAAGAGTATTCAACATGTCAGATGATAGTGAACACATAATACAGGCTGATGATGGCGACTATATAAAATGTCTGGGATATATCAATAATGATTTTATATATGGTGTGGCACATAAGGATGACATTATAATAAAAGATGACGGAAACAGAACATTTGCAATGTATAAAGTATGTATCATGAATTCTTCATATGAGATTATAAAAGAGTATGAGGAAAACGGTATATATGTAAGTGATGCAAGTGTTTCAGATATGCGTATTAATCTTACAAGAATAGTGAAGTCTGGTTCAGGTTATGAAGGAACAAGCATAGACCAGCTTATCAATAAAGATGAGAATGTAAAAACAGACGGACTGGCGTTAGATTCTGTAGTGAGTGATAACAGAAAGCAGGAGCTGGCAATAAAGCTTACAAAAGCTTTGTCATCAACAACTGTACAGTTCAGGACTTCTTCTGATGTTGTATACAGAGAGGATGCAGTTCTTGAACTGGCAAAAGAATTCAAGGGTGATGGAAGGTATTATGTATATGGATATGGTAAGTTCCAGAACAGTACGACGGATATATCCAAAGCTATAGCCCTTGCGTATGATACCTATGGCTCAGTAGCGGATTATAACGCTAATACAATATGGAAAAGATATAAAAATACTACAGGAGAACTTAAGGGATTATCATTATCAGGACAGTCATCTGGCGCACTGGCCAGCGCATTGCAGGCAGTTGCTGCATATGCCGGAGGACAGTCAGATATATCGGAAGCCCTTAAGACAAAGACAGCAGATGAAGTGCTTAGCAGTATACCAGGAGTAAGTGGAATAAGTATTAAGGGAGTATCTATAGACAAAATGCTTAATTTCATTGATAATGGCTGCCCGGTTATAGGAAAAAGTGGGAATGATTCATATGTTATAATAACGGCATATGATTCTAAGAATGTGACTTATACGGATGCAGCATCAGGTATGAGTCAGACAGTTTCCTTAACAGATGCAAATAAGTTATTTACACAATGGGAAAATGTATTTGTAACATATTACAAGAATTAAAGAGGATATGTATATGGCGAATTCATCAGAAAGCAGAACTTCACAGAAAAGAAACGCACAAGTTAAAAAACCTGTACGAATTAATTCAAAAAAACGCAGGAGACGCAGAATAATAAAAAGAATAGTAATAGCAATTATAGTTGTGTTACTGGCTGGTGCAGGTATATATGCAGGACCAAAGCTTGTAAAGATAGCTAAGCTTGCAGCAGATGCAAAGCAGATGGCAGATGAGAGTAGTGTTGATACTTTTAAGGATGGAAAGACAACAGTTATATATGATAAGAATGGTGACCAGCTTTGTACCATGAAAGCATCAAAGGATATGTATTATATAGATTATGATAACATACCAGCTACGCTTGCAGATTCGTTTGTTGTTATGGAGGACAGGGATTTTTATAATCATTCAGGTATTGATATTAAAGCGATTATACGAGCGCTGATAGCAAACCGTAAAAGTGATACTATAGTCCAGGGAGCCAGCACAATAACACAGCAGGTTGCCAAGAATGTTTTTCTGACACAGGAAGTAACGTGGGATAGAAAGATCAAGGAGATATTCCTTGCATGGGGGCTTGAAAAGAAATACTCAAAGGAGCAGATACTTGAGTTCTATCTTAACAACATATATTTCAGTAACGGATATTATGGTGTAGAAGCAGCAGCTAAAGGATATTTTGGAAAATCAGCTGCGGAGCTTTCGGTATCGGAACAGGCATTTATAGCAGCAATACCAAACAATCCGACTAAGTACAATCCGCTGACAAACTATGATGCTACGCTTACAAGAAGGAATCTTATACTTAAAGAGTTATATAATGCAGATTATATAGATTCGATGACATATAACACAGCACTTGATGAAGAGATAACTGTATCTGGCTCAGGAGAAAAGGTATCAACGAAGAACAATTCTGTAGAAACATATGCAAGACATTGTGCTACAGAAGAAATGATGAAGTACTGTGGATTCGTTATGAGAAACAACTTTAATTCAGAAGATGAATATAATGAATATGAAGAACTTTACCAGAAATATTATTCAACATGCCAGCAGATGCTTCTTGGCGGTGGATATACTGTGTATACAAGTATAGATCTAGAGGCACAGGAGGCACTTCAGGATTCGATAGATAAAAACCTTGCTTCATATAAAACATTATCGGATGATGGTGTATATGAATTTCAGGGAGCCGCAACATGTATAGATAACAGTACTGGTAATGTTGTTGCAATAGTTGGTTCACGAAGCCAGGAGCTTGATGGATATACACTTAACAGGGCATATCAGAGCTACAGACAGCCAGGAAGCTCAATAAAACCAATAGTTGTTTATACACCATATTTACAGCAGGGAAATACACCAGATACTATAGTTACTGATGAAAAGATAGATGGTGGACCTAATAATGCAGATGGCTCATATGCAGGACAGATGACACTAAGAACTGCTGTCATGAAGTCGAAGAACACAGTAGCATGGAAAATATACAGAGACGACATTACACCTAAGATGGGTATAGGTTTCCTGCTTAATATGGGATTCCATAAGGTATGGATGGATAAGAACACCAACGCAGTTGCACTTGGAGGCTTCACATATGGTGTTTCGACAGAAGAAATGGCAGGTGCATATGCCACTATAGCAAATGATGGAATGTTCCGGCAGCCTACGTGTGTTACAAAGATAACTAACACATCTGGAAGGACGATAGTAGATACATCCGGAAGAGAAGTGAGGGTATATGATACTAATTCATGCCGCCTTATGACAGATATGTTAAGATCCGTAGTTACTGGAGGTACAGGTGTTGGTGCAGAACCATCAGATGCTATTGTAGCTGGTAAAACAGGTACGACTAATAGTAACAAGGATGCATACTTCTGTGGATATAGCCAGTATTATACTATGGCTGTATGGACAGGTTACGATTATCCTAAGACACAGAGTTCTGTAAAGACACTTAGCATATTCAGGGATTTTATGGAAGTGATCCATAAAGGAAAGGAGAAGGTTGAGTTTAAGTCTGCCTCTAACGTGATAACAAAGCAGACAGAAACACAACCGGAAACAACAACGTCAGAAGAGCAGGAAACATCTACCAAGCAGGAAACAACAAGCAGGGTTCAGGCAACAACGAAAGAACAGATACAAAAGACAACAGCAGATAATACATCCACCTCTACAAAGGCAACAGAAAAAACAACGGAAAATAAGACAAAGCATACAGGAGAGTGGGATGCACCGACGCAGACGGATAAAGTTATAGAGTAAAACTGCATGCTGTATTGAAGATTTTTATATTAAGTTACTTATGTAAGATATTAAAATGTAAGATGCTAAAAAGTAATATGTAAAAAAGCTGCTGTGACATTGATATAGTTAATGCCACAGCAGCTTTTTTATATATATCAGTGAGCGGCAAAATTTACTTTTGACACTCACATCATCTTATGATAAATAATATAACGTGAAATTACTTATTCTTTTTACCGAAATTCTTGAAAAATCCTTTTTTCTTCTTTTCTTCAACAACTATTTTTCCACCACGTACTGACTTGATACCAGTGATGTATATACCGCTGACCTCTGCTTTAACTTCAGCCTTAATAGGAATCTGGTCATATACCTTAGGATCAGCCATAAGAGTCATAACCTTAGGACCAATCTTTGCCTTTACAACAGGTACCTTGCTTCTTTGAAGGTACTTAGGTGTCTGGTCAAGTACAATCTTAGGAAGACCAGCTTCTTTTAATTTCATTTTTTTCTTATCGATGATCAGCATCGACATAACCTGCTTGGCAGCATCAATCTGTGCCTGATTAGCATCCTGCTTCTTACGAAGCTTGTTACCTACAATAATAAGAGCTACTAAAGCAACAACAAGTATTGCAATAATAACCAATAAAACTATCGCCCATACTGGCATAATTATTTCCTCCTGCATATATATTTCAGTAATTCATTAATAACTTTAGTATTATATCACGTAAAAAGAGCGATGAAAAGATATTAAACATTAATATTTTATACAAGTTTCTGATTATTGTTATACTTGGTAAGTATAAGTCCGTGTACATATTCTGGCACATTCTTCTTATCTTCAGCGGACATCAGAGACATATCAAGAGGTTCGCAGAATTCTATAATAGTGTGAGCTTTTTTAAGAAATGGTGCATGATCTTCAAATATAGCAGAAGTGTTGTTCTGCACAACAGGTACTATAAGACAGCCGGATTTTTCAGCAAGCTTAAAGCTTCCAGCATGAAATTCCATTACACCTTCACCTTTGTTACGTGTCCCCTCAGGGAATATTACAAGAGAGGTACCATTTTTAATATATTCAATACCAGTAAGGATTGACTTAAGTGCAGCTCTTGTATTGTTTCTGTCAAGCATAATACATTTTATATTAGCCATCCATCTGCGTAGTATAGGTACCTTTGACATTTCCTTTTTTGCAACGTAGGCAGCCCTGCCTTTAATAAATGTATAAGATATGATTACATCAAAAAATCCACGATGGTTTCCTACAAACAAAACAGGCTTATCAGCTGGTATATTTTCAAGTCCGATAGCGGTGATGTTTGTTCCGCATATAAGAAGAATAAGTCTGAACATAAATCTTGCTATTGCATCTGAGGCTTTTTCTTTAGCAAGTGGATTCTTTTTGCCGGCAAGCCACAGTATAGGAAGTGCAAGCAGGCTGAATAAAGCAAATATTAACAAAACAATTATCAGTATGATTAGTCTGATCATATATAACTCCTTTTAATAAAATTATCTTTTGATGTTATGATAAAATATCCATAACAAGTATAATACCAATACTTAGCTGTTCTACTTCTGCACATACGAGGATGCGTAAGAAGAGTAAAGCTTTGTACCATCATTTTTCATAAATATAGCTTCTATGCCATCAAGGCTTTCAATCAGCTCCATTCCTTTATCAGCACCGAGGACAAAACAGGTTGTACTAAGGCAGTCACCGGTTGTTGATTCATGTGATATGATGGTAACATCACAAAGCTCTGATTCATATGGGTATCCGGTTTTTGGGTTTAAAATATGGTGGTAAAAAGTTCCGTCACCAGAATAAAAATACCTTTCATATGTTCCGGATGATACAACAGATGAATCGTTGATGTTTAACAGTTCCATATATTCACCTGTATCAGAGAAAGGCTTTTTAACAGCGATTGTAAAATCGGTATTTTTCTTTTTTTCTCCAATGCATAAAACATTGCCACCAAGATTAATTATAGCGCTTTTTACACCATTATCAACTAAAAAAGTCTTGATTTTGTCGGCTATATATCCCTTTGCTACGGCACCAAGGTCTATACAGAAGCCATCGGGCATATCTATATAGTGTGTTCCTGCTGTGTCAGTGTTAAGAGTGACCTTCGTATAATCTACATATTCCAGTGCATTGCTTATAAGTGAAGCATCAGGAACAGAAGGTGAGTCGGAGGTGAAATCCCATAGACGGGATACACTTCCTATGGTTATATCAAATGCACCATCTGACAGCCGGCTGTATTCAAGACCTGTTTCAATAAGTTCATATAGTTCATCGCTTATTATTGATGTTTCTTTATTGTTGACTTTATACAGTTCGCTCGCTGCAAGAGTCCGTGAAAAAATATGTTCATAATGATCACATAACGATATAGCTTCCAAGATAATGCTTTTATTGACATTGGTATAAGAAGATATCTGCACATAAGTGTTTAGCTTGTAATCAGTTATGCTTATTGGAGTTGTCAGGGTTAATTCAGTGCCGCATCCTGTAAGAGGAAGTATACAGGCTGTTATAAGCACAGTAGACAGAATCAGGCAGGATAACTTCTTTTTTTGTTTATACAAAATATTCTTCATGTTTTCTTTTATTCCAATTCCTATATTATTATATTTACCTAAAAGAGTATACCAAATATTGAAAAAAATGTGAATTCACTTTTAATTTGTACTGGATTATGTTATAACAGATAATGTTGTGAAACAAGCTGGCTTGAATAACATGCCAAGAATAATGAAATGAGGATTATTTATGAAAAAGAAATTAGTTAGCCTTATGCTTGCTGCTACAATGGTAGTATCGCTTGCAGCATGTGGCTCTAAAAAGACAGAAGCTCCAACTTCTACAGTACATAAGGATATAACTGCTGCACAGTATGATTCAATAATATCTGCAGATGCAGCAATATATAAAAAGAACTTTACAATGCCAGAGTTTAAGGGAATGGAAGTGACAGTAGATAAGTCAGTGCTTAATGTATCAGATTCGGATGTTGATGATTATATTAACCAGAATATCATTGCTTCACAGGCAAAAACAGAAAATGTTACAAGTGGCGTTACAGCTAACGGTGATAGCATCATACTTGATTACTCAGGTAAGCTTGATGGTGAAGCATTCTCAGGTGGAACAGCAACAGATGCTTCATATACTATAGGTTCAGGAAATTTCATCAGTGATCTTGATAAGGGTCTTGTTGGACTTACAGTTGGACAGGAGTATGATATTCCATGCACATTCCCAGATAACTATACATCTGAGCTTGCTGGAAAGAGTGTAATATTCACTGTTAAAGTAACAGCTATAGTTAAGACTACATATCCAGAGATAACAGATGAATGGGTAATGGAAAACAAGGATACTCTTAATCTTTCAGGAACAACAGTTCCAGAGTTCAGGCAGGAAGTAAGAAAGATAGTAGAGGCTAATGCCAATGACAAATATATGCAGGCAACATTCAATACTGCATATGAAAAGATTAAAGAACAGATTGGTGATAGCGTGACATATCCAGATGATGAAGTACAGTCACTTGTTGAAGTGTTTAATACTAACATTGAAAACGAATTTAACAATTATGGTTCATACTATGGTGCGTCAGATCTTGATTCATATAAAACAAAGGTGTATGGTTTTGATTCAATAGATGCATACAACGAATATGTTGATAACCAGGCAAAGTCATACCTTTTAGAGAAGATGGTGATCACAGTAATTGCTGCAGATAACGATATCCACGTAAATGAAGATGAAATAGTATCATATGGTAACGATCTTGCAACATATTATGGATATGATGATTTTGCTGCTATTACAGATGCAGTTGGTAACGAGGTTGTATCTGAGATTGGATACCAGATTCTTTCACAGAAGGTTATAGAGTTTGTATGCAGTCAGATATCAGAAGTTGAGAAGTAGAATACAGCATATATTATTCTGCATAAATATATTGGGACGGTGTATAATACATTGTCCCAATATTATTTTTTTAGATAAAGAAAAATTTATATGGTTTATATGAATGGGAGAATGGGAGATTATAATGAAAGAATTCGTACCAAAGATATTTGATGTGATGAAAACATATTCAAAGGGTCAGCTTGTAAAGGATGTTGTGGCTGGTATTATCGTTGCCATAATAGCACTTCCTTTATCAATAGCGCTTGCCCTTGCATCAGGAGTAAGCCCGGAGCAGGGCATATATACTGCGATATTTGCAGGCTTTGTAATATCATTTCTTGGCGGAAGCAGGGTGCAGATAGCAGGTCCTACAGCTGCATTTGCAACAATAGTGGCAGGTATAGTAGCCAGAAATGGTATGGATGGATTAATAACAGCCACAATTATGGCTGGTATTATACTTGTAGTTATGGGATTTTTAAAGTTTGGTAATCTTATCAGATTTATTCCATATACGATAACAACAGGATTTACTTTTGGTATTGCTGTGACGATAGTTATAGGACAGATTAAGGATTTCCTTGGGCTTACTTATCCAGCAGGAACTGCGGCAGTTGAGACTATGGATAAGCTGAAGGCTGTTATAGCTAATATAGGAACATTTAATATTAAGGCATTTGTAGTTGGTGTTGTTGCACTTGCAATTCTTATCATATGGCCAAGGTTTAAGGCACTTGATAAAATACCACCATCACTTATTGCAGTTATAGTATCAGTTCTCATGGTTAAATTCATCGGACCATTAAAAGATGTCAATACAATCGGAAGCCTGTATACAATAAAGAAGGGACTTCCTGGAGTGTCAGTACCATCAGTTAATATGGATATGATAATAACACTTCTTCCAGATGCGCTCACAATAGCGGTTCTTGCAGGAATAGAGAGTCTGCTTTCGTGTGTAGTATCAGATGGAATGATAGGTTCAAGACATAAGCCTAATATGGAGCTTGTTGCACAGGGAGCGGGTAATATCGTATCCGCACTTTTCGGTGGTATTCCGGCAACAGGTGCTATCGCAAGAACAGCAGCCAATGTAAAGAATGGTGGACGTACGCCTATAGCGGGAATGGTTCATGCGGTTACACTTCTTATTGTGCTTGTAGTGCTTATGCCATATGCGGCATGGATTCCGATGCCAGCGATAGCAGCTATTCTTTTCATAGTTGCGTATAATATGAGTGGCTGGAGAGAAATGGTTAATCTTGTAAAGCACTCACCAAAGTCAGATATTCTTGTACTTCTTACAACTATGATACTTACTGTTGTATTTGACTTAGTCGTTGCAATAGAGGTAGGTATTGTTATGGCAGCACTTCTCTTTCTTAAGAGAATGGCTGATGTAACAGAGGTAAGAAGCTGGAAATATATCGGGGAAGATATTGATGAGAATAATGATCCTGAAAGTATCAATCTAAAGAAGGTTCCAGATAAGACTTTAGTATATGAAGTAATCGGACCAATGTTTTTTGCAGCGGCGGATAAGTTTATGGACATACATATGGAGTCTGATATAAAAGTAGTCATAATCAGAATGCGTGGTGTTCCAGCTATGGATATATCAGCATTGCGTTCGCTTAAGAATATACATAATGTATGTAAGAAGCGTGGCATAACACTTGTATTATCCCACGTTCAGGAACAGCCTAAGTCTATGATGGAGAAGGCTGGATTTGCGGCAGAAGTTGGAGAAGAGAATTTCTGTGCCAATATAGATGCGGCACTTGCACATGCACAGGATATCGTTGGATAAAGATATATGACAGCAGCAGATATATAGATATGAATTAAACCTCCAGGTCTTTAAAATAAAGGCTCTGGAGGTTTTTTGACTTTTTATAAAATGATGTCTTTAAGCAGAGCGGCAGCATTGCCACCCTCGATAGCAGTAAGCTCATCAGCTGTCAGACCACTGGTTCTAAGCAGCTTAAGTGACTCAGACTGGTCAGACCATGGACTGTCTGTTCCAAATAGGATATGGTCAGCACCGTGGGCACGGATCATCTGAACGAACTTCTCTTTGGACAGGAAGTTGTTGTCAGGAGTGCTTTTAAGGACAAAAGCTGTGTCAAGCCACACATGAGGAGTTCCGATTAACCGGCTGCATACTTCATCATACATGGACCAGCCGCCCATATGGGCTAATACAAGCTTGTGTGGAGGAACTTCTTTTATCATATTAGACAGACGCTCAACACTTGCTTCATCACAGTTTGGAAAGCTTATATCCATACCGCAGTGGATAGTTACGATGAGGTCGTTGTCGTTTGCACATTCTATAATTCTAAGATATCTGGGATCATCTATATTAGTACGTTGAAATACAGGATGAAGCTTGATTCCTGGGATGCCGGCTTTTGCAAGATTATTTATTATAGTCTTATAGTCAGCGGTATCTGGATGAATTGTACCAAATGATATTAATCCGGTTTCTTTGGCGGATTGGTTGGTTTTAATGGCTATTTTATTGATAGTTGTATGTTGTTCTGGCTTGGTTGCTATGGGTAGTAATACAGAGTAATCAATTCCCGCCTTTTTCATAGAAGCTTTGATAGAGTCTACACGTCCATCCAGATAGTTAGGTATACCTCCGCTTTGTGCAAGACGTCCTACTGCACGGTCAGCAAGTTCGTCTGGAAAGCTGTGAGTATGAAAATCTATAACCATATAAGTCTGGCCTCCTGTTAATATTAATATTAAATGAAATATGAAGCAATATAAGCTGCTTTTAGTTCAGGTCTTTACTAAGCATTGACATGAATCAAAACTTTTAAACGTCAGTTATTGTTAAAAAGCATTTTAAAGCTGATATTTTAATCTGATGATAGCATAAAATGTAAAATCAAGTCAAAAAGTAAAAATAATAAAAATCTGTAAATAATAAAAATAATCAAAATGTATAAATCATTACATTTTCCACATACTACACATACAGCATAATTATGGTAAAAAATGTGCATATAGTCAGGAAAAGGAGGCTTATGTTATATGAAGGCAACAGGTATTGTCCGACGGATTGATGATCTTGGCAGAATAGTCATACCAAAGGAAATCAGAAGAACATTACGGATACGGGAAACTGATCCTATGGAAATATATACGGATATAGATGGACAGATAGTGCTTAAGAAGTATTCGCCGATGGGAGATATAACTGCTATGGCAGAGGAATACGTAAAAACACTGGCTGAAAATACGGGTATGACAGCAGCTATAACTGACAGAGATCATGTTATTGCAGCGGCAGGAAACGAAAAAAAATATATTCTTGGAAAACAGATATCAAGAGAACTGAATGCTGTTATGGATGAAAGAAAAAGTGTTATGGCAGGCTGTACAGATACATCATATGTGTCTGTTGTATCGGGTTATGAGTGCAAAGAAGAGGTGATAAGTCCTATAATATGTGCTGGCGATGTATTAGGCTCTGTTATTATGTTTACTAAAGATAACGGATATAAGTTTACAGAGTGGGAAAAATGTATAGTAAAAGTTGCAGCTGATTTTCTTGGGAAACATATGGAAAGCTGATTGTACTTGCCATGAGTATTGCATATAGGCTATACTATGCATACGCATAGGTTCAAGGCTTTGGTATATACGGAAATGCTTATGAATCTGTGACATGGCATGATATATGGGAGGTGCTATGCCATAAACAGTGGCACTTCCTTTTTTCAATGCACAATAAAGCATGAATAAAACAAAAGAAATATAAAGATTAAGAGGCATAAGGAAAAGGAGACAGGCTATGAGATTAGATAAATACCTTAAGGTATCAAGACTTATAAAAAGACGTACAGTAGCCAACGATGCATGTGATGCAGGAAGAGTTATGATTAATGATAAGGTTGCCAAGGCATCAGCTGATGTAAAAGCAGGAGATATTATAGAGATATCCTTTGGCAATAAGAATGTTAAGGTGAAAGTAACAGATGTGAAGGATACTGTAAAAAAAGAAGAAGCTAAAGAAATGTTTGAATATATTTAAGAATCAAAGTCATATTTTCATATATTCCCCAATATATTAGACAAGTAGATATAAAATAGGCTTGTTCATGATTGAAGGGAGTTGTGGATGATGGAGGAAACAAGACGTGTAAGACATCCTCATACAGTTCATATGGAGGATAGAAAAAAAGTTGAATTCACAGGGATTACAGATGTTATATCATTTGAACCGGTTAAGGTCATGTTAGAATCAGATTATGGAGTTATTGTCATAAAAGGAGATGCACTTCACGTAAATAAGCTGTCAGTAGAAAAGGGAGAACTGGATGTAGATGGAAGAATAGACTCAATAGTTTATTCGCAGAATAGTACAGCGGGTAAAAAGGGTGAGCCCCTTATAAACAGGCTGTTTAGGTAGTATAAGCTATGACAGCAGAGATTGTATGGGAGGGCAGTACGCTTTGCAGGACACTCTGGTGGGGAATGGTATTTGCGGCGGAGTATGATACAATAAGGATATTTAGAAGAATAGTAAAACATAATATGCTTGTTATCATGGTTCTTGAGGATATGGCATACTGGATATATGTATCAATAAAAATATTTTCTATATGTTTTTATGTTAATGATGGGGTTATAAGGGCTTTTATTATAGCGGGTTTTATTATGGGTGCAGGGCTTTATGTTAAGGCATTAAGCAGATATTACATAAAATATGGTGTTAAGCTTATATCCTTTTTTATAAAAATAGTCAGTATAATCATAATAAAACCATTGAAATTCATTTTATCTATGGTTAGAATGATATCAGGAAAGCTGTTGTTTCCTGTAAAGTTATGTTGCCGGTATATTAAGAGCAAAATACCTTTTAAATCTGACATCATTAAACATACTAAAAAGAAAATCATAAACGATAATTATGATAATGACATTAGTAATAAGCAGTCTTAGATAAATATAAAGATGTATACAGAATTGGAGCGGTATATATGAAATTTGAAACAAGAAGAGAACGGGAACTCCGTAGAAAGAGACAAAAGCGTTCAGCTATATTAGGTATGGTGTTTGCCATACTTGTTGTTATCGGACTTGGCATACTGTTATGGAATGGAAAGAAGAATATTGAAGCTAAGAATGTTGAATATGAAAAAGAAATATCACAGCTTCAGGCACAGGTAGATAGTGAACAGAAACGTACGGATGAACTTAATGAATACAAAAAATATATACAGACTAAAAAGTTCGTCGAGGAAGTTGCTAAAGATAAGTTTGGTCTTGTGTATCCTGATGAGATAATATTCAGAGGAAAGAAGTAGATGAATATAAGCACATAGTATATAGCAGAAAGCACTGTTATGTACATGTGCTTTTATTGTTGTTACATCGGCTGGGAGTAAAATATTTTTTGATACTTATATCTTGATGGGCATTTAACACAATATGACATTTTTTTTTATATGTATGTGTATATAATGATGTCTGTTAAATGGAAAAGTATATGAAGTATCGTAAGGGGAGATTAGTGTGAAAAATAAGATTTTTCACACGCAAGATTTGAGCTTCGCACAAACTTGAGATGCGCTGAAAAGCAGCGCAAGAATGGAGATTATTATGAGTAGATGTGATGAGTTGTGTATGACATATACAGTTAACAGGCTTTCAGAAACAGCAAAAACATTCAGAAGATTAGGGGAAACGTATGAATGTGCTTCAGGTGATGAGGCAAAAAGTCCAAGCTTTAAGAGGCAGCTGTTTTTAGTTGCAGATATTCTTGATGATTGTACACTTATGCAGCTGGAAGCAGACAAGCCTGCTAAAGGCCTGCTAAGGGATATGTCATCAAGAGCACTTATATCAGGTATTGTTATCAGAGAAGTAAATATACTTAAAAGCAAAAATGGAAAAAATGAGGTTGTTGTACAGGCAAGGACACTTGGGAAGGGCTGCACATCAGAAAGAAAGATAAGAAAAATCATATCAGATGTATTTGGTGGCGGGTATTATTCAGACCATAACAACAGGCTTGTTGTGAATGAAGAATGTCAGCAATACGTATATCATCAGGAGAACAGATTCAGATTCCTTTCAGGTGTGGCAAGGGAATGTAAGGATAAAAGTGGATTTAATGGGGATAATTTCATGGTTTCCAATCTTTCCTGTGGAAAAGTTGTTGCAGCTATAGCTGATGGATGTGGAAGTGGTAAAAGAGCATTCATAGAGAGCCGTATGGTTATAGAACTTATGGAAAACTGCATAGATGCCGGATTTGAGGAAAAAACAGCAATAGATTTTATCAATTCAGCATATATCAATGGTGGAGGCATGGGGAATCCTGTAACTATGGATATGAGTGTTGTTGACTGCCAGTCAGGTATAATGCACTGCATAAAAATGGGAGCGGTATCAACATTTATAAAAAGAGAAGGCTGGGTTGAAATAATAAAGTCATCAACGCTTCCTATGGGAGTTTTAGAGCAGGTTGACTATGATTGCACGGACAAGAAGCTATATGACGGAGATTATGTTATAATGATAAGCGATGGCGTACTAGATAATCTTCCATGTGTGAACAAGGAAGAAAAGCTTGTCGAGATAATCAACAGTGTGGGGATGAAGAAGCCAAAGGCAATAGCTGATGAAATATTAAAAAAGTCAATGGGATATAATCATGAAAAGGTTTTTGATGATTGTACGGTTCTTGTCTTCGGGCTGTTTGATACATATACAAAATGATAATGATGTAAGAAACAAAATACTTTTGTCACTTACATATGATAGCAGGATAAGTAAATAAAGGTATATAAAGAGGAAAGATATGGATAAACATACAGTAAAAACAGAGCGGGCAGTATATAGTTATATAAGAAGCAATCATATGTTTGATGATTGTAAGCATATCATAACCGGAGTTTCAGGCGGAGCAGATTCAGTCTGCCTTTTACTCATGCTATGTGATTATGTTAAAAAATATCAGCCGGATGTATGTATACATGCTGTTCATGTTAATCATATGATAAGGCAGGAAGCATTATCAGATGAGGAATTCACAAAGAAATTATGTGAAAAACACGGGGTTGACTGTTACGTGGAACATATAGATTGTGTGGGAATTGCAAGAAAAAATAATCTTACAGTAGAAGAGGCAGGAAGGCTTGAAAGATATAGAATATTTAATGAGATAGCCAAAAAATATGCATATGATGGTAAATCTATGATATCAGTTGCACATCATATGAATGACCAGGCTGAAACTGTTATTATGAATATGGCGCGGGGTACTTCATTAAAGGGTGTACGTGGAATAGTACCGGTGCGTGATAATATTTGCAGACCTTTGTTGTGTATAACAAGAAGCCAGATAGAAGGTTACTTAACAGCAAGAGGACAGTCATATGTCACAGACATTACTAATTATGATAATGATTATACAAGAAATGCTATAAGAAATGTAATACTTCCATATATGTGTGAGCATATTAATAAAAGAGCGGTAAATAATATATCGTCTATGGCAGAAGATATAAGGGAAGCAGATGAATATATAGACAGGCAGACAGACAGGCTGTATGAGGAATGTGTGTATGAGAGTATACAGGATCACAAAGAGACAGGTGGAAACAATAATGAAACTGACATTATAAGGATAGCACTGGATAAGCTTAATAAGGCTGATATGCTGCTTGTTAAGAGGGTTATTTATAAATGTCTTGTCAGGCTGGCTGGAAGGGCAAAGGATATATATTCTGTTAATGTTTCGGATATAGCTGCACTTTCAGGAATGCAGACAGGAAAAAAGATACATTCAGTATATGGCATACAGGCAGAAAGAGAATATGATTATATAGTTCTTAAAAAGAATATAACAGATTTAAAAGATACGTATAAGGCAGCAGTAGATATAAGCAGTCTTGACGTGAATGGCGAAGCGTTAAAGATTAGTGTTGACAAGGATATATATATTGCAGGATATGGGGAGAAATATGTATCTGATATTACATTTTCGCTTGTTGATAAAAAAATATCTTTTAAGAATGATGAAAATACAGAAACTAGTGGTAAAATTCTCATAAATAAATCAAATAATGTCTATGCTAAATATTATGATTATGATAAAATTAATAAATTACTGGATATAAGATTCAGAAAACCACAGGATGATATTGTGGTATCTAAGGATGGAAGTACTAAAAAACTAAAAAAAGAACTTGTAGATAGAAAGATACCATCAGCATACAGGGATAATGTACTTCTTGTATGCGATAAGAATCATGTGTTATGGGCGTGCGGCGTAAGAAGGTGTGAGAGCTGCCTTGTGGATGATGAAACCAGCTGCGTGCTTCAGATATTGATTAATATGAAAGAGAGGAACTAAATATGGCAGATATGCATAAGATAAGTGTCATGATATCAGAGGAAGAGTTACAGGCAAAAATATCAGAGCTTGGTGAGAAAATCAGCGCAGATTATGAGGGGAAGGAAGTAAAGCTTATATGTATACTTAAGGGAAGCGTATTCTTTTGCTGTGAGTTAGCTAAAAGAATCACCGTTCCTGTAAAGATAGATTTCATGCAGACTTCAAGCTATGGAAGTGGAACAAAGTCAAGTGGAAATATAGTTATAAAGAAAGAACTTGATGAATCTATAGAAGGCGAGCATGTTATTGTGGTTGAGGATATTATTGATTCTGGTAATACTCTCTACAGGCTTATGCCTATGCTTAAGGAACGTAATCCAGAAGATATATGTATATGTACACTTCTTGATAAGCCGGACAGGAGAGAAGTTGATATAGATGTAAAGTACAACGGATTCAACATCCCAGATGAATTCGTAGTTGGATATGGTCTTGATTATGATCAGAGGTATAGAAATCTTCCATTTATAGGTGTTGTACATCTTGATGATGGGGAATAATGCGTTAGAGCTGATAACTGCAGCATATCATATCAGGCAGCGGGCATCTGATATTAATCAGGAAAATGCATAAGAATGGAGAGTTATAATGGATAATAAAAGAGGTTCAAGATTTTCCGGAGTGGGAGTCTATCTGTTTATAGTTGTTATTGCAGCGATGTTTATTATGTATGTATCACGCATGAATTCGGGGGCAGGTGATTACACATATGGTGAATTCGTAAATGATGTTAATAAAGGTAAAGTAGAAAGTGTCGTTATAAGACAGAACTCAGAGGTTCCTACTGGTGAGTTATCTGTTAAAGTAAGCGGTGTACAGAATGTTAAGAATGTATATGTATCAGATGTTAAACAGGTAGAGGAAATATTACTTGATAAAAATATATCTTATACACTTAAGGATGTAACAAGACAGAGCGTTCTTCTTACATCAATCCTTCCTTTTGGTCTTAGTCTTGTAGTGCTTATATTCTTTATGATGATGTTTACAAGACAGGCCGGCGGTGGCGGTGGAAACGCTAAGATGATGAATTTTGGAAAAAGCCGTGCACGTATGGTAAGCGGTGAAGATAACAAGGTTACTTTTAAGGATGTAGCAGGTCTTAACGAAGAAAAAGAAGAACTTGAAGAAATAGTTGATTTCCTTAAGGACCCTGTAAGATATACATCACTCGGTGCAAGAATACCTAAGGGTGTTATATTAACAGGTGCACCTGGTACAGGTAAGACACTTCTTGCAAAGGCTGTTGCCGGAGAGGCTAATGTTCCGTTCTTTAGCATATCTGGTTCCGACTTCGTTGAAATGTTTGTAGGTGTTGGTGCTTCAAGAGTAAGAGATATGTTTGAAGAAGCAAAAAAGAATGCACCATGCATTATATTTATAGATGAGATAGATGCAGTTGCCAGAAGAAGAGGAACAGGCATGGGTGGCGGACATGATGAAAGAGAGCAGACACTTAACCAGATGCTTGTTGAGATGGATGGTTTCGGTGTGAATGAAGGCATCATCGTTATGGCAGCCACAAACAGAATAGATATCCTTGATCCAGCGATATTAAGACCAGGCAGATTCGACAGAAAGATAGTTGTAGGAAGACCAGATGTACAGGGAAGACTTGAGATATTACAGGTACATGCGGCAAAGAAACCACTTGGTGATGATGTTGACCTTGAGAAGCTTGCAAGAACTTCAGCAGGCTTTACAGGAGCTGACCTTGAAAATGTATTGAATGAGGCAGCTATAGGAGCAGCAAGAAAGAAGTCAAAGTATATAACAAATGCTGATGTAGAAGAGGCATTTATAAAGATAGGAATAGGTGTTGAAAAGAAGAGCAAGATTATATCTGACAAGGAAAAGAAGATTACAGCATATCATGAATCAGGTCATGCTATACTGTTTCATCTCCTTCCAGATGTAGGTCCTGTACACACGATATCTATCATACCTACCGGCATGGGCGCAGCAGGTTACACTATGCCGCTTCCAGAGCGTGATGAGATGTTTAATACAAAGGGCAAGATGCTTCAGAATATTATAGTAAGTCTTGGTGGACGTGTGGCAGAGGAGCTTGTGTTTGATGATATAACAACAGGGGCTTCACAGGATATAAAACAGGCAACACAGACAGCAAGAGATATGGTTACAAAGTATGGTTTCTCAGAGAAGCTTGGACTCATAAATTATGATACAGATAGTGATGAGGTATTTATCGGAAGAGATCTTGCACATACAAGACCATATGGTGAAGATGTTGCGGCACTTATCGATAAGGAAGTTAAGGATATAGTAGATGAGTGTTATGTTAAGGCTAAAAAGCTTATATCTGAGCACATGGATGTTCTTAAAAAGAGTTCAGAGCTTTTGCTTGAAAAAGAAAAGATATCAAGAGAAGAATTTGAAGGACTTTTTACTGATAATGTAACAGCATAGAGCAATAAGGGTATAGAATAATATGGGTATAGAGCTATGAAAATCCACATATTGTATTGATTTATAAACACACAATGTGCAGTATGCACAAAAAAATATCACAATTATTGTGAAGTTTGTGAACACTTATGGGGCTTTGTATGATATTATAATTAATGTAAAAACCCCCAATACATTATATATTTTTTGCTACACCCCATAATAAGTGAAATACCTTCTCCAAAAAGGACAGTCCCCCCAGACTGTCCTTTTTACTTTATAATAATAAGGTTGAAGAAAGTATTATGGTGGATGAATTAAAGAAATCTTAATAAATATATCTTATAGTTGAATAAATACCTTCAATGATATAAAATTATATGTGATTAATGTCAAGGAGCAGATTCTATGATAATAAGTGCAGCAGTTGAAAATCTTGCATCGTGGGAAAAGAAGTTGTTGTATATGTGTAATGCAAGACCTACCATCAATACAAGAGCTTTGTTTTCTGACGTTACAGAGGATTATAGAAGTCCGGCAGAACCTATGCCGGGGGATACAGTAAAGATAAGACTGAGAACAGGACGTTATAATGTAGATAAAGCGTATATATATGTAAATAATGTAGAATACCCTATGACAAGGATCAAGGCTGAGGGTCTTTTTGATTATTATGAAGCAGACATTAAAGTTGGTGAAGAAAAGCTTTACTATTATTTTAAGGTTGAGACAGGAAAGGTCGTATGCTATTACAATCAGATAGGGGCGATAAAAGAACTTAATATATATTATAACTTCCAGATCATGCCAGGATTTAAAACACCTTCATGGGCTAAGGGAGCTGTTATGTACCAGATATTTGCAGACAGGTTTTATGATGGTGATAAGTCTAATAATGTACTGGATAATGAGTACAGCTATATAGGAGAGCATGTCTGTCAGGTAAAAGACTGGGACAAGTATCCTGCATCTATGGGAGTAAGGGAATTTTATGGTGGAGATTTAAAAGGAGTACTGGATAAGCTTGATTATCTAAGCGATTTAGGTATCGAGGTTATATATTTTAATCCTTTGTTTGTTTCACCATCCAACCACAAATACGATATCCAGGATTATGATTATATAGATCCACATTTTGGAGTGATAAGAAAAGATGATGGAGAACTTCTTAGTGATGGTGACCAGAACAATACACATGCAACACGCTATATAAACAGAGTTGCAAGCAGGGAGAATCTGGAAGCCAGTAACAGCTTTTTTGCAGAAGTTGTAAGACAGATTCATGAAAGAGGCATGAAAGTTATAATAGACGGCGTATTTAATCATTGTGGTTCATTCAACAAATGGATGGACAGAGAGCATATATACAGCTCAAGCGATGATGTTTATGAGTGTGGAGCATATGAAAAATACGAGAGTCCATATCACAGTTTCTTTAAGTTTTATGGTAATCAATGGCCAGACAATGGTTCATATGACGGCTGGTGGGGGCATGATACGCTTCCTAAGCTTAACTATGAGGAATCAAAGGAGCTTGAGAATTATATACTTGATATAGGTAAAAAATGGGTATCAGAGCCTTATAATGTTGATGGCTGGAGACTTGATGTTGCAGCGGATCTTGGATATAGCAAAGAGTATAATCATGAGTTCTGGAAAAAGTTCAGAAAGGCTGTTAAGGAAGCCAATCCAGAAGCTATAATCCTTGCTGAGAATTATGGAGATTCATATGACTGGCTGCAGGGAGACGAATGGGATACAATCATGAACTATGATGCATTCATGGAGCCAGTGACATGGTTTCTTACAGGAATGGAAAAGCATAGCGATGAAATGCGCCCGGATTCATTAGGCAATCCTGCTTATTTCTTTGGTGCAATGCATCATAATATGGCACGAATGGGTGGACAGAGCTTTGCCATATCCATGAATGAGTTGTCAAATCATGATCATTCAAGATTCCTTACAAGAACTAATCACGTTGTAGGAAGGGTTGCAGATTTAGGACCGGATGCAGCTAACCAGAATGTAAATAAGGCAGTATTTATGGAGGCGGTCGTTATACAGATGACCTGGCCTGGTGCACCAACAATATACTATGGAGACGAAGCAGGTGTATGTGGATTCACAGATCCTGATAATAGAAGAACATATCCATGGGGACATGAGGATAAGGAGCTTATTCAGTTCCATAAGGATGTTATAAAGATGCATAAGGAGAATGAAGTGCTTAGAACAGGTTCGTATAAGCAGCTTTGTTCAGAACACAATGTTATTGCATATGGAAGATTCAATATGAATGATGCAGTTGTTGTGGTTGTTAACAACGGCGAAGATGAAACAAGAGTAAAGATTCCGGTATGGGAAACAGGACTTGGCATGGATGAGGATGTTGAACAGATAATGGTGACATTTGATGGTGGATATACTATAGACAGGCAGGGATACAGGCTTAAGGATGGAAAGCTTGATATAGGATTAAGAAAAACATCGGCAGTAGTGTTAAGAAAACTTCGCTGGTAGGAAATTAAGAAATGGAGTCAGATATGGCAGCAGATAATAATGATGGAAAGAAGATACAGCTTAACCGTAAAATGAGATTATGGAATAAGTATAAGAATCCAATAATCGGAGCTGTGTCGGTTATAGTTATAGTAATAGCAGCAGTAGTAGTATTAAGAGCATGCAGTGTTGGAAAACCGGATGGCAGTGGAAAACCGGATAATAAGAATAACAACAGCACAACAATGTCAGCTTCTGCAGATAAAACAGAAATACAGACCACAGCAGGCAGTACACAGGAGACAACAGCTTCTGTAAATGATAATACAACACAGACAACAGCAGCTATGGCTTCTAAAGGAAGTGTTGTAAAGATAACAGATCCTGCGGATGAAGAAGAATATTCAACAAATGATTTATATGCGGACACAGTTCTTTTTGGAGATATGATTATAGAAGGTATACAGGATTACGGATATCTTGGTACAGGCAATATCGTGTCAGATAATAACCTTACAACAGATAAGGCTCATAATTATATATCAGATGTTAAAGACAGAACACCATCCAAAATATTCCTGCTTGTAGGACTTAATGACCTTAACTATGGAACAAGATCAGGAACGGATGTTGCAGAAAGAATAGAGAACTTAGTAGCAGCACTTAAAGAAAATATTCCATCGGCAAAGATATATGTTGTTTCATTACTTCCTGTTACAGAAAGCTTTGAAGCAAAATCATCAGTTAAGATTAAACAGTCGGACATAAATGATGCGAATAAGAAGCTTGCAGAAGATGCAACAACAATGGGCGCTGTGTTTGTGGATATAGCAGATTCATTTAAAGATGGTTCTGGCTATCTGAATACAAAATATTCAACAGGTGGATATAATCTTAATCATAATTATTATCCATTTTTCCTGAATAAGTTAGCAGGAGCGGCTAAATAATGAAATTCTATGTAATGACACTTTTTCCACAGATGATTCTGGATGGACTAAATACGAGTATCACAGGCAGAGCGATTGAATCAGGAGCTCTGTGTGTAGAAGCAGTTGATATAAGGGATTTTTCCAAGAACAAGCATATGAAGGTTGATGATTATCCATATGGCGGTGGGGCAGGCATGGTCATGCAGGCAGGACCAGTGTGTGATGCATATGAAAGTATTGCTGCAGAATGCAAAAAAAGACCAAGAGTGGTATATATGACTCCGCAAGGGCATACATTCAACCAGAGTATGGCAGAAGAGTTCGCAAAGGAAGAAGAACTTGTTATATTATGTGGACATTATGAGGGCATAGATGAAAGGGCATTAGAGCTTATAGTAACAGATTATGTTTCTATAGGTGATTATGTCCTGACAGGCGGAGAATTGCCAGCCATGGTTGTTATTGATTCTGTATCACGTCTTGTTCCTGGTGTGTTAAACAATGAAGAGTCAGCACAGACAGAAAGCTTTTCGGATGGACTGCTTGAGTATCCACAGTATACAAGACCGGCAGAATATAAGGGGCTTAAGGTGCCGGATGTACTCCTTTCAGGACACCATGGAAAGATAGAAGAGTGGAGACACAAGAAATCCTTAGAAAGAACGCAGCAATTCAGACCTGATATGTATGAAAAGTATATGAATAAAGAGAAATAAAAGAAAACAAAAGAAAAATAAAAGAGAAATATAAGCTGTTTAGGTATGAACGCTTAAAACAGCTTAAGGATTATATTAATGGTGTCAGGGGCTGCCCTGACATCATATAAAAAACAGTCAGACAATAACTATAGGATAATAACTTAAAAACGAAGATAATAACGTGAAGATAATAACAGAGAAGATAATAACTTGAAAAATGCAGTTGACTAGTATGGTGTAAGTATGATAATATATTCAAGTATTTGATGATAGAGAGTGTTTATTGCTTGTGTCAGTGATATGAGGTTAATATGACCACCATGATTAACAGATGATCACAATATGCCTAGATAGCTCAGTCGGTAGAGCAGAGGACTGAAAATCCTCGTGTCACTGGTTCGATTCCGGTTCTAGGCACTTATATATAATTATATATACATTATGCGGGTGTAGTTCAATGGTAGAACACTAGCCTTCCAAGCTAGATACGTGGGTTCGATTCCCATCACCCGCTTTTTTTAATAAAACCAGAGAAAATATTAATGAACATAAGATAAGAAGGATGTACAAGGTATAAAGGGTAACATAGCTATGTTTCTATTTTGACTTGTCATTTTTTTAACAAACAAGAGTGATGATTAGCTTACCGGAGGCTGTTATGGAAAAGATTGCTAAATATTATAATGTTAACGCTGACATTATAGTAAGTGAGTATATGAACATTGTTAAGGCAGATGAAAGTCTTTTTATGTTTCTTGGTGAAACATCGAATCTTATATTTACACATGCTATTTACCCAGAAGATGTAGTAAAGTTTGAAACAGCAATAAAGGAAGTAGATGAGGGAGAACAGGTATATGTGTCTATCAGATTAAAAAGCCGTGATAGTGATTACAGATGGATGCGTGTTTTTATAAAACCATATCATGATAAGACATCAGGAAGGTATTATAATCTTGAAATCACAGATATGTATACCTTAAAAAGACAGAATGAGGAGCTTAAACAGATATCAGAGATACAGACAGAATTCTTAAGTATTATAGGAGATTATCTTTTTACGTATAATATAAGCAAAGATTCTTTAAGAATAATATTACCAGGCAATGGAAGTCAGACGATAGTATTATATGAGGGAAAACTTGGTGTATGGAGCAGTGAGAAGCTTGATAACAGCATGATTGACAGTCATAGCATAAAGGATTTTGAAGGTCTGTGCATGGCTATAGCATCGGGCGAGTCTTATTTTACAAGAGATATAAAGATGAAGCTTGCAGATTATGATGAAGCAGCATACTGGTATACATTTAAGGGTAAAAGAATACATAGGAATGATGGTGAGAATATAATAGCGGGGGCTATAAGTCTTACACAAAACAAAGAATATCCAGCTGAAGATGTTTCTGTACAGGATGAGCTAAGAGATGCAGGAACAGAGCTTCTTAATAAAAAAGCAATTACCAATTATGCTAAAAAACTTATAGATAAGAGAGTTAACCATAAGGTAACGATTGCAATTATAGATATAGATGATTTTAAAACCATCAACGATACATATGGACATATGTTCGGTGATGAGGTGCTGCGTGATGTTGCACAGATATTAAGGGAAGCTGTCGGTCACAATGGTATGTGTGGACGTATAGGCGGAGATGAAATGTTTATTGTTATGGAGCATTTTGAGGATGATGAATCTATAAGAAGCATACTTCGTACTATAAAGAATAATATATCGTGGCTGTATCATGATGATGTAAGGGATATTAACAAGATTACATGCTCAATAGGTACTGCCTCATATCCTGATGATGCAAGTGATTTTGATACATTGTTTCTGATAGCTGATAAAATGCTGTATCTTGCTAAGGAAAAGGGAAAAAACAGATATATCATATATCATCCTGACCTTCACCAAAGCTATATAATGAGTGATGAGGTTGTAGCGACAACTGAGAAGGTTTTTTATAAATACAGAAAACTTAGTATAGTTAACGATTTTATCCAGCAGTATATATGTAAGACAAGGGATTCTAGAGAATGTCTTGATATGATTATGTCAGCATTTGAGATAGATAGTATATTTTTATATGATATGTATGATGACAAGAGATATGTGTTAGCTGGTACTGTTCCAGAACTTGAGGAAAATGGTGAATTTTTAAAGGAAGATAATTATATACCGGATTTCAGGGATGATGGAATAAAGACAATAGAGAATATTATTCTCTATGAACGTAAAGCACCACATATGTTTAAAGCGTATGATACGATGGGCATCAAACAGCTGATACAGGTTGTTGCGTGTGTTGACAGAACAATTATAAATAACGGTAAAAATAATTTCTGTGTTATATCTTTTAACAGAAACAGACAGCTGAAAAAATGGCCAGAGGTTGATATAGATTATCTGGGGATTATAGGTAATGTAATTGGTGAAGAATATCTGAAAGAGAAGAAAAAGAATGATAGATAGTTACATAGCGCTGGATCTTGAAACAACTGGTCTTAATCCGGCATATGACAGGATAATAGAAATAGGTATGGCAAAAGTAGAGCAGGGCAATGTGGCTGCTACATATTCTACGCTTATTAATCCTGGGATAACAGTTGGTGAACGTGTTGTAGAGCTGACAGGAATACATAACAATGAGCTTACGGATAAACCAAGGATAGAAGATGAAATCAGGAATATTCTTGACTTTATAGGAGATTATCCGATACTTGGACATAATATAATATTTGATTACAGCTTTTTAAAGAAAGCTGCGATTAATAATAATATTACATTCAGTGTTAAAGGCATAGATACACTTAAAATGGCAAGAAGGATACTTCCAGAGCTGGAGCATAAGAAGCTTGATTATCTATGTGAGTATCTTAAGGTCGATCCTGGCAGTTCACACAGGGCTTTAGATGATGCACTTAGTGCAAGTGCCATATACTGGAAAATGTATCAGATAAAAGCAGATGATTCCGGGTTTGAGACAGCTGCAGAGCTAGTATATAATGTTAAGAAGGATAGCCCGATAACAGAGGCACAGAAGAATTATCTTACAGCACTTGTTAAGAAACACAATATAGTTCTGGATATTCCTGTTGAAGAGATGACTAAGAGCATAGCATCCAGAAACATAGACAGGATTATATCAGAATATGGTAAGTAGGACACAGTATTTTATGGTGTTGGATTTATGAGATTATTAGGCTTGCTTCATTGCTTTGCAATGGAGCAAGCCTTTTTCTATATGCTAATCATTAAGCAGATTTATAATCAGCTCTTTGTTGACAGACTTAATCATGGAAGCATACTGTCTGAGTTTGTCTACTTTTTCTGTATGATTCTGGCTTATATATATATCCTTTAAATCAGCATAGCATGAGCGGATATCTGAACCAATGCGTATACTATATTCAAGATAATGTGTGGCATCAATGATATCATCCTGCTCTTTAAGAATATGTCCAAGGACTGCAAGATTCTTTATAAGCAGTGTGTAATTATCTTCATACTCTGTAAGAGCCTCAAGATTAGAAACGCCATACTTAAGCTTTAAATCAGTGTTCGAATATTCTGTAAGGTTAATTATATTTTTATCCTTAACAGATATGATTTTATTGTATGCACTGTCAGCCTCCGGGTTGTTTTTTAGAATATCTGACAGTAAAGTGTTATTTTCTTTAACAGGAAGAGTTGTGTCCCATTCGATATATTTTAAAGTACTTATATCTTTTTTTCTTGTTGCGTTAGCTTTTTGCTCGCGTTCCCAGAACTTTTTAATGTTATTTTTTTGTGAAGTATCACTTTTTTTAATATAAAGTTGAATTACAACTAATATTATTATAAAATAAGGCAATATAAAATGCATATTAAACTCCTTGATGTATGCAGAAAAGAGGATATCATGATTAATTTAAAGAATAACAAAACTAAAAGGGTTGTTGCAGCGGTTATAGTAGTCATTCTTATACTTGCAATGGTGCTTCCAATGGCAGTTTCAGCACTTATCTAGAATAGAAAGCTGACAAAGCAGTAATCTATCTATATAGGTAAGAGCTGCGATACCATGTGAACCTTACATCATAGTATAGTTGCAATTAAATATATGTGCAAGAGAAAAATATAAAAAGGATGATTATATGAAGACAGGAAAAGTGTCAGATACAATTCTATCCAGGTCGGTATTAAAACCTGTTAATACTGTACGTGGAAAGTATGTGAAAAGACTTGATATAGGACAGGATGCAGGAGAAGTGCAGTTAGCATGCCAGGCTGATATATCATCAGATTACAAGGATACATTGCTTATGGCAACAGCCAGTGGTTATATGCCTGTGATAAAGGCAGTTAATAACATATATGCAGCAGGTGGAGTTCCAGTTGGACTCAGTGACTGCATTGTCATGGATAAAGATTCAAGAGAAATACGTTTAAGAGAAGTTATAGCACAGCTTACGAGACAGTCAGCAATAACAGGAGTGTCAATAACAGGAGGCCATACAACAGTAAGTGGCAATGTGACATCTCCCATGGTTACAGTTACAGCAGTAGGTGTAAGACAAGAGCAAAGAAAGCAGCCACAGCCTGGAGAAAGCATTATAATGACTGGATATATAGGGATGAGCGGGATAAGACAGCTTATAGACCGTAATTCTGATATTGTACAGGCAAGGTATAGTGATGACTATACCGCAAAGGCGTATGGCAGCGATGAAGAACTGTATATAGGTGATGTTGTTGAGCTTTTAAGGAAGAATAATATAAACTGTTATATGCATGATGTTTCAGAAGGTGGGATATTCGGTGCTTTATGGGATATGAGCGAATATGGGCATACAGGACTTGATGTGGATATAAGAAGCATATCAGTCAGACAGGAAATAATAGAAATATGTGAGCTGCTTAATGTCAATCCATATGAGCTTGAATCCATGGGATGTTTGTTAATGACATCAGACAACGATTGTGATATTATAAATATACTTAAAAGCTGTAATATAGAGGCACAGGTTATAGGAAAGGTTATAAAAGGAAGCCAGCGCATACTTCATAACAAAGATGAGGAGAGGTTTCTTGATCTTCCTAAACAGGATGAACTGTATCGCAGTGTTGAGTAAAACTGGCTGCACTATATATAGATAAGAAGTGCAGCGTTAAAACTATAATTAATTGAAAGGGTATAATGATATGAGAGAAAAAATCCTTAACTTGTTAGAAAAAAATGCAAGAATAGACATTCACGATATGGCGGTTATGCTTGGAGTCGCGGAGCATGAAGTCGCGAATGAGATTGCAGACATGGAAAAGGAACATATTATATGTGGTTACAATACCCTTATCAATTGGGATAAAACAGGTGAAGAGAAGGTCACTGCACTCATAGAGGTTAAAGTTACACCACAAAGAGGACTTGGCTTTGACAGTATAGCTGAGACTATTTATAAGTATGATGAAGTGACATCAGTATATCTTATGTCTGGTGGATTCGATTTTACAGTTATAATCGAAGGTAAAACTATGAAGTCTGTTGCACAGTTCGTTAATACTAAGCTTGCACCACTTGATTCTGTATTAAGTACATCTACACATTTTGTACTTAAGAAGTATAAAGATTATGGAACTGTATTAGACGAGGAATATAAGGATGAAAGGATGCTGGTGACACCATGAGAAATGCTTTATCTAAGAAAATTATTGATATTCAGCCATCTGGTATCAGAAAGTTCTTCGATGTTGTAAATGAGATTCCGGATGCTATTTCACTAGGTGTTGGAGAGCCTGATTTTGATACACCATGGAATGTAAGAGAAGAAGGAATATATGCACTTGAAAAGGGACGTACATTCTATACATCCAATGCCGGACTGAAAGAATTAAGAGAAGAAATATGTAACTATGTGGCAAGGAAATATAACGTGGTATACAATCCGCTGAAAGAAACTCTTGTTACTGTTGGTGGAAGTGAAGCCATAGATATAGCTTTAAGATGTATGGTAGATCCTGGTGATGAGGTCATAATACCTCAGCCAAGCTATGTCTCATATCTTCCATGTGCTGTTATGGCAGATGCAGTACCAGTGTTTGTTAATCTTAAGGAAGAGAACCAGTTCAAGCTTACAAAGGAAGAACTTCTTGAACATATCACGGATAAGACAAAGATACTTATTATGCCATTCCCTAATAATCCAACAGGTGCAATCATGACAAGGGAAGAGCTTATGGAGCTTGTACCAGTTATTATAGAGAATGATTTATATGTTATATCAGATGAGATATATTCAGAGCTTACATATGGTGATGAAAGGCATTGTTCTATAGCAAGCCTTCCAGGCATGAAGGAAAGAACTATTATGATTAATGGTTTCTCCAAGGCATTTGCCATGACAGGATGGAGATTAGGATATGCATGTGGTCCGGACTATATTATAAAACAGATGATAAAGCTTCATCAGTATGCTATCATGTGTGCACCTACAAACAGTCAGTTTGCAGCAGTTGAGGCACTTAAAAACTGTGACATGGAAGTTGAAAAGATGGTTACTGCTTACGATCAGAGAAGAAGATATCTTGTTCATGAATTAAGAGAGATGGGTATAGATTGTTTCGAACCATTTGGTGCATTTTATATATTCCCATCTATTAAAAAATTCGGAATGACATCTGAAGAGTTTGCAAACAGACTTCTTGAAGATCAGAAGTTAGCAGTAGTTCCGGGAACGGCGTTTGGCGAAAGTGGAGAAGGCTTTGTAAGAATATCATATGCATATTCACTAGATAGTCTTAAAGAAGGACTAAGAAGGATAAAGAACTTTATAAATAAGCTATGATGATTCAATGTCGTATTCTCTTAGCCATCTATATGAAAGCCAGGTTAATAGCAGCTGGTTTTATACATTAAGGTAAATGTTAATTGAGTTTAAATACAGACAGGAGGAACAGAATATGGCAGGTATTAGTGCGGATTTGATAAATCCATTTCTTATGGCAGCAACAAGCATTATGAAAGACATATGTCAGACAGATATGAGTATAGGAAAACCATATGTTAAGAAAACTGAGTTCGAGGATGAAACTGTTGCGATTATGATAGGTATTACAGGTGAGATGAAGGGGCAGGTACTTATGGCGTTTTCATATGCCAATGCACTTAACGTAGCCTCAAGAATGATGATGGGAATGCCTGTAACAGAGCTTGACGATATGGCAACAAGTGCTATAAGTGAACTTGGAAATATGATTATGGGTAATGCAGCAACCATATTTTCAACAAAGGGAATTGTGATAGATATAACACCACCGACTGTATGTCAGGGCTCTATGACGATAACACAGACATATGCACAGAATATATGTGTTCCTATACAGGCAGGAGATGGACTTTCACTTGAGCTTGATATAGCTATTAAGACGGAATAAGAGAAAGGACTAACAGAAAGAAATAATATGCTTAATATAGTGTTACATGAACCAGAAATGCCAGCTAATACTGGAAATATAGGAAGAACATGTGTGGCAGCAGGAGCAAGGCTGCATCTTATAGAACCATTAGGATTTAGCATTAATGATAAGATGGTTAAAAGAGCAGGGCTTGATTACTGGGATAAACTGGATGTTACGGTTTATAACGATTATGAGGATTTTCTGAAAAAGAATCCAGGTGCTAAAATATATATGGCAACAACCAAGGCACATAAAACATATGCTGATGTGCATTATGAAGAGGACTGCTATATAATGTTTGGTAAGGAAAGCGCAGGTATTCCAGAGGATATTCTTGTTTCTAGTGAAGATACATGTATAAGAATACCTATGATAGGAGATATAAGGTCTTTAAACCTGTCGAATTCGGTTGCAATAGTGGCATATGAAGCATTAAGGCAGCATGATTTTAAAGATATGCGCCTTAATGGACATCTGCATAAGCTTCATTGGAAGGATGAATAGTAGTAGTACAGCTAAAGGTTTTCCAGAGGCTAACAGATAGTATAGTATTTACTTTTTATCTAGTGGGAGTGTGAATATAAATTCAGTTCCTACATCTTTGGTGCTTATGACATCGATATGTTCTTCATGGGCCTGGATAATTTCTTTGACAATAGACAGTCCAAGACCAGAACCTTTTTTATCCCGGCCTCGTGAAGCATCTGATTTATAGAATCTGTCCCATATTTTGTCAATATCCTCTTTAGATATACCGCTTCCGGAATCTTTTATGGATATCTGTGCTTTTTCACCTTTTTCCCTGACGGTTACGTATATGAAAGAATTATCGTGGCTGAACTTTATTGCATTATCAATAAGATTATAAATAACCTGCTGGATTTTCTGCTTATCAGCTTTTACATTTTCAATATTCCCAGCAAATGTAAGGCTGAACTTGATGTTTTTTTTCTTACATGTTCCCTCAAGTGTTTCTATAGTATGTTTAATAACAGAGTTGATATCAAATGTGCTTATATCAAGCCGTACGCTTTTAGGGTCAAGCTCATTAAGCGTAAGGATATTACTTGTAAGCTTAGTAAGTCGGTCAGTCTCAAAAAGAACAATGTTTATATACTTATTTATCATCTCAGCAGGTATGGTGCCATCCTCAATAGCCTCAAGATATCCTTTTATAGAAGTAAGAGGAGAGCGGAAATCATGGGATATGTTAGATAAGAATTTCTGCTGGAATTTATCCATTTCGTTTAATTCCTGTGCCATATAGTCAAGTGATGCTGCAAGTCGTCCTATTTCGTCGTTGTGTTTAGACTGTATGCGGTAAGACAGATTTCCTTTTCCATATTCGATAGTTGCTTTAGTAAGTTCGTTTATAGGTGCATGTATATATACAAAATATAATATGAGCATAGATAAAGATAATATCATAGAAATAGCAAGTGTCAGATAGTTAGTGTTAAATGTCTGGTAAACACGGTCGGTAAGCACACTTTCAGGAAGGTTTATGACAACATATCCAACAATTGAAAAATCACTGGTTATAGGAGAATACACACTAAGCATATTTTCGTTGAACAGCCCAAAAAAGTTGCCAAGGTGAGAGTGCTCTCCGTTAAGGCTTCCGTAGTCAAAGTCTTCCACTTCATAAAGGCAGTCTTCTTTGGATGCCTTGCCTGTATATCCAGTGTCAAGCAGTACTTTTCCTTCAGGCTCAATAAACATTATGCGTGTATTATTAAGATGGGATAATATGTTAAGATTAGTTCTTATAGCCGGCATACGATTAGAGGCAAGAAAGTCAGTACCATATTCAACAGATATTTGTGTTGCCTGCTGATAAAGATTATTGGAATAATAATTATATATTCTGTTATAATCACATCTATAGCATATAGTTGTAACAGCTGCAAAGCTGGTTATGGCAACAACTATATATAGTAAAATCTGCTTTATAAGCATATTGTATTTCATAATAATCTCCATTCTTGCGTGTGAAAAATCTTATTTTTCACACTGATCTCCCATCTTAAATGTGTGTATGGTGCTTAAGTGCATAACAGCCATGCATGAATACGTATATAAAGCATTATCTGGTTACGAACTTATAGCCGATACCCCATACTGTTTCTATTGCCCATTTGTCATGGTCATTTATTTTTTCACGTATTCTTTTAATGTGTACATCCACAGTTCTTGTATCACCTATATAATCATAGCCCCATATATTGTCAAGGAGCTGTTCTCTTGTAAATACCTGGTTAGGAGCTGAAGCAAGAAAATACAGCAGCTCGAGCTCTTTTGGCGGCATTTCTACTGATTTTTTATAGTAGGTTACTGAATAGTTATCAAGATTGACAACAAGATCAGGATAAGTTACACATTTGGAAGATTCGTTAGGAGTTATTGCTGACTGAGGAAGATGATAGCGTCTTAAAACTGCCTTGACACGGGCAACCAACTCCTTGGTTTCAAAGGGTTTAATCATATAATCATCTGCCCCAAGTTCAAGTCCAAGAACTTTATCAAAGGTCTCGCCTTTTGCAGATAACATAATTATAGGGGTGTTATTATTCTTTCTTATTTCCCTGCATACCTGATAACCATCAATACCAGGAAGCATAAGATCAAGAAGGATGAGATTGGGCTTGAATGAAGGAAGTGCATCTAGTGCACTTTCCCCATCATATACAATCTTTGTTTCAAAACATTCTTTAGTAAGATACAGAGAAATCAATTCTGCTATATTTTCATCATCATCCACGATAAGGATTTTTTGTTTAGTAACCATAAGGGGTCTCCTTTTCTTTGCGATAAAATATCATAGTATGTCAGTCTTTAAATGTAACAATAGTCACGCCTTCGGCCCCTTCACCTATCTGTCCTAAGCGGAACTCTTTTATATAAGGTATTCCACGAAGATAAGAGGTTATACCGGAGCGCAGTGCACCTGTGCCTTTACCATGTACAATTCTTACCTGTGGAATCTTCGCAATATATGCATCATCAAGATATTTATCAAGTACTGCTATTGCTTCATCTACGGTATAACCAAGGAGATTTATTTCCGATGAAACAGAAGAAGACTTTGACATTTTGATTTTACTTGAACCGCTGCCAGACTTTGAAGCTGCTGCTTTATTATCTTCTGGGTCTTTATAGCCTTTAAGGATAGCAAGATTTTTTATGTCCATCTTGGTATTAAGGCTTCCTATAAGTACAGAAGCCTGATTTTTGTTCTTGTGTACCTGTGTAACTGTACCTATAACATTCATAGTGAGAACCTTAACATGCATGCCAGGCTTGAATTCAGATATATCATGAGCCTTTATGGTCTGAGGTTTAACTGGTTCAAGTTTAAGTTTTTCCTGACGGTTGTTTATTTTTTCGCGTATTTCACTACGATGCTTTTCAAGCTCTTTGACTGACATACCATGCTTATTCATGGCATTAATAGTCTTATCTGCATATTCCTTGGCATCACGAAGTATGCGAGCAGCATCTTCGTTGGCCTTTCTTATGATTTTATCAGTACGCTCATCAAGCCTTTCAGTTTTCTTTGTGAGTTCAGCTTTTAGGGTCTTAATCTGTTCCTTATACTGAGCCAGCTCTTCGCGTTCTTTTTCAATAGTTACACGGCTTTGTTCAAGGTCTGTTACAAGATCTTCGAATCTTATATCTTCTGAATCAAGACGTCTTGAAGCATCAGCTATGATTTCATCAGACAAGCCAAGCTTTTTTGATATTGCAAATGCATTACTTTTGCCAGGAATACCAATAAGAAGACGATAAGTAGGGCGAAGAGATTCAACATCAAACTCACAGCATGCATTTTCTACGCCATTAGTTGTAAGCGCATACATCTTGATTTCACTGTAGTGGGTTGTTGCCATAGTGGTTATTCCACGTTTGTGAAGATTATCAAGTATGGATATTGCGAGGGCTGCACCTTCAGTAGGATCAGTTCCGGCACCTATTTCATCAAACAATATAAGGCTTCTACTGTCAGCCTTCTTTAGGATATCAACAGTATTAGTCATATGTGAACTAAAGGTACTAAGACTCTGCTCAATACTCTGTTCATCACCGATATCAGCAAATATATCATCAAATACAGCTATATCGGAGTGGTCAAGTGCGGGGATGTTAAGCCCGGCCTCAGCCATAAGAGTAAGGAGACCTACAGTCTTTAGCGAAACAGTTTTACCGCCGGTATTAGGACCAGTTATTATAAGAAGGTTAAAATCTGTTCCAAGGTATATATCAATCGGAACAACCTTATGTGGTTCAATGAGAGGATGTCTTCCCTTCTTTATGTTAATGCGACCATCAGTATTCATAACAGGTCGGCTGCAGTTATAGTGCCTTGATAGCAGGGCTTTGGCAAATATACAATCAAGCTGTGTAAGAATGTTATAATCAGATAAAAGTGTATCAGTATGACAAGAAGCCTTTTCACTTAAGTCTGCAAGTATAACTTCTATCTCAGCCTGCTCTTTAAGCTCAAGCTCGCGAATATCGTTGTTAAGCTTAACAACAGAGGCCGGTTCTATAAAAAGTGTTGAGCCTGTGGCTGACTGGTCATGTACCATACCTGGCATAGCTGATTTGTATTCAGCTTTAACAGGAAGACAGAATCTTCCCTGCCTTGTTGTTATGACATAATCCTGAAGATATGTTCTTGTTGATGGTGAATTCAAAAGCTTATTAAGTTCAGTGTGTATGCGGTCAGCAGCCTGATTTTTTTTGCGTCTTATATCGCGCAGTGTAGAGCTTGCATCATCGCTTATCTCATCCTCTGATATAATACATTTCCTGATGGCATTTCCAAGAAGTGTAAGAGGGTCAAGAATATCTATCATAGGCTGGATAGAATCATTTCTTGTTTCATAATAGTTTTTAACATGAGCAGCACACTCAAGAAGCATGCTGATGTTAAGAAGCTCAAGAGCGTTAAGAGAGCTTCCAACCTTAAGACGTGCAAGACTTGCACGTATATCTTTTATTCTTGAGAAATCTACGCTGCCTTTCTGGTAAACTCTTGTGAGAGCATCGTTTGTTTCATCAAGAGCTGCGTTGATATCATCAATGTTATTCATTGGAACAAGAGCCTTAAGAGTCTGTCTGGCACCATCAGAACATGCCATAGACACAAGGGCTGATATTATTTTATTATATTCAAGTGTTATTAAAGTTTTTTTATTCAATGTAGTACTCCGATATATTATTTTTTATAAATGTATTTTACAGCATTTGCGCATAAAAAACTATATGATATAGTAATAAATATGCAAAAAAGGAACGCTTATTAATAGCTTTGACATAGTTTGTTCATAAATATAAGTTATCATAAAAAGAGTAAATTATGATATAATGAGCGCTGAGGAATAATATGGAACACAAAAATAACGGACATGAGCAGGAATATCCGCTGTATACAGAGAGGATAGTGCCAAGCCCAAAGGTGAAATACAGAAGACTTATCAAGACTGTGAAAATACTTCTTCTTATAATAGCTATAGGCGTTATATATGCTGTTGCAGATAAGATAGTTATACCAGTGATCATGGATAAAATAGCTGTAAGAAACAGAGTTGTTGATCATATAGAATTTACAAGGGATGAGTATCCTGATCCTGAAACGCAGCAGATAGAAGATCAGAGACAGATTAAGAATGATTATGATGCAATCATACAGTCATTAAGAAGCAAGGTATCTGATGTGCAAAGAACAGTTGTTACAGTCAGGGAATATGTATCAGGTCATTATAATGACAATGATAGTGATACGCCATATGTGTCAGAAGAGATACAGGATGATTTTGTAAAACTGGAAAATAATGTTGAAGGATATTCTACGATGGGGCTGCTTGTAGGACATCTGAATGGGAGATATATGATATTAACCTCACAGACATATACTGCGGCTGTAGAAGAATATGCGGTTGTTGTGCAGGATTCTGATGAATATAAGGCGGAGCTTGTATGCTCTGATGAACTGACGGGTATAAGTATAATAAGCATATACGATACACAGGTGACAGATGCTGATAGCCAGTATATGAAGGTTGCGGATCTTGACAACTCTTATGTACTAAACAAAGGTGATATGGTAATAGCTACAGGGAAGATATATGGAACAAGTGGTGCTATTGATTATGGGACTATAACGAACAGAACCGTGGCCAATTCTATAGATAACAATTATGAGATATTTGAGACTAATCTTTCATGCATGAAGGATGATTATGGCTTTTTATTTAATTCAGATGGCAATGTCGTAGGAATATCTCAGGTGAATTCAGATTCCAAGCTTAAAGCAATAGGAATATCTGACCTTAAATGTATGATTGAGTGTATGATTAACAGGCAGGGAAAGATGTATTTTGGAATAGTAGCCCAGAATGTGGATAGTGAGCTTTCAGAAAAGAATGGAATTCCAATGGGAATATATATATCAAAGGTTGATAATGATTCACCAGCATATCAGGCAGGACTGCAGCCAGGCGATATAATACAGGGCATAAACAAAATGCCTTGTTATTCTATACAAAGACTTAATGATAAGATATATGACAGCTCGGCAGGACAGGTTATTAATGTATCCATAAAAAGAAAGGGAAAATCAGGATACTTTGATGCGTCCTATGACGTATCAGTTGAGCTAAGATAAGCTAAAGAAAAATAATGATTATTTGTAATAGGAATGGAGAATTTAATTATGCGATTTATTGAAACTTTTAAAGATGGCGACAGAATATCTGATGTATACTTATGCAAGTCAAAGTCAACAGCACTTACAAAGACAGGCAAAGAATATGAGAATGTAATGCTTGCAGATAAAACAGGGCAGATAGATTCCAAGATATGGGATGTGAATTCTGGTGGAATAGGAGACTTTGATGTAAATGATTATGTATATGTAAGTGGACAGGTGACAAGTTACAATGGTGCACTTCAGTTTAAGATAGAAAGAGCACGTGTGGCAGCAGAAAATGAATATTCACAGTCAGATTATATACCAGCTTCAAGGTTTGATATTGAAGATATGTACAAGGAACTTCTTGGCTATGTCAATAGTATAGAAAATGTGTACATAAAACAGCTTCTTACAGCTTTTTTTGTGGATGATGAAGCATTTATCAAAAGATTTAAGAATACATCAGCTGCAAAGACAGTACATCATGGTTTTTTAGGTGGACTTCTTGAGCATAGTCTTAGTGTTACAAGGTTGTGTGATAAGATTAGCACGAATTATGATTTTTTAAACAGAGATCTTCTTATAAGCTGTGCAATGCTCCATGATGTAGGAAAGGTAAAGGAGCTTTCTGAATTCCCAAGAAATGATTATACAGATGAGGGGAATTTCTTAGGACATATTGTTATGGGATATGAGATGGTTATGGAAAAGATAAAGAATATACCAGATTTCCCACCAATAATAGCAAATGAGATGGGACATTGTATATTATCACATCATGGTGAGCTTGAATATGGTTCACCTAAAAAGCCTGCAATAGCAGAAGCAGTAGCACTTTCAATGGCAGATAATATAGATGCAAAGCTTGAAACATTAAGGGAGTGCTTTGAAGCGAAGGATACCAATGACTGGCTTGGCTTTAACAGATGGCTGGATTCTAATATAAGAAGAACAAGCTTTTAGGACATCTTTTGACCATGACATCATTGTAATGCTATAACGAGCAGATTGAAAATGCAGTAAAACAGGAAAAAAGATAGAAAAATATAAGATAAGTGGAAATGGAGATAAGGATGTCATACAGTAAGAATGATTGTGTGGAGCTGACTATTGAAGATATAGGTGTATCTGGTGAAGGAATTGGAAAAGTAGACGGTTATACTTTGTTTGTGAAGGATACAGTAATCGGTGATGTTGTACGTGTTAAAATAATGAAAGCTAAAAAGAATTATGGCTATGCAAGACTGATGGATATAATTAAACCATCTAAGGACAGAGTGGAACCAGCATGTCCGATTGCCAGACAGTGCGGGGGCTGCCAGATACAGGCTATGAATTATAATGCACAGCTTAAATATAAACAGAAGCTTGTAAAAGATAATTTGCTAAGAATAAGTGGACTTACAGAAGGTGCTGACTATGAAATGTGTGAGATACTTGGTATGGATACACCTTTCAGATACCGGAACAAAGCACAGTATCCTGTAGGTGAGGATAAGGACGGCAATATTGTCATGGGCTTTTATGCAGGACATACACATTCGATTATTGCATGTCCTGATGATGACTGTATGCTTGGACATAGAGATAATGCATTTATACTTAACGCTGTAAAAGAATGGATGAAGGAATACAGGGTACGTGCTTACAATGAAAATATACATAAAGGAACAGTCAGGCATGTGCTTATAAGGACAGGATATCATACAGATGAGGTTATGGTATGCCTTGTGACTAAGAAAATGCTAAGAAAAGAGGCAGCAGACGGACTGGTTAAAGCTATACAGAAGCTTAAGATTAATGTTGCATCACTGGTTGTAAACATAAACAAAGAAGATACGAATGTGATTCTTGGCAAAGAATGTATAACTCTTTATGGAAGACCATATATTGAGGATTATATAGGAGATATAAAGTTTCAGATTTCACCGCTTTCATTCTATCAGGTTAACCCTAAGCAGACAGAGGTTTTATATAACAAGGCACTTGAGTTTGCAGGGCTTAAAGGAAATGAAAGCGTATGGGATATGTATTGTGGCATTGGAACAATATCATTATTCCTTGCAAAGAAAGCTGGTAAGGTATATGGAGTTGAGATAGTACCACAGGCCATAGAAGATGCAAAGAATAATGCTAAGATTAATAATATAGATAATGCAGAGTTTTTTGTTGGCAAGGCAGAAGAAGTTGTTCCAGCATTTTATAAAAAACAGACAGGCGTACAATCTGATAACGATTCAACAGACAGTAAAGAATATGATATGACAAGGCCAGATGTAGTTGTGGTGGATCCTCCAAGAAAGGGCTGTGATAAAAAACTGCTGGACACGATAGTAAGCATGTCTCCGGACAGGATAGTATATGTAAGCTGTGATTCAGCAACATTGGCAAGAGATCTTAAACTGCTGGTGGAATATGGATATAAGGTGGAAAAAGTACAGCCGGTAGATCAGTTTGGGAATACGGTACATGTGGAGACTGTTGTCTTACTTTCCAAGGGCGCTAAAGGTCCGGTGGACCTTTGCTAAGCGCGGACCGAAGTGGAACGGAGAATGGTCGACAACAGAAAAGTGAAGGTGGACTTCTCTTTGGAGGATATGGATTTATCTGAATTCAAGGGAAAAGCAACTTATGAGTAGATAAAGGCATATGTACTGGAACAGACAGGACTTAAGGTTTCATCACTGTATATCGCACAGATTAAGAAGAAGTGCGGATTGGATGTCGGTGAGAACTTTAATCTAGCTAAATCAGAGAATGCAAGGCAGCCTAAGTGTACACCAAAGAAGGAAGAAGCGATTATGCAGGCGTTTAAGCATTTTGGAATTGTATAGATTGTGGATAAATAGCATCGTGTGTCTATCTTAATGATAGGAAGCGTAAAAAGGACACCCCTGAACCGTAAATATTACGGGTCAAGGGATGTCCTTTTTGGTTGTCTTGGAGTGTCCAAAGGACAAGGTAATGAGACTGAGAGTATTAAGACTTATTATAATTATACCTATCTTATCTAATCATAAGATATGATGAGACGATATGTTCATAATTTACTAATCTTTCCACCATCAAACATGCTATACCCTGTAGGATTCTTTCTAAATTCAGAAGGTGTGATTCCAAGGCATTTTGTAAATTGCCGGTTGAAGTAAGAACTATACTTAAAACCACATTGGGTTGCAATATCATCAATTTTGAGATTGGTGTTAGATAGCAATTCTTGCGATATCTTAAGACGATAGTGAAGCAGGTATTCGATACATGTACAATTTACTTGCTGCTTGAAACGCTGGTTAAGTGTGGTTCGATTCAAGTGTACAAGTTCACATAGGAAACTTAATGTAATATCGTTCTGATAGTTGTTGTGAATATAATCAGTGCAGGTTGTAACGGGATTAGTATTCTCAGATAATTCGTAGAACTTTAACTTACATTGGTCTACATATATGTCAAAAATGCAATTAAGTGTCTGGCGCAGCATTCTTCTGATACGGCAAGTCCAGTAATCATCGCTTTGTGCGTATGTCTCAGCACCAATCATAAGCATTAGTTCATTAATGTGAACATATTGTTGAGGTGTTAAGTAAAAAATGCCTTGAAAATTTCCATGATGCTTTGTAAACATATATAGCATATTTCTGTCGTAAACATATTTTTCATCGATTGGAATCGAATCTTCAAGATTTTCAAATTTTAAACAAGCTTTTATGTACCATGGATCAAAGTGAAATGCCTTGGCACTTAAATGTGTATGCTCCAGGCATTGAAAATTGTCATATTGGGAAATACATAGTACAGCTGGAGATGTAACTGTTTGAATATGATTATTGATTTTGATAGTTGCATTTCCACAAGAAACCATAATGATAGTACACCTGTTATTCATTGGTAATGATTCCAGTGTATTATAAAAATCAAATTCTATTGGAATTTCTCTTTCTTTATGTCTATCGGTCTGAGGCATATAAATCTCCTTATAAAAATATATTATCTGCAATTTAAAATTGTAAAAAGTATAAAAATATGCTACGCAAATGACATTGAAAGAATATTTTGCGCAAGTTATACTTGTATATAGTATAAAAGAAATGGAGGAGAATGTCTATATGAAAAGGCTGTTAGTGTACAGTAAAAAATATTGGATACAAATGATAGCAGCGGCTATTTCAAGTGTAACTGCATCAATATCTACAGTTATGGTTATCAATATATTAAGGGAAATAATAGATATCATTTCTAACGGTAATATGATGCAGGAAATCCGGTATATTATTTTGAAAATAATAATTGTGATATGTGTTGGTATTGTATCAAATTATATGGTAGTTGCAATGACAGGTTTTGTTGGTGCAGGATTGTTAAAGGATTTTAGGAATGATGCTGTGAATTCATTGATAAATGCCTCGCCGGAATATATCAATCAATGTAATTATGGAGATCTTATGGAGCGAATGACTGAAGATATAGAAGGTCTTGCAGGTTTCATATCTGGTTATTTTAAAGACTGCCTGTATGTGCCAATTCTTACAGTTGTATATTCAGTATATCTGATTTCTATGAATGCTCCACTGGCAATGATATGTTTATTTCCGCTGGCGATTATGGTGCCGCTAAATGTAAAGCTGCTAAAGCCGATAAAACTTCGTCAGTCTCAGTATGTAAAAGAACTGGGGCTTACTAATAATAATGTGGATGAGGCATTTGCAGGGGCAGAAATAATAAAGTCATATAATATTCAAGAAAAAATGATGAATCGGTATGAAGACGCTCTTTATAAAACATTTAAAACATCTAATGAAACGGATCTGGCTCAGTATAATCTGGAACCAATATCAAGAGCAATACAGGAAGTCCCTATGGCACTTGCCATTTGTGTTGGCGGTGTACTGGTTTTTAGAAATGCAATCACAATGGGCGTGTTAATTGCATATATAAGTATAATTAAAAAATTGATAGAGCCGTTATCAGGCTGCTATCAGTTGGTTGTACGTTCACAGACTGCCTTGGTATCTGTTTTAAGAGTGTTTGACGTTATTGATATTTTGCCTGAGGAAGAGCTGTCAGATGGTATGAAGAGTGACGAAATGATAACAGATTTTCCGTTAATCAGCTTTAATGATGTTACATTTGGATATGGAGACGAAAAAGTTTTAGATAATGTGAGTTTTGATGTGAAAAAAGGAGAAAGAATAGCTTTTGTAGGAGAAAGTGGAAGTGGGAAAAGCACAATCATAAAACTGATTTCAAGACAAATATCAAGCAAAAAGGGTGAAATATTCTATGATGGGATAGACTATTACAATTTTACACCAAATGAAAATCGTAAGAAATTGGCACTTATTTCACAGGAAGCAACATTGTTTCCTATGTCTATTGCGGATAATATTCGGATTGGTAATCCTGACGTCAGTAATGAAGAAATAATAATGGCACTTAAAATGTCTGGCTGTGAGGAATTTATTAAAGCATTGCCAGAAGGTATAGATACAGTTCTTACGGAAAAAGGAAACAATCTGTCAGGAGGGCAAAGACAAAGACTTACTATTGCGAGAGCAATAGTGAAAAATGCACCGATTTTTCTGCTCGATGAACCAACATCTGCCCTCGACTTAGAAACGGAAAATACTATTTGTAATACATTTGATGAAGTGACAAGGAATCATACAGTTATTGCCGTTGCACATAGACTTAATACCATTAAGAATTATGACAGGATTTATGTATTAGAACATGGCAGGATTGTAGAACAAGGAACGCATAAGGAGTTACTAAATCAGCAGGGAAGATATTATCAGATGTATCAGGATTACAGTCGAGAGGAGATAGAATAATTGCTATGAAAGATTTAAAAAGATTCTTATCCTATATGGGAAAATATAGATTTGCTTACTGGTTTATTCTAATAACAACATTGATAATGGAATCGTCTTTGCAGATACTTTATTCGTATGTGACAAAAAAGACTCTAAATGCTATTGAATTTCAGAACATGCAGTTATTTCGTACAGCAGTGGTTGTATGCGTAGTAATTGTAATATTAAAGTGTTTATTTCCTTATCTTCGGTATTTTCAAATCAGATTGGTTCGTAAAATGGTTTATGAATTGAAGTTGAAGCTGTATGAGAAATTGTTGAACATGAATATGTATTTTTTTAATGATACACATAGTGCAGACGCAATAAAGACATTGAACTGGGATGCTAATTCCCTGAAAGATTCTTGGTTTTCGCATATCTATTGGGTGTTGGGAAAGATTGTAATAGTAGTTTCTTCTATTATTACTATGTACTTTTATAATCCAATGCTGACGTGTATATCATTAATTGTTAGTGCATTGACAGCTTTTGTTTCTATTAAGATTAATCAATCTATTAAGAAATATGCGAAAAAGGTTCAAAAGAAATCAACCAAATTGTCCATGTTATTAAGCGATATTATATCAGGTTTTGTTACATTGAAAATGAATTCCGGAACTAAGGTTGTATTAAATTATTTTTATGAGGAAAATGAAGCATCATCCCAATCAGAAAAAGATAGAGTTAAAATGGAGGCATTATTTGAGATAGTTGCATTTCTGCTAGGCATCATTGGAAGTTTTGGAACGATTATTGTGGGGGTATGGCTTGTTTCAGAAGGAAGAGTTGATTATGGTACGCTTATGGCTGTGGTTACTTTGCAGATGGGTGTGAGTAATGCGATGCAAAGACTCGGGAGCTCTATAGCTGCATTGACCACATCACTTGTTCGTGCTGGTCATGTATTTGATTTCATGGAATCAGAAATGGTAGAAGAGATAACATGGTTTACTGCAGGAAATGGTCCTGAGAGAAAAAATATTAATGTACAAAACGGAAGAGATAAGGCTATTGATATATCTAATTTACATTTTTCTTATAATGAAAATGATGAATCAAGAGATAAGAGTAAAATGCGTGCTCAGTTAAATTCTGAAAAGATGCAGATATGTATAGGTGAGAAAGTTATGATAACCGGCGAATCCGGATGTGGAAAGAGTACATTGCTTAAGTTGATTCAAGGATTTTATCCTGTTGAAAATGGAAAAATTAAAATACTTGGTAAAGATATAAATGAATATTCACTGGCTGAATTAAGAAATGTTATTACATATGTTCCGCAGGATAGTTATTTATTTGAGGGAACAATTGCTGAAAATATTGCATTTGGCTGGAATGAGGAGACTGCTCCAGTAATGGATGTGATTGTCAGTGCAGCGAAAAAAGCACATGCTGATGAATTTATCAAGGATTTGCCAGAAGGTTATAACACTAAGGTAGCTGTGGGTGGGACAAATCTGTCTGGTGGTCAGCGTCAAAGAATATCAATTGCAAGAGCATTTATGAAAGAAGCACCTATTGTTTTGATGGATGAACCTTCATCAGCATTAGATACATATAGTGAAAATGCAGTACTTGAAGCGATGAGCGTATTTATGAAGAAAAAAACAGTAATTATGGTTTCACATAGAATGACAGGTGCAGAGAAGTTTAATCGTGTGGTAAGGATGGATTAGCAAAGAATTTCATAACAAAATCCTATATCTTTTAGAGGAGTTTAGTGTAAGCGTGACTTGACAAAACAGAACCAATATTCTGCATTTGATGGCGGAGATTTTATACCCAAAAACAGATAATATGAATGCACAAATGGAGCTCAACCCTTTTGGGTTTGGGCTTTTTTGGACGCATATAGTCTTGTAAAAGTAGCAGCATGGCAATCGAGTAACATCGGTTGCTTTTTTGTTGCCTATTTTTAGAAATCATCAATTGTCCCGATAGAGTGATTTCCAAAAAACAAAATGAAAAGAGTGGAGGAAATGCAGAGTGAAAGAGTATTCAAAAGGTGTCTATGTGAAATTTAAACCAGAGGATATGTAATATTCCCTGAATGGCCTGATTTGAATCGGGTAATATCTTTACATTCAAAGATTAGTAATAATCTCAAGGGGGAGTAACAATGAGAAAAAAGTATTGTGAAGATGCAAAAGATATCAGCGGTATTTTATTTGCATGATGAATATGAAAAGTCTTCCTGTATGACAAAATCAAATTGACTAATGCTGATTAGCAATATATAATATAGACAAAACGAAAATGACACAAACGGAGGAACAATGAAGTGGAGAAGGTTATAACACTTGAGGAAGCATTAAAAAGAATTAAAGAGTTGGAAAATGAGAACGCCGAGTTACGTGAAGAATTGGAATATTATAAAAATCGTAAATTAAGTGGAAGGCAGAAGCACAATGCAAAATGGATGGCTATTTACAATGATTTTGTTGCTGGTTATGAAAGTGGAATGACTATGATAGAAATTGCAAAGCGTAATAATGTCAGTAAGAGAACGATTTACAGGTATAAAGCGTATTATGACAAGATGAGGAACACAAAGGAGAATGTGAAAGAGTAATTGAAGAAATTAATAGTAAAAAACATATTGCTGGCGTCAGCAATATGTTCATAAGAGGAGGAAATTTGAATGGAAAAGAGAATAATAGAATTGTACAGAAGAAAATTTGATGATATCCGACATGAAGCGGATGGCATTGAGTATTGGTATGCAAGAGAACTAATGAAATTATTGGATTATGTTCAATGGAGAAATTTTGATAATGCAATAAATAAAGCAATGATTTCATGTAAAAATAATGGAAACGTAGCAGAAGATCATTTTTCAAGAATTAACAATACAATTGAAGTTGGAAACGGTGCACTTCGTGAAGTTGAAGATTATATGCTTACTCGTTATGCATGTTATCTTATTGCTGAAAATGGAGATCCACGAAAGGAGCAGATAGCTTTTGCACAAAGCTATTTTGCGGTTCAGACTAGAAAACAGGAATTGATTGAAGAAAGAATTTCTTATATTGAAAGAACAGAGGCAAGAGGAAAATTAAGGGAATCGGAAAAAAGATTGTCTCAAAATATATATGAGCGTGGAGTGGATGATGCAGGATTTGGCCGTATCCGGTCTAAAGGAGATCAGGCTTTATTTGGTGGATTTACCACGAAACAGATGAAAGAACGTTTGGGAGTACAGGATAAAAGGCCACTTGCGGATTTCCTGCCAACACTTACCATTGCCGCTAAAAATCTTGCAACTGAAATGACAAATTATAATGTTGAAGAAAAGGACTTGCAAGGAGAATGTGCAATCACTGTTGAACATGTGGAAAATAATACTTCTGTTAGAGATATGCTTGGACAAAGAGGAATTAAACCAGAAGATTTACCAGCATCGGAAGACATTAAGAAACTGGAACGTAGAGTGAAGAGAGAAGAGAAAAAGCTTGCAGAGCAATCTGGAAAGTTGACAAATGAATAATACAGGAGTGTGAGACTATTGAAGAAGAAAACAAGATATTACATATACTCGTGTATCAACAGCAATTCAGATTGACGGTTACAGCTTATGCAGGATTATGGTGTTAATCTTATCTGTGTAGAAGATGGAATTGACAGCTCAAAAGAAGCCGGTAAACTGCTTATATCTATCATTGCTGCTGTAGCAGAGATGGAACGTGAGAACATAAGAGTACAGACGATGGCCGGACGTGAGCAAAAGGCCAGAGAAGGAAAATGGAATGGTGGATTTGCACCTTATGGATATAAGCTGGAAAATGGAGAGCTTGTCATTGCAGAGGATGAAGTAGAAATTATTCAAATGATTTTTAATCGGTATATTCATACCAATGAGGGAATCATTCATTACGATAAAAAAATTTCAGATTTACAGAGACGATTAGATACCCAATATGATAAAATAAATGAAGTGGAAGAGGCAACCGCAGTGTCCAAAAGATAAAGAGAGTGCAATTGTGGAGGCATTGAAGCATTTTAAGATGAATAGTTAATAAAGAGAGGTGCATATGCTATGCCAGGTATACTCGTGGTTGAAGATGATGAAAATTTAAATCGTGGAATTACATTCTCACTG
>ERZ772871.59-NODE-59-length-187321-cov-49.3516_pt1 | contig 187321 bp, 156 predicted proteins | sample MGYA00511899_ERZ772871 | MGnify/ENA primary metagenome ERZ772871 (study PRJEB29015, sample SAMEA2737693) | human gut metagenome | biome: human gut; feature: human-associated habitat; material: faeces | place: China | collected 2012 ...
GGCGGATGCGACCGATAGAAAAAGTATATTAGAATTAAAAAGAAATCGAGCCTTTACGAAAGCAGTTTCTAATATGGCAATTATGGATATTACGGATATTGAACCACTTCTTATGGCTGTTTATGAACTGTTGCAGGAAAGCGGAATTTTTGTCTTTGCAACGCAACACCCTTGTTTTGTCACGTTGACTGAAAAATATATGACACCGCACAGTTACTATGATATAGCGATTGAAGGGCAACCGAAAGAGCAGATTTATTATCATCGTTCCATACAAGATATTTTTAACCTTTGTTTTAGAGCTGGATTTGTCATTGATGGATTTTATGAAGAATGTTTTAAAACCAACAAAGAAATTCCTATGGTAATGATAGTAAGGCTTAAGAAGGTAAAACGTGATAGCTTAAAATAAATTCAAGTTTGTCGGGTAAATAGCAAACCCAGCCGAGCCAGTCAACGGTCAAGATGAACGGCGCATATGCGCAGCCGTTGACAGCCCCGCCCGCCTTTGCTGGTAGGCAATCAAGGGGCGACAGCAAGAAGTGCCACCGCCCCGCACTATTATTCAGAAAGGGGAATTTCCATGACCGACCAGATAGCCTATCAAGAATATATCCAGCGCAGGTACAACGCCTTTTGCAAGACTGTTATCCGCTGTGCCGCCTTGGACAAGATTTTGAAGCTTAAACGGCAATGGGAACGGCAAGTTTCCCTTGACTATCTGATGAACGAGAAGTTTGTCCAGTTTGCCGCGTCGGAGCCGGACGAGGAATACCCATTTACCGTCTGCGGTCAGACCGTCCTGCTCTGCAACGCCGCCCTTGCCGACGCGATCTCTGTTTTGCCGGAGCAGACGCGGGAAGAAATCCTGCGCTATTACTTTCTGCGCCAGCCGCAGCGCGTGATCGGCGCGTGTATTGGCCGGTCACGCAGCACAGCGGGGCGGCATATCCAGCTTGCCTTGCAGCGGCTACGCGAAGAAATGGGGGTGAGCCGGTATGAGTAGACTTCTCCCCTATGAAACAATCCTCAAAGCCCGTGAGGGCGACCCAGAAGCCGTGAACGCTGTCCTGCTCCACTACGCCGGATATATCCGCTATTTCTCAAAAGTGAACGGGCAGGTCAACGCCGAGGTGGAGGACTATGTAAAGCAGCGGTTAATTGACTGTCAATTCAAGTTCCGGCTTGACGAACCACCGGACAAGTCATAAAAACTGAATACCAGCCGCCACCGACGCGGCCAGCGAAAGCAGTAAGTCTTGAAAAAGATTTACTGCTTTTTTTGTTGTCCGGCTCCGCTCCCGGCCATTTTGCCCCCTGCCGGTTGTAGTAGTAAGCGAGGAGGGAATTTTTCTGCCCTGGTGTTTGGCATTTGGAGCATTTACCCGTAGTAGAGGGCAAAGAGAAAGGATTTCTCCAACACCGGGTAGAAACCACTGCGTCCGGTGTCATTTTAGCGAAAGCGGGCAGGAATGCCCTTTACAGGATTAGTAGTAGCAGAAAAAGAGAAACAAACTTTTGTGGTTGCAGTTTTCCAAAAAAGTGGCGGACGGAAGTGAGAGAAAGTTTGCAGTCACGGAGAGCAAGTTTCTACCACGGTGCCAAAATCCGCAATTCTGCAGTTTTGCCCCTCGCGGGAAACTTGTTGGGGAGTGCCTTCCCCAAACCCTGCTCATGCGCCCTTACGGGCGAGAAAGGAGGTCACACCATGCGAAAGAAATACAACACGCCCCACCGCAGCCGCGTTGTGAAAACCCGGCTGTCCGAAGATGAGTATGCCGACTTCACAGCGCGGCTTGCGCCCTATGGTATCAGCCAGTCCGAATTTCTCCGGCAGGCGATACGGCGGGCGACCATACGCCCGGTTGTCCATGTGTCGTCGGTCAATGACGAGTTGCTTTCCGCTGTCGGGAAGCTGACAGCCGAGTACGGCAGGATCGGCGGCAACCTCAATCAGATTGCCCGGTATCTGAACGAATACGGCGTACCCTACAACACCCTTTCCGGCGAGGTACGCGCCGCCATATCCGACCTTGCCGTCCTCAAGTATGAAGTCCTCAAGAAAGTAGGTGACGCGGTTGGCAACACTCAAGCATATCAACTCTAAAAACGCCGACTACGGAGCCGCCGAGCAATATCTTCTCTTTGAGCATGACGAGTTTACCATGAAGCCCGTCCTTGATGAAACTGGCAGGCTTATCCCCCGCGAGGACTACCGGCTGTCCACGCTGAACTGCGACGGGGAGGATTTTGCCGTTGCGTGTATGCGGGCCAATCTCCGCTATCAGAAAAACCAGCGGCGGGAAGATGTGAAAAGCCACCACTACATCATCAGCTTTGACCCGCGGGACGGGCCGGACAACGGCCTGACCGTAGACCGGGCGCAGGCGTTGGGGGAACAATTCTGTAAAGAGCATTTTCCCGGCCACCAGGCCCTTGTCTGCACCCACCCGGACGGGCATAACCACAGCGGCAACATTCATGTGCATATCGTCATAAACAGCCTGCGGATTGAGGAAGTGCCGTTCCTGCCCTACATGGACAGGCCGGCCGATACGAAAGTCGGCTGCAAGCACCGATGTACCGACGCTGCCCTGCGCTACTTCAAATCCGAAGTCATGGAGATGTGCCACCGGGAGGGGCTTTATCAAATCGACCTCTTGAACGGCAGCAAGAACCGCGTCACCGACCGGGAGTATTGGGCGCAGAAAAAGGGACAGGCCGCGCTGGACAAGCAGAACGCCCCCATGATTGCCGATAGTATCACGCCCCGGCAGACCAAGTTTGAAACGAACAAGGAGAAGCTGCGGCAGACCCTACGGAAAGCCCTTGCCACCGCCGCCAGCTTTGACGAGTTTTCCTCTCTGTTGCTGCAGGAGGGTGTGACCGTCAAGGAGAGCCGGGGGCGGCTTTCCTACCTCACGCCGGACAGGACAAAGCCAATTACCGCCCGGAAGCTGGGCGACGATTTTGACCGCGCCGCTGTCTTTGCCGTTTTAGAGCAAAACGCCGCCAGAGCAGCCGAAGCGCCAGCCAGATCCCCCGATCCCCCACGCACCATAAAAGACCGCTTGCAGGTTGCCAGAGCCGAGATAGCCGCCCCGAAACAGGACGGAGTGCAGCGGCTTGTGGACATTGAGCAGAAAATGGCCGAGGGCAAAGGCCGGGGCTATGAACGCTGGGCGAAGATACACAATCTGAAGCAGGCCGCCAAAACGCTGTCCGTCTACCAGCAATACGGCTTTACTTCCCCGGAGCAGTTAGAAGCCGCCGTTGACACCGCCTATCAGAAAATGCGCCAGACCAGCGGCGAACTGAAAGCACTGGAAACGAAGCTGCAAGGGAAAAAGAAGTTGCAGCGGCAGGTGTTGGCCTACGCCCAGACCAAGGCCGCCCGCGACGGGCTGCGGGCACAGAAATCCGAGAAAGCCCGCGCCGCATACCGGCAGGCCCATGAGAGCGATTTTATCATAGCCGACGCAGCAGCCCGGTATTTCAAGGCGCATGGCATTACCAAGCTGCCCGCCCGGAAAGCGTTGCAGGCCGAGATCGAGCAGCTTATCTCCGAGAAAGACGGCCTGTATAACACCTATCACGAACAGAAACAGCGGTTCAAGGAGTTGCAGACCGTCAAGCGGAACATCGACCAGATTTTGCGCCGGGACGAGCCGCACCGCAGAAAGGAGCAGAGCCATGAGCGATAACCTGCCCCACATGGACTACCGCCAGCACCGGCGGGCGCGGCGGCTGGTACATGAGTGCTGTAACTACGATGAGGGGAACTGCCTGCTATTGGACGACGGGGAGCCTTGCGTGTGCGTCCAGAGCATTTCCTTTTCCCTCATGTGCCACTGGTTCCGTGTGGCTGTCCTGCCCCTTGACGGGGAGCTGGCCGCAGCCCTCTTGTGCCGGGGAAGCCGGAAACGGTGTGCCGTCTGCGGGGCGGCCTTTGTCCCCAAATCCAACTGGGGAAAATACTGCCCCGACTGCGCCGGGCGCATGAAGAAAATCAAAGCCGCCGAGAGAAAGCGGAAACAAAGGCAGAGATGTCACGCTTTAGAGCCTTTCAAACCCGCATAAATCAAGGCTTTTTTCGTGGGTGTCAAAGGGTACGCGATACATTTATCCTTTTCCCCCGGAAACGGCGTTTTAATGCGTGACAATACGCCAAAATCAACCCGAACACAGGGAGGTGATCCTATCGCTGATTATATCAGGGCAGACACGCGGCTGCCCGCCTATCTGCCGTATCCCCGTTTCCTGCTGAAAATGGAGATTTCACAGACCGCCAAGCTGCTGTATTCGCTGCTGTTAGACCGTTCCACCCTCTCCCAGAAAAACAAGTGGCTGGACGACGAGGGCAGGATTTATATTATCTATCCCATCGCGGAGATAGCAGAAATACTGGATAAAGGCAGCACCACCATCAAGGGGGCGCTTAATGAACTGGACACGGCGGGGCTGTTGGAACGGGAACGGGGCGGCTTCTCCGCACCGAACCGGCTTTATGTCAAAGTACCGCCAGTGCCACAGGTACAGTTTTCAGACCAACTGATGGCCGGAAGTCCGCCCCTCATAGAGCCGGAAAACCGTCCTACTGATGGTCAGAAAACCGACCTTATGATGGTCGGAAAACCGTCCCCTAACCAAACTACTATAAACAACCTTACAGAGAGCCAAACAAAGGGAGTGAGTGGGGGGCCGTCCGCGCCCTATGGCCGATATGGAAATATTTTTCTGTCACAGACCGAATACGACGAGTTGCAGGCAGAGTACCCTGACAGGCTGGAACGGTTCATCGAGGAAATGAGCCGCTACCTTGCCGCCAACGGGAAAAGCTACCAGAACTATGCCGCCGCCCTGCGGATATGGGCGGGGAACGACAAAAAGGAAGCCCCTAAAAAGGGCATACCAGACTACTCATGCAAGGAGGGCGAGAGTTTATGAAGAATGAAATCAACGCGGTTTTGGAGAATATGACGACCACCATCCCGGAGCCGGAGGACTACACCGGCGAGGACGGTTTACTGTACTGCGGCAAGTGCCGCAAGCCGAAAGAAGCCTATTTTGCGCCGGATAAGGCCGCTATCTTCGGGCGCGACCGCCACCCGGCAGAGTGCGACTGCCAGAGAACCGCCCGCGAGGAACGGGAAGCCGCCGAAAAGCGGCGCAGACACCTTGACACCGTGGAAGAACTGAAACGCCGGGGCTTTACCGACCCCACCATGCGGGACTGGACTTTCGAGAACGACAACGGCAGGAACCCGCAGACCGGGCTTGCCCGCCGGTATGTGGAGCATTGGGAAGATATGCGGACAGACAATATCGGCTGCCTGTTCTGGGGCGGCGTAGGCACCGGCAAAAGCTACCTTGCAGGCTGTATCGCAAACGCCCTCATGGAGAAAGAAATCCCCGTCCGCATGACGAACTTTGCTCTTATCCTCAATGACCTTGCCGCCAGCTTTGAGGGGCGCAACGAGTACATTTCCCGCCTTTGTCGTTATCCGCTGCTGATCCTTGACGACTTCGGCATGGAACGCGGGACGGAATACGGGCTGGAACAGGTGTTCAATGTGATTGACAGCCGTTACCGCAGCGGCAAGCCGCTGATCGTCACGACCAACCTTACGCTGGACGACCTGCACAACCCGGAGGACACCGCCCATTCCCGGATTTATGACCGCCTGCTTTCCATGTGCGTCCCGGTACGCTTTACCGGCGACAACTTCCGGCAGGAAACCGCCAAGCGGAAAATGGAGAGCATGAAGAAACTGATTACCGACTGAAAGGAGTATTGCCTATGGCAGATAACAAGCAGCACGACACCCGCACCACCCGCCGCCCTGACTGTGTGACGGAAATCCGCATGGGCAATTCCGTCCTTGTCGTGTCCGGCTATTTCAAGAAAGACACCACAACCACAGCCGCCGACAAAATGGCGCGGGTACTGGAAGCGGAAGCCGCTGCTACACAGGAGCCGACTTATCCGGCGTGAACCGGGGCATGGAAAAGCGGCCATGCCAGGGAGCATGACCGCTGGAACGAAAATCGGAAGTGCTTTAGCAATTCTTAATCTCATTCTCTATAAAATAATTTGCAATTTCAAAGGCTTTTATTCTTCTCTTTGCCAATGTGATTTGTGATTTATAACGCTCGGAATTATCCTTTGATTCAAATGTTTTTACTGTTTCTCTTAGCTTGTGCAGAGTTGAATCAATTTGCCTTTTGGCCGCGGTTAATTCATCTATTGTATACTTCATGTTTTCTCCTTTAACTTCTGATTTTTTTGTTAAATCAGAGTATACCACGGAGTTATGAACTTTTCTACTGCAAATATGGGACGACAACCCATACCATAAAAATCGGAAAATTGAAAAGCTGTAAAGAAGCAAATTTAACGCTTTTGCCGCTGTACAGCCCCCGCCGTTCCGTGGTACAATGAAACCACGGAATAGTGGGGCTGGCTGTCGGAAACGGAGGATTTTATGTTAAGACAAGCCACCCAAAACCTCATTACCGCCCTTTATCCGAGATTGTCCCACGAGGATGAATTGCAAGGCGAGAGTAATTCCATATCGAACCAAAAAAGGATACTCGAAACCTACGCAAAACAGAACGGCTTTACCAATCTGCGCTGGTACACCGACGACGGTTTTTCCGGCGCGAACTTCCAGCGGCCCGGATTTCAAGCCATGCTTGCGGACATTGAAGCCGGGAAAGTGGGTACGGTCATCGTCAAGGACATGAGCCGGTTAGGGCGAAACTACTTGCAGGTAGGGTTTTACACGGAAATGCTGTTCCCTCAAAAGGGTGTGCGTTTTATCGCTGTCAACGATAATGTGGACAGTGCCAGCGAGGGCATGGACAACGATTTTACCCCGCTGCGAAATCTGTTCAATGAATGGCTGGTGAGAGATACGAGCAAGAAAATCAAGGCAGTGAAAAAGTCAAAAGGCATGAGCGGCAAGCCTGTTACCAGCAAGCCGGTTTACGGCTATGTGATGGACGAGGACGAGAATTTTATTATAGACGAGGAAGCCGCCCCGGTGGTGCAGCAGATTTACCAGCTTTGCCTTGCCGGGAACGGCCCGACCAAGATTGCCCGTATGCTGACGGAGCAGCAAATCCCCACGCCGGGGACGCTGGAATATCAGCGGACAGGCAGCACCCGCCGTTATCACCCAGGCTATGAGTGCAAATGGGCGACCAACACCGTCGTTCATATCCTCGAAAACCGAGAGTACACCGGATGTCTGGTGAACTTCAAAACGGAAAAGCCTTCTTATAAGGTCAAGCACAGCATAGAGAACCCCGTCGAGAAGCAGGCCATTTTCGAGAACCACCATGAGCCGATCATCGACAAGGAAACATGGGAACGGGTGCAGGAGTTACGCAAACAGCGCAAACGCCCGAACCGCTACGATGAAGTGGGGCTGTTCTCCGGGATTTTGTTCTGCGCCGACTGCGGCCATGTGCTGTATCAGCAGCGGTATCAGAACAAAGACCGCAAACAGGACTGCTACATCTGCGGCAGCTACAAGAAGCGCACCCGCAACTGTACGGCGCACTTTATCCGCACCGATCTGTTGACCGCTGGTGTCCTGGCAAATCTCCGGCAAGTGACCGAATACGCAGCCAAGCATGAGAGCCGGTTTGTGAAACTACTTGTCCAGCAGAACGAGATCGGCGGCAAGCGAAAGACCGCCGCAGCCATCAAGCAGCTTGAACAGGCGCAGGAACGCATTTCTGAAATCAGCCGCATTATCAAGCGGCTGTATGAGGACAATGTAAACGGCAAAATCAGCGATGAGCGTTTCATGGAACTGTCGGCTGACTACGAAGCCGAGCAAGCGGAGCTGAAAAAGAGAGCCGCCGCCCTGCAAGCCGAACTGGACAAGTCACAGGCAGCTACCGTCAACGCCGAGAAATTTATGGGCATTGTCCGCAAGCACCTTGCCTTTGAAGAACTGACCCCCACTCTCTTGCGGGAAATGATCGAGAAAATTGTGGTGCATGAGTGCAGCTATGATGAGAACGGCACCCGCAGGCAGGACATTGAGATTTATTACAGCTTTGTCGGCAAGATTGACTTGCCCGAATAACCGCCCGACCTATCCGACACAATGGCCAAGTGTCGGATAGGAACGGCAAAATTTTTTGCACTTCTATTGCTTCTTTATCACACATAAGCAAATGAGGCTGGCGGTGAAATGCGACAGATTGGTGAAAAGTGGCTCGGCAAGAGAGTCTGCGACTGCATAGGCTTGATAAAATCCTACGCTTGGTACAATGCTGACAGCGGAGAAATTGTCGCAGGCTCAAACGGCTTTACGGATTGCGGAGCAAATTCAATCTGGAGCAGCGTTACAGAAAGCGGACCGATTTCAACTATGCCCGACACACCCGGCCTTGCTGTCTGGATGGACGGTCACATAGGTGTGTATATCGGAAACGGAGAAGTTATCGAAGCACAAGGCACCGCTTACGGAGTTGTCAAAACTCAGCTCTCAGGACGAAGCTGGACGAAGTGGCTGAAGATTCCAAACATCAAATATATTGATAAAAACAAAAAGTGAGGAGTGATTGAATTGAAAAAATCAAGTATCAGCATTATGTATGACGATGAAAAGTTGTCTGCAATCAGGCTGTATATGTCACAGCGTGATTTGGATTTCAAGGAAGAGCTTGAAAAATCTGTGGACACTCTGTACGCAAAATATGTCCCTGCAAATGTCAGAGAGTTTATTGATATGAAAGATTCACAGGTAAAAACACCCAAGCCTAAAAAGCCAAAGCCACAGGAAGAAAATACCGAGGTGGTAACTTGAAAAATCAGAATTTCGGAATAGAAATCGAAATGACCGGCATCACTCGCAGTACTGCGGCGAAAGTGATTGCCAGTTATTTTCATACAGACGCAACTCATGTCGGCGGTTGCTACGATGCGTATTCTGTCCGTGACAATGACGGCAGAATGTGGAAGATTATGCGTGACGCAAGCGTTCGTTGCGAAAATCGTTCAGGAGCAAATGCAAGCACAATGTACTCGGTTGAATTTGTCACTCCGATTTGCAACTATGATGATATTGAAACCATACAGGAGCTTGTCAGAAAGCTTCGTGGCGCAGGAGCGAGAGTCAACTCAAGCTGTGGTTTGCATTGCCATATTAATGCGGCTCCGCATACCCCGAAAACACTTCGCAATATCGTAAACATTATGGCGGCGAAAGAGGATTTGCTCTACAAGGCATTAAAAGTGAATGTATCAAGGGAACATTACTGTCAAAAGATGGACACACGCTTCCTTGATGAAATCAATAACCGTCCTCCGATGTCTATGGAGCAATTCAAGTCAATGTGGTATGACGGCGAGGATTACAGCTACCGGCACTATGATGACACACGCTACCATGCTTTGAATCTTCACAGCGTGTTCTACAAGGGTACGATTGAATTCCGTCTTTTTAATTCAACCTTACACGCAGGCGAGGTCAAAAGTGCTATTCAGCTTAGCCTTGCAATCAGTCATCAGGCTTTAATTCAGAAGTCTGCAAGACACGCTAAAACTGTATCGGATAATGAAAAGTACACTTTCAGAACTTGGCTTTTGAGATTGGGTTTGATAGGTGACGAGTTCAAAACAGCTCGTCATCATCTGCTGAAAAATCTTGATGGCAATATTGCTTGGAAAGACCCAGCACAGGCTGAAAAGCAAAAGGAAAGGTTTGCTCAAAAACGAGTCTCACAGTTGAACGATACAGTTCAAAATAGAAATGAAAATATAAGTATCAACGAACCCGAAGTCAATCTTGTCCCAAATGATGAACAGGAAGAAACTTCGGGTTTTATTATGAGTATGTAAGGAGAGAAATCTATTATGAGTAAAAAATTATACATTGCCTATGGCAGTAACCTTAATCTCAATCAGATGAAATATCGTTGCCCAACTGCAAAACTTGTTGGCAAAGGTACAATTGAAAATTACGAATTGCAGTTCAAGGGGATGCCTCACTGTTCCTATGCGACAATCGCGCCTTGCATTGGTAAGTCCGTTCCCGCTGCACTGTGGGAGCTTCAGCCGAGAGATGAAAAACTGCTTGACCGCTACGAGGGTTATCCCTCCCACTACTTCAAGCAGGACTTGCCTGTGAAATTGAATAACGGATCAGAACTGACTGCAATGGTTTACATTATGAATCTTAATCAGAATTTCGGATTGCCCAGTGCAAGCTACTACGATACAGTGTCACAGGGTTACAAGGACTGCGGTTTTGATATGAAAGTTTTAAACGAAGCCGTAAATGACGGTGCAGAAAAGTTCTACGAAAACCTTGAACAGAATAATCTGTTTGATTCACCCGATGAAGATGGCGTTGAAGATTTTACAAATGAGATTGGCGGTATTAGTTTATGAACGAGAGAAAGAAACTGAAAAAGCAACTCGGTGACAAATATATTTTCAAAATGTATTTGTCGGTAAACGAAGTTAAGAAATTACTTTCCGAAAATCCAAGGGACAAGCACGATACCCTCTTTGCTTCACTTACAGTCGGCTGTGTGAAAATCAATGCTGTTGTATTTCCGACACCCGATAAAATGCTCCTCGGATTTGATATTCTCGTAAAAGACACACCCGACAGAGAGGAATGGATTTGCTACGACACATTAAGTGATGAAATCAGGTTATCCCCTCGCAGTATTGAGCAGTCAATGTTTGATATTCTGAACCGTGAAGTCAAGAAGTACAGACTGTCCTATACCCAGTGCAATTTTGAAGTGATAAACGGTAAATCAATAAAAGCAGAATAACAGCGGTATTCTCGCTACACTCGCCCTGTGTCGGCTTTTAAAGAAGAAGTCGGGAAAGTATCCTAAATCGAATAAAAGCCGAAAACGGGAGGTTTGTGGCAAGGTGTGAAAAATCGGAGTTACGGCAATTCGGGCAGTTTTTCAAGGGCGGAATTTTAAGCAGGAGAAAGACACGGGGTTGCAGTCGCTCCCTCGTGTCGGTTCACGGCAGACGGCAACGCCGACTGCCATGCGGTTTTTCGCACTTTTCAGCCTCAAAAATCCATAGGGGTTAATTTTCAGCCTTGGGGTTGTACTTGTGGGTTTAACTGCCCGATTAGCCGAATAAAATGCCAAAAATAAAGGAGTTGCAACTGTGGGTTGTGACAAAACAGGAGGTTTTGCACTTGAATGAAACGGATAACAGAAAAGAAGTTAAGCGGAAATTTGCACTGTGGATAAAGCAGTCAACAATTGATATGGTTGAGGGTATTTACAAGGAAGATAATTGCTCCAGTCGAAGTGAATTTATTGAAAAGGCAATAATTTTCTATGTGGGTTACCTGTCATCAAACGACAACAGTCAGTATCTTCCTAATGTGGTTACCTCTACATTGAAGTCTATAGTCGCTGAGAGCGACAACCGAATGAGCAGACTGATTTTTAAATTAGCCGTAGAGCTGGCTATGACAATGAATATTATTGCCTCGTCACAGGATATTGACAAGATGACTCTTACAAAACTTCGTGGTGAGTGCGTCAAGGAAGTCAAACGGCTCAACGGTTCGTTCTCATTTGATGACGCATACGATTGGCAGAAAGGATAATTATTTGTGGCAAGGTTAGTTACAAAGTTTAAATATCTCAAGCCGAATCGAAAAGTTAGCGCAGGCGGTTATGCAAAATATATTGCCACCCGTGAGGGAGTTGAGAAAATTGATGACACTAAAAAGTTTGCTCCTGCAACAGAAAAACAGAAGAATCTAATCGAAAAAATCTTAAAGGATTTTCCCGACAGCAAGGATATGTTTGAATATGTCGATTACCTTGAAAAGCAAAATCAAGGCTCGGCATCTGATTTTATCTCAAGAGTTATGGAAGATTACGCTTATGAAATCTCAGGCAGAAAAGCATATGCTGATTACATTGCTACCCGTCCTCGTGCCGAGAGATTCGGCTCGCAAGGACTGTTCACAGATGATGGTGTGCAGGTTCAGTTGAGTAAAGTAACAGAAGAACTTGACAAACACAAGGGAAATATCTGGACTGCGATAATTTCTATTCGCAGAGAGGATGCGGAACGGCTTGGTTTTAATACCGGAACTCGTTGGCGGGATATGCTCCGCACACAGACAGAAGCACTCGCTAAGAATCTTAAAATTCCAATCCAAAATCTTCGTTGGTATGCGGCGTTTCATAATGAATCATACCACCCTCATGTGCATCTGATTGCATATTCAACTGTAGAGAACGAAGGCTATCTCACGCAAAATGGAGTTGAAAATCTGCGTTCATCATTTGCAAGAGATATTTTTCAGCAAGATTTATTGTGCATCTATGAAAAGCAAACCGAACACAGGGATAAGCTCCGTGCTGAGGCTCGTGACATTGTAGAGGATTTGGTTTCAAAAATCAACTCTGAAATATATATCAGCGCATCAATTCAGCATAAGCTGTTGGAACTTGCCGACAGACTTTCGCAAACGAAAGGTAAAAAGGTTTACGGCTATCTTAAACCCGATGTAAAGGCACTTGTGGATTCTATTGTTGATGAGCTTGCAAATGATTGTAGAATCAAAAAGTTGTATGACCTGTGGTATGAACAAAAGGAAAATACAATCCGCACCTATACGGATGAAATACCTGACAGGATTCCTCTTGCCCAAAACAAGGAATTTAAGTCAACCAAGAGCGCTGTAATTAAGGAAGCGTTGAAATTAAATCTCACTGAAGATGAAGTTGAGAAAAACGAGAATACAGATGAAGAATCTGTTTCAAATCCTTTTGAATATGAAGAAAACACCTCTGCCGAATCAGTTTTTGATTCAGGCAAAGGTGTTCTGTATCCTCATTATTCAATTAAAACCAACCGAAACAGCGTTGCGGTTTCCTCTCTTTATCTACTGCGTTACCTCTGCAATATGATTCAAAGTAGGATTCGCTTTGAAGAAAAGCAGAAAGCACAGAGGACGGATAAAAAATTACAGCAAAAGATTAATGATAAAAAACAGGCTCAGGGATTGAAGATGTAAATGGCGGAGATCGGAGGAATCGAACCCCCGGGCGTGTTACCTTATTTCAATGTGTGGTTGAGATGCTGAACATAGTAGCTGTTACAATCTCCACAACCGCCTGTAATATCCGCCAGCATACTTGTCGCCATTAATTCCATAATATCCTCTCCAGACAAAGTAAAATCTAATTCTAAATTGCTTTTGATTTTAAAAGAAATTGAAACAGAAATGCCAGCAATCAAAATAGCAACCACACTCATTAAGGACTTATATCCACAATTAAATTATATCAAATATTTTGTATATATCAAGGGCAAAAAATAAAAAACTCCACCAAGGATTAACTATGCCCAAATGCTGACAGGTGCCACCTGTCACGGTGATAAGAGAAGAACTACCCAATATAAGATATTACAGCAGAAAGAAAAAATATAAAGGATGTGATAAAATATCAAAATATATTAACTTTACAAAAGAACAAAGAGAACAGGCAAGGAGAACAGACCTTGCAAATTTTTTAATCAGTCAGGGTGAGCAAGTCAAGCGTTCAGGCTCAGAATACGAATGGCTTGACGGCTCGCAAAAGGTTACAATCAGAGGTCACCTCTGGTATCATCAGTACGAACAGATAGGCGGCGATGCGGTTGACTTCGTCCGCAGATTTTACAACAAGGACTATGCCGAAGCGGTAGAAATGCTTTTGAATAACTGTGGCGGTCAAATCATAACCTCACCGCCCATAGAAATAAGTCACAAACCCTTTGAACTGCCGCCGAGAAATGACAGAATGAGCAGAGTTTTTTCTTATCTGCTGTTGACTCGTGGCATTGATAAAGATGTGCTGTATGAGTTCGTGAGAAACAAAATGATTTATGAATCTGCCGATTATCACAACGCTGTTTTTGTCGGCTACGATTCAAGCGGTAAACCTCGCCACGCACACAAGAGAGGAACGGTGACAAGTAATGCGTACAAAGGAAATGTTGCAGGCAGTCAACCTGAGTTCAGCTTTCACTGGCACGGCACAAGCGACAAGCTATTTTTATTCGAAGCTCCCATTGATATGCTTTCCTACATTTCAATGCAAAAAGCAAAAGATTTACAGAAAGTTTTGACGCGTGAAAATGAGTTGAAATATAATAAAACACTTGAGCGCGAATTGGCGGTGGCAGCTTGCCGCTGGAAAAATCATAGCTATGCGGCATCCTGTTCCGTTTCGGACAGGGTGCTTTTTCAATGTTTGAAAGACAATCCAAACATCAAAAATGTGTTTCTCTGCTTTGACAATGACGAGGCAGGACAGACAGCAAACAAACGGATAGCCGATAAATTAAACTCAATGAATATCAAAAGCGAAATCCTCATTCCTATCCATAAAGACTGGAATGAGAATATTTTAAACGGTGAAAGGACTGATGAAATATGCCGTCAGGTGTTATAACTCTGATTATTGTTGCAGGCTCAATGTTTGCCCTTTTCATAATAATTTCAACGGTCGGAAATTACTATTCTCTTAACCGTATAAAGAATAAGACAGTCGGTCAAGGTCAGCACGGCACGGCTCGTTGGGCGACCAAAAAGGAAGTCAAAAAAACATACAAACAAATTGATTTTAAACCAAATGAATGGCGTACAATTCCCGACAGCAGACCAAAGGAGCAAGGTATAGTTGTCGGTTGCAAGAATAGAAAAAATGGCACAACAGCAATGGTTGACACAGGCGATGTCCACGCCCTGATGATTGGTGCGGCAGGCGTCGGCAAGACCGCATATTGGCTTTACCCGTGCATTGAGTATGCCTGCGCTACTGGTATGTCATTTTTGTCAACCGACACAAAGGGTGATGTAGTTCGGAATTATGGAACGATTGCAGAAAAGTATTACGGCTACAAAATTTCAGTAATAGATTTGCGTAACCCAACACGCTCTCACGGCAACAATCTCCTGCATCTTGTGAATAAGTATATGGACTTATACAAAGCTGAACACGAACAGCTTGTTTACAAGGCAAGAGCAGAAAAGTATGCAAAAATCATTTCAAAAACAATTATCCTATCAGGAATGGACTCGGCTTCATTCGGACAGAACGCTTACTTTTATGATGCGGCAGAGGGACTTTTAACAGCAACTATTCTGCTTGTTTCGGAATTCTGCGAACACGAAGAACGGCATATTGTTTCGGTATTCAAAATCATTCAGGAGTTACTTGCTCCGACCAACAAGAAAGGCAAAAATCAGTTTCAACTTTTAATGGACTATCTTCCCGACGACCACAAGGCAAAATGGTTTGCAGGGGCGGCTCTCAACACAGCCGAGCAGAGTATGTCAAGCGTTATGAGTACGGCATTGTCAAGGCTCAACGCTTTTCTTGACAGTGAGCTTGAACAGCTTTTGTGTTTTGATACAGAAATAGACGCTGAAAAATTCTGCAATGAAAAGTGTGCAATCTTCATTGTAATGCCGGAGGAAAATCCCAACACTTTCTTTATGGTATCACTCATTATCCAACAGCTCTACCGTGAAATACTTTCAGTCGCTGATGAAAACGGCGGTGTTCTGAAAAATCGCTGTGTATTCTTCTGCAATGAATTTGGAACTTTGCCGAAGATTGATTCGGCAGAGATGATGTTCTCTGCCTCCCGTTCAAGGCGGTTACAGATAGTGCCAATAATTCAATCCTTCGCACAACTTGAGAAAAATTACGGCAAAGAGGGTGCTGATGTTATCATAGATAACACACAGCTGACCATTTTCGGCGGCTTTGCTCCAAACAGCACAAGTGCGGAAGTCCTATCAAAAGCACTCGGTTCAAGAACTGTTATGTCAGGCTCTGTAAGCAGAAGCAAAAATGATCCGTCCCAATCATTGCAGATGATAGAAAGACCATTGATGACTCCCGATGAGCTGAAGTCACTTCCAAAAGGCACATTTGTTGTTATGAAAACAGGTTTTTATCCTATGAAAGTAAAACTAAAGCTGTTTTTTAAATGGGGTATTAAATTTGAAGAAAAGTATGAGGTCATGGAAAACGGCAACCGTGAGGTTCACTATGCCAACCGTTCGGAGTTGTTCAACAACATAATCCAAACATACTGCCATCACTATCTTGAACAGACTGTTACTGATTCGGATTTTGATGAGGCAAGCAGTGAGAAAAAGAAGAAAAATGAAAACCTAAAGACCTCGCCAGATACAGAACAGACCGAGAGTGAAGATACTATTAATTCAGAACAGCAAAATGATCCAACAGAAGAACCTGAAAATTCAAGCATTGAACAGAGCGCAGACAAGCAAAGAAAAGTAGTCATAAGAACCGAAAGACCAACGCAGGAGGACATCAGCAATGAGTAGATTAACTTTTCTGTATCAAATGGACTTACCTCACAGAGCCGTAGCCGTATATACCTACCTCCACGACCGAGCAAATAAAAATGGCGAATGCTGGCCCTCAGTAAAAACAATAGCAGGCGACATAAAGCTGTCGCCTGCTACAGTAAGAAGAGCTATTAAAGATTTAAAAAAAGTTGGACTAATCGAAACTGAACAGCGATATAGAGATACTGGTGGCAAAAGCAGTTTGACGTATAAATTGAAATATTATAGTATGTAAATGAAGCTAATACTTATCCTATTATACATTAACATCTGACTATCTAGTGCGTTTTTGTTATATGAACTCTATAGAAAATACTATTATTAGTTTTAATTATTGCAAAATGCTTTTCTTGTGACCTTGCGATTGAAAAATAATTTGATATAATTAATTGCAAAGATTATTATTCACCTTAGCTTTACAATTTGATGTATTTGAAACACTTTCCTTCAATATATCTAGGTAGCTGAAGGTATTTTACAACTCTATAACAAGTAAATGTTATATTTTAATAAATGAAAAAAGGAAGTAGGACTAAGAATGGCAAAAATCTTAATTGTTGAAGATGAAAAGTCAATAAATGATTTAATTTTAATGAATTTGTCATTAGTCGGTCATACATGTAACCAGGCATTTGATGGCAATGAAGCTTTTAGTGCTTTGAATGAATGTAATCCCGACTTAATTTTATTAGATGTAATGATACCTTATAGGGATGGGTTTTCTTTGATGCAAGAAAAGGTATTTAAAGAAGTACCAGTTATTTTTTTGACTGCAAAGGATGCTGTCGCTGATAAAGTAAAGGGGCTGAACCTTGGTGCCGATGATTACATTACCAAACCTTTTGAAGCGGTTGAATTAATTGCACGAGTCGATGCAGTATTGCGACGAACACAAAAGTTTTCGAAGTCAAAATTTATAATTGGAAATGTTTCTGTCAACATATTGGAAAGAAAAGTCAGAGTAAATAATACAGAGGTTGAACTCACAAACCGAGAATTTATGCTTCTTGAAGTTTTGATTAACAATAGAAATATTGCATTATCAAGGGAAAGACTTTTAGATTTGGTTTGGGGATATGATTTTGAAGGAGATGTACGAACAGTAGATGTTCATATCACAAAACTGAGAAAAAAGCTTGGATTGGGAAAATATATAAAAACAGTATACAAATTAGGCTATCGCTTGGAGATATAAAATGAAATTATGGAAGAAAATTTTTTTAGGAGCGTTAATTATATTTTTACTTGTTTTTGATATAGGAGCATATCTTTTGACTTATTTTTCTTATGATTATAGTCGTGAGAGGGAAATTGAAATAGGAATTCGTGAGCAAAGTGTTATTTTATCTTCTGTTTCAACTTCTATTTTAAGAGCAGAGGAGTTTAATCCGGATTTTTCACAGGATAAGGAGCGGCTTAAAGATATTATAAAATCTCTGGCTGAATATTATGAAAGCCAAGGGGTACAACTTGCTTTGTTATTAAATGATGAAATTGTTTATTCAAATATATCCTATATTGATGGCGAAGTTTTGCGCTTTTCTGATTTACAAAGCAAAAATGTAAAAGATGTAAAAATAGAAGATAACAGAGTTCTTTTTGTAGCGTCAAAAGTTCCGTCTTATTTAGAATTAACTTTTGTGTATGCACGTGATATTAGTGATGTTGATTTATTTCGTAAAAATATAAGCGAATTTTTTATTTTAATAAATATTGTCGCTTTCTTATTGATGAGTGTTTCACTTTGGTTGCTTTTAAAATATATGACAAGACCAATTTCACAACTGAGCAAAATAACTTCTGAAATTGCCAATGGGTCATATGATAAAAGGGTCTTGGTTAAGAGCAGTGATGAATTAGGTGAATTAGCTTATAATTTTAACTGTATGGCGGATTCTGTAGAAAATACAATGTTATCTTTAACAAGGGCAGCAGAAGATAAGCAAGAATTTATTGATGATTTGGCTCATGAAATGAAAACACCAATTACATCAATTTTAGGATATGCTGAGTACCTAAAGAATGCAAACAGCAGTAAAGAAAATCAAATTATTGCATTGGAATATTTGTACGACTCTATGATAAGATTGCAAAATCTTTCAACAGAGTTATTAAAACTAACATTATTGCGAGAGGAGAAAATAGAGTTTAGTGAGATTAGTATTTCTGATTTATTTGATGATTTACAAGTAACTATGCAACCTATTTTTCAAAAACGGAATATGAAATTAGTAACGGAAGTGAATGCAGAGTATATTCTTGGCGATGAAACATTATTGTTATCGCTCCTGACAAATCTTGTTGAAAATGCTGCACGTGCCTCAAAGGAGAACGATTCGGTTACAGTAAGAGCATATTACAACAATGCTCCTATTATTGAGGTGGAAGACAATGGAATCGGAATTAAACAGGAAGAAATTGAGAAAATCACAGCTCCGTTTTATAGGGTGGACAAATCCCGTTCTCGTAAATTCGGCGGTGCTGGATTGGGAATGAGCATTGTTTCACAGATTGTTATTTTACACAATGCAAAGCTTAAAATAAAATCAGAAGAAAATGTAGGAACGGTTGTAAGGGTAATTTTCATAAATTCATAACAGCTTTATATCAACTATAAAACATAGGAGGATTAGTATATAAATGCAGTTGAAAGTAATGAAGTTGAGTTTTAGATGTTTTTAATAACTTGATAACAACTTCATTACGGTTTGATAATATACTTATTTATAATGATAAAAGGAAGGTTAGTAATGAAAAAGAAACTTATAACAAAGAAAAAAGTTTTTGCATCTATATTTGCTCTTGCAGTAGTTATAATTATTGGGTTAAATGTGATTTTGTTTCCAAAATTATTACAAATGACTCCGAATTCATCAGATGTAATTGTAGCAACTTATGATGAGGTTAATTTAAATAGTGCAAATGAAGCATTGGGTAACATTATTACGGAAGAAACTGCTTTAAGCATTGCCTATGAGAATGTTACTAAGGAAGATCTGACTTATTCCTTTGATTTTGATTCGGCATCTGTAACTATAAAATATGTATATGATTCTTCTTCGTTTCCAGCAAAAAATCCGATATGGATTGTAATATATATGAATAGCTACGAAAATTATGATTTACAAATTCCAAAGGAACTTATAGAAAAAATTTCCGAGTCTGCGTGGAAATCAAAACAAGTTTGGGCGAATAAGAATGGCGATGTATTCGCTCATTATGATAAGTATACCGGATATATTATTGCCGAAATAGATGCGGTTACAGGAAAATATATCGGATATACTTATATGTCTGATGAAGATGATGTTTCATATGAAAATTCCGTTGCAGCATATCTGAAACAAATATATGACATTGATTTAAAATAAGTAATAATTGAGCGTGTTTTGAGGTATTATGATGAAGAAGATAATATCGATAAAAAATTCTGTTGACTATGCTTTTGATCGTATTACATGTTTTGAAAGACCTATTATTAATATACTTAATCAACAAAATAGTCATTTGGGCAATTGTTTTATACTGCTTTCAAAGATATATAGCTTTTATTTTTGTAATATGCAAGAGGAAACAAAATCTCAAGTATTAAAATTGACGGAAAATATTTTGAATGTAAAAGTCGAAAATTACAGCAAAAAGAATTTAAATTTTAAAAAAATAAATAAATCAATTGATAATAAGAATTTTTTTATTTTGGGAATCAATCTAAAGGAGATTTTTTATTCTGGATATTTTAAAGAAGACGATTGGCCTCATTGGTTATTAATAAATGGTTATGATGATGAAAAAGGCATTTATTATATTTTAGACGATGTTCAATATAGAAATCAAAGCAATACTTACAGTGAATTTTGTTTGCCGAAAAATCTGTTAAAAAAGGCCAGAAATAGTTACATAGCACAATATGGAAGAAAGTGGAGTGCATTTAATCTAATTAACACAAAAAACACTAAAATACAAGATGCCTTACTTAATATAATTTCATACTATTTAGGTTTTGATTTTGATAATGGATCTTCATATACACAAGTAAAATTATTGAAAAACTTTATGCTTGCTAGAGATGGTATATTTTCTAATGAATTGGAGAGCAGTTTTAAACGAAAAATTATTAATAACGATAAGTATAGAACAATACTATTTGAAATATTGTTGTTATTTATGCGAGAGTTTAATTATGATGAAACCAAAATAAACAATTTAAATGATTGTAATATAACTGCTGAAAAACTGTGGGATGATTTTGTAACTAAAAGTATACTTAATATAGTTATGTTGCGTGCAGAGGAAATAATATTACCAAATAATATTATTGAAATCGAAAACGATATTAAAACAATTATTGAAGGTTTTTTTCAATATTTAATAACATATAAAGAAAAAAGTACCTGTTTCAATGATACGATGTGTGAATTTAATTATGAAAATAATAAAGATAATATTGTTTCATGTTTTAAAGATCATGTAATATTTGATTTTAACAATAATAATGTATATGATTGGTGGTTTGTTGATGATTCCCCTAAGATTATATTAGTTAGCAATAGTGATTTTAATAAGTCTTACAGAATTATTACTAATATCACTATTAATGATAATTGTTCTATACAAAATTTTCAAGCGGGCGTTTTTATTAGAACTGAAAAACAAATATTGTTTTGTGCGTATGATATTAAGGGATTGTTAGTCTCTGATGAAATAGGAAGATATAATAAATCCGTAAGAACATCAAAATCATGTAGCTTAAAAATGTGTATTAAAAAAGAGAAAAATTTGATAGTAGCAGAAATTTATGATAAGCAAGATACATTTATAAATAAAATTGAATGGTATATAGAAGAGGCTGATAGTTTAAGCATAGGTTTTGCATGCAAAACTTGGGGTAATGGTGGAAAAATAAGGGCGGATTTTGATAATTATAGGATAGAGGAAATGAATTATGTGATAAGACAAAAAATAATAGATATTATATTATGTGTTGTAAAATGTGAAAAAATTGAAATAAGTGATAAAACTACTTTTATTGATGATTTGGGCTTTGATTCAGTTTCAATTATAAATTTTATTGCACTAATTGAGAAAGAGTTTAATTTGCAATTTGATATGAATGATAACTTACTAGAGATATTTTTTTGTATAGGTAATTTGGAAAGATATTTGGAAAGTGCGATGAATAATGGATAAAAGAATATTTGATATAGTTAGATATGCTAAATATAATGTACCATTTTATTCAAATTTGTATCATGATATTTTTTTTGAAGAGAAAGAAATGTTATTTGAAAAATTGCCACTAGTTAGTAAGAACAATATTCTTAACAGCGAATACTCCAACATCTCTTTTGAAACTGGCAAAATTGATTCAAAAAGACTTATTTATATTCCTACATCAGGGTCGACGGGAAAATGTTTAAAAGTAATTTGGAGAGATTCAGATTATAAGAATTCATTGCTACCTTTATGGATATTGAGAAAAAAGAGATATGGAATAGAGCCACATGATAGGCTTTGCTGTTTTTTTACGAATCAATATAATGGTAGAGCTATAGCAAAATGTGATGAAGTCATTATTGCTGACAACAAAATGTTGATCAATAAGAATAACCTCAATCCACAAAAATTGAAAATAATATGTGAAAGAATAATTGAATTTTCCCCTAGATGGATGATACTTCAACCAAGCATGGCAATATTGCTATGTCAGTGTATAAAAAATAATAATCTAAGAATAAATGATAATTTTAAATATATTGAATTGACAGGAGAAAAATTGTTTTCAAAAACTCGTAATCTTATACAGGAAGTATTTAATTGTACTATAGCCAATCAGTACGGTTGTAATGAGGTTAACTCTATTGCATATGAATGTGAATGTGGGAATTTACATCTTATGCAGGATTGCACATATACAGAGCTATTTTACAATGGGAAAAAAGCTTTATATGGAGAGAAAGGGGATATATATGTAACTTCAATGTGTAATTATATTATGCCATTTATTAGATATGAAACGGGAGACAGGGGTATTTTATATCCTGCTTCAAGTTGTTCATGTGGTAATAAAGGTGATGTACTTAAGCTATTAACAGGTAGAAATAGTGATTGGATTCTTAATAGTGATGGGAGTAGAATTGGTGTTTGCGTTTTTGTTCATGCTTTTGAAGTAATTAATTATATTATGGATGATGTCATTCGACAATTTCAAATAATACAAAATGATTATGATAAATTTACTGTTAAACTTGTTGTTGAAGATGACATTATTGATGATGAAGATGAAAAAGTTTCAATAGGCGAACTATTTATGCAATCATTAGATCAAGATTCATTGCGAAAAGCAGAATACAAATTTGAATTTTATAATAACATATTTCCTGATGAGATTTCGAGAAAACATAAGCTTTTAATTAATAATATATTAAGTAAATGAATTTAAGCGAAAATTATTTACGGAGGTGTAAAATGGAAATCAGTAAAAAGAAAAAAATTGTTTCATTCATTGTTTCGTTAATCGCATTATCGTCATATAGCGTTACAAATGTTGGTGCTGCTACTACGAAATCTTTTACAGTTGATAATGATACATCTAATACAAATTATTCAAATGATAGCAAAACATATACACATTATTCAGGTACATGGGGTACATATTTGAATAGTGGGTATAATGGTGATTCACGCCTAAGAACTTCTTCTAATAAGGAAAATTATGAATGGGTTTGGTTTGGCAATATTTATAACAGCAAATATATTTTCTGTGAATTACAGGTTTTTTTAGCAGATGATCGATTCACTGATCCAGGGGCTATTTACAGCATTTATCAAGATTCAAATAGATTTATTTCTATGGCTGAATTTAAATTGAATCAGAAATATGCACCCTCTGGCTTTTCTTCTCAAACTATTGGTTGTACGCCAGCGGTTACTGGTGGAACTATGCATCCATACTATTTAACGCTTAGTAACTCAGGTAAAGCAAAGGTTGGTACGGGTGCAGATGCTATTAGAGTATATTTTACATTTAAATAGGAGGTAAAAATGAGAAAGATTATATCAATAATTTTAGCTGCCGTATTAATTTTATCAGTTGTTGCGATAAATGTTGCAGCGAAAACAAGTTCCTATGAAGAATCTTCTTTTGCAGAAGACATTGAAAACAACAAAGATGATTTAGTAAGTACTTCTGATAAAATAATTCCTGCTGATATGAAAGTCGAAAAGGATATAAAAGAAGTTCCAGTTAAAACTTTAGTAGCTGTTACTAAGAATGATTATTACACAAAGATACTTAATTCAATTGATTATTATAATGTGGTTAGTGGAACTATTGAAACAAATATGTTGAATGATGTTGACACAAAAATCGAATATGGCGTTGATATGACGAAATGTAATGCATATCAACATGTTGTTTGTGATGATGTTAATGAGGAAGTATTTGTTCAAGATAATAAGATTTATACGATTGATAATATTAATAAAACACGAAATTATGCTCCAGAGTTTGCTTATGCAAAATCTGATGAGTTGTTAAAAGATAATGAAGAAAGTGATAATATTTATGAATCACTAGTAGAAAAAACATCCGAGGAAAGGATAACTTACAATACTGTAAATGATGTTAATACTAAAAGCTTAGAAAATTTTTCAGATAATAGTAAAAACAGTGCAGATGAAACCATTATTCCTGTTTATCATTACAGACCAAATCCTACTAATATACATTATGCTTCAACTGTGAGCTTGTTTCCTCAAGAAATAGCCTTTGGATTTCTATCAAATGAAAGTTTATGGGAAATTTCTGAAAAAACTGAGTTTTTAGGAAGAAAATGTACAATTCTTAAAGGGGTAACTGGAAAGGATTATGGCACTAAACTAAATATTAGCAGATTTGTTATGATTGTAGATGACAAAAGTGGAATTGTTTTGAGTTTTGAGGGTTATGATTCAGATGATAATCTTACTCAGTATTCCACTACTACATCTGTATCTTTTGATAAAGAAGAAATAAAGACATTCAAATTATCAGACTATCAAAATTATAGTGCTGAATAATTAATTATGCAGAAGCATGCTAATGAATTAGCATGCTTCTGTTGCTAGGTTGGTAAAAGATGTTTGATTTAAGACAATACAAAGATAATATTGCAATAATAACTGATAGAGGAATTTGCGTTAGCTATAGGGAGTTGTTAAATGCCCAAGAAAAACTTTTTAATTTGATTAAAGAAAGAGAATTAGTTTTAATCTTATGTGATAATGTTTTGGGTTCATTAATTGGATATACTTGTTGTATGATTAATCGAGTGGTGCCTATACTTGTTGATTGTAATATTAACAGGGAACGATTAAATAATCTATTAAATTTGTATAGACCTAATTATGTTTGGATGCCAAGATATTTGAATTTATTTAACAATACTAAGGCAATTTACGAAAACTGGGAGTATAAATTAGTTCCGTATACGCTCGACAAGAAACATAATATTTATGAGGAATTAGCTTTGTTATTGCCAACATCGGGAAGTACTGGATCGGCTAAAATGGTGCGATTAAGTTATGAGAATATAAGAGAAAATGCAAAGTCAATAATTCAGTATTTAAATATAAAAAGTAGTGATAGGGCAATTACCTCTTTGCCTATGTGTTATACTTTCGGATTATCTATAATTAATACACATTTATATACTGGAGCTTGCATTTTGCTAACTAATAAAAAAGTATTTGATATTAAATTTTGGTTGTTTTTTAACACTTATAGCGGAACATCCATTTCAGGCGTACCATATACATATTCAATTATGAAAAAAATGAACATTGGAAATATGAATTTACCGACGCTAAATACCTTAACACAGGCAGGTGGAAAATTGACAAAAGAGGAATGTAAATATTTTGTCGATTTTGCTTGTAAGAACAACTGTAGATTTTATGTTATGTACGGTCAAACAGAGGCAACTGCGAGAATTAGCTATGTACCATATGATATGGTAAAGGAAAAAATGAGTAGCATAGGTATCTCTGTACCAGGTGGAACGCTTGAATTAAGGGATATGAAGAAAAATAAAATTTGCACTCCATATTTAGTTGGTGAATTGGTATATAGAGGAAAAAATGTTTCGTTAGGATATGCACATAACTTTAAAGATTTAATTTTGGGTGATGACAATAAACATATACTATATACAGGTGATTTGGGATACTTTGATAATGATAATTATTTTTATCTTACAGGAAGAATTGATAGGATTATTAAAATACTTGGTTATAGGGTTTCATTAGACGAATTGGAAAAAATACTTGAAGATAAATTTTTAAATAAATTTGTGTGTTTACATATTCATGACATGATTTATATTGTGGGAGATAGTCTAATTAATGAGAATGAAATTATTTCTTACTTATCCTTAGTTACTAATATCCATAATAGCCTTTTTCAATATGTATTTATGCCTGAAATTCCACGCACCTATAACGGGAAAGTAGATTATGCTAGGCTTAAACAATTTTAGTTCATTTATAAGCAAAAAGCGAAAAGAAAAGAAAATGTCTTTACGTGAGTTTTCGCGGAGAATTGGAATATCGCCAGAATATCTTTCAAAAATAGAGAATGAGTTAAGATCTGCTCCTAAAGATGATACACTTGAAAAAATGGCTGATAAACTAGGGTTAAATATTGACGAAAGAGAAATGCTTTTCGATTTAGCAGCAGATTCAAAGCCATATTTATCATTAGCCTCGGATTTGCTTTTATATATCAAGCAAAATAAAAGCATACATAAAGCATTGAGATTAGCAAAGCGATGTGATGCTGATGAAGAAGATTGGCAGAATTTTATTGACTTCCTATCTGAAAAATACTTATAAATATCTTTAAAAATCCGAGTTTTTAGCTTGGATTTTGATTTGGAATATATGTGTACTTGCGTGTACACATATGAAAGGTGGATGTTCGTGGTTGATACAAAGGAAAAAATACTATATCAATTTGACATTAAATGTCCTTGTTGCAGAAAACGATTGATGACAATTAATTTGTCACAGTATATGAAACCTGTTGTAAGTATATTTTCAAAGGATGAAAGCGGAACACATAATACCGAAACACGATGTCCAATATGCAAATCATTTGTTGCGGTTGATATGAATTCATAAAATAAAATATAAAACTTAGTACGAGCCTATAGCCGGAAACTCTGATTAAATCAGTAGGAACGAGCTTACGAAATGCCGACAAGTTATAGCTTTTAATGCTATTAACTGTCGGTGTTATTTTTTTGCCCTTTTTGCGTTGAAAGCAGAAAGGGCAATTATGATTTTTAGAAACAAAAGTCCTCCAATCAATCCGAATTATAAAAGATTCAGATTGATTGGAGGAAAAACTAATGGACAAACGTCCGAAAAGAAGAAAAGATAAGTATAATCCTTACACATTACATACGGAAAAAGGAAAGTACTATATTGTGTTTATTGATGTTAATAACCATATTCAGAAAGTAGAGGTGTCTAAGAAAATATTTGATAGCTTTAATAAGTTTGAACTTGAAGATATTTCTCAAATGAATGAGTACGACAGACATTTGGAGCACTCCGAAGTATATGAACATACTTTGCATAAAAAGAAAGATTCAAGTGGATGGTCGTTAGAAGAATACTTTGAAAATGTTCAGGTTACAGAAAATTTGCATATTGCAATAAACAAATTACCCGAGGTGCAGAAACGCAGATTAAAAAAGTACTATTTTGAAGAAAAAACTTTTGACGAAATAGCGTTTGAAGAAGGCTGTACTTATCAAAGTATTCAAAGATCCGTGTATCGCGCAGTGAAAAAAATTAAAAATATTTTAAAAAATTCATAAATTAGGGGTGTGTTTTAGCTTTTAAGTGAGGAAACAGGTGAAGGAATAAAAATTCTTTCGCCTGTTTTCTTTTTTCAGAGAACAGGTCTTGCTCTTTGAAAATTGAATATCAGCACATCAGATACTTTCCTTCCGCTGTTCGGAACGGACAAGCCATATGAGCGAACATATTTTATATATCTTCAGGACTCAGACATTGAAAGGTAAATTCAATGACGGCGATGACAGGCAGAGGGGATAATGATACTTCCGTCAAGTCAAAAGTCGAGCGTGATAGAACCGTCGCAACCAAAGATGGCGGCCGTGGGAGATCCTCACGGTGGTGAAATTCCAATGGAGCTATATGCAAAGCCGTTTGATGTGTTCCTTGTCGCAGGGCATCGAGGATAAATAGCGACAACAGGATAGCGTGAAAATTAGAACTATCCAAAACGATTGATTTTATCCCGACAGCAGAAGATTTTTAATTTTCTGCTGTCGGGGTATTTAGAAGAAAATTACTGAAAGAAGGTGTTAAAATGTTAGGATTTATGATTGGTCTTTTTGTCGGTGCTTTTATTGGCGTATGCATTATGTGCCTGTGCAATGCAGCGGCAAAAGCTGATGAGCAGATGGAAGATCATATAAACGACAAAAACAAAAAATAAGGAACAGGTGGTAATTTGAACGAAAACTATATAACTGAAAATAACATTGATTCAGAACATAGAATAGAATCTGTTATAAACGACTGCAAGGTTACAATCTACTTTTCTAAAAACAGAAATAACCATGTTGAAAGAAATGTTCTTGAAAATCTATTGGATACATTTGAGAACAGAATGAAAGCCCAGATTGGATGCTGAATTTCTTTCAATTTAATTTTTGGATTTCGCTGGATATTATAGGAATTATGTAGTATTGTTGGTTTGCAAAAATCGTATGAAAGGGTGATGAAATGAAAAGAGGATATTGCTTGTACAGAGTATCAACCAAAGGTCAGGTTGATAAAGATGATATTCCAATGCAGAAAACCTCGTGCAGAGAATTCGCAGAGCGCAATGGCTGGACAATTCTGAAAGAATTTCAGGAAAAGGGCGTGTCGGGATTTAAGGTTTCGGCAAGCGACCGAGATGCTATTCAGGATTTGAAAGCCGCCGCAGAAAAGAAAGAATTTGATGTACTCCTTGTCTTTATGTTTGACAGAATAGGCAGAATTGATGACGAAACCCCGTTTGTCGTCGAATGGTTCATCAAACACGGCATAGAGGTGTGGAGCGTTAATGAGGGCGAACAGCGTATGGATAATCATGTGGACAAGCTTATGAATTACATACGATTTTGGCAAGCCAACGGTGAGAGTCAGAAAACGTCAGCACGTGTTAAAACTCGCCTTAACCAAATGACGTTAGACGGCAAATTTACCGGAGGTGTTGCACCATTCGGTTACAAACTTATAAAAAGCGGTGAAGTCAATAAAAAGGGAAAAGAACTTATGGACATAGTCGTTGACGATGATGAAGCTCCGATAGTCAAGAAGATATTCGAGATGACAGTTAAAGAGGGTTATGGTTCATATCGAATGGCTGACTTTTTGAACAGTCATGGTATACGAACTCATAACAACAGTAAATTTCAATGCAACACAGTAAATCGTATTTTGAAAAATAAGATGTACTGCGGTTATTTTATATCAGGCGGTGTTGAATCCCCATACATAGAAAGACTTCACATCATTGATGAAAATGTATATGAACAAGCACAATTTATATTAAGTCAGCGTTCTAACAAAAATGAAGAGAAGAAACAAATTGCAAGAACTACGAAAGGCAGTACATTACTTTCCGGAAATATCTATTGCGCTCATTGCGGTCAAAAGATGGTATCAACAAGTTACATTGATAAATATGATAGAGCAGATGGCAGTCAGTATAAGGTTCGCAGGCAGAGATACATTTGCACAAATAAAGCAATGAAACGAGGTGCTTGTGACGGACAGTCGGCTTATGTGGCACACAGAATTGACGGTGCCGTGCTTGCAACGCTGAGGGATTATCTCGCTAAAATCAAATCAACACCAAAAGATATAGCACTCGAAAAACGCTATAAGTCAGAAATATCGGAATATAAGAGAAAGCAAACTAAGATTGAAAAAGAGATTGATAAACTAAAAAGACAGGTAATTGAATTATCTGCTGAAATAGGACGCTCTTTACTTGGTGAGAGCCGATTCGCTCCCGATATACTGTCAGCTTCTATTGATAATACAAACGATTTACTCCATAAAAAAGAAACTGAATTAAATGATATAAAGTTCAAGCTTGCCAATCAGCAAAATGCGATGGGTAAGCTTGATTTTTATTACTCACAATTCAGAACTTGGGCTGATGAGTTTGATAACTCCACAATGGAACAGAAGAAAATGATAGCTTGTCAGCTCATAAGAGAAGTGAAAGTATCACGGGGATACGAATTAGAGATTGTCTTCGACCTTAATTATGAACAATTCCTATCTCTATAAAGCTTAATAGATTGAATTTGTAAACTCAGTCTGCTATAATAATTTTAGGTTAGAAGTGGGTGAATATATATGAGCGAAGAAAATAAGATACAAATTTTTGAAGATAAAAAGATTCGTACTGCGTGGAATGAGTCGGAAGAAGAATGGTATTTTTCCATAGTTGATGTAATTTCAGTTCTGACTGACAGTAACGAACCTCGTCGTTACTGGAGCGATCTTAAGCGAAAGCTTAAAGCTGAAGGAGCAAACCAGTTGTACGAAAATATCGTACAACTGAAAATGCAATCTCCTAAGGATGGTAAAAATTACAAGACGGATGTTGCAAATACAGAGCAACTTTTGAGAATAATTCAATCTATTCCGTCACCAAAAGCAGAACCATTTAAAATGTGGCTTGCAGAAGTTGGCAGAGAAAGAATAGATGAAACTATTGATCCCGAACTTACCATAGAGAGAGCTCTTGAAACATACCTGAAAAAAGGATATAGCAGAGAGTGGATAAATCAAAGACTTCAGGCTATACAGGTGAGAAAAGAGCTTACTGATGAATGGGATTCTCGTGGTGTAAAGCAGGGTGTAGAATATGCAATTCTGACTGATGAAATTACAAAAGCGTGGTCAGGAATGACAACCCGCCAGTATAAAAATCTCAAAGGATTGAAAAAGGAAAACCTGAGAGATAATATGAGTACGCTTGAGTTGGTACTGAATATGTTGGCAGAAGCTACCACAACTGAGATTTCCAAAGAGAAAAATCCTCAATCTTTTTCTGAAAACAGAAGTGTTGCAAAAGAGGGCGGAGAAGTCGCCGGAAATGCACGAAAAGATATCGAGGAAAGAACAGGAAAACCCGTGATTACTTCAAAAAATGCCGTCGATTTTTCAAATCTCATTTCCGATGTAATAGAAAATGATTTTGATAAAAGTGAATAAAGTATTCTGATTGCCTTGTGAGTTAAAAAATCCCGCAAGGCTTTTATTATATCCCAATTTCAAGTTTATTCCTCGGATGTTTGGAAGACAGAATATTCTTCTGTTTGTTGATACTCGTATGCGTGTAAATCTGCGTTGTGGTAATGGAGCTGTGACCCAGCATTTGTTGAATATAGCGTATGTCAACATCTTCTTCAAGCAGTAGAGTTGCAAAAGAGTGACGAAACATATGCGGAGTAATGTGCAGCGGCACTTCTGCACCGATTGCATAGTTGGTAATCATATTACGAACAGATTGTTCAGATAGACGGTTGCCGAGTCTATTTATAAAGAAAAATTTGTTGTTTGCTATTTCAAATTTAAATGATTGATTATACTTTTTGAGCAACTCCTGAACATTTTGATTGCAGATTTGAATCAGGCGTTCTTTTGAGCCCTTTCCGTAAATTTTGATTATGTAATCATTAAAATCAATTTGTTCAGTCGTGAGTGTACATAATTCTGAAATCCTCATTCCGGTGGCAAACAGTAACTCAAGTATGAGTGCATTCCGCAGAGCAACTTTCTTAGTATAGTCAGTTTTAGCTTTGGTAAGTTGTAGATAAGCAAACCTAATAATTTGCTCAATATTATTTATGGGAATAGTTTTTGGGAGAATAAAGGGTTCTTTATACTTGATTTGTATCTTATGAAAAGGGTTAATATCAATAAGTTCCTCAATTTCAAGATAGTGAAAAAATGCTTTTAGCGAAGCGATTTTTCGTTTAACACTCTTAGGTTTGTACTTGCAATGCAGTAAATCAATGTATTGCTCAATGGATTTTTTGTTTGTCCATTCAATAGCAGATTCCATAGTGAATTCAAAATACTGCCTTAAATCAATGGTGTATGATTTTATCGTTTTTTGATCGAGATTTTTTCTTGAAAGGCAAAAGTTTAGATAATCAGTTGTTAGATTATTTGCTTGTACATTTTTTATTTCCATCGCATATAGCTCCTTATATTTAATAAAATTATTATGCAATAGAAAACAAAGAAAGTCTATTCAAATGCCTAGATTTATTTTGCATAAAAGTATGTTTATAAAGCAGTGAACAAGATTCTATTATGCAAAATACATAAAAATACCGTGTGAAATTTTATAACTGATTTGCGTAAAAGTTATTTAAACATTTGTCGAATTATGTTATAATCAATACCATAAGGGTAATTATAAATATTTTTGTATTACGTACCCGAAATATAGATTTAGTTAAGGTTTAATACTTTTTCCTTAGAATGAGATTAAGCACTACTTAGACATACACCAGTTGAATGTAAGATGTGTAGCGTATTTTGTTAACAGAAATGTATTATTGACCTTATCTGAAAATAATGAATAAAGGATAACTTACAATTATCAGCTATTTGCTTAACAATTTAAAGATTATTATGCGAGTATAAAGTAGGTATTTGTGCCATTGAGTAGAAGGAAATTAAAATGTATCATTTAGAAAACTTTTTAGGAAATAGATTCGAAAAGATTAGATATATTATAGATAACGAATATAACCAAATGAACAATTATATAAATCTCATAGGTAGCGCTAATTATGCGTTTCCATCTGTTTTAGAAGCTATGAACACACCATTCAACCTTAACCCTTCAGAGGGAAGTAGGGGGAATAGATTTTTCCCTCTTTGCAAAGATATTGATGCTCTTGAAGAAATAGCTGAAGAATATTTGCAAAAATTGTTTCAATGTCAAGGTTATTATTGTAATATTGAAGCCTATTCAGGAACACAAGCAAATCAAATTGTTTACCAATCAATTCTAAAATATAGAGATAATGTTGTAGTAATGGATCCAAAATCCGGTGGACATGTTTCCCATTATTATTATCTACAAACATTTTGCAATATATTTTCATATAACGTTAATAAAGATGATTTAATTGACTATAACGAAATAGAAAGACTCTGTAAAAGTAAAAAACCTAAATTATTGATTGCAGGAGCTAGTTCATATCCTAGAAAAATCGACTACATTAAATTGCATGAAATATGCAATAAATACAACATATTACTACTTGCTGATATTTCTCACACTGCAATTTATGTTGCAGCAAAAAAACATATTTCACCTTTTGGTTATGCAGATTTTATTACTTTCACGACTCACAAGACAACACGAGGTATTCGTGGTGGGATAATAATGTGCAAAAATGAGTACAAAAATAAAATTAACCATTCTACATTTCCTATTGTTCAGGGAGCCCCAAAATTCAATGAAATTCTCGCAAAAACCATAATGCTGGCAGAGTTAAACTCAATAGACCTGGACAGTTACACAGATAATATTTTAAAAATTTCACAAGTTTTCATTAAAATTCTCAAGGAACACAATCTAAAATTATATACCGATGGAACTGATTCACATTTAATTTTAATAGACTTAAAGGAGATGAATTTGACTGGGAAAGATTACGAAGATTTATTGTTAGAACAACACATTCTAGTAAATCGCAACCAATTGCCTAATGATACCAGAAAGGCAAGTTTAGCTTCTGGCCTCAGAATAGGAATCTTAACTTTAGCAACTCTAAATATGCCTGAAGAAGAATATCGACAAATAGCTTCATTGATTGCATCAACTATTACTCAAAAAAAAGTTATTGATATTTTTCTAGCAAAAGAAATTATAAAAAAATATAAAATAATTCAATAGCAATAATTTTTATCACATATAAAAAATTAATACCTCCAATGGGGCGATATTCCCAGCATGAATTTTTTGCTGTTTTGGTAGTTTACTATTAATCCGTATGTATATATATCACCAGGATACGTTTTTAAAATTTCGCTATCTTTCGAAATAGCTTTATCTTCAACGATAAATAAATTATACATACATAATAACTTTATCCATGGATCAGGTAAATCTTCTGCATCCGAATAAAGATTCAATAGTTCCTTACGTATATCAATCAAATTTTTAAAATTTAAAATGTATTTACATATCAAAATGTTACATTTTAATTTAATAATATCAAATGTTAGATTCTTTGGTACGATGGTTAGTGCATTTTCAAAATATTCTAGAGATAATGGGATATTATTTTCACAAAAATAACTTACGCCTAGATTTATATTTGATTGATATTCTTCGTTAGACTTTAACATAGACATTATTTTTTGTGCTTGTTTAAAATAATTCCGTGCAATTTGAATATTTCTTTTATCTTGGCCCCTGTATAGATACAGAATTCCAATATTGTTCAAGCAAGTAGACTTTACAAATTCATTGTTGTTTTTTTCGAAATAATTTAAAGAAGCCTCAAGATTCTTTATTGCTTGTTTAAATTCGAAAAGATGTCCTGAATTTCTAAGTATTATATAATAATACTCAATATCGACATATTCATTGTAATTATTAATTAAATTTATTACCTTCTCTTTAACCAAACTATCCATTCTTAAATGTTGTAAAGCGTTCAAATAAATACTCCAACTTTCATAATTATCAAGTCTGTTTGCTAACACTTTTATAGTTTTCTCATATTTATATGACTGTAGTAAAAATTTCGCTTTATAAAGTTCAACATTGTAATATTTAATTAATTGCTCTGTTATTTCGAGTCCTTCAGAAAAACAACTTGTTTTTTGAAATGAATCAAGTATTTTTAAAATAGAGTTGACCGTAAACAGTAAAATAATCTTCTTATCATTTATGCGACTTGATAAATTTCTGTATAGTTGGCATATTTGGAAGTACCTAAATTTATCATATAATATGTTAATATACTTTTCAAGCGCGCCTAAGTGTTCTAAAAAGTTGAATTGTTTTTCAAGTTCAAGTAATCCGTTAATGCAAAAAACGAAATCACTATCATCTATTTGTTCGTATAGAATATCTGAAAATACTTTTTTGCATGAATGTAATAGCTCAATAAACCTTTCTTCTTCATCAGTTGATTCTAAATTATCTCTGCTGGCTTGTGATATTTTTTCGTGTTCTACCTTAAGGGTTTCATTGTCACCTATCAGGATATATTTCATCTTGCATAGATTTGAAATACTTTGTTGAAATTGCATTTTGGTACAATTATGATTATATTTAACTATACGTTCTATGAAAGATAGTTTTATACCTTCTGGGAATAGTGCAGCTAGATTAACTATGTCTTTCTTAATTTCATCAAGTGCTTTTATTCCATGTAACGTAGGAATATCAGTTATGTTATTTGTTCCATGTTGTTTTATCTGAAAGATAAATTCATCTACCTCTCTCATATTGCCATATTGGACTAATGAGTAAAAATACTTTATTCGTTCTTTTACATAAAAAGACTGCTGTAAATTTAGATTTTTATTACATATTTCTTCAAATTGATCAATTGTAATATAGCTTAATTTTAATGTTAAACTTTCACTATCTAATCTTTGGTCTTGAACTAACTTTTTGGTAATATCTATTTCGTTCTTTAATGTATAAGAAGTGAATAACAACACATTTCCCTCTAATTGACGAATTAATTCAAAGAAATCTTTTGTTATTTCTTGAGGTAGGCATTGAATATTATCAACAAAAATAATAATTCCTGTTTTATTGCTTAAATAGCGTAAATAATCATTAAAAAGAATTTCATTAGAATAATACTCTTTTTTCAGATTATCATCATTAGTGTTTAGTATTCTATATATTAAAGGTCCGATTGTCGGAATTAAAGAAAGAGATGCGATTAATGCTTTTTTAGCATTTGATTTAATTTCTTCTTTATAATTTTCTCTATCTAAAAATGATAAAAAGCTACAATCGCTCGTAACATATGTTTTATTAAATTGGTTAGGATTGCTCTTTTGCAAAAGTTTATAAATTAACAGATTATAGAAAAGATCTTTAGAGCAATCCTCTGTAAGAGAAGAACAGTCATAGTGTAAAACGGTACATGCAGAATATAAGTTGTTTTGTTTAATATTATTTAATGAAATAAAAACTGTTTCTGTTTTTCCGGAACCGGATAATCCAAATATAGAAATATGGCCTTTCATATTATTACCATTAACATAATTCAGAATATCTTTTTCCTCATTCCTATATAGATGTTTTAGAGAATCTATGTAAATCTTTGACATATTAACACCCCAAACTAATAATAGACAGAATATCATTATATAAATTCTTTATTGTATACGATACTTCTAAAGGTCTCCATCCTATGGTTAATCTTTCTTGAATTCTATTAGCTGACGCAATGGAACTTTTGATATCAAAAACACTATCAAATACAACTCCACTTTTGTCAAAAACTACAGGTGTTGAATCCCTAAAATCAATAATGTAAGTTGGGATATCTAATAATGTAGTTTTCAAACCGTATTTTAATAAGTATGCTAATGCCCAATGTGTATTATCAGCCCATAATCTTTCGTCTTTAGTAATCACAAAACGAATAGCTCTCTCACATTCAGATGTGCTCATATTTTTTATACGAGCATATTCATTTTTTATACTTGAGTTTCTATGGTTTCCCAAAATCGTGTTCATATAACCGACTTTTTTAGAATATTCAAAAAATATCCCAGTGTTATCTTGTAAATCTGCAACATGTTTTGATTCAACACTTATGATTTTTCTAGTTATATAAACTTCTATTTCTTTCGGCAGAGTACTATTTGTTTCAAAATCTATGTACTTAAACTTATGTATATTTTCTCCTGCAATTGACATAATATCACCTATTTGTATTATATCACAATATTTTATTTTTACATTAATTATACTTAAATTGTTAAGCAAATAGCTGATAATTGTAAGTTATCCTTTATTAAAACAGAAATTGAAAAAATATTGTAGTTAGATTTAAATTTAATATATTCTGGTCGTGATTTGTGGCAATGTGAGTAAGTTTAAAATATTTTTTCGTAGGAGATGTATAACATATGATAAAGATTCAAAATTGCAACAATATTGATTTAGGTGAGATTTCTATTTCTGAAAACCATCTTAATATAAAGTATGCGTTTAATGGAACGGGAAAATCTACGATTTCAAACGCTATAGTTGCTAAAATTAACGGTAATGATAATGAACTAAAAAAGTTACTGCCATTTAAATATAAAGAAGAAGAAACTATTACTCCTTGTGTTGAAGGTCTCGATGATTATAACAGTGTTATGGTTTTTAACGACAAATATGTTGAACAATATGTATTTTTGAATGATGAATTAATAAAAAATAGTTTTGAAATTTTTGTTAAAACTAAAGATTACGATGAACATATGCGAAAAATTGATAGTTTAATAAAAGTAATTCACGATACATTTAACAATGATGATGAAATTAATGTATTGATTAACGATTTACAAGATTTCATTGATAGTTATGGTAGATCTAAAAATGGCTATTCAGCTGCTAGTGCTTTGGGAAAAGGGTTAGGAAATGGCAATAAGTTATCTAATATACCTACTGAAATATCTCAATATAAAACATTTTTGAATAGACCTGACATTAATGTAAAGTGGTTAAAATGGCAAATTTCAGGTAATGATTATGTTACCGAGGAAAATATTTGTCCGTATTGTGCAGGAGATATATCAACTGAAAAGGAAGTTATAAAGAAAGTAAGCGAAAATTTTGACTCTAAAGTAGTAGATAATCTAAACAAAATTTTAGATATCTTTAGTAAATTTGAAATTTACTTTTCTGATGAAACAAATGAAAAAATTAAGGAGATTTCAGAAAATATTTCAGGTATATCAGATGAGCAAAAGAATTATTTAAAGGAGATAAAAGAACAAGCTATTGTTTTGAAGGACAAGTTAGTTGGCATTAAAAATTTGGGATATATATCCTTAAAAGAATCATCTAAAGTTGCTGATATAATTAATAAATACAAAATTGATATGTTTTGTCTATCTCATTTAAATTCATCTAAGATAAACGCAAAGGCAAAGTCGATAAATGATTCTATTGACCAAGTATTAGTTGCAGTTGGAATATTACAGGGAGAGGTTAATAAACAAAAGAAGCTAATACAAAAGACAATTGAAAAATATAGTTCGGAAATAAATGCATTTTTACAATGTGCCGGATATAAGTATTATGTAAATTTAGAGGATAATAATGGCGATTTTAAACTGAAACTTTATCACAAAGACTTTGCTAGGGAAATACCTGGAGAAGAGAATCACTTGAGTTATGGTGAGAAAAACGCTTTTGCCCTTGCACTTTTCATGTATAGTGCTTTACACGAGAATCCCGATTTAATTATTCTTGATGATCCGATATCTTCATTTGACGGAAATAAAAAATTTGCTATTATTAATATGTTATTTATGGGAAGCAATAGTTTTAAAAATAAAACCGTATTATTATTGACTCATGAATTTAATATTGTTATTGATGCTATTTACAACTTTAAGAGTAAAATTCTGCCAATACCGATAGCACACTTTCTTACAAATAAAGAGAATGGTTTGACGGAAAAAGAAATAAAAAGGGAAGATATAAAATCTTTTGTTGAAATAGCAAAGATGAAATTTAATAGCAATATAGATATGATTAATAAGCTTATTTATCTCAGGCGTTTGTTAGAATTAGAGGGAAATAAGAATTTGGAATGGAATTTGTTGTCATCAATATTCCATAGAAAAAATCCTCCAACCAAGCAAACTTCGGATGGCGAGGAAAAATTTACTTCGGAGGAAATTCTTTCAGCTGAAAAAAGCATACAGTCATATTTACCTGAATTTAATTTTGAAAATGAAATACAAAAAGTAATGGATATTAATTTTCTTAAAAATCTTTATACTAATTGTAAGAGCAATTATGAGAAATTACAGATTTTCAGGGTAGTATTTGATAAAACTAAACTTGATGATGTATTTAAACATTATATAAATGAAACATTTCACATTGAGAACGACTATCTGTTTCAGTTAGATCCGGCTGAGTATAATACTGTTCCGTCATATATCATCGAAATTTCTGACCAAATGATTCGAGATTATGTAAATAAAACGGGTAAAATAATATGTGATTAATTTTATTATAATAAGTTTTATGCAGTAAGTGCAATATTCGTTAAAAGCCGCAGAATAAAATTATCTGCGGCTTTAATCATAATTAGCTTATTATTTATGTTGAAATATTTTTGCTTTTAAAACGATATGTTTTGATGAGCTGAAAAATTAATACAAAGGAGTGTTTTGTCATGAAAAATTCATCTGAAAGAATTGAATTTATTACAGATTATATAGTATCTTATGAATCAAAAATAAAAGCTTTAAATTCAAAGGGATTATTCGATTCTGCAAAACTATTTGAACTATTTGCAATTGGGGTTTGTAATTTGTGGTTTAATAGGACATTTACGAATTTAAATGATAAATCACCAAATTATCCAGGTGTCGATTTAGTGTCTGACAACAATGAAATATTTATTCAGGTAAGTACTGTGCAAGATATTCCAAGTAAAATTTCAAGAACGTTAAACATGGTTAAGGAGAATAAAACTAATAAATTAAGTAATGTTAAAAATGTATATTTTTTTGTACTAAACAATGATAGTGTCGATAAAGCAAAGGATTATACTGGTATAAACAGAATAGGCGATGTCGATTTTGAAGTTAATAAACATTTAATATCAACGCAAACCATAATCACTCGTGCAACAAGTGATTTAGATTTTCAAATTAAGTTGTATGATTTGCTAGCAAAAGAAAATACAAAAGTTAGATCTATTTCTGAAAAATTATTTTCAGTGTTTGAAAATAGTAAAACAATTGGTCTTAAAGACATTGATTGCTTAATTAATGGTGAATATGAAATTGACCGAACTAATATAATAAATAAGATCAAAAATTCTAATCACCAATTTATTAGTGTTCGTGGAGAAGCCGGTAGTGGTAAATCTGTTGTATGTAAAAAAGTAGTTGAGAATGAACCTTATCTTTTATATGCCAGAGCAGAGCGTTTTACCGAAGAAACAGATATTAACGAGATTTGGCATCTTGATATAGAATATGCGTTGAAATATTTAGGTGATAAGCCTATCTTTTTCTTTATTGATTCATTAGAATTTATTTTAGAGGCTTATAAAACAAAATTAGATTTGCTTAAAAATTTATATGAGTTGGTTAAAAAATATCCAAATTCAAAAATAATCACTTCATGCAGAACTATTGATTCATCTGCTTTTCTTCAAATTGATTCAATATATTCTATTGATATTTATTATGTTGAAGAATTAACTCTTGAGGAAGTATATGCGATAGCAAAAAAATATCCCGTAATAAATGCCTTTAAATCTGATAATAGTTATTTGGATTTGATAAAATCACCGTTTTATATTAATTTAATAGTAAGAAACATTACTGTTCAAACTAATATAGATGATGAAAATAAACTTAGAAACTTTATATGGGAAAATGTTATTTGTCTAAAGGAAAAAGCTAACAACTATAATTTGCGTTTTGATGAGATTTCAAAAGAAATTAGGAAAATAGTTCTTGGCAGGGCTAAATCTTTTTCAGTCGGAATAGACAAGGAATCGATAAATAGTTTGATTTTACACGCATTGTTGTCTGAGGGGATTGCTATTGAAAATGATTGTTCTGTACGATTAAAATATGATATATTTGAAGATATTTGTTTTGAAAAAATAATTGATAAACAATTTGATATATGTAAAGGCAATTATAATACTTTTTTCAACAGTGTTGAAAATCTGGGAAGGGGATGTTATAGAAGATATCAAATTTGGATTTCAAACAAATTATTATCGAAAGTTAATCGTGATAAGTTTATATATAAATTAATATTTACAAAAGATTTGTCAGAAAAATGGATTAAACAGACTTTGATAGGGTTAACAAAATCAAAATTTTGTACTTCTTTTTTTAGGGAACAATGCGCTGATATTATTAAGGAAGGGATGATAAGTAAATTTATAAATATCACTAATTTGTATGCATTTGAACCCAAAATTCAATACGTAAAAGAACAGTCTTTTGTCTTATTGACACCAAATGGAAGCGGTCGCTCTGATTTAATACGAATTGTTTATGATAATAATTTATTTTTAAATTCAACAGTAGATTCTGATGCAATTATAAAACTATGTTCAGATTATTCTAACGAACAAAATTATGATTCTGAAACTGCTGTGAAAGCATGTTATATTCTTCAACACTATATAGACACTGAACTCTTGATTGATAAAAAATATTATTATTCTTCTGAAAAAATAATAACTCCTTTGCTTATTCCAATATATCAAATGTCAAAGTTTTCAAAGGATTGGATAGTTTCATTTTGGAAAAGTCAGAAAAAACACTTTGTTTCAAATGATCACCAGTTGCATTGCTTAGCTAAAGAGATAATTGAATATACATTAAAATTTACTACAATTAACCTTGTAAAAAATCTTCCGAATGAACTGTGTGAACTTGCAAACACTTATTGGATGTCTGATTTGAATAATAGCCATTTGTTTTATGGTAGTCAATATGATTCGTATTGTTATAAATTCGGACTAAATAAATACGCTGATAATTATGAGCACTCTTTAGATTCTCTAAAAAAATATTCATTTTTTCGAAATTTGATAGACTGCAATTTTTGGATTGGTTTTCGCTGGGCGATAGATTTTATTAATAAAGCAGTAATTAATTTAGCAACTTTTAAAGACAATTGTGTAGATAAGATTGCAATAAAATTTTTTAAGGCTGGTATAGTAAAGCAATATTATGCGAATAGTAATATGTGGTACGCTGGTACAGAAGAGTATAAAATACCTGCTTTGATAAGTGATATGGTTTATCTTTTAAAGAATAAAATAATAAGTCTTATAAAGATTGCTATTAAGCGTAATTATAATTTTAAAACATTTGCTAATAATATAAAGGAATACATATTCAATTTTTCTAATAACATAGTTATGTTCTCTATGATTGAAGATATTGGAATAAAATTTGAAAAGGAGTTGCCTGGTTTTGCATTAGATTTAGCTACTTGCATAAATTTGGTTATGTGGGATATTTCTCGTTTTGTTTCTTTAAATCCTGGTGCTGACTCTATTAAACTGAGGAAAAACATACTAACTGTTGTAGGACTTCCAAATTTAAAAGACAGATACACAGAAAATTCAAAAATTAAATTCACCTTACGAGATTATGTTGCACATATGCAGTTTATTGATGTAACTAAAGAGCAATGCTATAATATACTGGATTATCTTTATTCCATTTATCCTAATGAAGCAAATACAGCTTATGAACATCTTCAAATTCAAAAAATGGATATGCGTAATTCCAAAACCAAAAGAATAGATGATGATATTGTAGCTATATCACCGATAATTACCGGTGAAGCCAAAAAGATTGTTGAGAATCACATTAACAATAACCTTCATTCGACAAAAGTAGAAAAGGTTATTACTGATTTTTTAGATGCATTTGATTTTAATAATTATAGTTTAGATAGTGTGAGGAATATTATTGATTATTTGAAGTCTGAGATTTGTGATGTAGGTAGATCAGTTAAATTTCAAAATATTCTTATAACACTAATTGTTTTGGCACTAAATAAACCAGAATTAGATTCAAAAACCAGAAGTGAGTATTGTAATGTTTGGTTAACCGGCGTGGAAAATATACTAAATAATGGAAGCTTTATATTTGAATATAATTATTTAAGTGTTTTATTTAGGCAGATTGGTTCAAATGTAAAGCCAGAAATAAATCAGAGAATAAAAGTGCTAGTTCTGAATTTGATTATGTTTGATGGAAACAATGGGCTTATTCACGAACTTGGGAGAATAGCTCAGTGTTACTTAGAAACTAATACTGAACTTAGTGTTGCGTTATTTAATACTATAGTTATGCTTTCTAAAGATGAAATGGAATATCAAAAGTATACCTATAGCAATGTTGTTAGTATTGACAGAGAAACTGTTGATAAGTTTATTCCTAATAAAATGCCAAAATATTACGAATATGATTATATGGTATTATCTGACACTAAAAAAGGATATAGTAGATGTAGGGATGAAATAATAGAAAAATATTTATTTAATCAAGAAGAGTTGGATTTATCTGACTTTCTTATAACCAATTATGACATTGATATGTTATGCAATATAGTTAATTGTGGACTCACCACTCAGAATGAAGTTTATGTTCATGTATTGCAGGAAGTGGTTAGGTGTGTACTGGAAATCTTAAATTCAACAGATATGGAGTGTAGTCATTATGACATAGTTACCGTACATTCATCTTATAATTTATCTGATTACTTGGGGAAAGAACTTCTTAATGATAGTAATTGCATATTAGATATTTTATTCAAAGACATTGATTTTAACATATTTAGACGAGAAGCGGTGGAATTTTATTTGAGAACATTTAATGGATTATTACCAATATATGTGGATGCGTATGATGATTCCGAAAAACGAAGTAAATGTGAAACTATTTTTATAGCCTTAGAAGAAAAAATTAATAACATAACGTGCAGCAAATATATTCAGAAAGAATTATATAGAGCATTGTTTATGTCAGTTAATGGTTATGAAGGAGATTGGAGTAAAGTTAAAACTGATTATTCATATAAGGATATTGAGTTCCTAAATAGAATGTTTAGTAAGTATGGAAAATATAATTTTAAATTTTTCATGCATACTATCAACAAAATGAAATTAGAAAAACTATTACCTAATATTTTACCTTCAATAAACACAACTTTAGAATCCTTTATATCAAAAGAGTTTTTTGACAGATCTGATTATGAAAGTGTAAAGTATATTATTAGTCATCTCATAACTTTGTGCTTTATTGATTTTAATGAAGAAATTAAGGCTGATGAAGAACTCGTTAATGCGTATGAAGGAATACTCGAAAAATTAACAACTCTTAACTCAGAAGAAGCAGCTGTATTATTGGATGAATTTAGAATACATTAACTAATATTAATGTTGTGCATTATAGGCGAGAATAGAAAAATCAATGGGGTTCATACACATTAATGTGATTTTATATATTGAGAAAAGCTGAATTTATATTGAAATTATAAAAATAAATGTAGATTAAACCCGATAATTGGATTATAAATGTTACAAATTCAGATTAGAAATAAAGCTGTCAATATGTGAAACATCCTATTTGCAATACTACTTTTTAAAATATCACATCACGTCGTAAATTTTAATTTATGTTATTTCCTTACATTCGCCAGAGCGCATGACTGTTAATCATGATGTCACTGGTTCGAGCCCAGTTGGGGGAGCCACAACAGAGTAGTCTTTTGACTACTCTGTTTTCTTTTTTATCTAAATTGGCTCAATGTCAATAGTTGGGGTAACCCGAAAAACGGAATATATGATAATCACAATCGGCAGAGAATTATTCTGTCGCTTGTTTTTTAATCATATTAAGGTGTAAAAACATTAGTTGATAAAATTAACTTTATGTGTTACTATGGAAATGTAGAAATTGCACAAAGCACAAAAATACAGTTTATAGATAAAGAAGGTAATTAATTATGAAAAAAGCATTTTTATTGTTCCTTATGTTAATAATAGCTTGTTTTATTATCATCGGCTGTAAAGACTCTTCAAATAACACCAATAATTCGAGTAATGCAAATGTTGGAGTGCTAAGAGATTTATCTGTGAATTTGGAAAAGAACTATAGCGTTCCCGATTCTGACAGCAATGTAATTGAACTTACTTCAACACCTGATGAACTTTATCAAAATGACCTTAAGAAATTAATATCAATATCGGATGATGTGATCCGTGTAACAGTTCAAAATGTGGCTTATACAAGCTATGAAGGCATTGCTTGGACAAAATTAGATGTCCTGATAACTGATACATTAAAAGGAGATTTAAAAGTCGGAGATGTAATATCAGTATTTAATTTGGGTGGATATATTCCGCTTAGTGAACATATTGAAGGACATAATGATGCGTTTCGATTTAAAAATTTAAGTGCAGAAGAAATTAAAACGACTTTTCTTAAAGAAACAATTGACGGTGAAAAAACGGTTCAAAAGTCGGATGATTTGATACTGTGTTTAGTTCAAACTCCTAAGAATAGTCCGTTGCCGAACGGTGCATATGAAAGAGTTTCTTATACAGGTCAGTTATATGCTGATGGCGACAATAAATTTGTTCAGTTGATTACTGACAGTTCCGAAACAACAGAGAAAACATATTCCTATGACGATATCAAGAAAATGACAGAATAGGAAAATTTATAAAATAAATAGCGATAATCATAGCGTGTAATGGTAGTACTACATCTAATATCAGACCATGTGTTTTCATTGATTCCAATGTTTGTTTGCGAAAATTCTCTATAAAACTATCATTTATTATGAAAATAATAAAACAAGGAGGTGTTTCTATTGAAAAAAGCAATATGTTTTACTTTATGTCTGCTTAATTTTTTCCTTATCAGCGGTTGTAATAGTATGAATTTTTCTAAGAAATCAACCGAAACAGGAACTTATGTCAATGATGAAGTGTCGCTTGAGATAAAGAATGATAGTATTGATAATTCGGGGTTAGTGTTACTGATTTCAAACAAAACAAACACCGATCTTACTTATGATTCAACTTATTATATAGAGCAAAAAAAGAATGGAGTTTGGTATTCATCAGATAATGAACAATATTTTAATGCATTAGCGATATTGTTGGAATCAAAGGCTACGAATGAATTTGAAGTGGATTTTGAGACTACTCTTCCGCAAGGGGAATATAGAATAATTAAATCCATAAATGTTTCAACTGGAAGCATTCCTTTGATGGTAGATTTCAAAATATCCTAGCATAATGAGAATATCCGGATTGCGATAGTAACAGGCTTAATTTCAATAGTTCTGACAACACGAAAAATAGAATATATGATAATCACAAGCGACAGGAATTATGCTGTCGCTTGTTTGGTTGTTAAAATACAAACCATACTATTTAATTTTGCATTGAATTTAATTGAGAGGTGCTATATAATTAATATCAGAGTAATAAAACATTAAAATTCTGAATTTAAAGGGTGATTATTATGCCGTTGCAGATTGTTCGGAATGATATAACTAAGATGAAATGTGACGCAATTGTTAATGCGGCAAACAATTCGTTGCTTGGCGGAGGCGGTGTTGACGGTGCGATTCACCGTGCGGCGGGGAACGAATTGCTTAATGAATGCAGAAAACTTGGCGGTTGCAGAACGGGTGAGGCTAAAATTACGGGTGCGTACAAACTGCCCTGCAAGTATGTTATTCACACGGTCGGCCCTGTATGGCAAGGCGGAAATTATCATGAGGAAGAACTGCTTTCGTCATGTTATCGTAACTCGTTGCAGCTTGCAAAGGCTTATGAATGCGAATCGGTTGCCTTTCCTTTGATTTCATCGGGGGTTTACGGCTATCCGAAAGAACAGGCATTACAGGTGGCAATCAACGAAATCTGTAAATTTCTTGCAGACAACGATATGCTCGTTTATATTGTTGTGTTTGACAAAGACGGATTCCGTGTCAGCAAAAAGCTTGTTCGTGATATTGCCGAATACATTGACGAACACTATGTTGAAACGCACTATTCCGAAAACCGCAGTTGTGGATTATCCCGTCTTTTAAGACAGCCGGAGACTTATCCAATGCAAACCGCAGCTTTGAATTTAGCTGATGTTGTAAATCAGCTTGATGAAAGCTTTTCTCAGATGCTTTTGCGTAAAATTGACGAAAAAGGTCTTACGGATTCTCAGTGTTATAAAAAGGCGAATGTTGACCGCAAGCTGTTTTCTAAAATAAGAAACAATGTCAACTATAAACCTAAGAAAACTACCGCAATTGCCTTTGCCGTTGCACTTGAACTGTCGCTTGATGAAACTAAAGAAATGCTCCAAAAGGCCGGCTATGCACTTTCGCACTCGAACAAGTTTGATGTTATCATTGAATATTTTATTCAAAAGGGCGAGTATGATATTTTTACTGTAAACGAGGCTTTATTTGAATTTGACCAGGTTTTGTTGGGTCAGTAAATGTCGCATTTCAGGCGACCATATGTTATCCCGAAAGTTATATGATTAAGTTAAGATAAAAAACTTAATTACTTTTGGAGGTAACAACCATGAAAAACAACATTACAGAATTGGTATTCATTCTTGACAGAAGCGGTTCAATGTCAGGACTTGAACAGGACACAATCGGCGGATTTAATTCGCTCATTGAAAAACAACGCAGACAGAACGGTAAGTGCTATGTTTCAACCGTATTGTTTGATCACGAAACCGAGGTTCTTCACGACAGGGTTGAATTGTCTGAAATTTCAAAAATGACTGAAAACGATTATACGGTTCGTGGCTCAACTGCACTCATTGACGCTATCGGCGGTGCAATTCATCACATTGGCAACATTCATAAGTATGCAAGAGAAGAAGATGTTCCCGAACACACCTTGTTTGTGATTATGACCGACGGAATGGAGAACGCAAGCCGTATCTATTCAAGCAATAAGGTCAAGAAAATGATTGAGCGTCAGAAAAATCGCTACGGCTGGGAATTTCTTTTTATCGGAGCTAACATTGATTCCGTTGAAACCGCTAAGCATTTTGGAATCAATTCCGACCGCTCCGTTAATTATCACGCTGACGGTCAGGGTACGGCTGTTGTTTTTGACGCAGTATCGAAAACCGTGTGCAATTTCAGAAAAAGCAGACCGCTTTCATCGTCTTGGAGCGATGAGATAGACAAGGACTATGAAAGCAGAAAATAAGAGGCAAATTAGTTTTAATTTCTGCATTTATACCATAAACAAAAGACCTATATTTACTTTAGAATAAGTAAATATAGGTCAAATTTATTGAAGTCACATTGGAAAGAATCAATCTTTTTATACTTGAAATTACTTTTAATGCATTTTGGCATTTTTGTGAGTTCATTTTTTACAAACCAAATTTTATGATTTGGGTCAACTTTGTCTGCAATTTCATTTTTGTTTATACATTCAACATTTTCAAATGCCTCAAACCAGTTTTCTTTGTAGGTGCAAAGGTGGGTGTTGTTCGGATAATAATACGACATAATTCCGAATGCACTGTCGCAGTAAACAAAAGTGTCTGATTCTGACTGTTGAGAACTGAATCTTTCACGAAAATTTGTCATTGACGGATTATATTCAAACAATCCTGTTGCAACAAGACAGCCGATATTTACAACGCAAAGCAGGGTGCATATTACTTTGCTCGGCTTTGGTTTTATATCTTTTACGCCGAAAGCAACGAGAATTGCAAAGATACCGAGAATTACAACGCTGTATCTTGCAATGTAAAACGGGCGTATAAAAACGGTTACGAACAACCCGATTATTTGAATCCCCATAACGCAGACATCTGCGAAAATTATACACAATTTTCGGTTGCTCTTTTTCATAAGAACAAGTGCAGATACTGCTATGCCCGATATGAATACAATTACAGACAACGGTTCAACTCCGCTGAGCCAAAAATTACTTGAGGCCGATTTTGTTTGATTTAAAAGAGGAATTATCCAAAATGAATATCCTGCCACCATAATAAGGTCTGCAATAATAACACGCTTGAACAAATTTCTGTCTTTAATGAGCAGATATATATTTGCAAAAGCAAAGATAATTGCAACTGCAAGAAGTGCGTAGATGTGATTGTATGCAGCCCCAAGTCCTGCTATAGCAAATAAAATGCAGTGATGAAACTTTTTGTTTGCTATAAAAAGCAGGGACTCAATAAAGCATAATGTAACAAAAAATATGCTCCATGAGTATGACCTTTGCTGAACGCTGAAATAGAGCATCATTGGCACAGCTCCGACAGTCAGCATATAAATTATTGATGTTTTACTGCCGTAGTGCTTTTTTATGATTGTGCATCCCAAAAACAGCGTTGCAATGTAACCGATTGCCGAAAATATTTTTGTTGCTGTTATTGAGTATCCAAAGATACAGCAAAATGTTTTCAGCGACAAAAAGTACAGCGGTGGGTGCATATCGGATTTCAGAATATTGATTATGTCTGAATAATTGTGCTGAATCAGCGACAGCGTGTACGCCTCGTCAAACCATATATTGTCATTAAATATAAGTGTCAGGGAAAACAATGACAAAACGGCAAATATGATATATACCGTATGATTTGCTCTGACTTTTAATTTGTGCATCATAATATCTCCGTTTCTGAGTTTATAGGATAATTTTACCATTACAGGGCTATAAATTCAAGATTAACGGAAAACGGTCTGTCTGTGATAAGTGTTTTACACACCGGAAAAGCTGAGAACTTTTTCGACTGATTTTGAATATACTTTCCATTCCTCCTGCTTTTCTTTAAGGCGTTTTGTGCCTTTGCGGGTGAGGTGGTAGTATTTACGCTTTCTGCCGTCAAATTCTTCCCAGTAGCTTTCAAGCAGATTTTCTTCTTCAAGTGCGTGAAGAATGGGGTAGAGAGTACCCTCTTTAAGCTCAAACACGCTCTCGCTCTGTAACTCAAGCTCTTTAATAATTTTGTATCCGTACATATCGCTTTTCTTTAAAATGCTCATAACAAGCATTGCTGTACTGCCTTTGATAAGTTCTTTACTGATTTTCATTTTATTTGCTCCTTTCCGATTAGCTCTGAATGAAAAAATTAAATCCGGTTTCGTATTCTTTTTTATGTTCAATAGGTTCGCATATCTTGAATATTTTACCGTCCGAAACACTTATGTCAATTGTTTTGTATGTTTGACCTTTTTTGTCGATAACAAATGTCATACAGGGGTACAGACTGTATTTTGGGTTTCCGAGATTATCATTAGCATAGTATATTTTTGAGATTGCCGAAGCCTTATAGATAAGAGATTTTTCGTATAATTTACTGATTGAATCTCCAAACTTGAGATTATTTATTGTGTCAACCTCTTTCGTGGTTAATAACAAATCGTCATAGAAAATTGATGTGTTTAAAGCGTTATAATCTAAAGATAGATACATATTACAATTGATGTCTTTGACTGAAATCATATTGCCGTTATGCCGATATACATACTCTTTGTCTGAAGAATCAAATGTCGGATGTTTGCCGTATTTGAAATTCAGTTGGAAGTCAAATCCGTTTGCTTTTGCATTGTCCAAAAATTCATTGCTTGTGGTTTTTAGATTGGCATTCATCACAAAATCAATTATTTTTTCTCTTTCGGCAAGAATTTCGGTAGATTTTGAATTTATCTCTACTCTTGAAATAACCGCACAAATTCCCATGATGAGAAAATTGACAGAGAGAAATACAATGAAAATATTTTTGAATACTTTAGTTATTTTCAGATGAATTTTTCTGCCTTTCATCCGCTCGTTTCCTCTGATTTTAATCAGAACCGCAATTGCCCACAGCAATAACAGTGCCATAATTATAAAAGGAATTGCCGTGTAGCACCACTCATTGACTGCCGAATACTCAATATTTTCATATGCAAACAGACTGTCAATATACGCAATCGGACCTTTTGTGATGATAGTCATAATCGTATAAACCGCAGGTTGGAAGATTGACGAAAATTTGATTATGAGAAGAAATGAGCCTTGCAATGTTATTGAGATTGCAGACATTAAAACCTGAAAGCCAAGCGATATTATGATGAAGATTGCAACCGATTTGTGACTTTTCTTTTGACTGTAAATTATCATCACCGTGTATGTGGCAAGAATTATCAGCGACCAAAAATCAAACATTGCGTAATGCGTCAAGTTTGAATATTCTGCAACATAGCAGAATAGAGGTGATGCGTTTACAGTTGCCATAAAAAGTGCGATAACTGCCACAAGACAAATGAATGTGAATACTCCACGATATTTATTTTGGTGAAGAGCATTCAACGGCACGGCGGTGTCATCGGGATTGCCCATTTCCTCGGTGGCACGCTTTTCGGCTTCTTCTTTTGAATATCCTATGTCAACATAGTAGTCGATTTTATCAAGCAAGTGCGATTCAAGCTCGGCTGTAATTAGCTTTCGGGAGTGTTTGTCACTAATTTGTTCGGCAACCTTTTCTATAAAACCGTTAGTCATACTATCCCTCCTTTTTCTATTTTTTGCTACTATAGGATTCAGTTACCGCTCCGTCTTTTATATGCAAATTATTATGGATATGGTTTGAATCGGAATTGTTTTCACCTCTGTTCAAGTATATTGAAAGGTCAATTTGATATTCAAGTTTATCAGTCCCTCTGTAGTATGTTTTTTTAATATGATCCGCATATTTCAATAATCCTGACTGCTCGATGCTTTCAAGTGTTGTACCAACATCAATATTTCTGATTGATTCCATATCAGCTAGTATTTTCGGACTTTCGTCATATGCTATGTTATCCTCATATATATCGCTGTCATAGGTGAAATCACCCAATCTAAGATAAAAGGGAACAAAAATATCACCTGTGTTGTATGACAATGATATGCAATCTTCTGTGATATCAGGTTCGGACGAAAGTTCAATTTCACCGCCCCTGTCATAATATGTAACTCTGTTTGTATCTTTATAATATTGATAATATCCCAGAGATTCTAAGTTATCGGAAATTTCTGAATCTTCTTTTGTTAAATCTGCATTGAATACATACTCCGACATCTCCTGACAACTTGACAAATAACTGTTGCCTGTTATTAAATCATCAATTGCTTTATAAGATGTGGCAGTCAGCATAACCACAAGATTTACAGTTAAAAATACACTTATGCAGGCTTCAATAATATGTATCGAAACTTTTGGCTTCTTGTAATTGGTAATGGTTTCAATTCGTGAAATTCTGACAAAAAGCAGAATTGACCAAATAATAAAAAACAACCCTAAAATATACGGCATGACTTCAAAACAGAAACCTGTTAATATATCAGAATCTGCGGGTACACCTAAGAAAATACATTGTAAATATGCATGAAGTCCTTCCGTTAATATTTTTGCAATTGCATACATTGCAGGTTGGTAAAAGTAAAACATATTAGCCGAAAATGATGAAGAAACAGGATATTCGTCATAACCCACAAGGATAGAACCAAATTGTAAAATAAATGAAATTGCGACAAACAGCGGAATAATCTTTATATTCTTTTTTCGGGATATTATTAACATTACAACATATGCAATCAGAAAAGCAAGCGAAACGAAATCGCATAGTATGCTGTGCCTGTATGTGTTTAATTCAAAGCTGTATATAAAAGCGTCACGAAACCATATTGTGCAGAAGAACATCAGTATTATAACACCGCAACAGATAAATGACAGCAGGTCACGAAAGTTATTGTTGTGCAGAGCATTTAATGGAACAGCGGTGTCCTCAGGATTGCCCATTTCTTCGGTAGCACGCTTTTCGGCATCTTCTTTTGAATAGCCAATGTCAACATAATAGTCGATTTTATCAAGCAAATGCGATTCAAGTTCGGCTGTGATTAGCTTTCGGGAGTGTTCATCTTCAATTTGCTCGGCTACTTTGTCAAGAAATTTATTCTTCATATTATCCCTCCATTCCTATAATACCTCGCAGTTCTATATACATAGATTGTCTATGCATATAGAATAATACATTTTTAAAACATAGTCAAGGGGGGAGGTAAAAATTTTCGAGTGGAATTTTATGAATAATATACAATATGGCTTGATAACCTGTAGGGTCATTTATCAGATGACCGCAAGTAACAGTAGAAAATTTTATGGTAAATTAAATTATATAAAAATCGCAAAGTGATTGTCATACAGTAGCGGCGAACTTTGTTCGCCATTTGTTTTGAATTTGTTGTTAAATGATCATTTTGCCCCAAGCTTACGCTTATGACGATTGGCGAACACGGTTCGCCGCTACAAATGAATATATAATTTCCATAATATCAAAACATTTTTGTAAAACATAAAATTTCATCAAGGCGGGCGTCCAATGACGCCCCTACAGAATTGATACAGAAAAACACGGCTTGTTCATTTTCCGAACAAGCCGTGTTTCATATCAAAATATTTAAATTACTGTTCTTTCAGAACACCGTTGCGGTAGGCGCAGAGGAGCATTGAAAGTCCTTCAATGCGGTTACGGATTGTCTGACCGTCATCGGTTTGTGCAACACGGATTCGGTTTTCCGAGGTGTCAAAAACTTTTGTTGTTGAGAGAATATCCTTGTTTGATTTGATTGCGTTGTCAATTCCCGCAAAGGGTTCGTGGGTGACAATTCGCATACCGTAGGAATTATAGACAAGCGTGTAGCCCGCCGTGCCTGTTTTGTCCTGATATGCTCTGCAAAATCCGCCGTCAATCACAATCAGCTTGCCGTTAGCCTTTATGGGACTTTCGCCCTTTTTGCGGATAACGGGAACATGACCGTTGATTATGTGACCGTGATTTTCAGAAAGACCGAATTCTTTCAAAATCTTCACGCAGGCGTCTTCATCGTGATAGAGCGTGTAGTAATGGTTGCGTGTTTCCGTGTGAGTTTCGGAATCGTCAATAAAGAAACGCTCAAACGAACACATCTTTTCTCTGCCGAAAAGCGGTGAATGTTTTCCGCACCAGAGATACCACATATAGTCGTTGCCTTTTTGTCTTTCGGGAGAATTTTCGGGGGCAGAGTGTCCCTGACGAACAATCTTTTCAAGCTCATCAAGCAATGCTTTTCCCGAAAGCACACAGTTGCCCGTGTCAAATTCCATAAAACTGCCATCCTTATTCATCGGAATACAGCCGTGGAGCAAAAGATTGTTGTTGCAACACTTGTACATTCCGCCCTTGGCAAACAGAAAATCAATGTGTCTTTTCAGCTTTTCACTTGCCATAAAGGCATTTTTAAGCTGTTCCATAACCCGTTTTTCCGTCTTTGTCAGTTCATATGGATAGTCATGGTCAACTGTGGGGAAGAAGGTGTCGGAAATCGGATACTTCTTTTCGCCGACAGTTACGGTCGCATTTTCAAAATCAATCTTATCAAGCAATCGCCTGTCGCTCATATTAAAGTTAGGATTGCGGCTGACAAGCTGACCTTCAAGCTTAAAGAGAATAACGGCAATCGCCTTGTGCATATCGGCAACAAGCAACGGATCGTTTGAGGTGTAGGGCGAATCCGCAAAAGGACCTTTCGGCATAAAGCGTTCAACATTTCCGCCGCCGTAAACATCCTTTGCAAAAAGCGAGAGGTCACGCAGACTTATTCCGTAGCCGACCTCGATTGTGTCAAGATTGCCGTATGAAAATGCGTTGTTAAGTGCAGCGGCAATGCAAGCCATACTGCCCGATGCCGCACCCATCCAAAGAATATCGTGATTGCCCCACTGAATGTCAACACCGTGGTGCATCATAAGGTCGTCAAGCACAATGTCAGGTCTTGCACCTCTGTCGAAAATGTCGCCGACAATGTGGAGCTTGTCAACAATAAGTCTTTTTATCGTGTCACAAAGCGAGAGTATGAAAACATCGGCTTGTCCTGCCTCAATAATTGTGTGCAGAATATTTTCGTGGTAGGTTTCACGGTCTTTTTTGCCTGAATCACCGAACATAAGCTCCTCAATGATGTAGGCATAATGCTTTGGCAGAGTTTTACGAACCTTGCTTCGTGTGTATTTGGAAGAAATGTGTCGGCAGATTGCAAGCAATCTTATGAGTGTTAATCTGTACCATTCTTCAATGTCGGTTATTTCGCTTTTGTAAACACTGAGTTTTTCCTTTGGATAATAAATCAGCGTTGCAAGCTCGGCACGCTGTTCGGATGTGAGAGTATTTGAAAAAAGGTCGTCAATCTTTTCTCTGATTGAACCCGATGCGTTGTTGAGAATATGTCTGAATGCCTCGTGCTCACCGTGAATATCGGAAAGAAAATGTTCGGTACCTTTCGGCAAATCAAGGATTGCGTGAAGATTAATCATCTCTGCCGCCGCCGACTGAATGTTAGGATACTGCTCCGAAAGTGCCTCAAGATAGAGAATGTTTTCCTGCATTTGCTTTTCATCGTAATGTTTCATCAAGTCCGCCTCCGAAAAAACTTTTACTGAAATCAGTGTATCACAACGCAAAAATTATATCAATATTATTACAAAAGATTTTGCGGAATTTTCTGCAAAAACAAAACACCCGATTTCCGTTTTGGTCGGAAATCGGGCATGAAATGTGAGAATGTATGTGTGATTTATGTAAAGGAGCGTACAATGGCCCTGCGGGCGCCCAATGAGCGCCCTTACTGAATTGCGGAAATCGGTAAATTTACATAATTGAGCAGACAAGGTCTGTGTATTCTGACGGATTTTCAAGCGGAAGTCCTGCAATTAGAAGCGCCTGACTGTAGAGAACTTCGGCATACTTCTTTGCTCTGTCAACATCGCTCTTGATAAATTCTTCCATCTTCTTAACGGCAGGATGTGAAAGGTTAAGCTCAAGCACACGCTGAGCCTTCATATTTGCGTCAGGCTGAACTGAGTTGAAATACTTTTCCATTTCAAATGAAATGCCGCCCTTTGCCGTAAGACAAACAGGATGTGAAACAAGTTTCTTTGATGCGGTAACCTCTGCAACCTTGTCACCGAGTGTTTCCTTAACAAATGTAAGAAGTGCGTCCTTGTTTTCTTCATCCTCTTTATTTTCCTCGGTTTCAATGCCGAGGTCATCGTTCATTGCCGAACAGAATTTCTTTTCCTTATATGTCATGAGTGACTGTAGAGTAAACTCGTCAATCTCCTCTGTGCAGTAAAGAATTTCGTAACCCTTTGAGCGGATAAGCTCTGTTTGCGGAAGTGTGTCGATTGCAGCGGCATTTTCGCCTGTTGCAAAGTAGATGAACTTCTGGTCTTCTTTCATTCTGTCAACATATTCCGAAAGCGTAACAAGCTTTTTCTCGCTTGAAGAATAGAACATAATAAGATCCTGAAGTTCTTCCTTGTGCATACCGTAGTCCGAAACAACACCGTATTTAAGCTGTCTGCCGAATGCGGTGAAGAATTTTTCGTAATTCTCACGGTCATTCTGAAGCATTGAAGTAAGCTCGTTTTTAATCTTCTTTTCAATGTTCTGAGCAATTGTAATGAGGTGACGGTCATGCTGGAGCATTTCTCTTGAAATGTTGAGTGAAAGGTCTGCGCTGTCAACAATACCCTTTACAAAACGGAAGTGCTCGGGCAAAAGCTCTTCGCAGTTATCCATAATAAGTACACCGCTTGAATAAAGCTGAAGTCCCTTTTTGTATTCCTTTGTGTAGTAGTCATAAGGAGCAACAGACGGAATAAAGAGCAATGCCTTGTAGGTTACAACACCCTCAACAGAAGTTACGATAGTTTTAAGTGGCTTGTCCATAGCCATAAATTTTTCGCTGTAGAACTTGTCGTATTCTTCCTGAGTAACATCTTTCTTTCTTCTCTGCCAAAGAGGAATCATGCTGTTGAGTGTTACGGTTTCCGTGTAATCCTCATATTCGGGCTTGTCGCTGTCCTTGGTTTCTTCCTTAACTCTGCTCTTTGTCATATCCATAACAATCGGGTAGCGGATGTAGTCGGAATACTTCTTGACAAGTCCCTGTATTCTGTACTGCTCAAGGAATTCGTCATAGTTTTCATCGTCTGTGTTATCCTTGATTTCAAGAATAATCTCTGTGCCGGCATTTTCCTTTTCAATCTCGCTGATTGTGTAGCCGTCTGCACCGCTTGACTGCCAGCAATATGCCGTATCCTCGCCGTACTTCTTTGTGTTTACGGTAATTTTCTTTGCAACCATAAATGCCGAGTAGAAACCAACACCGAACTGACCGATAATGTCAATGTCGTCCTGCTTTTCTTCCATGCTCTGCTTGAATTTGAGTGAGCCTGAGGATGCGATTGTGCCGAGGTTGTTTTCAAGGTCATCCTTGTTCATGCCGATACCGTTATCCGTGATTGTAAGAGTACGGCTTTCTTTGTCGGGCTTTAAAACGATTTTGAAATCGCCTCTGTCAAGACCGACCTTGTCATCGGTAAGAGAAATGAAGCAAAGCTTGTCGATAGCGTCGCTTGCATTTGAAATAATCTCACGAAGAAAAATTTCTTTGTGAGTATAAATTGAGTTAATCATAAGGTCAAGAAGTCTTTTTGACTCTGATTTAAACTGTTTCTTTGCCATAAAAATCTTCCTTTTCATAATAATACATAAATTAAGAAGCCTTGTTCAAAACCGCAATCTGCATAGCTTTTCACACAAGCCTCTCATTAAATTATAATTATACTACAAAAGGTCAACTGTTTCAATATATAAAAAGTCCGAATGTGTCATATAGGGCGAATTTTGGTTAAATTTGTCATTGCAATGGCGGCGTTTTCGTTTTATAATCTACTTAATAACTGCATTGAAAAAGAAAGGAGAATTAAATGACATATTCAGACGGTACAAACAGCGGATTTTCAAGAAGAAATCACTATGTGGGACAGCCTGCCGTAAAAGTCGGAAGTTCAAATTTTGACTACTACAGAAAGCCTGAAAAAAGTCATGGCTTTGCAAAGAGAGTCGCATTTTTTGCGTACTTTCCGCTTTTGATTCTATGGCTTGAAACCGACCTTAAAATTGCGTCGGGGTTTGATGTACTCGGCGGTTTTGTCTTCACATTCCTGTTCACAATCGTGCTTTCGGCGGTACTTGTTTTGTTGTGTTCTTTTTCAAAACGCAGAGGGGTAAACAGAGGGATTGCAACCGTACTCACGGCTGTGCTGACGATATGGTACGGTGTGCAGATGATATACTATAATGTTTTTGGCACAATGGTTGTTGTAAGCAGCGTTACAAACGGCGGTGCAGGGCAGGCATTCAATTCAATTGATATGATCATGACTGCGATAACAAGCAGAATTGTGTTTGTCGTTTTACTTTTTGTTCCGCTTGCTTTCTTTATAATTTTTGGCGGAAAGCTGTTTGACTTTTCAAAAGTAAAGTTAAAGGGTAAGCTGATTGTGCTTTTGATTGCGGTGGTTTTTCAGATCGGAACCGTCCTTGCGGTAGGCATTGACCGTGATTCTTCCGACACAAAGAGCAACTACAATCTTTATTACGGTGAATTGCAACAGGTTGCCGTGTGTGAACGCTACGGACTTTATACAATGCAAAGGCTTGACATCAGCCGCCTTATGTTCGGTTACAAAGCGAATATACGCACAAACAGCAAGCCGAAAAATAAAGAATCGACTGCCGATGAAATTAAAAAAACAGAGCAGAAAGCTCAGATTATGAGTGCTGATTTTTCAAAGCTTGCAAAGAGTACAAATAATGATGAGTTAAAGTCGCTTTATGAATATTTTGACAGCGAAGAACCGAGCTATACCAACGAATACACGGGTATGTTCAAGGGTTACAACATAATTTTCATTACAGCCGAAAGCTTTTCGCAGTATGCAATTGACAAGGATTTGACTCCGACGCTCTATAAGATGTACAACGAGGGATTTCAGTTTGAAAACTACTATTCGCCTGCGTGGGGCGTAAGCACAACCGACGGTGAATATGCAAATCTTACGGGACTGATTCCAAAATCCGGTGTGTGGAGCTTTTCAAAGTCAGCCGAAAATAATGTAAGTTTCCCGTTCACTCTCGGTGAGCAGAGCAGAAAACTCGGTTACAAAACAGTTAACGCTTACCACAATCACACCTATGATTACTACGACAGGGACAAGTACCTTACAAATATCGGCTATGACTACTCTGCAATCGGAAAAGGTCTTGTCCTCGGAGAAAATGTCTGGCCGAATTCCGACCTCAAGATGATGCAGAAAACTGTTGACGATTACATAAATTCCGACAGCTTCAGCGTTTATTATATGACGGTCAGCGGTCACGGCGGATATTCATACAACACCATGAGCGAACGCAACGCAGACCTTGTAAAAGGTCTGAAATACAGCGATGAGGTCAAGGGTTATCTTGCCGCAAACATTGAGCTTGACAAGGCAATGGAATATCTTCTTGCAAGACTTGAAAAAGCAGGCAAGCTTGACAATACCCTTATTTGCCTTACGGACGACCATTATCCGTATTCGCTTGATGAATTTGACGGTGTGTCCGAACTTGCGGGTCACAAGGTTGACATAACCTTTGAACAGTACAAAAATGCATGGCTGTTGTGGAGCGGTTCAATGAAAAAGCCCGTCAAGGTTAACACATACTGTTCAAGCCTTGATATTCTGCCCACGCTTTCAAATATGCTCGGTCTTGAATATGACAGCAGAATGTTGGCAGGTACGGATGTTTTCGGAAACAAAGAACCGTTCGTTGTGTTTGCCGACAGAAGCTGGATTTCTCAGAACGGAAAATACAATGCGTCAACAGGCGAATACACCGCTTTCAAGGGTGCAAAGGGCAAGGATGATATTGACGAACTCAATAACAGATGCAACAACCTCTTTACCGTTTCAAGAATGATTCTCGACAACAATGTTTATGCCGAGGCTTTCGGTGATACCCATGTTACGGGAAAGTAGTTTAATGCTCAAATTTGCATTGACTGCAAGGCGAAAATAAAGTAAAATAGAACATGACAAATCCATACGGCGACAGTCAACTTTGGCTGCTGCCGTATTCTGTATATGAAATAAATAACCCAAAACAAAAATTGAGATGATTTTTTGAAAATATATAAAACTGCCTTAGTTTGTTTAATGACCTGTGCGGTTGCATTTTTCGGCTGTTCGTGCTCGTTGCTTGAGGATGATAACAACGAATCGAGTGTACCTGTAACTACTTCCGAAAAAAGCAGTACAAGTGTAAAAACAACATCTAAACCTAAACCGACAGAGCCGTGTGTGTATAATGAACCAAAAACAGATTATGCCTATAGCACACTTACTGATGATTATGTGAAAAAGCTGTACAATCAAATAAGTGATAATATTGATTCCGAATATGAACCGTCATTTTACGCTGAAGGGAATCTTGGTGAATATCAAATAACACAGGCTGTGGAAGCGTATAAAAATGACCACCCTGAAGTGTTCTGGCTTAAAAGTTACTATGAATACGAAAATTTTGATTATGAAACAGGAATTTGGCTTACATATACTATGAGCGGTGATAAACTTGTTACTGCAAAAAAAGAGTTTAATACTGCAGTTGATACTATTTCCAAAAGTGTCCCTTATGGCACTGAATGTGAAAGAGAAGAATATATACATAATTATATAATTAATAATTGTGATTATGATGAGGAAGCGGCTGAATCTGAGGAGGTTCAGGGCAATGAAAACGATGCCTACGGTGTGTTTGTTGATGGTAAGGCAGTATGTGAGGGTTACTCAAAGGCATTTCAGATTTTGTGTAATAAGGCTGATATTGATTGTATTCAACTTATGGGAATCGTTGACTCAGACAATCATGTATGGAATTGCGTGAAGATTGGCGGAGATTGGTATCAGATTGATGTTACTTGGGACGATGTTGATGATTTTATTGATGATTCACATGAGTACTTTAATCTTACCGACAGTCTTATGTATGAGGAGCACACGCTGTCTCCAAAATACTCGGAGATTGATGCAGAATCTTTTTTGAATTTGGAATCTTGGTGTAACTTCTATGTTCCAAAATGTACTGCTGAGAAATACAATTATCACAACTATTGTTATAATTATAAATATCCTACAGTATCTAATCTTGATGATTCCGATAATGTCAGCACAGCAATTGCAAAAGCGGCAAAGAACGGAGAAGAGCATTTCGTAGTTATAGTAGATGAAAATGTAAATTACGATGATGTGTATGATGAGGTGCGGAATGGATATATGTATGATTGGCTTACAAAGGCTAACCAAATTAACTCTGATTCACCAAAGTTGAATGATACTTGCAATATGCTTTATGATGAAAAGTCTAATTTGATAACATTTCAACTTGAATATATTAATTAAATGCTACATGATTGATTATAACATTGACTGCAAGGCGAAAATAAAGTAAAATAGAACATGACAAATCCATACGGCGACAGTCAACTTTGGCTGCTGCCGTATTCTGTATATGAAATAAATAACCCAAAACAAAAATTGAGATGATTTTTTGAAAATATATAAAACTGCCTTAGTTTGTTTAATGACCTGTGCGGTTGCATTTTTCGGCTGTTCATGTTCGTTGACGGATGATTCCGAAAGCAGTAAACCAAAGAGAAGCTCTATCATAGAAAAATCCGTTACAACTCCGAGTGCACAAGATGTTGAAAACGACAAGGATTATGCAGATGTAAAAACCGATTATGCCTACGAGACGCTTACCGATGATTATGTAAAAGAACTGTATATGAGAATTGCAAAGAGCGTTGACACAGTGTATGCACCGAACATTACAACAACAGGCTCGCTTTCCGATTATCAGATTACACAGGCTGTTGAGGCATACAAAAACGACCACCCCGAAACTTTTTGGCTCAAGGGGTCAAGTCTTTTTGTTCCGTATGGTGACACAACAAGCGTAAAGCTTGATTATACTGTTCAAAATGATAAGCTTATAGCCGCCAAGAAAAAATTCAATATTGCCGTTGCTTCTGTTTTGAAGAATTTGCCCTCGGGCAATGATTTTGAAAGAGAAGAATACATTAACAACTATATAATTGACAATTGCAGGTATGATGAAGAAGCGGCTGAAAACAATGATGTTCAGGGCAATGAAAACGATGCCTACGGTGCGTTGGTTGACGGCAAAGCCGTGTGTGAGGGTTACGCAAGAGCCTTTCAGCTTTTGTGCAACAAGGCGAATATTGACTGCGTATTACTTTCGGGAACAGCCGATTCAGACAATCACGCATGGAACGGTGTAAAAATCGGCGGCGATTGGTACCAAATTGATGTTACATGGAATGATACCGACGGCGAAAATAATTATGCGGAAAACGACTATTTTAACCTAACCGATGACCTTATGTTCAAGGATCATAAGCTGTCATATAAGTATTCCGAGCTTAATTCACAAACTTATTTGAGCGTTGCTACATGGTGTAATTTTTATGTTCCAAAGTGTACGGCTGAAAAGTACAACTATTTTAACTATAAGTACCCGACTGTTTCAGATCCTGACAACGCCGATGATGTAAGCCAAGCTGTTGCAAATGCTGCAAAAAACGGAGATGAATATTTCAGCATTGTTGTTGATAAGAATACCGATTTCAATTATATGTATGACAGGATTATGAATGACGGCTATCTTTATAACTGGATTTCAGAGGCTAATGAGATTAACGGTTATTCACCAAGGCTTGCGGAAAGCTGTTATGTTTATCGCAAGGATGAGTTAGGTGTGCTGACTGTTGAACTTGAATATGTTGATTAACGGCGATGTGATGAGATGTTCACTTTTGTCCGCAGTGCAGGGACACTCTGCTTAAAAATTGATTTTATATAAATAAAGCTAACCAAAGGAATGATATTATGAAAAAGTATGATGTTCAGAAGTTTGAACTTTTGTCAAACGAACAGATTGCAGACGGCATTTTTGATATGAGGGTAAAAAATGACGAGCTTGCTCCGCTTGCAAAGTGCGGACAGTTTGCCCATGTTTATGTGCCTTCAAAAACTCTGCGCAGACCTATTTCGGTTTGTGACAGCGAAAACGGTGTTCTTCGCCTTGTTTATCAGGTAAAGGGTGAGGGAACAAAAATTATGTCCGAGATGAAAAAGGGCGAAAGTGTTGACATTCTCGCTCCTCTCGGCAACGGCTTTAAAATTGAAAAGGGCAAGCGTTATTGCCTTATCGGCGGCGGTATAGGCGTTCCTCCGATGCTCTACACAGCAAAGCAGTGTGAAAATCCGCTTGTTATCACAGGCTTCAGAAACAAAGACCTTATTATTCTTCAGGATGATTTCAAGAAAGCCGGTGCAGAGCTTGTGCTGACAACAGATGACGGAAGTGCGGGAATCCACGGCTTTGTAACAGATGTTCTCAAAGAAAAAATCTCAGAGGTTGACGAGGTTTGTGCATGCGGTCCTACCCCGATGCTCAAGGCTATTGCCGATGTTTGCAAAGAGGCAGGAAAGCCGTGTCAGATTTCTCTTGAGGAGAGAATGGCCTGCGGAATGGGTGCATGCCTTGTGTGCGCAGTAAAGGTAAGAAAAAACGGTGAAGAAATTATGCAGCATGTCTGCAAAAACGGCCCCGTATTTAATGCTGAGGAGGTAGTTTTCAATGGCTGATTTATCTGTAAAAGTTTGCGGAGTGGAATTTAACAATCCTCTAATTGCCGCATCGGGAACATTCGGTTTCGGTATGGAATATTCAGAGCTTTATCCCCTTGAAAAGCTCGGCGGTATTTCATGCAAGGGTATCACACTTACCCGCCGTGACGGCAACCCTGTTCCGAGAGTAGCCGAAACTCCTTCCGGCATTTTGAATGCAGTAGGACTTCAAAACCCCGGTGTTGATGTCTTTATCAATGAGGATTTGCCGTGGCTCAAAAAGCAGAATACGGTTATCATTGCAAACATTGCCGGCAACACTCCCGAAGATTATTGTGCAATGGCTGAAAAACTCAGCGAAACCGATGTTGATATGATTGAGCTCAACATCTCATGCCCTAATGTCAAGAGCGGCGGAGTGCAGTTCGGCACAAGCTGTGAATCCGTAGGTGCAATTACTGCGGCTGTCAAAAAGTATTGCAAAAAGCCGCTTATCGTAAAGCTCAGCCCAAATGTTACCGACATTGCATCAATCGCACAGTCAGCAGAGGCAAACGGTGCAGACGCAATTTCAATGATTAACACGCTCACAGGTATGCGTATCGACATCAACTCACGCAGACCGATTATCCGCAACAACACAGGCGGAATGAGCGGCCCTGCAATTTTCCCTGTTGCAGTAAGAATGGTTTGGCAGGTTGCAAACGCAGTTAAAATTCCGATTATCGGTATGGGCGGTATCTCAAGCTGGCAGGATGCAATCGAGATGATGATGGCAGGCGCAACCGCACTTCAAATCGGTACTGTCCTTTTTACGGATCCGTATGCGCCTATTAAGATTGCCGACGGTATGAACGAATGGCTCGACAAAAACGGAATCAAGAGCGTTTCGGAAATCACAGGCACAGTTAAGCCTTGGTAATTTTGCGGAATAAAAAATAATTTAAAGTCCATAATAACCCTATCGGAGGGGATATTATGGACTTTTTGCGTGCATTAATCACAGCGCCCGTTTCAATTACAGTATTGTTCCTGCTGTCAAAGTTCATCGGCAACAAGCAGATGTCAAGCCTTAATCTTTTTGACTACATCAACGGAATCACAATCGGTTCAATCGCAGCGGAGATGGCAACAGCCGAAATGTCAGACTTTTGGGCGTGTCTTGCGGCACTCATTGTTTATGTAATAATTGTTATGCTTTGTTCGTGGATTTCGCAAAAATCAACAATGTTACGAAGATTTTTAACAGGCAAGTCTATTGTGATTTTCGACAGAGGAAAGTTGTACAAAAAGAATTTTTCGGTTGCAAAAATTGATATAAACGAATTTCTTACACGAATGCGTGAAAAGGGATATTTCAGTCTTGATGATGTCGAAACGGTTTTTCTTGAACAGAACGGCGATTTGTCGGTTCTGCCAAAGGACAAAAAGCGCCCTGCAACTCCGGATGATTTAAAAATCATTGTTCACCAAACCCGACCCGAGTCCGTGGTTATTACGGACGGAAAAATTCTCGAGAAAAATCTTGCCGAATCGGGCTTTAATCTTGAATGGCTCAAAAAACAGCTTGACAACAACCGCAAACGGCTCAAAGATGTTTTTCTCGGTGTGTGTGATGATACGGGAAACCTCAAGATTTACCAAGACGGAAAGTCTGAAAGCAAGAATGATATTTTTGATTGATAAAGTGTAAAAGAATAAAATTTGCACCTTTACAGGCTCGTAAAGGTGCTTTTTTAATGTGCAAAAATAAATTTTACCATTGCAATAATCAAAATTAATGTTATACTAAAATCGTAAGTGCGTGTCGGCAAGATTTTGCAGAACGCTTTGAAAAAATCGGAAAATTTTAATAAAGAAGGAAGTGCTTTAATGATTAAAAAGTTTACATCGGGCAACCCGATTGATACGCAGGCTGTTGTTGAAAAATTTAACGCTCTGCCTATTGCAGAATTTCCGCTCGGCGGCAAGTTTGAGAACGGAAATTTTGTCTTTGAATTTGATATGGCAGACAGTGACATCGTCTACGGCCTCGGCGAAGCTCCGAGAGGAATCAACAAGCGTGGTTGGGTGTATAACAGCTTTTGCAGTGATGACCCGTTCCACACCGAAACAAAGTCATCCCTCTATGCCGCTCACAATTTTCTTATGCTCAGCGGTTCAAAAACTTTTGGTATTTTTATCGACTTCCCGTCAAAAATTCGTTGGGACATCGGCTACACAACCACAAACAAAACCGTTATCACAATTGACGGCACGGATTTTGATATATATTACATTGACGGCACAAAGCCGCTTGAAATCGTAAAAGAGTTCAGAAAATCAATCGGCACAAGCTATGTTCCGCCGTTTTGGGCATTTGGCTATCAGCAGAGCCGTTGGAGCTATTACAATGCCGAAGCTGTTGACGCTGTTGTTGACGGTTACAACAAGGCAGGGATTCCGCTTGACTGCGTATATCTCGACATCGACTATATGGAGCGTTACAAGGACTTTACTGTTGATGATGAAAAATTTCCGAATTTCAAGGACTATGTTTCAAAGAAAAGGGAAGAAGGAATCCACCTCATTCCGATTATTGACGCAGGCGTAAAAAAAGAGAACGGCTACGATATCTATGAAGAGGGCAGAAAGAACGGATACTTCTGCAAAAACGAGGACGGCACGGATTTTGAGGGCGGTGTATGGCCCGGTATCGTTGGCTTTCCCGATTTTCTCCGACCGGATGTAAGAAAGTGGTTCGGCTCAAAATATAAAATTCTCACAGATATGGGAATTGACGGTTTCTGGAACGATATGAACGAGCCTGCAATTTTCTATTCGGTAAAAGGACTTAACAAAGCACTTGATAAGGCGGCTTCTCTTAAAGGGCAGAACCTTGACCTTTCAAAATTCTTTGAGCTCAAGGACACATTCGCAGGTCTTTCAAACAGTCCAGAGGATTATTCAAGCATTTACCATACAGTCGACGGAAAACAGGTTTGCCATGATCAGGTTCACAACATTTACGGTGCTAATATGACAAAGGCAGCCGGCGAATATTTTGCTGAGGAGTTCGGTAAAGAAAAAATTCTTATGTTCTCCCGTGCGTCATATGTAGGCGCTCACCGTTCAAGCGGTATCTGGTTCGGTGATAACCACTCTTGGTGGTCACACATTCTTCTTGACCTCAAAATGCTCCCGTCGGCAAATATGTGCGGCTTTCTGTACTGCGGTGCAGATCTCGGAGGCTTTAACGAAAACGCAACCCGTGACCTTGTTCTTCGTTTCCTTGCGCTCGGTGTGTTTACTCCGCTTATGCGTAACCATGCCGCTCTCGGCACAAGAAATCAGGAGTGCTACAGCTTTGAAAACAGCGATGATTTCAAGGATATTGTTGAGGTTCGTTACAGACTTATTCCGTACCTTTACAGAACATTCAAAAAGGCAAGCGAAGAAAATGATATGATTTTCAGACCGCTCTCGTTTGATTATCCCGATGATAAAATTGCCCGTGAATGTGAAACACAGCTTATGCTCGGTGACGAGTGCATGATTTGCCCTGTATATGAGCAGAATGTAGGCGGAAGATATGTTTATCTCCCCGAGAACATGACTTTTGTAAAACTCAGCGGTACAAGCATTACGACAGAAAAAATGAGCAAGGGTACTCATTATATTGAGGTTGCTCTCAATGAAGTTCCGCTCTTTATCAAAGACGGCAAGCAGATTAAACTCTGCAAGCCCGCAATGAGAACTTCACAGCTCGACACAACAGACACAGTTATGATTCCGTAAAATTTTATTTGTACGATTATCTGTTTACATAATCTATGGGCGAATACTATGTCAACAACATGGTTTACACTTTATACAAGGACATAGTTTACAGCAAAATCAAACACGGCAGTTGATAAAAAACTGCCGTGTTTTTGTATGTATTTAATTCAGTTTTAATCGTCAGAACTTTTTCTTTCGCTTTTGAAAAGCTTGCAGATTTCATAATAAATCGGAATTGTTAAAAATGCAATCCAACCAAATGACCAACCGCCGCAGATGTCGAGAAATCCGAAAAACATATACGCAATAACGACAAGCAGGGGATAAGCAAAATGACTCGGATTGCGTTTGTAGATTGCGTCAACAAGTGTGTAATAGAGAGGAATTGTCAGAAAGCATACCCAACTGAGTACCCAACCGAGCAATACTCCGCTGAATCCCCAAACGAGGAATCCGATAACGGCAATCAACCAAAACGGAAAGTGTTTCCAAAAGCGGTGCGACTTTGAATGTTTATGCTCTTCAATGCTTTCATCATACATAACATTTCCGTTTTCGTCCGTATAGACTTTTGTTTTGCCGTTTTCTTCAACATGAATTCCGTTCCAGCCGACATCAACCTTTGTACCGTCTTTATCTTTAACATGGATTCCGTCCCTGAAATTAAGGTGAACAGAATCACCGTCCTTTGAGTCAACATGGATTCCGTGTTTGAACGAAACCTTGTCTGATTTTTTGTATGTTGTGTCGCTGTCGGGATTATTTTCGGCATTATTTTCGGGTTCTTCCGACTGTGTTTCGCTTTCGGTTTCTTTTTCGCCTTTAAGCAATTCATCAAGCGAAACACCGTAGATATCGGCAAGAAGAATAAGATTATCCGTGTCGGGCGATGCCTCTGCACGCTCCCATTTTGACACAGCCTGACGGCTTACACCTATTCTTGAGGCAAGCTCCTCCTGGCTTAGATTCATCTTTTTTCTGTACTGCAAAAGTCTGTTGGCAGTTTCAATGTTCATAAAATTTCCTCCTCAAATATTGCTTTAGGGTTTTACCTTGTGAGAAAATTATATCGGTTGCCTGCCCCCAAAAACAATACATTTCGGGTTCCATTGTCGCAACTCTCGGTTGCAACCCGTAGTTGCGACAATAAAAATCAATAAAAACGCAAAATATTCCAATATTAGAGATCAAGACCTGTTGTAGTCTTTAAAAATTCACCAAGCTTGTCGCAGATGATTTTTACACCGCCCTCGCTGTCACTTTCAACATTGAGAGGCATAATCGGATCGTGTACCGAAAGTCTGAGCAAGAACCAGCCGTCACCGTTATCCCTGTCAAATGAAACTCTGACGCCCTCACGGTTATCATCGGCAACACACCAGCCGTCCTGCTCCTCGGCATACTTTGTAAGGTCGGCAATAATTTTTTCACCGCAGGCTCTGAAATCTTTTTCAAGAATTTTGTATCTGATTTCTGTGCTTTCAAGCGGTTCTTTGAGTGAGGCGGTAAGCTCGTCAAGCTCCTTGCCCTCTTTTCTCATCTGAGCAGCCTTGATAATAATTTTTGTGCAGAGATATGCACCGTCATCAAGAAAGTAGTTTTCACGCATTGCGGCATGACCCGATGTTTCGATTGCAAGAGGGCAGTTGATGCCCTGAGCGTTGAGCTCAAGAGCCTTGTCGATAACATTCTTATAGCCTCTGCGATAGCGGTAATGCTTTCCGCCGAGGTCATTTTCAATAAATTGTTTAAGACCGCTTGATGTGATTGAGTCTGTAACAATCATACCGCCGTCATTGCCCTCAAGAGCAATTGCCGCCGCAACGGCTACAAGTCTGTTTCGGTTGATTTCGTTGCCCTTGCTGTCAACAGCACCGCCACGGTCAACATCCGTATCAAAGATTACGCCGAGGTCTGCGCCGGATTCCCTGACAGCCTCACAGATTGAATCCATTGCCTCTTTAGCCTCGGGATTCGGCACATGATTCGGGAACATTCCGTCAGGTTCAAGATAACGACTGCCTGTTGTGTCTGCTCCAAGAACAGAAAGCACCTTGTCGGCATAAAATCCGCCTGCACCGTTGCCTGCGTCAACAACAATCTTAAAGCCCTTGAGCGGATGCTCGTAATCTTCTGCATTAACTTCCTTTTTAATTTTCTCGCAAAGTCCCTTTGCGTAGTCGCTCATATAGTCAACATCCGTAATATTTCCGCCGTTGCTTTCTTCGGGATGTTCACCGTTTTGTGCGTAGAGAAGAATTTCCTCAATGTCACTGCCCTCAAGACCGCCCTCACGGGTGAAAAATTTAAGACCGTTTCTGTTGAACGGGTGGTGACTTGCGGTAATTTGAAGAGCACCGTCACATCCGAGGTCAACGGTTGTCATAAACATTGACGGAGTTGACGCAAGCTGACAGCAGAGAACTTCTGCACCGCAACGCTTAAAACGCTCGGTTGTGATTTTCATTATATGCGGTCCCGAAATACGGCTGTCACGACCTACAGAAATTTTGAGCTCGCTCGGCTTTTTTGAAACTTTTTTAGAAAGCCAAAGCACAAAGCCGTCTGCCATATCGGCAACAACATCGTCGGTAAGGTTTACACTTTGTCCCTCAACACCCTCGCTTGCAACTCCTCGTATGTCTGTTCCGCTTTTGAACTGTTTGTAAAAATCGTTAAGCATTTCATGATTCCTTTCTTATTTGTATGATTGCTTTTATTGAAAATTTAATTCGGAGCAATTCTGCATCCTTTTTGATATCAGCCTTCATAACATAGATTATAACTTAAAATGAGCAAAATCTCAATATGCCTGTTAAATTAAGTTTGTAAAAAACAGCAGTTATATAATGCTGAAAAAGAAATAAGTTGTTGAATTTACACAATCAAATGTTATGCTTGTGTTAAAACTATATTTCTATAAAAGCAAATACAAAGCATATTGTACAAAAAACACAACAATTTATTGTGCATAACTGACACCTAAATGTATTTGTGAACAAAAATTAATCGCTAAAATTGTTGACTTTTCCGAATGTTTGACTATAATAATAATTGTCAAGTAAATAGTCCGCTTGACTATCGGCTGATTTCCAATTAGCCTTACTCGAGTAAAATTGAATTATCACATAGTCGATAAATTGATCATGATTTTGCCAAATGGTAAATGGCGCACGAAAACAAAACTTTATATTTTTAAAGAATTGAATGGAGGAAATTTTATGACACCAATTCTTAGCTTACACAATGTTGATGTAACCAAATTCCTCGCCGTGCTCGATACCTGCGAGGGCAATGTATATCTCGTTACAAGCGAAGGCGACAGACTCAATCTCCGCAGCAAGCTTTGCCAGCTTGTCGGTCTTACAAGACTTATCGAAGGCGGCAGGATTGCAGAAGCAAGTATTATTTGCGAAAACAAGAACGACGAGAGCAAGCTTTTCAGACTTAATATGTTCGGCGACACAGGTAACGCCAAAGTAGGTTAATTCTGAAAACACTGACTTAAATATCTACGGTTTTCACGTTAATTTCAAAACTTCTAAACCCAAGGACAGCTGCGAGCAATCGCAGCTGTTTTTGGCTTTTACCTTTTAAATGTAAAATATCAATAAAGTGTTGATTTTGCCGATGTTTTGGGTTATACTAAACTTAATTTATTTTATGAGGCGTTAAACGCATTCGGAAAGGAATACGCTATGGCAGATACAAAAAACGAGCTTATTAACGAAGAAGATCAGGGTATGCTCATCACTCTTGAGGACGAAAACGGTCAGGAAGTTGAATTTGAATTTCTTGATGTAATCGAGTTTGAGGGTACAGAGTACATTGTTCTCATTGAAAATGACGAAGATGCAGACGAGGTTGTTATTCTTCAGATTAATCAGATTGACGAAGATACAGAGGAGTATGTCAGCATTGACGATGAAGATACTCTTAACAAGGTATTTGAGCTTTTCAAAAAGAAATATGAGGGCGACATTAACTTTGAATAATTCGTTTCAAATTGAGCTTCCGAGGGGAGGCTCTTTTCTTTTGTGTGAATATAACATTCTCAGCGGGAAAAAATACCGTTGAGGTGTTGTGTATGACAGAAAAAATCGGACTTGAAAAAACTGTTGTGTTTAATTTGAAATCGGCAAATGAATCTGATGTCAATAATATCGTCAATGAAAAAGGTCATGAGAGCCGTTCGTTTTATTACAAACTCGGATTACTCTATTTTCTCAATATTGTTGACTGGATTTGTACAGAGGCGCTCATCGGCAGCGGACATTTTGTTGAGGCAAATCCCGTTATGCAGCCTGTGCTTGAGAACTTTTGGCTGACATTGTTAATCAAGGGAATTTTGCCGCTTGTGCTTATTCTTGGTTGTGCATTGATTTATAAGCTTGCCGAAATCGGCAGAAGCAAAACGGCTGAAATGCTTTTAACGGTCGGAATTGTGTCTTATGCCCTTGTAAACCTATGGCATATTTTCAATTTTGTATTGCTCTTTTGTCGATTTTAATGTACAATAGTGGGTAGCAAATTTGAAAGGGAGTGTATGTTTTGCCGGCATTATCAGTAAGAAATCTTACAATGACTTTTATCGAAAGAAACCTTTTTACCGATGTTTCGTTTGATGTTGAAGAAAGAGATAAGGTGGGCTTTATCGGAGCTAACGGAGTCGGTAAAACAACTCTCTTCAAGATACTCAACGGCGAAATCAGCCCTGTTTCGGGAACTGTTACCTTTTCAAAAAATGTTCGTCCGGGATATATGGAACAGCATGCCTGCAACAATCCGAGGGCAGATGTGTATCACGAGTTGCTTTCCGTGTTCGATTATCTTTCGGATATGGAAACCGAAATTTCCGCACTTGCACATCAGATTGACAACAAGTCGGGAAATCTTGACGAGCTTGTTGAAAGGCAGACCATGCTTATTGAACAGTTTGAAAGAGCAGGCGGTTTGACCTATAAAAGCAGAACCCGTTCCGCACTTTTAGGACTCGGATTTTCCGAAAATGACTTTACAATGCCTGTCGGCAATTTAAGCGGCGGTCAGCGTTCAAAGCTCTGCCTTGCAAAGCTGTTGCTGTCGCAAAGCAATATGCTCCTCCTTGACGAGCCGACAAACCACCTTGACATTGACGCAATCGCATGGCTTGAAGGCTTTTTGAGAGATTTCAAGGGCGCAATGATTATCATCAGCCATGACCGTTATTTTCTTGATAATGTAACCAACAAGACGATTGAACTTGAACACAACCGTGCTATGGTTTATAAGGGCTCATATTCTGAATTCGTCAAGAAAAAGGAATCGGTGAACGAGTCGCTTAAAAATAAATATGAACACGATTTAAAGGAAATAAAGCGTATTGAGGGCATTGTTGAACAGCAGAAACGCTGGGGACAGGCTCACAACTTTATCACAGCCGCAAGTAAGCAGAAAGAGGCTGACAGAATCAAAGACGGGCTTGTCGCCCCCGAAAGCGAGCTTGAAACAATGCGTATGCATTTTGAGCCGAGATGTGAAAGCGGCAACGATGTTTTAATCTGTAAAAATCTTGCCAAGTCGTTTGACGACAAACAGCTTTTCAAAAATGTTGATATACATATCAGAAAAGGCGAGAGAGTGTTCATCATCGGCGGCAACGGTTGCGGTAAAACAACGCTGTTCAGAATTTTAACGGGCAAAACTCCTATGAACAGCGGTGAATATGACTACGGCGCAAATGTTGAAATCGGTTATTTTGATCAGATGCAGCAGAATCTTGACCTGTCAAAAACCGCACTTGATGAGGTGTGGGACACCTTCCCGAATATGACGCAGACCGAAGTCAGAAGTGCGCTTGCGTCATTCCTGTTCAAAGGTGACGAAGTGTTTAAATCGCTTTCAAAAATGAGCGGCGGCGAGAGGGCGAGAGTTTCTCTCTTGAAACTAATGCTAAAGGGCAGTAACTTTTTGCTCCTCGATGAGCCGACAAACCACCTTGACGCATCATCACGGGAAGAACTTGAAAAAACTTTGCTTGACTACAGCGGTACAATGCTGATTGTCAGCCATGACCGTTATTTTATAAATAAAATTGCCGACAGAATTTTACTCCTTACAAATAACGGAGTAAAGGAATATCTCGGTAATTACGATTATTATCTTGAACGCACAACAGCCGAAAAATCGGGTGCTGTTCCGACTGAGAATAAGAAAGATAAAAAAGAAAAAACGCAGAATGATTACTTTTTCCAAAAGCAAAAGCAGAGTGAAGAACGCAAAAGACAGACTAAGCTTAAAAAGGCAGAGGCTGAAATTGAGCGACTTGACGAAGAAATCGCCAAAACACAGGAGCTTCTCTCAAGCGAGGAAGTTGCCGCAGATTACGAAAAACTTATGGAGCTTTCAAAACTGCTCGAGGATTTGCAAAAACAGCAGGAGGAGCAGTACGAAATCTGGGAGGAACTCGAAAGTATGGCAGAATGATCGCCTTACAGTCGGGAGGAGCGACAAATTTCCCTTGCTTAAAGTAAAAAATTGTTGTATAATAACCGCATAATATAAGCTAAAGACTGTTGCACAGCAGTTTTTGCAGTTGATTTTCAGATAAAAGATTATGCGAATTAAAAATGAAAAACGGCAGGCAAAATACCCTGCCGCATACATCTGCCCGTGGCGCAATTGGATAACGCAACGGATTCCGATTCCGGAGAATGGGGGTTCAAATCCCTTCGGGCAGACCAAAAAAGGACACCCTACGGGGTGTCCTTTTTTGGTCTGTTTAGAATCCGAAGGGATTTGAAGCCGACCGTAAAGAAAATGCCCCTGTGGGGCATTTTTAGGGAGGAGTGTTTATGGAGGCATAGCTGTGCACAGGACGCAACAAGCGAGGCGGAAAGTTTAGGTCTGTACAAAGTACTTCGGGCAGAAGTAGTGAAAAGATGAAAGTGTGACACCCTACGGGGTGTCCTTTTTTGGCCTGTTTAGAATCCGAAGGGATTTGAAGCCGACCGTAAAGAAAATGCCCCTGTGGGGCATTTTTAGGGAGGAGCGTTTATGGAGGCATAGCTTGTGCACAGGACGCAACAAGCGAGGCGGAAAGTTTAAATCCGCACAAAGTACTTCGGGCAGAAGTAGTGATAAGATGAAAGTGTGACACCCTACGGGGGCGTGCTTTTTTCAGCTAAATTATCCTGTAGATAGCTAAATTGTCCTGGCGGACAGCAAAAGTGAATTTAATTTAGCTGTAAACCGAAAGGTTTGCAATTTAGCAACGGAGCGACAAAAAATTCATAGGATATTTTGTTGAAAAATACAATGAAAAATTTTTTTGCAAAAACCCTTGACGAATAGGATTGAGGATGATATAATAGTCAAGCTGACTCATTCGAGGACATCTTCAAAAAATGAAAATGCTTCAAAAAAATTAAAAAAATTTGAAAAAAGTGTTGACAAATGATGAAGAATGTGATATATTATATGAGCACTCGAAATTAGAGAGTGAATGCGAGAGCGAAAGCTAAATTCGCTGGTGTAGCTCAGTTGGTAGAGCAGCTGATTTGTAATCAGCAGGTCGGGGGTTCAAGTCCGTCCACCAGCTCCATTGAAGCCTACTGTTTAGGCAGTAGGCTTTGATTTTTGAAAAACTTGATAGGGGAGAATTCCCGAGTGGCCAAAGGGGGCAGACTGTAAATCTGTTGCGTCATGCTTCGGTGGTTCGAATCCACCTTCTCCCACCAAGCTTAAAAAACGCCTTAAACATTGAAGTTTAGGGCGTTTTTCTTTTGCGTTTAGCAGAATAAAATCCCTCTGAAAATCTGTTTGTCTAACAGTTGTCTAACATAACGCTAACTAAGCAGGCTCAATGTCAATAGTTGGGATAACCCGAAAAAACGAAATATATGAAAATTAGGCTTAATGTCAATAAATAGGGGTACCCCGATAAAAACAGAGCCACTGCATCTAATTCGAATTGTTTTGTGCTGTTTAGATACCTAACATTAGCGGATATGTTTCCGCAAGATACAGCCACGCATTTGCAGCAGTTGTGCGTATAATTTAAACTGCTGCAAAAGTCAGTAAACAAGCCGAATTTTGTATTGCTTAATTATATTTTCTTGACATCAAGACTACCGTTTCAATGTGTGCTGTGTGGGGGAACATATCTACGGGTTGGATTTTTTGGGCTTTGTAGGGGCTGTTTTGGGTTAAGTAGACTAAATCTCTTGCCAATGTTTCGGGGTTGCAGGAAACATAGACAACCTTTTTCGGAGACATTTTGATTAGTGAGTCGAGAAATTTTCGGTCACTTCCGGCTCTTGGCGGATCCATGAACACAACATCGGGCTTTTCGTCATCGTCTGCAGCTTCTCTCATGAACTCGCCCGCATCGGCTTTGTAGAAACGGATATTTTTCAGATTATTTGCTCTTGCGTTTACGATTGCATCCCTCACGGCATCGCCGTTAAGTTCTGCACCGATAACATTGCCTGCACCGTTTTTGGCGGCAATTATGCCGATTGTGCCGATTCCGCAGTAGGTGTCAAGCACGGTTTCGTTGCCTTTGAGATTTGCAAATTCAATTGCTTTGCCGTACAAAACTTCGGTTTGAACGGGGTTAATTTGGTAAAAGCTTTTCGGCGAAATTCTGAACCTGCAACCGCAGAGAATATCTTCAATATAACCCTTGCCGTACAGCACTTTCTGATTGTCACCGAGTACAAGGTTGGTGCGGTAGGGATTTATATTTTGCACAATGGTTGTGATTTCGGGAAACTGTTTCAGAATCGCTTTTACAAAATTGTTTTTTGACGGAAAAACAGGGGTACCTGTCACAAGCACAAGCATAATCTGATTTGTCGCAAAGCCTCTTTTTACGAGAATGTGACGGAGAAAACCTTTGCCTGTGTCCTCGTTATAGGTTGTCATTCTGAAAGAGGGGAGGAGCTTGCGTACTGCAACGATGATTTTGTCGGCAATAACATCCTCTGTCTGACAGCTGTCAATTCCGACAACATGATGACTGCCCGACTGATACACACCCGAAATGATTTTGCCCTTTTTGTCCGTATAAAAAGCCGCCTGAACCTTGTTGCGGTAGTGGTAGGGAGTTTTCATTCCGATAATTTTTTCAACGGTGCAAAAGCGTTTGAGAAGTTTTTCGACTTTCTTCTGTTTGAATTCAAGCTGTTCGGGATATGACAGATTTTGCAGTTGACAACCGCCGCATTTTTTGTAAACGGGACAGCTTTGTTTATTGGTTTCAGGTCTGTTACTCATAATATTTCCTCACATTTTATTGCATTGTATATATCCTTTATTTTATCATCAATCATATTGATATGCAACACAAACGAACCCTAAATGACAAAGAAAAACGCAGGAGGAAAATCCGCTCCTGCGCTTTCTGATTATTAACCGGTATATCGAAAAATTGAGGATTATCAGGTTATTTGTAATCAATTAAAGATTTGTGTATCCCATAAGGCTTTCGTCAACCTCTTTGGCAACATCTCTGCCCTCACGAATCGCCCAGACAACAAGTGACTGTCCTCTGTGCATATCGCCTGTAACAAACACATTTTCAACATTTGTCTTGTGTGAGCCTTCTGCCGTTGCAACATTGGTTCTTGCGTTTGTTTCAACACCGAATGCCTTGGTTACATAGTTTTCACTGCCGAGGAATCCCGCCGCAATGAGTACGAGTTCAACATCAACCTTGTATTCTGAGCCTTCAACCTCTTTCATCATAAGTCTGCCTGTTTTAGCATCCTTTTCGGGTTTAAGCTTAACAAGCTCCGCACCTACAAGATTACCGTTTTTGTCAGCAATGAACTGCTTAACGGTTGTCTGATAAACTCGTGGATCGTGACCGTAAACTTCAATAGCCTCTTCCTGACCGTAGTCTGTTTTGCAGACTCTCGGCCATTGCGGCCATGGGTTATCGGCACTTCTTGTGTCGGGAAGTTTAGGCATCATTTCAAGCTGAAGAACGGATTTTGCACCGTGTCTGATGCTTGTGCCGACGCAGTCGTTACCTGTGTCGCCGCCGCCGATTACCATTACATTCTTGCCTTTTGCGCTGATGAATGTACCCTCTCTGAGGTTGCAGTCGAGAAGTGACTTTGTTGTTGATTTGAGGAAGTCAACGGCAAAGTGAATGCCGTTAGCCTCTCTGCCGGGAACTTTGATATCTCTCGGATTTGATGCACCGCAAGCAAGGATTACACGGTCAAAGTCCTTGAGAATTTCGCTTGCTTTGATGTCTTTGCCGACATTTGAGCAGGTTTCAAAGGTTACGCCTTCTTCTTCCATAATGTTAATCTTGCGTTCGATAACATCTTTTTCAAGCTTCATATTCGGAATGCCGTACATAAGCAGACCGCCTACTCTGTCATTGCGTTCAAATACCGTTACAGAGTGACCACGCTGATTGAGCTGGTCGGCAGCGGCAAGTCCCGATGGACCCGAACCGATGATTGCAATTTTCTTGCCTGTTCTTACCTTTGGAATTCTTGCGTCTGCAAGACCTTCTTCATAGGCATTTTCAATGATTCCGTATTCGTTGGCTCTTACGCTGACAGCGTCACCGTTTGCACCGCAGGTGCATGCCTTTTCACAGAGAGCAGGACATACACGGGATGTAAATTCGGGGAAGTTGTTTGTAACCTTAAGACGGTTGTAAGCCTGTTCCCAGTTGCCCTTGTAGATGAGGTCATTCCATTCGGGAATGAGGTTGTTAAGCGGACAGCCTGAGAATGCAGAACCAATCTGCATTCCTGCCTGACAGAAAGGCACGCCGCAGTCCATGCATCTTGCACCCTGTTTTTGCTGATCCTCTTTGCTGAGGGGATCGTGAAATTCGTCAAAATTTTTGATTCTTTCTTTTACGGAGTATGCCGGGGCATCCTCACGCTTATATTCCATAAATCCTGTTGGCTTTCCCATAAATATCCCCTCCTTATTTATTATTCACAATTTCGTAGAAAGCTTCAATCTGTGCCTGCTCGTTTGTAAGACCTTTTTCTTCATAAGCGGCAATTGCAGCCATCATTCTCTTGTAGTCGTGCGGAATAATCTTCTTGAATTTCGGAAGATACTCGTCAAAGTTATCAAGGATTTTCTTGCCTCTCTGTGAACCTGTTGCTGCAACATGTTCTTCTATAAGCGTTTTGAGTTCGATTATATCGTACTTTTCTGTTACCTCAGAGAAGAGAACCATTTCTTTGTTGAGCTTTGTGTAAAGATCTCTTTCTTCATCAAGAACATAGGCAACACCGCCGGACATACCTGCAGCAAAGTTTTTGCCTGTTTTGCCGATAACAACAACCCGACCGCCTGTCATATATTCACAACCGTGGTCGCCGACACCCTCAACAACTGCCGTTGCGCCTGAGTTTCTTACGCAGAAACGCTCGCCTGCAACACCGTTGATAAATGCCTTACCGCTTGTTGCGCCGTAAAGTGCAACATTACCGATGATGATGTTGTTACCTGCGTCAAATGTTGAGTTCTTCGGAGGATAAACTACCAGCTTACCGCCTGAAAGTCCCTTGCCGAAGTAGTCGTTTGAGTCGCCCACAAGTTCAAGTGTGAGTCCCTTTGGAATGAATGCGCCAAAGCTCTGACCGCCCGAACCGTTGCAGACTACTGTAAATGTATCGTCATCAAGGTTGTTGTAATGCTTTCTTGTAACCTCGGAACCGAAGATTGTACCGAATGAACGGTCTGTGTTTTTAACATTGACTTCAACCTTTTTCTTTGTGCCTTTTGCAAGAACCTTTGCAAATTCTTTGCAGAGGATTCTCTCGTCAAGTGTTGATTCAAGCTTGAAATCATAAAGGCTCTTTTTGTTGTATTCAACCTTTTCCGAAACAAAGTTTGTATCAAGAATGTTAGAAAGGTCAACCTCGGCAGCCTGTCCTGTGATGCCTTCTTTTCTCTTGATGAGGTCAATTCTTCCGACAAGCTCATCAACGGTTTTTACACCGAGCTTTGACATATATTCACGAAGTTCGCTTGCTACAAACTTCATAAAGTTTATTACATATTCGGGCTTGCCGCAGAATCTTTTTCTGAGCTCGGGGTTCTGTGTGGCAACACCGAACGGGCAGGTATCAAGGTTACATACTCTCATCATTGCACAACCGAGAGTTACAAGCGGAGCAGTTGCAAAACCAAATTCCTCTGCACCGAGCATTGCGGCAATTGCAACATCACGGCCGTTCATAAGCTTACCGTCGGTTTCAATAACAACCTTGTTACGAAGGTCGTTCATAATGAGCGTCTGATGAGCCTCGGCAAGACCGAGTTCCCACGGCAGACCTGCATTGTAGATTGAGTTTCTCGGAGCAGCGCCTGTACCGCCGTCATAACCTGAAATAAGGATTACGCCTGCACCTGCTTTTGCAACGCCTGCGGCAACCGTACCTACACCGCATTCCGAAACGAGCTTAACAGAGATTCTTGCGTCTTTGTTAGAATTTTTGAGGTCGTAGATAAGCTGTGCAAGGTCCTCAATTGAGTAAATGTCGTGGTGCGGTGGGGGAGAGATGAGCGATACACCCGGTGTTGAATGACGGGTTTTTGCAATCCAGGGATAAACCTTTTTGCCCGGAAGATGTCCGCCTTCGCCCGGCTTTGCACCCTGAGCCATTTTAATCTGAATTTCATTTGCAGATGTGAGGTATCTTGATGTAACACCGAAACGACCTGACGCAACCTGCTTGATTGCAGAACATCTGTCAACCTTTTGTCCTTTTGTGAGAAGTCGTTCAAGGCTTTCGCCGCCCTCACCGGAGTTTGACTTGCCGTGAAGCTGATTCATTGCAATCGCAAGTGTTTCGTGAGCCTCCTGTGAGATTGAACCGTAGGACATAGCGCCTGTCTTGAAACGCTTTACGATTGAATCAACGCTTTCAACCTCATCAAGCGGAACAGGAGTTTCTGCAAAGTTGAAGTCGAAAAGACCTCTGATATTTACAGGATCCATTTCTTCGGAAATCATATGAGAATACTTTTTGTAAAGCTCATAGTCGCCTGTTCTTGTTGCCTGCTGGAGCATATATATAGTCTGCGGATTGTAGAGGTGTTCCTCTTTGCCGCTTCTGAACTTGTGTGAACCACGGGATTCAAGCTCATCGCTTACACCGAGGTCAAGCGGATCAAATGCCGCTGTGTGAAGTTTGTCAACATTCTTTTCGATATCCTTGATTGTGATACCGCCGATTCTGCTGACTGTGCCTGTGAAGTATTCGTCAATAACATCCTTGCCGATACCGATGGCCTCAAAAATCTGTGAGCCATGATATGACTGGATTGTTGAAATACCCATTTTTGACGCAATCTTTACGATGCCGTGGAGAACTGCGCTGTTGTAATCGTCAACTGCTGCGTAGTAGTCCTTGTCAAGAAGGTCATCACCGATAAGCTCGTGAATTGTTTCCTGAGCAAGATACGGGTTGATTGCACTTGCACCGTAGCCGAGAAGTGTTGCAAAATGATGAACTTCTCTCGGCTCACCGCTTTCAAGTATCATTGCAAGTGAAGTTCTCTTCTTTGTTGCAACAAGGTGCTGATGAAGAGCGGATACTGCAAGAAGTGACGGAATTGCAAGATGGTTTTCGTCAACTCCTCTGTCGGAGAGGATAAGAATATTTGCACCGTCATTGTAAGCCTTGTCAGCTTCAATGAAAAGTCGCTTAACAGCCTTTGAAAGTCTTGTGTTCTTGTAGTAGAGAATCGGGATAACCGCAACCTTAAAGCCCGGAATGTGCATATTCTTGATTTTGAGAATATCGGTTGATGTAAGAATCGGGTTGTGAATCTTCATAACCTTGCAGTTTTCGGGACGCTCCTCAAGGATGTTGCCGTCCTCACCGATATAAATTGTTGTTGATGTTACAACTTCCTCACGGATTGCGTCAATCGGCGGGTTTGTAACCTGTGCAAAGAGCTGTTTGAAGTAGTTGAAAAGCGGCTGCGGTTCTTTTGAAAGAACTGCAAGCGGACTGTCTGTACCCATTGCGGCAATTGACTCTGTGCCGTTCTTTGCCATAGGAAGGATTGATGTCATAACATCTTCGTAGGTATATCCGAAAGCCTTCTGGAGTTTTTGCCTTTCTTTATATGAATGCTCCTCAACCTTCATATTAGGAATTTTGAGGTCTTTAAGACAAACAAGATTACTGTCGAGCCATTCACCGTAAGGCTGTTTTGACGCATAATACTCTTTGAGTTCATCGTCATCAATGAGTCTGCCCTGAACCGTATCGACAAGAAGCATTTTGCCGGGGCGAAGCCTTTCCTTTGTAACAATCTTTGCGGGATCAATAGGAAGTGCGCCGACTTCCGATGAAAGAATGAGGTTGCCGTCATCCGTGATGTAGTATCTTGACGGACGCAGACCGTTACGGTCAAGAACCGCACCCATAATGTCGCCGTCAGAGAAAAGGATTGACGCAGGACCGTCCCACGGCTCCATCATTGTTGCATAATACTGATAGAAGTCCTTTTTCTTCTGGCTCATTGTGCCGTTATTATCCCACGGCTCCGGAATTGTAATCATAACGGCAAGAGGAAGCTCCATGCCGCTCATTACGAGAAATTCAAGTGTGTTATCAAGCATTGCAGAGTCTGAACCCTCTGTGTTTACAACAGGGATAACCTTGTCAAGGTCGCCCTTGAGATGCTCCGAACGCATTGTTTCCTCGCGGGCAAGCATCTTGTCAGCGTTGCCTCTGATTGTGTTGATTTCACCGTTGTGAACAATCATTCTGTTAGGATGAGCTCTCTGCCAGCTTGGATTTGTGTTGGTTGAAAAACGGGAGTGAACCATAGCGATTGCAGACTCGTAATCATCGTCCTGAAGATCAAGGAAGAAGTTACGGAGATCGCCGACAAGGAACATACCTTTATATACAATAGTTCTGCTTGAAAGTGAAACTACATATGTGTCTTCATTACTCTGTTCAAAAACTCTTCTTGCAACATAGAGCTTTCTGTCGAACGGAAGACCTCTCTTTACGCCGTGAGGTCTTTTGATAAAGCACTGCATAATTGCAGGCATACATTCAACAGCTCTGTGACCGAGTACCTCGGGCTTTGACGGAACATTTCTCCAGCCGAGAACTGTAAGACCTTCTTTTTCTGCAATGATTTCAAACATCTTCTTTGCCTGATTTCTTGCAAGCTCATTCTGAGGGAAGAAGAACATACCTACAGCGTAATCTCTTTCGGAACCGAGCTTAATGCCGATTTCAGCAGCTGCCTTCTTAAAAAATTTGTGTGAAATCTGGAGAAGAATACCTACGCCGTCACCTGTTTTGCCTTCGGCATCCTTACCTGCTCTGTGTTCGAGAGTTTCAACAATTGTCAGAGCATTTGCCACGGTGTCGTGTGACTTGATACCCTTAATATTAACAACGGCTCCGATACCGCAGTTATCATGTTCAAACTTCGGAGAATACAGAGTCTTGTTGTTCTCTCTGACTGTCTGTTCCATTAATGATCACCCTTTCCTGTTAATCACAAAAATTATTCAGCGGACTTTTTATATACATATATATGTAAAAGGAAGTTTGCTTTCGTAAACTTATCGGTTCAAAGTGGCAATTAATGTTCTGCCGGTTAATAATCAATCATATATATGTAATTGTAAAATGCCCAATCTCTTCTCAGCGGTAAAACCGCTATGCTCAGCCTGTGCTATATCCTGCAAAGGTGAATGTGCAGGTCGGCTGATGTTCTGAAATGCCCTGTCATCGTTGATCAAGAAAAATCAGCACTTAGATTATATAACTATACATTGTGCTTTGTCAAGGGAAAATAAAGGAAAATTGCAACTTTTAAGGGCGAAACTTTCATTTTACTGTGATTGTTGTAGAAAATATGCAACTCTTATTGGTGTTTCAGTTTAATTTTGCAGGAAATTTAATAAAACTTGCAATTTCAAAACTTTTTTTAAAAAATGTATTGACAAATTCGCAAAAGTGGAATATACTAACAACATCAAAGACAGCAAGGGCGCTGTGAGCTGAGGCTTACAGTGTCCTTTTCTGTTTTTATAAAGCAAAAATCAGACCATTAAAATTTATTTTCAAAATGGATAGGAGAGAATTAAAATGGCAAAAGTTCCCGAAATTTTTGGCAGCATGGTATTTAATGACCAGAAGATGCAGGAAAGACTTCCAAAGTCAACTTACAAGGCTTTGAAAAAGACAATCCAGAACGGTGAACCGCTTGACCTCAGCGTTGCAAATGTTGTTGCGGCTGCTATGAAGGACTGGGCAGTTGAAATGGGCTGTACACACTACACACACTGGTTCCAGCCGATGACAGGTATCACAGCCGAAAAGCATGACAGCTTTATCGCACCGAACGGTGAAGGTCAGGTTATCATGGAGTTCTCAGGTAAAGAGCTTGTAAAGGGCGAGCCTGATGCTTCTTCTTTCCCAAGCGGCGGTATTCGTGCCACATTCGAGGCAAGAGGCTATACAACATGGGATCCGACATCATATGCATTCGTTAAGGACGGAACACTTTACATTCCTACAGCATTCTGTTCTTATACAGGCGAGGTTCTCGATAAGAAAACTCCTCTTCTTCGTTCAATGGAGAGAATTAATACAGAGGCTGTAAAGATTCTTCATCTTCTCGGCAAAGAAAATGTTACAAGAGTTACAACAACAGTAGGTCCGGAGCAGGAATACTTCCTTATTGATAAGGACGCTTACGACCAGAGAGAGGATCTTATTTATACAGGCAGAACACTTTTCGGTGCAAAAGCTCCTAAAGGACAGGAACTTGACGACCATTACTTCGGTGCAATCAAGACAAGAGTTGCTGCTTATATGAAAGACCTTGACGAGGAACTCTGGAAACTCGGTATCCTTGCAAAGACAAAGCATAACGAAGTTGCTCCTTCACAGCACGAGCTTGCTCCTATCTTCACAACAACAAACATTGCAACCGACCACAATGAGCTTACAATGGAAGTTATGAAGAAAGTTGCCGAAAGACACGGTCTTGTTTGTCTTCTTCATGAAAAGCCGTTTGCAGGTGTTAACGGTTCCGGTAAGCACAACAACTGGTCAATTTCAACCAACACAGGCGAAAACCTTCTTGATCCCGGCAAGACTCCTGAAAACAACCTTCAGTTCCAGCTTTTCCTTGCAGCAGTTGTAAAGGCTGTTCACGAGTATCAGGATCTTCTCAGAATCACGGTTGCATCGGCAGGTAACGACCACCGTCTCGGCGCTAACGAAGCACCGCCTGCAATCATTTCAATGTATCTCGGTGATGACCTCGGCGAACTCGTTGATTCAATCATCAATGACAGAGAATATGTAAGCAAGGGTAAGCAGAAGATGAGAACAGGCGTTGATGTTCTTCCTGACTTTATGAAGGACACATCAGACCGTAACCGTACATCACCTTTTGCATTCACAGGTAACAAGTTTGAATTCAGAGCACTTGGTTCTTCACTTAACATTGCCTGTCCTAACTATATGCTCAACACTATGGTAGCCGAAGAACTTTCAGAGTTCTACGATGAGCTTAAAGATGCGGATGATATGGACGCAGCTATCAAGGCTCTTGTTAAGAAAGTATTCACAGAGCATCAGAACATTATCTTCAACGGCAACAACTACGCTCCCGAGTGGGTTGAAGAGGCTGAAAGAAGAGGACTTCTTAACCTCAAGTCACTTCCTGACGCAATGGAACACTTCCTTGACAAGAAGAATATTGACCTCTTTGTTAAGAATAAGATTTGTTCGGCAGACGAAATCCGTGCAAGATATGAAATTGAGCTTGAAAGCTATTCTAAGCAGATTAACATTGAGGCTCTCACAATGATTGATATGGCTAAGAAGAACATTCTTCCTGCCGTTACATCATATGTAAGAGATCTTACGGATACAGCACTTGCCAAGAAGGCACTTTCAGACGCTATTCCTACAAGTGTTGAGGAAGACCTTATTACAAGCCTTTCAAACAAACTTGTATGTTTCTCAAAGAAAACTGCAGAGCTTGAAGAGGCTGTTATCAAGGCAAGCGACTACAGCGATGACAACCTCAAGTATGCTAAGTACTACAGAGAAACAGTATTTGCACTTATGCAGGAACTCAGAGCTGTCGGTGACGCAATGGAAACAGAAACAGCTTCGGAATACTGGCCTTATCCTTCATACGGCGAACTTCTTTTCGGTGTGTGATTGATAGAACCTCTATTTATACTAAATAACATTATTTATATTGTATAACTGGTAACACAACGGCGTGTGATTGACAGAATTAAACTGTCAACTCCACGCCGTTTTTGTTATTTTGATAAAAGGAGAGATTTATATGGCAGAACTAATTTACGGAGGCACAGGCGTCTGGTTTATGATTGGCGCATTACTCGTGTTCTTTATGCAGTGCGGATTTGCAATGGTTGAAACCGGTTTTACAAGAGCTAAAAACGCAGGTAACATCATTATGAAAAACCTGATGGACTTTTGTATCGGTACGGTTGTATTCAGCCTGTTAGGCTTCGGACTTATGATGTCTGAGGACTATGTTGCAGGATTCATCGGTGTTCCAAACCTCAATATGTTCACAGACTGGATGAACTTTGATTGGAACTCATTCGTATTCCAGCTTGTATTCTGTGCTACAGCAGCTACTATCGTTTCAGGTGCTATGGCAGAGCGTACAAAATTCTCGGCATACTGTGTTTACAGCGCAATTATTTCACTCGTTGTTTACCCGATTGAAGCAGGTTGGGTTTGGAACGGTCAGGGCTGGCTTGCACAGCTCGGCTGTATCGACTTTGCAGGTTCAATCGTAATTCATATGGTCGGCGGTATCTCGGCACTTGTCGGCGCAATCATTCTCGGACCCCGTATCGGTAAGTACGGCAAGAACGGCAAGGTAAACGCTATCCCCGGTCACAGCATCACACTCGGTGCTCTCGGTGTATTCATTCTTTGGTTTGCATGGTACGGCTTTAACGGTGCCGCTGCTGAAGACGGCGCTCGTCTCGGTCAGATTCTTCTTACAACAACAATTGCTCCGGCAGTTGCAACAGTAACAACCATGCTCTTTACATGGATCAAGAACGGCAAGCCTGATGTTTCAATGTGTCTTAACGCATCACTCGCAGGTCTTGTAGCAATCACGGCAGGTTGTGCAGATGTTGACGCAATCGGCGCAGCAGTTATCGGTATCGTTTCAGGTATCCTCATCGTAGTAGCAGTTGAATTTGTTGATATCAAGCTTAAAATAGATGATCCTGTCGGCGCATTCTCGGTACACGGCGTAAACGGTATGTGGGGCGGCCTTGCAGTAGGTCTTTTCGCAACAGGTAACGGTCAGAACGGCATCACAGGCCTTTTCTACGGCGGTGGCTTTGCTCAGCTTGGTAAGCAGGCTCTCGGTATTGTTACAATCGTAGCTTGGACAGTTGTTTGCATGATTATCGTATTCACAATCATCAAAAAGACAGTAGGTCTTCGTGTTACAAAGGACGAAGAAATGAAGGGCCTCGATATCTGCGAGCACGGTCTTATCAGCGCATATGCAGACTTTATGCCAATCGGTGTCGGTACAGCTTCACTTGATGAAACATTTGATGTTGACAGCAATGTTCCTGTAACTCAGGCAGTTCCCGTTCAGCTTGCCGGCAAATATGATATGGCTACCGACGGAACAAAGATTACTAAGATTGACATTCTTCTCAAGCAGTCAAAGCTTGAAGCTCTTAAAGAAGAAATGGATAAGCTCGGCATCACAGGTATGACAGTATCTCAGGTACTCGGTTGCGGTGCTCAGAAGGGTAAAGCAGAGTATTACCGTGGTGTTGCTATTGAAAGTAACCTCCTTCCTAAGATGAAGGTTGAAATCGTAGTTTGCAAGGTTCCTGTAAAGGCAGTTGTTGATGCGGCTGTTAAGGCACTTTACACAGGTCACATCGGTGACGGCAAAATCTTTATCTATGATGTTGAAGATGTTGTTAAGGTTAGAACAGGCGAAACAGGCTACGACGCTATGCAGGATATTGAATAATCCCCAATAGCTTAATTAACCTATCCTTTTTAATTCACATAAACCGAGACGCCCCGAACGGCAATAGCTGTTCGGGGTGTTTTGGCTCTATACTATATATAGTGTCAAAAATCAAAGTTTACACTATGAAGGATAATTATACAGCTTAAAACCATAAATAATAATGAAAAGACAATTTGTTGTAAAGCCCGAAAAATGTTGAAAAGTGTAAAACAAATTTGTAATGAAAATGTTTTTACAAAATTGTAAAAAATATTGTCATAATTCCTTTAAGTAAATAACAATAGGGGTTAATCTTGTAAAATAATAAGATGAATGAAACAATATGCGGTGGTGAGGTTCTTGAAAAATGCTTTGTTGATTTCACACTCTGAACAGAGTGCCGTTTCTTTGTCACAATTGCTCGGAAGCGAAGGCTATACGGAGATTTCCGTCTGCCAAACCTCACAGGAGGCTAAGGAGCTTGCAAATGGTGAGGTTTTTGACCTCATCTGCGTCAATGCACCGCTTGAAAAGGAAAACGGCATTGAGCTTTCAAAGTACTTTGCCGGAACAACCCGTTCAAGTGTTGTGATTATCGTTCCTCAGCGTAATGCGGATTATGTGAACGACGCACTTACGGAGCACGGTGTTCTTGTTATTGCAAAGCCCGTAAACAAGCACCTGTTTCACCACTTTTTGCAGTTTACGGAATGTTTTAAGATGCGTATGTTCCGTGTGATTGAGGAAAATGAAAAGCTCAAGCATATGGTTGCGGATATGAAGATAATAAACAGAGCAAAGTTCCTGCTTATTACCTGCCTTAATATGTCCGAAGATCAGGCGCATCGCTATCTTGAAAAACAGGCTATGGATCTCAGAACAAGCAAGCTTGAGGTTGCAAAGCAGGTTATCAGAACATATGAGAACTGACTGCGATTTTTTTAGTTTATTGAAAGGAATGTGTTTTTATGAGCCGTGCGGCATACTTAATCCTTGAAAACGGAACAGTTTTTGAGGGCAAGGCGTTTGGTGCCGAAAAAGAAACTACGGGAGAACTTGTTTTTACTACAGCAATGACAGGTTATCTTGAAACACTCACCGACCCCAGCTATTACGGTCAGGTGGTTATTCAGACATTCCCTTTAATCGGCAACTATGGTGTTATCCCTGCCGATTTTGAGAGTGACTCTCCGTCGCTGAAAGGTTATATTGTACGAGAATGGTGCCAAGTTCCTTCAAACTTCCGTTGTGAGGGTGATCTTGACACCTTTTTAAAAGAGTCGGGAATTCCCGGCATTTACGGAATCGACACCCGTGCGCTCACAAGAATTGTGCGTGAATACGGTGTTCTGAACTGCAAAATCTCCTATTCTCCCGATGTAACAAAGGAAGAACTTGACGAGATTAAGAACTATGTTATTACAGAGGCTGTTGAAAGCACTACTATAAAAGAAAAAGAGCATTTTGACGCTGAAAACGGCGACCTCAATGTTGTGCTTATGGATTTTGGCGCAAAGCATAACATCGGCAGAGAGCTTGTTAAGAGAGGCTGTAACCTTACAGTCGTTCCCGCCCACACAACAGCGGATGAAATTAAGGCTATGAATCCCGACGGCGTAATGCTTTCAAACGGACCGGGAGATCCTTCGGACAACACAGAGATTATTGCAGAGCTCAAAAAGCTTTGTGACTTCGGGATTCCGACCTTCGGTATCTGTCTCGGTCATCAGCTCCTTGCACTTTCACAGGGTGCAAAAACAGAAAAGCTCAAGTACGGTCACAGAGGTGCAAACCAGCCTGCAAAAGAGGTTGAAACAGGCAGAGTTTACATTACATCACAGAACCACGGCTACGCTGTTGTAAGCGACAGTATGCCCGAAAACGGCAAAGTAAGCTTTGTAAACGGTAATGATAACACCTGCGAGGGCGTAAACTACACAAATATGCCTGTTTTCTCGGTTCAGTTCCATCCGGAAGCTTGCGGCGGTCCTCACGATACAGCATTTTTGTTTGACCGTTTTATTGAATTGATGAAGAACAACAGAAAATAAGAGTCCGAAATTCGGATTACTATTCAGCATAAGAACAGATACAATAATTACTTGAACGAGGAATGATTATATGCCACTCAAAAAGAATATCAAACGAGTTATGGTAATCGGTTCGGGCCCTATCGTAATCGGTCAGGCTGCCGAATTTGACTATGCAGGCACACAGGCTTGCCGTGCGCTTAAAGAAGAAGGACTTGAGGTTATTCTCGTAAACTCAAACCCTGCTACAATTATGACTGATAACGCAATGGCTGATAAAATCTACATTGAGCCGTTGACACTTGAAACAGTTAAGAGAATCATCAAAAAGGAACGCCCTGACAGCCTTCTTTCAACCCTCGGCGGTCAGACGGGTCTTACCCTTTCAATGCAGCTTGCAAAAGAGGGCTTCCTTGATAAATACAATGTTCAGCTTCTCGGTGCAAACCCCGAAACAATCGACAAGGCAGAGGACAGACAGCTTTTTAAGGACACAATGATTGAAATAGGTCAGCCTGTTATTCCGTCACTTGTTGTTACAGATGTTGAATCAGCTGTTAAGTTTGCCGATGAAATCGGTTATCCTGTAATTATCCGTCCTGCATTCACACTTGGCGGTACAGGCGGCGGTATTGTCGATAACGAGGAAGAGCTTCGTGAAATCACATCAAACGGTCTTGAACTTTCTCCTATCACACAGGTGCTTGTTGAAAAATGTATCTCAGGTTGGAAAGAAATCGAGTTTGAGGTTATGCGTGACAGCGACGGAAATGTTATTACTGTCTGCTCAATGGAAAACTTCGATCCTGTAGGCGTTCACACAGGCGACTCAATTGTTATCGCTCCTACGGTAACACTTGCCGACAAGGAATATCAGATGCTCAGAAGTGCGGCTCTCAACATTATCTCTGCACTTAAGGTAGAGGGCGGTTGTAACTGCCAGTTCGCACTCAACCCCGAAACATTTGAATATGCGGTTATCGAGGTTAATCCCCGTGTATCCCGTTCATCGGCACTTGCGTCAAAGGCAACAGGTTATCCTATTGCAAAGGTTGCCGCTAAAATTGCTATTGGTTACACACTTAATGAAATCAAAAATGCCGTTACAGGTACAACATACGCTTGCTTTGAGCCGGCGCTTGACTATGTTGTTGTAAAGTTCCCGAAATGGCCTTTCGATAAATTTGTATATGCAAAGAGAACACTCGGTACTCAGATGAAGGCAACAGGCGAGGTTATGGCTATTGCTCCGACATTTGAGCAGGCTATTATGAAAGCCGTAAGAGGTGCCGAGATTTCTCACAATACTCTCAATGATAAGGAATTTGCAGAGCTTTCAAACGCATCGGTTTATGACAGACTCAGCGTTTGCGATGACAGAAGAATCTTCTGCGTATATGAGGCTCTCAAGAGAGGCATTACAGTAGAACAGATTCACAACATCACTCTCATTGACGAGTGGTTCCTTGAAAAGCTCAAAAATCTTATTGCCGTTGAAAACGAACTCAAGAACGACGAGCTTACGGAGGATCTCTATGTTCGTGCCAAGAACAAGGGATTCCTTGACAAAACAATTGAAAAAATCACAGGCAGGAAGGTTGAAAATCCACTTGTTCCTGTTTATAAAATGGTTGATACCTGCGCCGCAGAATTTGAGGCTGAAACTCCTTACTTCTATTCAACATTTGATAAGGAAAATGAAGCTGAGGAATTCATCAGAGAGCAGAAGAGCGATAAGAAAACAGTTATCGTATTCGGTTCGGGCCCTATCAGAATCGGTCAGGGTATCGAATTTGACTATGCGTCTGTTCACTGCGTATGGGCGCTCAAAAAAGCAGGCTACGATGTTGTTATCGTAAACAACAACCCTGAAACAGTATCAACAGACTTTGACACAGCCGACAGACTTTATTTTGAACCGCTCACAACCGAAGATGTTATGGGCATAATAAAGACAGAGAATCCGTTCGGTGTAGTTGTTGCATTCGGCGGACAGACAGCCATTAAGCTTACAAAGTTCCTCAGCGACAACGGTGTAAATATTCTCGGCACATCATACGATGCCATTGATATGGCAGAGGACAGAGAGCGTTTTGATGAGCTTCTTGAAAAGTATCACATCAAGCGTCCCCGTGGCGTAACGGTTATGACAACAGACGAGGCTCTCGATGTTGCAGACAAAATCGGTTATCCTGTTCTTCTCCGTCCGTCATATGTTCTCGGCGGTCAGAATATGATTATTGCATTCAACGAAGATGATGTCAAAGAGTATATGGCAATCATTCTTGCACAGAATATTGAAAATCCGATTCTTATTGATAAGTACCTTCAGGGTACAGAGCTTGAAGTTGACGCCATTTGTGACGGTGAAGATATTCTTATTCCGGGTATTATGGAGCATATCGAGCGTGCCGGTGTTCACTCGGGCGACTCAATTGCGGTTTATCCGGCATGGAATCTCTCAGACAGAATGACTCAGATTATTATTGAAAGCTCAAAGAACCTTGCAATCGAACTCCGTACAAAGGGACTTGTAAACATTCAGTACCTTATCTATAAAGACGAACTTTATGTTATTGAGGTAAATCCCCGTTCTTCAAGAACAATCCCTTACATCAGTAAGGTAACAGGCGTTCCTATGGTTGACCTTGCAACAAGAGCAATGCTCGGTGAAAAGCTCAAAGATATGGGCTACGGCACAGGTCTTTACAGAAAGAGCCCTTACATTGCGGTTAAGGTTCCCGTATTCAGCTTTGAAAAGCTTATCAATGTTGATAACCACCTCGGTCCCGAGATGAAGTCAACAGGTGAAGTTCTCGGTGTTGCAGGCACACTTGAGGAGGCTCTCTATAAGGGACTCATCGGTGCAGGCTACAAGATGAAGAAAAAGGGCGGTGTGTTCATCACAGTCCGTAATTCTGATAAGGCTGAAATCGGTGAAATCGCAAAGAAATACTACGACCTCGGATTCAGAATCTACGCAACAGAGGGTACAGCGGATGTACTCAAGAAGTATGGTATCGATGCCGTAAGCGTAAAGAAGATTCACGAGTCCAAGACAAACAATACTCTTACACTCATTGAATCGGGCAAGATTCAGTATGTTATTTCAACATCAGCAAAGGGCAGAATTCCTTCAAGAGATTCTGTTAAAATCCGTCGTAAGACTGTTGAAAGAAATATTCCGTGTCTTACATCTCTTGATACGGCAAATGCACTTGCAGATTGCCTCAAGAGCCACTATTCACAGCACAGCACGGAGCTTATCGACATTAACCACATGAGAGAGGAAAAGCTTATGTTAAAATTCACTAAGATGCAGGGTATAGGCAACGACTATATCTATTGCAGCACTTTTGATCAGGAAATCAGCAACCCCGAGGCGCTTGCCGTAAGACTTTCTGACAGACATTTCGGCATCGGCGGCGACGGTATTATTCTTGTTTGCCCTTCAAAGGTTGCAGATGCAAAGATGAAAATGTACAACCTTGACGGTTCAGAGGGTAAGATGTGCGGTAACGGTATCCGTTGCGTAGGTAAGTTCCTCTATGACCACGGTATGGTTGATATCAACGAAAAAGACGAAATTACAATTGAAACACTCAGCGGTATCAAGAAACTCAAGGCTTATACTTCAGGCGGAAAGGTTAACCGTCTCAGAGTTGATATGGGCAAGGCTATTCTTGATCCGAAGGAAATTCCTGTTGTTCTCGACGGTGACAAGGTTGTTGACAGACCTGTTGAAATTGCAGGCAAGAACTATAACATTACCTGCGTATCAATGGGCAACCCACACTGCGTAGTATTTATGGACGATATTGATAATCTTGATATTGAAACCGTAGGACCGGAGTTTGAAAACGATAAGCTCTTCCCTGAAAGAGTGAATACAGAATTTGTAACAGTTCTCGATGACCATACAATCAAGATGAGAGTGTGGGAGCGTGGCTCAGGCGAAACATGGGCTTGCGGTACAGGTGCTTGTGCCGTTGCGGTTGCCGCTTGTGAAAACGGTTTCTGCAAAAAGGGCGAAGACATCAAGATTAAGCTCAAGGGCGGCGATCTTATTATCAACTATACTGATGAAACGGTATATATGACAGGTAATGCGGAAAAAGTATTTGAAGGCGAAGTTGAGGTGTAATCGTGGAGATAACCGAACATAAGAAAAATAAAAAATATATATTTGTAACAGGCGGTGTCGTATCCGGTCTTGGCAAGGGTATCACAGCCGCATCTCTCGGCAGACTTTTAAAGGCAAGAGGGCTCAAGATTGTTGCTCAAAAGCTTGACCCGTATATCAATGTCGATCCGGGTACAATGAGCCCGTATCAGCACGGCGAGGTATATGTAACGGAGGACGGTGCAGAAACCGACCTCGACCTCGGCCATTATGAGCGTTTTATTGATGAGGACCTTAACAAGTATTCAAACCTCACAACAGGTAAGGTTTACTCAAATGTTCTTGAAAAGGAGCGTCACGGCGACTACCTCGGTAAGACTGTTCAGGTAATTCCTCACATCACAAATGAAATTAAGTCTTTTATCTACAATGTAGGTGAAAAGACCAATGCCGATGTTGTAATTACGGAAATCGGCGGTACGGTGGGCGATATCGAAAGCCAGCCGTTCCTTGAGGCTATCCGTCAGGTATCTCTTGAAGTCGGCAGAGAGAACAGCATCTTTATTCATGTAACTCTCGTTCCCTATATCAAGGGCAGTGAGGAACACAAATCAAAGCCGACACAGCATTCTGTAAAAGAGCTTCGTTCACTCGGTATTAATCCCGATATCATCGTTCTTCGTTGTGACGAACCTCTTGAGGAGAGCATTTTCAACAAGATTGCACTTTTCTGCAATGTAAAGCCGGATTGTGTAATCGAAAATATTACTCTCCCAACGCTTTATCAGGCACCTCTTATGCTTGAAAAGAGCAATTTCTCAAATGTTGTATGTCGTGAGCTCAATATTGTAACGGACAAAAAGCCTGACCTTTCCGAGTGGGAAGAAATGCTTAGCCGTATCAACAACCGCACAAAGAAATGCACGATTGCTCTTTGCGGTAAGTATGTTGCTCTCCATGACGCATATCTTTCTGTTGCAGAGGCACTTCGTCACGGTGGCTATGAAAATTCCGCTGATGTTGAAATCAAGTGGGTTGACTGCGAACTTCTCACAAAGTACAAGGTTGACGAGCTTCTCGGTGATGTTGACGGTATCCTCGTTCCGGGCGGTTTCGGTAACAGAGGTATCGAAGGTAAGATTATGGCTGCAAAATATGCCCGTGAGCATGATATTCCGTATCTCGGAATCTGCCTCGGTATGCAGACTGCAGTAATCGAATACGCAAGAGATGTTCTCGGCTATGCTGACGCCAACAGCGGTGAGTTTACACCAGAGGGCAAGCATAATGTTATTGACCTTATGCCTGAACAGGAGGGCATTGAGGATATGGGCGGCACAATGCGTCTTGGTGCATATCCGTGTGTTATCAAGCCCGATTCGCTTATGGCTAAGGCTTACGGTCAGCATGAAATTTCAGAGCGTCACCGTCATCGTTATGAGTTCAATAACGATTTTAGAGAGGAAATTGAAAATGCAGGCATGAAGATTACAGGTACTTCACCTAACGGACTTCTTGTTGAGGCTGTTGAAGTTCCCGACAACCGTTTCTTCGTTGCTGTTCAGTATCATCCCGAATTCAAGTCACGCCCGAACCGTGCTCATCCGCTTTTCAGAGAATTTATTAAAGCATCACTTGAAAAGTAATTGATTTTTCCACTTAACTTTCAGATTTAAAGGACTGATTTTAATGAAGATTAACAGAAATTTTGACAATCTCGTTCCTAACTATCTTTTTGCAGATGTTGCAAAAAAGACAAATGCATATATTGCGGCTCATCCCGATAAAAAGGTTATCAAGCTTGGTATCGGTGATGTAACCCTTCCGCTTGCTCCTGTTGTTGTTGAGGCAATGAAAAAGGGCGCAGAGGATCTTGCTCACAAGGAAACCTTCAAGGGCTATCCCGATTATGAGGGCTACGAGTTTCTCAGACAGGCTATTTCAGATTATTACAAGAGCTTTGGTGTTGCAGTAGGCGCTGACGAAATTTTTGTATCAGACGGTGCAAAGTCTGACTGCGGTAACATAGGCGACATCTTCTCAAAAGATAATATTGTTCTCGTAACCGATCCTGTTTACCCCGTATATGTTGACTCAAACATTATGGCAGGCAGAGAAATCGTTTATGCCGCGTCAAATGAGGCAAACGGCTTTGCCGCTCTTCCTGATGAAAATGTAAAGGCAGACATCATCTACCTTTGCTCACCTAACAACCCGACAGGCTCTGCATACAACGCCGAACAGCTCAAGGCATGGGTTGACTACGCTCTCAAAAACGATGCAATAATCCTCTACGATTCAGCTTATGAGGCGTTCATCACAGAGGATCTCCCTCGTTCAATTTTTGCAATCGAAGGTGCAAGAAAGTGTGCAATTGAAATGTGCTCACTTTCAAAGACAGCAGGTTTCACAGGTACAAGATGCGGTTACACAGTAATTCCTAAGGAGCTTGAGCGTGACGGTCACAATATCTATGCAACATGGTACCGCCGTCAGGCAACAAAGTTCAACGGTGTTTCATGGCCTGTTCAGTGTGCTGCTGCCGCTGTATTCAGCGAAGAAGGTCAGAAGCAGATCAAGGAGAACATTTCTTACTATCAGGAAAATGCAAGAATTATCGCATCTGCTCTTGATGAACTCGGCATCTACTACACAGGCGGTAAGAACTCACCTTACATCTGGCTCAAGTGTCCGAACAATATGGGCAGTTGGGAATTCTTTGACCTTCTCCTCAACGAGGCAAATGTTGTAGGTACTCCGGGTGAGGGCTTTGGCGAAAACGGTGCCGGCTACTTCCGTCTTACATCATTCGGTGACAGAGAAAACACGATTGAGGCTGTTGAGAGAATCAAAAAGGTTCTCACAAACCTCTCAAAGTAATTTGATTGAATTCAGATTATTATATTGAATAAAACACACAGCGGATAACCCTAATTTTGAGGTTATCCGCTGTTTTTGTTATCGGTTATTATCAGTAGGGGCGCTCATTGTGTCAAGTGCAACATGGTAACCACCTGTGCAAGGACATGGTATACAAATTCACAATCTTGAAATCTTGCGGTGAATACGCTTGCCGGATGACGAGTCATACTCAGCAATAACAAAATTGCGATAGCAAACAAGAAATGAATCATTGTTTGGATTAGGTCTGAATTGAACATAATCATTGATGAAAGTTTCACTAAGATATAATTGAAAATTCTGAAAACGGACATATCCCCACGAATTTACTTTTATGACTTTAAAGCCGGGTTCATATTCAAACGGCTCCACCTTGTCAGCAAAAATCCTTTCGCTGTGAGTATAGACATCGGCAGGACATTTGTTCCCAAGTGCTTCATGAGGTCGCAGGCAATTATACTTAGTTCGCCACTCTTGCAGAGCCTTGTCAGCGTAATCCAAGTTCTTGAATAGATTATGATTTAAAAGTTCTCTTTTCATACTGCCATGAAACCGTTCAATCTTTCCTTGTGTTTGCGGATGTTTAATTCTGCAATGTATGGGAAGAATGTCATTGTTCATAAGGAATTTTTCAAACATAGTAAATCCATGTTTAAAACCTGCAAACTGAGAACCATTGTCAGAAAGTACGCTTGATGGCATACCAAACTCATAAAAAGCTTGCTTAAAAGCGTTAATAACGACATTTTTAGTGTTAGGAAAGCATGCTATTTTGATTGAGTATCGTGAGCTGTCATCGAGAATAGTCAATGGATAGCAATAACGATTATCGGCAGTTAAAAACTCTCCCTTGAAATCAGTTTGCCACATATCATTGCAATGTTCTTTCTGAAAGCGTTTAAAAGGCTTTCTTTTGAGAGATTCCTCTTCAGATATGAGTTGGTGTTTATGAAGAATGTTAGTAATGGTTCTTGGACAAGGAATGTTTTTATACCCTTGATTTTCAAGAAAAATTTTAATTTTATCATCACCCCAACCCGGGTTATCGAAACGAACAGAAACGATTAATTCTTCAATGTCGTCAGGCGTTTTGTTAGGAGAACATAATGGTCTGCGTGACATATCAGTTAAGGGCAGTCCCTGTTTAAATCTATCAACCCACTTGCGACCGGTTTTGCGTGTGATTTCATATTCCCGACATAGAGCACTAAAATTATTTGTTTCTAATGCTTTTGTAACAAATTCTAATCTTTGTTTTTCCACAGTTTTACACTCCCACGGCATAAAAACAGCTCCTTCATTTGCTATTTTCTTGCCATTTATTTTATCATAAAACTGTATACTATGTCTTTGCACTGTTGTATTCTATGTTACTACACTGCACACATTGGGCGCCCGCTAAGTAACGGCACAATATTTGTGATAAGACAGATTATATAAATGCCGCAAAATAATTGTCATACTGTAGCGGCGAACAAGGTTCGCCGCTACTAATTTGTGCCATTTATAAATTCAATCTTGATAGAAAATTTTTCGGCATCTGATGAATGCAATACGCAATAAAAAAAGGACATTCCATTTGGAATGTCCTTTTGATATCATATTATAATCAGAACTTAATCTTTTCAGCGATATAATCGTTGAGCTTGTCAATTGCAACTCTTTCCTGTTGCATTGTGTCACGGTCACGAACTGTTACACAACCGTCGTCAACAGACTCAAAGTCATATGTGATACAGAACGGAGTACCGATTTCGTCCTGTCTTCTGTAACGCTTGCCGATTGAACCGGCATCGTCATAATCAGTCATAAAGTCGGCTGAAAGCTGTTCATAAACCTTGCCGGCCTGCTCGTTGAGCTTCTTTGAAAGCGGAAGAACGCAAGCTTTGTACGGAGCAAGTGTCGGATGAAGTCTTAACACAACTCGTGTATCCTTTTCGTCAATAACTTCTTCATCGTAAGCCTCAACAACAAGAGCAAGGAAAAGACGCTCAACACCGAGTGACGGCTCAATAACATACGGAATGTACTTCTCGTTTGTTGTCGGATCAAAATACTCAAGTGTCTTACCGCTTGTTTTGCTGTGCTGTGTAAGGTCATAGTCTGTTCTGTCGGCAACGCCCCAAAGCTCGCCCCAACCGAACGGGAAGAGATATTCAAAGTCTGTTGTGGCTTTTGAATAGAAACAAAGCTCCTCTTTTGAATGGTCACGAAGACGGAGATTTTCTTCCTTAATATTGAGAGAATAGAGCCAGTCACGGCAGAAACCTCTCCAGTATTCAAACCATTCAAGGTCAGTGCCCGGCTTGCAGAAGAATTCAAGCTCCATCTGCTCAAACTCACGAACACGGAAAATAAAGTTACCGGGTGTGATTTCGTTTCTGAAAGATTTACCGATTTGTGCAACACCGAAAGGAACTTTCTTACGGCTTGTTCTCTGAATGTTAGAGAAGTTCACGAAAATGCCCTGAGCAGTTTCGGGACGAAGATAAATTTCATTCTTGCTGTCCTCTGTAACGCCCTGGAATGTTTTGAACATAAGGTTGAACTGACGAATGTCAGTAAAGTTGTGCTTGCCGCAGTTAGGACACGGAATCTCTTTTTCCTTGATGTAATTCATCATTTCTTCATTTGTCCAGCCTGCAACATTTGTACCGTCAAAATCTTCAATAAGGTTGTCGGCACGGTGACGGGTTTTACATTCCTTACAATCCATAAGCGGATCAGAGAAACCGCCGAGATGACCCGATGCAACCCATGTCTGCGGGTTCATAAGAATTGCAGAGTCAAGACCTACATTATATTTGTTCTGCTGAACAAACTTTTTGAGCCATGCGTTTTTGATATTGTTTTTAAGTGCAACACCGAGCGGACCGTAATCCCATGTGTTTGCAAGACCGCCGTAAATTTCGGAGCCTGGGTAAACAAAGCCTCTGTTTTTACACAGGGCAACGATTTTATCCATGGTTTTTTTGCTGTTTTCCATAACTTAACCTCTCTTAACAGATAGATAGATAAAAATAACCATTAAAATAATACAATTATTTGCAACTGTTGTCAAGTAAAAACACCAAATGTTAGCGCATAACAATAGGTTTAAAACAAGAATTAGAAAAAATTTACAAACTTGCCAAAAACCACTTGTAAATGTGAGCATTTTGATATATAATGTAGTTACTCGAAAATTGAGTAAAAAAAAGGAGGAATTAGCGATGAAAAAATCATCCAAGGTTCTCAGTTTGGTGCTTGCAGTTCTTATGGCTGTATCCTGTTTTTCAGGCTTGACCATATTCTCTGCATCAGCTGAAGAAACCGACACAAAAATCTATTTTGACGCATCTAATCTCCCTGCAGAGTGGGGAACAACAAAGACAGTATACTGTCACCTTTACGCTGTAGCAGGCGATGATTTACCTGAAACATCTTGGCAGGGTAAGGCAGAGAAATGTAAGAAGGATACTGCTACAGGTCTTTACTACTTCGATACTGCAAAATTGAAGTCAGCTGACGGCACAAATCACGGCGGTCTTAAAGACAACGCTGACTATGCTGTAATTTTCTCAACAATTGATACTAAATCACAGAGTCACCAGACCTGTAATGTAACACTCGGCAAGCCTTGTCTCGGCGACACAATTTACCTCACAGGCGGTACAGTTGAGAATACCGAAGATTCATCAAAGCGTGACTTTGCTGCAACATGGAAGAAGAACAGCGATAACTACGGTCCAAAGGCTGCAATCACATCACTCGGTCATGTAACTGAGGGCAGATTCCCGATTTACCTTTCAAGAGCAGAAATGGTTGCACAGGCTCTTTTCAACTGGGCTGTTAAGAATGCTAAAAACTACACTCCCGAAACTGTAGCTGACATTTGTGCACAGGTTGAGGCTGAGCCAATGGATGTTTACAACGCTTATGCTGAAATGTATGCAACAGAGCTTGCTGATCCCGTAGCTTATCCCGACTGTGCTCCGCTTACAACAGTAGCTACACTTCTCGGTGTTGATCCTTCAGGTACAACAGCTCCTGCAACAGAAGAACCTACAACTGTTGAGCCTACAACTGTTGAACCCACAACTGTTGAACCCACAACAGAACCCACTACAGAACCTGCAACAGAGCCTGTTGACGAAACACAGTATGTTGTAGCAGGCGTTGAGTCACTCACAGGTTATGAATGGCAGGGTTCTCCTGCACTCGCTCCCGAAAATGTAATGACAAAGAGCGGCGATGTTTATACAAAGACATTTACAGCTGTTCCGGTGGGCAAAAGCTATCAGCTCAAGGTCGTTGCAAACACAGGCGACGAGCAGAAGTGGATCGGTCTTGACGGTACAGACAACAATGTAACTTTCGATGTAGAAAGTGCTTGTGATGTAACTGTAACTTTCAATCCTGCTACAAACGAGATTGCTGTAACAGGTGACGGCGTTAAAATGGTTACAGACCTTGAAATCAACAGCATTACAGTTGTTGGTAACGGCGAAAACAGCTGGCTTAACGGTGTAGCATGGGGCGTTGACGCTGAAGTTAACCACATGACTCAGATTGCTGACAAGGTTTATCAGATTACATACACAGGTGTTGAATCTGCTGATGCTGCATACCAGTTCAAGTTTGCAGTTAACGACGATTGGGCTGCTAACTGGGGTCTTCCTGAGCAGAGCGCAGCTACTATAGGCGAAGATTTTGACCTTACATTCAATGGTGAAAATATGCTCCTTAACACAGTTTCTGCCGGTTATCCGGAAGATTCACTCGTTGATGTAACAATCACACTTGATCTTACTAAGTTTGATTATCCGTCACGCTCAGGCGCTAAGGCTAATATTAAGATTGACGGTAACCGTGTTCCGCTTCTCGGCGATGCTGACGGTGACTACTCAATTACAGTTGTAGATGCTACAACAATTCAGAAGATTGCTATCAACCTTATGAGTATTGCTGCTGATGATGCAAACGCATTCAAGGCATGCGATGCTAACGAAGATGGCAGAATCTCAATCAAGGATGCTACTCTCGTTCAGAAGTACATCGTTGGCGGTTACGAAACAGGTAATGTCGGTTTACCGATTTCTGTTGAATAATTAATCGCTGTTGATTAAATTCACAATTGCAATTTACCCCACAGGGTTTTCCTGTGGGGTTATTTTTTTGCCGTAAAACAAGGAAATTTTGCCGATAAAGGTGCAAAATGCAGTAATATGTGGTATAATCATAGTGCAGATGTTCCGCTTTACTCATACTGTGGGTTCGTTCTGAATTTAAGCAGAGTTATATTTTTCTTAGACTCCGAGGAGCTGACACTCTGCGTTAATTAAAAATGTTCAAAAAGAAAAGAGGCGAAGGATGTATGTATATTCATGATATTTCGAGAGACACTCTTACAACCGAAACATATCCGGGTGATCCTGAAACTGTTGTGACTCCGCTGAGAAGTATTGATGAAGATGACGAGTGCAATCTTTCGCAGATTTCTATGTGCGTTCATGCAGGCACGCATATTGACGCTCCTCTCCACTTTTGCCCTGACGGCAAAGGGATAACCGATTTAAGGCTCAACACTTTCTACGGAAAATGCACCGTAATAACGGTCAAGGGTGTGCTGACGGGTGAAGATATGGACAAGCTGTTGCCGTATTGCCGAAAACGCATACTCTTTCGTGGGAACGGCAAAACATACCTTTCACATTCTGCCGCAATTGTGCTTGCACAAAGCAGGGTGGTGCTTGTCGGTACGGATGCCGAGTCAATCGCACCTCCGTTTGATGAAGTTAAAACACATCTTGAACTCGGCAGAGCGGATATTGCCGTTCTCGAAAATCTCAATCTTTCGGGAGTGGCTGACGGCGAATATGATTTGTGTGCGTTTCCGATAAAGCTCGGCGGAGTTGAGGCGGCACCATGCAGAGCAATACTCTTTGAACAGGAAAAAGGATTAAACTAAGGTGATATTTATGGTAAAAATGGTAGTATTTGATCTTGACGGCACGCTTATTAATTCGCTTACCGATCTTGCTATAAGTGTGAACTACGGTCTGAAGCTTAACGGTCTTGAAGAAAAGCCGGTTGAAAATTATAAAACATATGTCGGAAACGGCAGAGAAATGCTCATCAGAAGGGCAATGGGAGATGCGTGGACCGACCACGAGCTTTTTGAAAAGGTCAAGGCTGATTACGACAGACACTATGCCGTTCATTGCAACGACCACACCGCCGCATATGACGGTTGTGCTGAAATGCTTGAAAAGCTTGCAAAAAAGGGTGTAAAAACAGGTGTGCTTTCAAACAAGCCCGATGAATTTGTTGATAAAATGCTAAAAAAAGCATTCCCAAATCACAGGTTTACTCAGGCATGGGGGCAGAAACCACAGTACAAGACAAAGCCCGAGCCTGATGCTCTGCTTGCACTCCTCGATATGAGCGGCGTAACTCCCGAAGAATGTTTCTATGTCGGTGACAGCGATGTCGATGTCTTTACGGCAAACAATGCGGGTGTAAAAATGGCAGGTGTTTCATGGGGATTCAGGGGAAAAAACGAGCTTATGAACGCAGGTGCGCCGTTTGTTGCAGACACAGCCGAAGAACTTTTTGATTACATTTGCAAATTTATATAATAGTATGAACAAGATAAACTATCAGAAAGAACTCGACAGGGTGATTGAAAAAATTACGGAGGAGGGAAAAGTCCCGAAGCTGCTTTTGCATGTGTGTTGCGCCCCGTGTTCGTCATACTGCCTTGAGTATCTTTCAAAATATTTTGATATCACGGTCTATTTTTACAATCCGAATATTTCGATTGCGGATGAGTATAATTACCGCCTGAGTGAAGAAAAGCGTCTTGTGTCGCTTATGCCGTTTGAACATCCTGTAAAGGTGGTCGAGGGCGAATATTTGCCCAAGGATTACTTTGAGTATGTCAAAGGTCTTGAAAATGAACCCGAGGGCGGAAAGCGGTGTGAAAAATGTTTCAGACTGCGACTTGAATCCTCTGCACGCTACGCAAAGGAACACGGCTTTGATTATTTCACAACCACGCTTACAATCAGTCCGCTGAAAAATGCGCAGTTGCTTAATGCAATCGGTGCGGAGCTTGCCAAGAAGTACGGCATTTCGTGGCTGTACAGCGACTTCAAAAAGCGTGAAGGCTACAAGCGTTCAATCATCCTTTCAAAAGAATATGACCTCTACCGCCAAAACTACTGCGGCTGCGTCTTTTCAAAAAGGGATAGTATGCAGAAAAAAACTAATTAATATACCAAAAGACAAATCCCCGTCAGAAATTCTGACGGGGATTAATCGTGTTTGCAAATTATTTAACTGAGATTAACGCATATTAACTTGGTTGTTTTACACAACCGATTTGAGGTATTCGACAATTTCTTGCTGTGTACTCATTTCAAGCACCTTTGCGGTAACTTTGTCTGCCTCTTCTTTTGTCCATGTGGAAATTATTTTTCTCACATTGAGAACTGACGGAGCTGAAACGCTGAATTCTGTGAGTCCGAATGAAATAAGCAACGGAATCATCAGCTTGTTTGCGGCAGCCTCACCGCACATTCCGACTGAAATGCCGTTCTGAACACCGCACTCAATTGTGCGTTTAATCATTCTGAGAACGCTTGGCTGAAGGGGAGAGTAGAGGTAAGACACATCGTTGTTGCCTCTGTCACAAGCCATTGTGTAGCCTGTAAGGTCATTTGTGCCGATGCTGAAGAAGTCTGCCTCTTTTGCAAGCATATCTGCGATAACTGCCGCAGATGCTGTTTCAACCATAACACCAACCTGAATGTTTTCGTTGAAATTTATGCCCATATTGCGTAAATCGGCTTTGCATTCTGCAACAAGCTTTTTGCCCTCACGAAGTTCATCCATAGTTGTGATGAGCGGGAACATAATCTTGATGTCACCGAATGCGCTTGCACGCAAAATGGCTTTAATCTGTGATTTGAAAAGTTCACGGTTTTTAAGGCAATATCTGATTGCACGGAATCCCATGAACGGATTTTCTTCTTTTTCAAGTCCAAGGTACGGAATGTCCTTGTCACCGCCGATATCAAGTGTTCTGATAATCAGCGACTTGCCCTTTAAGATAAGAGCCGCCTTTTTGTAGGCCTCAAACTGTTCGTCCTCTGTCGGAATTGAAGTTCTGTCCATGAACAGAAACTCTGTTCTAAAAAGTCCGACACCCTCGCCGTCTGCATCAACCGCCTTGACAGCGTCTTCGGGTTTTCCTATGTTGCAGAAAAGTTCATAAACTTCTCCGCTTGCGGATTTTGTTTCTCGTCCCCTGTAATTTTCAAGCTCTTTGCGTTCTGCAAGAAAAGCGTCACGCTTTTTGGAGTATTCTGCAACTGTGTTATCATCCGGATTAACAATTACAGCACCCTCACTGCCGTCAACTACAACTGTGTCGCCGTTTTTCAGGCTTGATGCGACACCCTCAACACTGAGTACGGCGGGAATCTCAAGCGCTCTTGCAAGAATTGCAGAGTGAGAAGTTGTTCCGCCTGTTTCAGTAATAATGCCTGCTATGTTTTCTTTTACAATACCTGCCGTAACAGAAGGAGTAAGCTCCCTTGCAACAAGCACAGTGCCTTTTGGCGCATCGCTTACTTTAATTTCGTTTACTCCGAGAAGAATGCCGAGAACACCGCTCTTGATATCTCTGACATCAGCCGCACGCTGTTTTGTAAGCTCATCGTCAGCTGCCGAGAACATTGCAATAAACATATCGCACATATGCTCAAGAGCAGATTCCGCACATTGACCGTCTGCAATCAGCTTTTCAATTTCACCGCTGAGATACGGATCTTTGATAATCTGAATGTGACCTGCAAGAATTTCTGCCTCTTTTTCACCGGCTGAACTGCGAAGATTTTCTGCCTGTTTTTCAGTATTGTAGCAAAAAGCATCTACTGCTGCCTTAAAACGCTGTGACTCTGCCTCAGTATCTGTTACTGTTCGTGGAGTATATTCAAGCGAATGTTCTTCAATAAGCATTACCTTACCGATTCCGATACCCTCGGATGCGGCTGTTCCGTGTAGCATAATCTTCACCTCTTGTAACTGGTCTGTCGGGGCCATTATTCGCCAAGACCGCTCTCAATGAGCTGTACTGCCTCTGCAAGTGCCTCGTTTTCGTCAGCACCGTCGCAAACAACTTCAATTTCACTGCCGCACTTGATGCAAGCCGCAATAATGTTGAGGAGGCTCTTTGCGTTGTACTGATTGCCGTTGAATTTGATTGTTACATCACAGCTGTATTTGCCCATAGCTGTTGCAAAAACCGATGCCGGACGCATATGAAATCCCTGTGCATTTGTGAGTACGAGCTCTTTTGATACCATAATAAAATCTCCTTTATAAATAAATTTGTGTTTTGAAGTTTTGAATCTAATGTCGTGAAAGTTCTTTGAGTTTTGAGGGGTGGCACCGGCTTTTACACCGGTGCCGAGGAACAAAACATTTCAAAAAACGGGTAATAGCAAATTAATTATTTTTTAATCGGTCTTTTGAGAAGTGCAAGCATAAGCATTGTAACTACTGCACCGATTGCAAGAGCAAGGAGGTAGAAATACCATGTACCCTGCATTGTTGCGAATACGAAGATACCGCCGTGAGGAGCCATAAGCTTACAGCCAAAGAGAGCTGAAAGTGCGCCTGCTACTGCAGAACCAACGATACATGAAGGGATAACCTGAAGCGGATGACCTGCTGCGTAAGGAATTGCACCTTCTGTGATGAATGAAAGTCCCATTACATAGTTTACGGGAGCATTCTTTCTTTCTTCGTCTGTCCAACGATTCTTGAAGAATGTGTTTGAAAGAGCGATTGCGATTGGAGGAACCATACCGCCGATCATAACTGCTGCCATAATGATGTATGCCTGATCGTCTGCGTTTGCAAGGTTAAGTGTTGCGAATGCATAAGCTGCCTTGTTGAAAGGGCCTCCCATGTCGATAGACATCATACCTGCGAGGAGCGCACAGAGCGGAACCATCATTGCAGGGTTAGAGGCAATAGCGTTAAGGCCGTTTGACATACCTGAGTTAATCATACCCATGAACGGGTTGACTGCGCACATTACAACGAGAATACCGCCGAGTCCGAGAAGCGGATAGATGAGAACGGGCTTGATACCCTCAAGAGCCTTAGGCATCTTATCGCACATTTTTTCAATACCGAGCATTAAGTAACCGCCTACGAAACCTGCGAGCAAGCCGCCGAGGAAGCCTGACGGAACTGTTTCTGCAGCGGCAGGATCCATAAAGGTTGCGCCTGATGTTGCAAGGAAACCGCCTACAAGACCAACGAGAAGACCGGGACGGTCTGCAATTGACATTGCGATAAAGCCTGAAAGGATAGGAACCATAAGGTTAAATGCCACACCGCCGAGTGTTTTAAACCATGCGGCTGCTGGAGTTACAGTACCGAATGCACTGCCAACCTCCTGTGCGTTAACACCGCATGCAATATCAATGAGGAATGCGATTGCGATGAAGATACCGCCTGCTACAACGAACGGGAGCATATGTGATACACCGTTCATAAGGTGACCGTAAGCACCGCCTCTCTTCCTTGGAGCATCTGCAGAGCCGCCTTTGTGATGATATACGGGAACTTCTTTGTTTACAATCTTGTTGATAAGCTCTTCCGGCTTATGAATACCGTCTGAAACGGCACACTGTAAAACGGGCTTGCCGTCAAAACGGGCAAGATTTATTGTGATGTCAGCGGCAATGATGATACCGTCACAATTTGCAATTTCTTCTTCGGTAAGCACATTCTTTGCACCGCCCGAACCGTTTGTTTCAACCTTAATCGGAATGTTAAGGCTGTCGCCGGCTTTCTGGAGTGATTCAGCCGCCATATAAGTATGAGCAATACCTGTTGGACAAGCTGTGATAGCAAGAACTCTGTAACCCTTCTTTGCAGGAACTTCTGCCTTTGGTTCATCGGGGAACTTCTCTGTTTCTCTTGCGTCAATAATCGAGATAAATTCTTCCGGAGTTTTTGCGGCTTTAAGCTTTGCGGTAAAATCTTCATGCATCAAAAGCTGCATAAGTCTTGCAAGAACTTCAAGATGAACATCACCGTCTGTTGTTGCGGCAATCATAAAGAGCAGCTTACAGGGCTTACCGTCGGGTGAGTCATAATCTACACCGTCGGGGACTGTGATAGCTGTGAGGGCGGGAGCTTTTACAGCTTCGCTCTTGGCATGGGGAATTGCAACCTCCATACCTACAGCTGTTGTGCCGAGTTCTTCACGGTTGAGGATTCCCTCTTTGTAGGCTTTAACATCCTTGAGGTTTCCGCACTTTTCATGTAATGAAACAAGTTTGTCAATTGCTTCGCTCTTGTCGGCAACTTTAACGCCGAGAGCAATACCCGATTTTTTTAATAAATCTGTGATACGCATATTTTTCTCTCCTTTTTAATTAAATTTTGCAAGCAATTCATTTATTTTTTCTTTTGTGGCAAGTCCGTCAAGAAATGCCGTTGCATTTCCGCACACACTGCCCAATTTCAGCGCATAGGGGTAGCTTTTTGTTTTTTCATATCCTGCCACAAAGCCTGCTACCATTGAGTCTCCCGAACCGACTGTGTTAATTACCTTTTCTTTGAGGACTCCTGCTTTGTGTCTTTTTCCAAATTCGTCAATGAGCATTGCTCCGTCACCGCCGAGTGAAATCAAAACATTTTTTGCACCGAGTTTCTGCAACTCTTTTGCATACTTTTCAATATCATCCTCGGTGTTGATTTCAACTCCGAACATTTCGGAAAGTTCCTGTCTGTTCGGCTTGATGAGGAACGGCTTGTACTTGAGTGCGTTGAGTAAAAGTTTTTTTGTTGCGTCAACTACAATTCGTACATCCTTGCCCTTGATTCTTTCAAGGATTCTTTCGTAAACATCATCAGGCATCGTATTCGGAATGTTTCCTGCAATTACGATTGTGTCGCCGTCGGATATTCTGTCGATTTTTGAAAACAGCCTTTCAAGTTCGCCTTCACTTATGTGAGGTCCCTGACAATTGATTTCTGTTTCAACGCCGGCTTTGATTTTTATGTTGATTCTTGAAATTCCACTTTCAAGCTTAATAAAGTCGGTGATAATCCTGTCGTTGCGAATACCCTTTTCAATGGCGTCACCCGTAAAGCCTGCAACAAATCCGAATGCCGTACTTTCAAGGTCAAGCTCTGCAAGTACGCATGAAACATTGATTCCCTTACCTCCGTAGTAATATTCTTCGGCGGTTGTTCGGTTTGTTATTCCCGGAACAAGCGAATCAAGTCTGACAATGTAGTCAATTGACGGATTAAGCGTTACGGTGTAAATCATTTTTTACCTCCTTTATCACCGTTACCTGCGAAAAGTCCGGCGTAGGCAGTTTGTCGGTGATTATACAACATTTTTGCAGAGGGGCAAATGTTACGGAATACACCCTGCGAAATTTTGAATGGTCTGCAAGAACAAATGCCATATAAGATTTGTTGATTGCCGTTTCCTTTATAAGACCTTCTTCAATGTCGGGGGTTGTGAATCCCGAACCGATGTCAATTCCGTTTGCTCCCATAAAAGCTTTTGTAAAGTTAAAGCAGTTTATGCTTTTTATTGCTTCGGCACCCACAACAGCCTCGGTAAGCGGTTTTATTTTTCCGCCTACTATATATGTCTGCATACCCTTGTGGATAAGCATTCTGGCGTGTGTTATGCCGTTTGTAACATATGTTGCGTTTGTATTTGTAATGTGGTCAACAAGCTTTAATGTTGTTGTTCCTGCGTCAATATAAACAAAGTCAGAGTCATGGATAAGCTTTGCACAGTATTCTGCAACCGCATCTTTTTCATCGCTCATAACGGTTTCACGATTGCTTACCGCATCTTCAAAAACACCCTCGTTTCTGGTGATTGAAGTTGCACCGCCGAAAACCTTTGTGAGCTTTCCCATCTCATCAAGAGCGGAAAGGTCTCTTCTTATTGTTGACTCGGATGAGTCAAGCAACTTTGTTAATTCCGACACCGTGACCGAATTTTTTTCTTCGAGCAAATCAAGTATTGCACGATACCTGTCCTGTGTAAGCATTATCCTCACCTCTTGACTTATATTATAACACCCATTTTTTAAAAGTCAAGCAAAATCAGTCAAAAAAATTCAAAAAAATTTAAATACAGCAAAATAAGCTAACAAAAAAGTGTCGAGCGTTATTTAAAAACAGTATAAATTTACCATTTTTGCAATTAAAATTGGTGTTTTTGATTATCTTCATTCAAAATCAGTCAAATTAATTATTTTGACTATAATTCTTTTAGCGTGTTGACTGCAAGGTGTTTTTATACTACAATATTAATCGTTGTGTACAAAAAAAGCCTGCAAGTTTTTTGCAGGCTCAAAACGGCGAAATCACGCATTTATATTTTTTGTTTTTTATATTTTTTTATACATATATATGTTATATGTCATTCTGACAAATCTTCAATGACTGTGATTTTTCGTTTTTCGGAGATTATAATATTTTCCTCATTCATCTTTTTTATTTCACGCATCATTGCACTTCGGTCAACAGAAAGGTAATCTGCAAGGTCGGAGAGAGGGAGGGGAAGATAAAAGGTGTTTTTTCCTTTTTCGGTTTTAATGTATTCAAAAAAAGTCAAAAGCTTGCTCCTCAGCGTCTGCTGACAGAGAATGTCTGTGTGAGCAAGACTTTTTTTATGAGATTTTTTGATGTATGCACTTATAATCCGCTGGTGTTTACTGCAATGCTTTTCACAACAGGTTGTAAATTTTGAGTATTTCACGAAATCAATTTTGCAGTTTGTTTTGGCACTCAGATAAAAAATTCTGTTGTCTGATTCGGGTACAACGCAGGTGACGATTATGTCGCCCTTTTCATAAAAAGAAATAATTCTTCGCTGATTTTCGGCATTGTCGGTTGTCAGATAAACAGTTCCTTCTTTTATGATGCAAATTGTGTCATTTTCGGGTGAATATGTAGTTATGATTTCACCCCTTTTATACTCTCTTTCAATAGGTTTAAAACACTCGTTTATCCCGATGAAATCTGATTTTTTAAGCCTTGCACCGCCTATTTCTTCTATCATTTGCAACACTCCATAATGTGTGGCGTTTTTTATCTTACCACAAGATATAGTATAGTATATCACATAATTGTTGCCTGTGCAACAGTATTTATATTGCAATTATTGTATAATTGGTTTTGCATTGCAGGGATAGTTTGGTTCTTTGCAATTTTATTACATAACGCATTTTTTAAACAGCATTATTGAAAAATTTATTTTTTTATTCGGATTAACAGATATAGGATATTTTTACCAAGGAAGTACCGCAAAATAATAAAAAGGGGAAGGATTATGAGAATTATTAAGCGTAACGGCTCAGAAGAAGATTTTAACATTGAAAAAATTATTAATGCCGTTAAAAAAGCAAACGGTTCGGGGGAACACAAGTTCCTTACAGACGAACAGATTGAGGATGTTGCCGACTATGTTGAATATAAGTGCAACAAAATCAGGAGAGCAGTGTCCGTTGAAGAAATTCAGGATATGGTTGAGGATCAGCTCATGGCAAAGGGTGCGTTTGAGCTTGCAAGAAGATATGTGCGTTACCGCTACAATCGTTCGCTTGTTCGTAAGGCAAATACTACCGATAACAGAATTCTTTCGCTTATCGAGTGCAATAACGAGGAAGTAAAGCAGGAAAATTCAAATAAGAACCCTACCGTCAACAGCGTTCAGCGTGACTATATGGCCGGTGAGGTCAGTCGTGACCTTACAAGAAGAATGCTTTTGCCGGCTGATATTGTTGAGGCTGATAAGGAAGGTATTATTCACTTCCACGATTCGGACTATTTTGCACAGCATATGCACAACTGCGATCTTGTAAACCTTGAGGATATGTTGCAGAACGGTACCGTTATCAGCGATACGCTTATTGAAAGACCGCACAGCTTTTCAACGGCGTGTAACATTGCAACTCAGATTATTGCACAGGTTGCAAGTAACCAGTACGGCGGTCAGAGCATAAGCCTTGCTCATCTTGCACCGTTTGTTCAGGTTTCCCGTGAGAAAATCCGCAGAGAAACTCTTGCGGAAATCGAAGAACTCGGTGTTCATCCCACAGAAGAGAAAATCAACGATATCGTTGAGCAAAGACTTCGCAAAGAAGTAAACCGTGGTGTTCAGACCATTCAGTATCAGGTTGTTACTTTGCTCACAACAAACGGTCAGGCTCCGTTTGTAACCGTGTTTATGTATCTTAACGAGGCTAAAAACGAGCAGGAAAAGCACGACCTCGCTATGATTATCGAAGAAACACTCAAACAGCGTCACAAGGGCGTAAAAAATGAAAAGGGTGTATGGATTACACCTGCGTTTCCAAAGCTTATTTATGTGCTTGAGGAGGATAACATAACAGAGGACAGCAAGTATTGGTATCTTACGGAGCTTGCTGCAAAATGTACCGCAAAGAGAATGGTTCCCGACTATATCTCGGAGAAGGTTATGCTCCAAAGCAAAATTGATAAAAACGGCGAGGGACATTGCTTTACCTGTATGGGTTGCAGAAGCTTTCTTACTCCTTATGTTGACGAAAACGGCAAGCCGAAATATTACGGCAGATTCAATCAGGGTGTTGTGACTGTAAATCTTATTGATATCGGACTCAGCGCAGGCAAGGATCTTGATAAATTCTGGAAGATTTTTGACGAGAGAATGGAACTTTGCCACAGAGCATTGCAGTGCCGTCACGAGCGTCTTACAGGCACTCTTTCGGATGCCGCTCCTATTTTGTGGCAGTACGGTGCTTTGGCAAGACTTAAAAAGGGTGAGAAGATTGATAAGCTTCTCCACGGCGGTTATTCAACGCTTTCACTCGGTTATGCAGGTCTTTGGGAGTGCGTTTACAGCCTTATCGGCAAAAAGCTCACAGAAAAAGAGGGCAAAGAACTCGGTCTTGAAATTATGCAGAAGCTAAACGACTATTGTGCAAAGTGGAAAAAAGAGGAAAACATCGATTACAGCATCTATGGCACTCCTCTTGAAAGCACAACATATAAGTTTGCAAAGTGTCTTCAAAAGCGTTTCGGCATTATCAAGGGCGTAACAGATAAAAACTACATCACTAACAGCTATCATGTTCATGTTACTGAAAATATTGACGCATTCAGCAAGTTGAAGCTTGAATCCGAATTTCAGGCTTTGTCACCGGGCGGTGCAATCAGCTATGTTGAAGTTCCGAATATGCAGGATAACATTCCCGCTGTTTTACAGGTTATCAAGTTCATTTACGATAACATTATGTATGCAGAGCTTAACACAAAGAGCGACTACTGTCAGGTTTGCGGTTATGACGGAGAAATCAAGATCGTTCACGATGACGGCAAGCTTGTGTGGGAGTGTCCTAACTGCGGCAACCGTGATCAGGATAAGATGAATGTTGCAAGAAGAACCTGTGGATATATCGGAACTCAGTTCTGGAATCAGGGCAGAACTCAGGAAATTGAGGAAAGGGTGCTTCACCTTTGATGAATTACGGAGAAATTAAACTCTGCGATATTGCAAACGGTGAGGGAGTAAGAGTATCGCTCTTTGTATCCGGCTGTACGCATCATTGCAAAAACTGCTTTAATCCGCAGACATGGAGTTTTGATTACGGCGAACCTTTTACAAAAGAGGTTGAGGATAAAATTCTCAAAGAGCTTGAACCGTCATATATTGACGGCTTGTCATTGCTCGGCGGAGAACCCTTTGAACCTTCAAATCAAAGAGCCTTAGTGCCGTTTTTAAAGCGTGTCAGAGAAAAATATTCCGACAAAACAATTTGGTGTTATTCGGGCTATTTGTTTGACAAGGAGCTTCTTTCCGACAGCAGAGCAAGGTGTGAATGTACGGATGAAATGCTTTCAATGATTGATGTGCTTGTTGACGGTGAATTTGTTGAGGCTCTTCACGATATAAGCCTTGCGTTCAGAGGCTCGTCAAATCAGCGTATTATAGATGTAAAAGCGTCACTCAAAGAAAATAAAATAATTCCCCACAAGCTTATGAAAAGGGGAGTGTAATAAAAAGCGACAGCCGTAAAACTGTCGCTTTTTGTAATATTATTGAATTATTGCATGGAATGTTGTTGATTTTGTAAGGCAAATAGTGTAAAATGATAGCATACTATTTATAGAATATTATGCAAGGAGCGATTATATATGGTATGTAAAAATTGCAATCACGAAATTGACAACGGAGCAATGTTCTGTACTTACTGCGGAACACCTGTTGAGCAGACTTCAGAGCCTGAAACACAGCCTGTTGAAAATGCTTCAACCGAAGATGCTGCACAGAACCCTTACGAGAATGTGCAGACTGCACAGCCTGAGGTTGATAACGCACAGCCGACTGCCGACAGTCAGCCACAGCAGAATCCGTATTCTCAACAGTACGGTCAGCCAAATCAGGCTTATTATCAGCAACCGCAACCTAACAAAACTTCATACGGTCAGCAGTTTACAAACTCACCGAACAATGATTACGGCGCAAATCAAAGCAAGTACGGCAATCAATATCAGAGCTACAACAACGGCTATAATCAGCAGTACAATACGCAGTATCAGCAGACATACAACTCACAGCCTGTACCGCCCGTTGCACCGCCATACGGTACTCCTGATACTCAGCCTGTAAGCATAGGCGGTTGGATCGGCGTTATGCTTTTAACATGTCTGCCGATTGTAAACCTCATTATGCTCTTTGTTTGGGCATTCAGCTCATCAACAAAGAAGTCACTCAAAAACTACGCAAGAGCCGCTCTTATCCTGGCTCTTATCGGAGTTGTGCTTGTGGTAGTTATTTCAATTATACTTGCAGTCTGCGGTATCAGTATCTTCAACGAATTTTCCAATTCAGGATATTACTATCATTAAATTTAACGGTGAATCGCTGTACCAAATTCGTACAGACACCTTTATAATGTCAAAAACAAAGTTTACCGATACAAAAAAATCCCTGTCCATAACGGACAGGGATTTTCATTTGCGTTATAAAAAAGTTTTAGGGCTGCGAACCTCGGCTCTTCTAATGTCAAGCCTCGTTGTTCTCCGCTATTCCTAAAATAACTTCCACTCGTCTAATCCGTTTCAATTACTTGCGTAATTTTCACGGCTTAGTCCTCGCCGGTCGTTATTTTAGGACTGCGAACCTCGGCTCTTCTATTAATCAAAGAATTTGCTGTGGATAGCGCTTACAGCCTTGTCAGCGTCTGCTGAATCAATAAGAACCGAAACCTTGATTTCGCTTGTGCTGATCATCTGGATGTTGACCTGAGCGTCATAAAGAGCCTCAAACATCTTTGTAGCAACGCCTGCGTGGCTTTCCATACCTGCGCCGACAATTGAAATCTTAGCTACCTTATCGTCATAGAGAATTTCCTCTGCACCGAGGTTCTCTGTGTATTCTTTCATAAGAGCAACAGCCTCTTCGCCTCTGTTCTTGGCAACTGTAAAGCTGATGTCCTTTTTTCCGTCATGACCGATTGACTGAAGAATAATGTCAACATTGATATCTTTAGCAGAAAGCTTTGAGAACATCTTAAAAGCAAGACCGGGGATATTCGGAACACCCATAACAGAAATTCTTGCAACATCTGTATCTTTAGCAACACCGCTGATTAACATTTTTTCCATTTTAGTTTTCTCCTTTACAATTGTACCCGAAGCCTTTGTCATACTTGAAAGCACTTCAAGCTCGATATTATATTTTTTAGCCATTTCAACCGAACGGTTGTTAAGAACCTGAGCACCGAGTGTAGCAAGCTCAAGCATTTCGTCATAAGAGATTTCCTGAAGCTTCTTAGCGTTCTTAACCTTTCTCGGATCAGCTGTGTAAACACCCTCAACATCGGTGAAAATCTGACAGAGATCAGCGTGCATTGCAGCCGCAATAGCTACGGCACTTGTGTCTGAACCGCCTCTGCCGAGTGTTGTAATATCGCCGTATTTTGAAATGCCCTGGAAGCCTGCAACGATTACAATGTTCTTCTTGTCAAGCTCTTTCTTAATTCTGTCAGGCTCAACTTTTCTGATTCTTGCGCTTGTGTGAGCAGAAGTGGTATTGAAACCTGCCTGCCAGCCAAGAAGAGAAACAGCGTGGTAACCGAGCTTTTCGATTGCCATTGCAAGAAGTGAAATAGAAATCTGTTCGCCTGCGGCAAGAAGCATATCCTTTTCTCTTTTTGAAGCCTTTGGATTGATTTCGTTTGCCTTTTCAATGAGATCGTCTGTTGTGTCGCCCTGAGCGGATACAACAACTACAACATCATTGCCCTTTGCGTAAGTGTCTGTTACGATTGATGCAACATTCATTACTCTTTCGGCATTGGCAACAGAGCTGCCGCCAAATTTCTGAACTATCAAACTCATGTACTTAATACTCCCTCTGTAAAATTATAAATCAGCCACACGGATACTTGAAAGTACCGAAACACCGTCAGCCTCAAGCTGAGCAATCTTCTCGGCAAATTCGTTGTACGGCATAGCCTTGACAACAAATGCTTTTTCGTCGGCAGGTGCGTCAGCCTTATTGATTACTGTTACCTCACCGAATAATTTTTCTGCCTTTTCTGCAACATTACTGCCGTTTGCACGAACATACATGGCACGGCTTGACTCCTCCCAAGGAAGAATGTTTTTGCCGTTGCCGTCTGCCCAGTAAAGGAACTTTCTTGTCTTGAGGTGCTTACAGCAGTCGATTACATCGGCTACAACTGCGCTTGCTGTAGGAAGCTTGCCTGCACCCTTGCCGTAGAATACTACATCGCCTGTGCAGTCGCCTCTTACCATAATGCCGTTGAACTCATAGTCAATGTTAGCAAGCTGGCTCTTGTTCGGAACGAGCATAGGAGCAACGATAATGTCAATCTTGCCGTCCGCAAGACGCTTAACACTGCCGATAAGTTTAATTACGCAATGGAAAGCCTCAGCGTATCTTACATCTTCAAGTGTAATTTTTGTAATGCCCTCTGTATGTACAGAGTCGGGATAAACATGCTTTCCGTATGCAAGAGATGCAAGAATACAAATCTTACGGCAAGCGTCGTGACCTTCGATATCAGCGGCAGGATTTCTCTCGGCAAAACCAAGCTCCTGAGCAAGCTTGAGCGCATCGTCAAACTGCATACCGTCTTCAATCATCTTTGTAAGGATAAAGTTTGTTGTACCGTTAAGAATACCGGCAATCTCATCAACATTGTTTGCAACAAGACACTGGCTCATCGGGCGGATAATCGGAATACCGCCGCCTACCGATGCTTCAAAGAGGAAGTTTGTGTTTGTTTCCTTTGAAATTTCAAGGAGTTCTGCACCGTGAGCGGCAACAAGCTCCTTGTTTGAAGTAACAACACTCTTACCTGCTTTAAGACATCTCTTTACAAAGTCATAAGCAGGATTAAGACCGCCCATAACTTCAACAACAACTCTTATTTCGAGGTCGTTGATGATATCTTCAAAGTTTTTTGTGAATCTGTCTGCAAGCGGACTGTCGGGAAATTCACGAAGGTCAAGAATCTTCTTGACATAAACCTCTTCACCGATGCTTGCATAAAGCTTCTGTTTGTGTGTTGTAAAGATTTCGGCAACGCCCGAACCTACAACACCGTGACCCATAATTGCTATTGAAACCATATCTAAAAACCTTTCCTTTCGAGTTTTTGGTTTTAACCTGTTATTTTATTCTGCGGCAGGGGGAGCTTCCTCACCGCCGCCTGACGGTTCACCGCCTCCGGAGCTTTCGCCTCCGCCTGAGGATTCCCCTCCGCCGGAAGGTTCTCCGCCTGAATTATCTCCTCCGCCTGAAGGTTCTCCGCCTGAATTATCTCCTCCGCCGGAGGTGTCGCCGCCTGAATTATCTCCTCCGCTGTTGCTTGTGTCGCCGCCGTAATTGCTACCGCTGTTGTCACCGCCGTAATTGGGATTGTAGTAGCTTGAGGAGTCTGAGACATCTGAGCCGTATTCATAGTTACCGCTGTAATATGAACCTCCCGAACTCGGCATATTGTCCTCGGTGTAGTAGCCCACATATCGTCCCGAAATATTATCTGTTGAAACAATAAGTCCCGTTGTAGGATTATATGTTGCCTCAATCAGGTTATCGGATATCTTATATTCCTTGTTTTCTTTGCCTTTAAGGTACTTGCCCATAACATTTGCAAAGAATTTTGTTGCCGTTGTTCTTCCGCTGTAGGAAATGGTTTTAGGTTTATCAAAACCGCACCATGTAGCCATTACGGCATATGGCGAACATCCGCAGAACCATGAATCCTTATCGTCATCGGTTGTACCTGTTTTGCCGATAATGTCCCAGCCTGAAATCTGAGCATAATGTGCGTTTGTGTGAGCACTGTTTGTAACATTGTAGTGAAGCAGTCTGTTCATGATTCCTGCTGTTTCGGCTGAATAAGCCTGTTTCGGAACTGCGTCACGGTTATCAATGATTATGTTGTCCTCTGAGTCGGTTACATAGTAGTATGTGTACGGTTCGTAGTAAAGACCGCCGTTGCCGAGATATGTGTAAGCAGCCGCCATTTCTCTTACTGTAACACCGCCGTTCATACCGCCGATTGAAAGAGCACCCGTATTCTGTGCATCCTGTTCCGTAAGATTCTGGAATCCCATTTTTGTAACAACCTGCTGATATGCAACGCTCGGACCGCCGATAAGCTCCATGGTCTGAGCGGCTGTTGCGTTTGATGACCACTCGATTGCATCGGGAAGACTCATATTGCCGTTGTAGTAGCCGTATGCGTTGTTAGGACCCGAAACAAGCTGACCGCTTTCATTTGTACGATAGTTGTCAAGCGGTTCATCAAGAACCATTGATGAGAAATAAAGCTTCTTTGATTCGATTGCATAAGGGTAAACAACAACAGGCTTGATTGAAGAACCCGGCTGAAGTACGGAGTTGTAGGATCTGTCCCAGCTGAGAGCGCCCTCTTTCTTTGTTGAAGAACCGACTGTTGCAATTACTCTGCCGTCATATCCCATAATTGTTGACGCAATCTGAAGGTCGGAATCATTTGATTTATCAATATTGAGTGCCGCATTTTCAAGGTAGGTCTGAGCATTTTCATCCATTGCACAGTAGATTTTAAGTCCCTCTGTGTAAAGCTTTGAAGATGCCGCAGATTCGCTTATGTTGTAATATTCTGCAATGTCCTTTTGAAGATCACGAAAGACCTGATCAATATACCAGTTCTGAACATCAGCCTCGTCATCATTGTCATCGTCATCGGACGCCTGCCAGCCGACAAATTTCATTGTGGCACTTTCTTTCATAGCCGCATCAAATTCGTCTTTAGAAATTTTTTTCTGATCATACATTTCATTGAGAACGATTTCACGGCGCTCCTTGTTGTTTTCGGGGAAAACAAGCGGATTCCATCTTGACGGGTTCTGTGTAATTCCCGCAATTGCCGCACATTCTGCAATTGAACAGTCCTTTATGCTCTTGCCGAAGTAAAGCTGAGCCGCAGATTCAACGCCCTGACAGTTATTGCCGAAGTTTACAACATTGAGGTAGGCTTCAAGAATCTGATCCTTTGTATATTCCTGCTCAAGCTTTAGTGCCTTTGTGATTTCACGAAGCTTTCTTGTAATTGAAACCTCGTTGTCATCTGTAATATTCTTAATAAGCTGTTGAGTGATTGTTGAACCGCCGTATGAGTCCGAACCGGTTGCAAGATTTGCAACGGCGGAAAGAGTTCTGCCCCAGTCAACACCGTTGTGGTCAAAGAAACGCTTGTCCTCAATTGCGACAACCGCATCTTTCATTGCCTGAGGAATATCCTGATTGTCAACCCAGATTCTGTTCTCGGTATCGTATAGTTTCTGATACTCCTTAAATTCCTTTGTATCCTCATTCTGAATATATATTCGGCTTGTCTGGTTCATAGATTTTGCCTTGAGGTCGATGCCCGTAGGCTCAGACGCAATGGTGAAAATGTAGACAGCAAGTGAAATGCCCGTAATAAGCAGAGCAACCAGGCATACCGAACAAACGGTAATCAGGAACTTGCCAAAACCCCTGAAAAATCTTTTTACACCTCCGTCAGCTTTTTCGGATAATTCATTTTGCTGAATATCCTTCTTATACTGACTGATGTCAGTCTCACGCTTGTTTCGCATATTATCTCCTTTATCAATTCACAATTTACGGTTAAACGAACGACCGTCGGTTTGTAATTTGTCTGAGTGATTTGCACAAACGCAGTGCGCCGGCTGTAATACATAAATTATATAATAACATATATGTTCAAAATTACAAGCAGAAATACTCATTTGATTATTATATCACCTGAAAAGAAAAAAATAAATATATTAATGCAAATTTCTCTTAAAAAATATGCAGAATTAAGGCGGTCTTTTGGTTGGAATTTTATAAAAATGATGAATATAACCGTTGGTTTGGGAAAAAATAAAAGTAAAAACTGACGGAAAGAGTGCTGTAATATGAAAAAAATAGTTGGATTAACAGGTGTGATTCTGATTGCGTGTATGATGATAAGCTCGCTTTTTGCTCCCGTAAATTCTGCGGAAAACACCTCTGCAACAGGCAATTATTCGTCGTCGCAGAATAACGGTACAACGGAAGGAGATTACATCATAAAAGCTGAAAAAGGGTATATTGTAGTGTACAAAAAAGGCGAGGACAAAGCGTATCTGACAACCGACTGCAGAGTATCAAATCTTCCGAAAGGCGACGCACTTTACCTTGAAAAAGGAATTGAAATAAAGGGGAAAGAAAACCTTATGAGGGCTCTTGAGGACTATTGCAGTTAAAGGCTTAATGGTAAGATAATTCTTCATATATATTGACTTTTCTGTGCTTTTATATTGACTTTTCTGTGCTTTTGGAGTAAAATCAGACTGATATGCCATAAAGTATGGTATCAGGTGCAGAATTTGCCGTAAATTTTTCAAAATAATGAAATCTTGCAAATTTTCTGTTTCTGAAAATCAAGTAAAAATGCAGAAAAGGAGATATTACATATGATTTCTACTGTCATTGACCAGTCGCTCGGTCTTGAGTTCCCTATTTTTCAGGGAGGCATGGCTTGGGTGGCTGATGCATCGCTTGCCGCAGGTGTTTCAAACGCAGGCGGTCTCGGCATTATTGCAGCTATGAATTCCAACGGCGAACAGCTCCGTGAGGAAATCAGAAAGTGCAAAACAATGACCGATAAAATTTTCGGTGTAAACATCATGCTTATGAGTCCGTTTGCAGAGGAAGTAAGCGATGTTGTAGTTGAAGAGGGCATCAAGGTCATCACAACAGGTGCAGGCAACCCCGGCAAGTACATGGCAAAGTGGCTTGAGGCAGGCATCAAGGTTATTCCTGTTGTTCCGAGCGTTGCGCTTGCAAGGAAAATGGAAAAAGACGGTGCTTTTGCCGTTATCGCAGAGGGCGGCGAGTCAGGCGGTCATGTCGGTGATCTCACAACAATGGCTCTTGTTCCTCAGGTTGTTGATGCAGTAAATATACCTGTAATTGCCGCAGGCGGTATTGCAGACGGCAGACAGATTGCCGCAGCATTTATGCTTGGCGCTCAGGGCGTTCAGGTCGGCACAAGATTTCTCGTTGCAAAGGAATGTACTATCTCTCAGGAATATAAGAACAAAATTCTCAAAGCAAGAGATATTGACACGGTTGTAACAGGTAAAAGACTCGGTCATCCTGTTCGTTCAATCCGTAACTCGTTTACCCGTGAATATACAAAGGCTGAGTACGATTCGGCTAATGTTTCCGATGAGGAGCTTGAAAATATGGGACTCGGCAGACTCAGAAGAGCCGTGAGAGAGGGCGATGTTTCTCAGGGTACCGTTCTTGCAGGACAGGTTGCAAGTATGGTTAAAAAGGAACAGCCGGCAAGAGAAATGATTGAAGAGATGTTCTCACAGGCAGAAGAAGTATTGAACGGAGCAACAAAATGGGTAAAATAGCATTTATTTTTTCAGGTCAGGGCGCACAGTACAGCGGTATGGGCAAGGATCTTTACGATAATTCGCCTGCTGCAAAGGCTGTTTACGAAATGGCTGATTCTATAAGAGAAAACACTTCAAAGCAGTGCTTTGAGGGTACAATGGAGGAGCTTTCAAAGACAGTAAATACACAGCCGTGTATTTTTACTGCCGACCTTGCGGCCGCAAGAGCTCTTGTTGAAAAGGGTATCACTCCCGACTGCGTAGCAGGCTTTTCACTCGGTGAGATTTCTGCACTTGCTTTTTCGGGAATCCTTTCAGATGAAGAGGCTTTCAGACTCGTTTGCAAAAGAGGCGAGCTTATGGACAAAGCCGCAACGGAAAATCCCGGTGCAATGGCTGCCGTGTTAAAGCTTACTCCCGAAAAGGTTGAAGAAATCTGCTCAAGGTTTGACAAAACATATCCCGTAAACTACAACTCACCGGCTCAGACTGTTGTTGCAACAACAAGTGAAAATGCCGACGCTTTCTGCGAGGCAGTTAAAGCAGAGGGCGGAAGGGCAAAACTTCTTGCAGTAAGCGGTGCGTTCCATTCTCCCTTTATGGCTGATGCCGCAGAGGGACTCGGAAAGTATATGGAAAATGTTGACTTTGCTCAGCCAAAGGTTCAGATTTATTCCGATTACACGGCTCAGCCGTATTCGGGCGATTTCAAAACGCTTGTAAAGGCACAGGTTGAGAATCCCGTAAAATGGCAGACTATTGTTGAAAATATGATTAATGACGGCGTTGACACCTTTATTGAGGTTGGTGTGGGCAAAACTCTCACGGGTCTTGTAAAGAGAATCAACGGAGATGTAAAGGCATTCAAGGTTGAAACTGCGGCTGATATTGACGCACTTGAACTTTGATGCTGTTCGGAGGTATAATATAATGAGATTTGAAAATAAAACAGCCGTGGTAACAGGCGGCTCAAGAGGTATCGGTCTTGCAATCGCAACAAAGCTTGCAAAAGAGGGTGCTAACATCGCAATTCTCTATGTAGGTGACGAAAACGAGGGCATTAAGGCTAAGGAAGAGCTTTCACAGTACGGCACAAAGGTTGAGCAGTATTTCTGTGATGTTTCAAATTTTGAAGAGTCAAAGAAGGTTGTCGATAAGGTTATCGAGGAATTCGGCAGTATCGAAATTCTTGTAAACAACGCAGGCATCACAAGAGATAAGCTCGTTTTAAATATGGACGAAAAAGATTTTGATGCTGTAATCAATGTAAACCTCAAGGGTACATTCAACATGATTAAGCATACATACAAGCACTTTATGAAAAAGCGTTACGGCAGAATCTGCAGCACAGCGTCAATTGTCGGTCTTACCGGCAACGCAGGTCAGGCTAACTATTCTGCATCAAAGGCCGGTATTATCGGTCTTACAAAGTCGGTTGCAAAGGAACTTGCCGGCAGAGGCGTTACGGCTAATGCAGTTGCTCCGGGTTACATTGCAACAGATATGACAAGTGTACTTCCCGATAAGGTAAAGGACGCAATGAAAGCACAGATTCCTGCAAAGCGTATCGGTACTCCCGATGATGTTGCAGATGTAGTAGCTTTCCTCTGCTCTGACGATGCCGCTTATGTAACAGGCGAGGTTATCAGAGTTGACGGCGGACTTGCAATGTAATTGATTTGGAGGATATAATGAGCAGAAGAGTAGTTGTAACAGGTATGGGCGCAATTTCACCGATTGGTAACGATGTGCCTACAATGTGGAAAAATATGGTTGACGGCGTTTGCGGTATCGAAACAATCACAGCTTTCGATACAAGTGACCTCAAGGTTCACATCGCAGGTACAGTCAAGAATTTTGATCCCACACAGTATATTGAGAAAAAAGAAGTAAGAAAGCTTGATCCATATACACAGTACGCAATCGCAGCGGCACAGCAGGCAGTTGACGACAGCGGTATCATAGGCAAGATTGACGAGAACCGTTTCGGTGTTTATATCGGTGCAGGTATCGGCGGTTTGCAGACCTTTGTTAAGAATACAGTGGGCATGGAAAACGGAGGCCCGAGAAAGGTTTCTCCTTTCTTCATTCCGATGATGATCGGTAATATCGCAACAGGCAATGTTGCAATCCGTTTTAACGCAAAAGGTGTGTCTCTTTCGGTTATGAGTGCCTGTGCAACAGGTACAAACTCAATCGGTGAGGCTTTCCACTGCATCAAGGACGGCTACGCTGACGCTATCATCGCAGGCGGTGCAGAGGCAGTTGTTGCTCCTCTCACAATTGCAGGTTTCCAGAATATGAAAGCTCTTTCAACAAACGATGATCCAAAGCACGCATCCCGTCCGTTCGACAAGAATCGTGACGGTTTCATCATGGGCGAGGGCGCAGGTATGCTCGTCCTTGAAGAGTATGAGCACGCAGTTGCAAGAGGTGCTAAGATTTATGCAGAGCTTTCAGGCTACGGCAATACTTGTGATGCACATCATGTTACAGCTCCCGATCCTAACGGTGCAGGTCTTGCAAGAGCAATTAAGATTGCTTTTGAGGAGGCAAATGTTGCCGATGACGCACAGCTTTACATCAATGCTCACGGCACAAGCACACATCTTAACGACCTTACCGAAACAATGGCTATTAAAACTGCTCTCGGTGAAAAGGCTTATGATGCAAATATCAGCTCAACAAAATCAATGACAGGTCATCTTCTCGGTGCTACGGGCGCAGTTGAGGCTATCGCTTCTGTTATGGCTCTCAATGACGGTGTTATTCCGCCGACAATCAACCTTGACGAACCCGATGAAGGTCTTGACCTTAACTATACACCTAACAAAGCAGTTAAGCGTGATGTAAATGTTGCCGCTTCAACCAACCTCGGCTTTGGCGGACATGACGCTTGTCTTGTATTTAAAAAATATTAAGCGAGGGAATTACTATGAATAAAATTGAAGAAATCAAGGAATATATTTCCCTTCTTGAAAATTCTTCTTTGAGCGTTCTTGAAATTGAAAAAGAGGACGGTACAAAGATTCATCTTGAAAAAGAACATCCGGCACAGCAGATTTTTAATGCATCTCCAATCGGTGCATATCAGCCGACTGCAACAGATGTTCCCGCTCCTGCGCCTGTTCAGCCACAGGCTCCTGCGGCTCAGTCTGCCGCTCCCGAGGAAGACGCCAAGACTGTAAACGCTCCGATTGTCGGCGTATTCTATGCCGCATCGGCACCGGGCAAGGCTCCTTTTGCTCCTGTCGGAAAGAAAGTAAGCAAGGGCTCAACCGTTTGCATTATCGAGGCTATGAAGTGCATGAACGAAATTCAGGCTGAGGACGACTATGAAATCGTTGAAGTTCTTGTTAAGGACGGAGATCTTGTTGAATACGGTCAGCCGTTATTCAAGGTTAAATAATCGGAGGACAGTATGAATCAGGAAGAAATTAAAAAGATTTTGCCGCATCGTGACAATATGCTTCTTGTTGAAGAGGCTGAAAGTGTTGACGAAAACACGGCAAAGGGCAGATATACAATCAAAGGTGACGAGTTCTTTTTACAGGGACATTTCCCCGGTAACCCCGTTGTTCCGGGTGTTATTCTCTGCGAAATGATGGGACAGGCAAGCTGTTGTCTTCTTGCAGACAAGGTTAAGAACTGCACACCTTACTTTACAAAGATGAACAATGTTAAGTTCAGAAATCCCGTGAAACCGGGCGACACTCTTGAAAGTGTCTGCACACTCACAAAGAGCAGAGGTGCATTCTACTTTATTGACGCAAAGGGTTATGTTGACGGCAAGCTCTGTGTAAGTGCCGAGCTTTCGTTTGCACTTGTTGAAAATAAGTGATTTTAAAGGCTGTCTGTGCCGTTTTGGGTGCAGACAGCCGTAATGCGATAAATAACTGGAAGTGAAAAAATGTTCTCAAAAATTCTGATTGCCAACCGAGGCGAAATTGCAGTAAGAATTATCCGTGCCTGCCGTGAAATGGGCATCAGCACAGTAGCAATTTATTCTGAGGCAGACAAGGACTCCCTGCATGTTCAGCTTGCCGATGAAAGTTACTGCGTAGGCGGTAACCGTGTTGCCGACAGCTACCTCAATATGCCTGCAATTCTCACCGTTGCCGTTGAAAGCGGTGCTCAGGCTATTCATCCCGGCTACGGACTCTTGTCCGAAAATGCCAAGTTTGTTTCGCTCTGTGAACAGTGCAACATCAACTTTATCGGTCCTTCATCCGAAATGATAAAGCTTTTGGGCGACAAGGACAACGCAAGAAAGACTATGCGTGCCGCAGGTGTTCCCGTAACCCCCGGCTGCGATATTGTTGAAAGCGTTGAACAGGCAAAAGAGGAAGCTGAAAAAATCGGTTTTCCGCTTCTCATCAAGGCTCGTTCGGGCGGCGGCGGAAAGGGTATTCGCCGTGTTGATTCAATTGAGCAGTTTGAAGAGGCATTTTTGTCAGCTTCAAGCGAGGCGCAGTCAGCATTCGGTGACGGTGCCTGCTACATAGAAAAATTCATTCACCCTGTAAAACACATTGAAATGCAGCTCTTGTGTGATAAATACGGCAATATCGTTTGTCTTGGTGAGCGTGAATGCTCTGTTCAGAGAAAGAACCAGAAGATGATTGAAGAAAGTCCAAGCCCCGCTCTTGACGAGAAAACCCGTAAAGAGATGATGATTGCGGCTGTTAAGGCGGCAAAGGCAGTCAACTATGTCAATGCAGGCACAGTTGAATTTTTGCTTGATATGGACAACAACTTCTACTTTATGGAAATGAACACCCGTCTGCAGGTTGAACACGGTGTTACGGAAATGGTAACAGGTCTTGATATTGTTCAGTGGCAGATAAGAATTGCCGCAGGTGCAAAGCTTTCCCGCACTCAGGACAGCATCTTCACACACGGCAATGTAATTGAATGCCGAATCAATGCCGAAAATCCGGAAAAGGGATTCAGACCGAGCTGCGGAAGAATTACAAGACTTCACACCCCGGGCGGTGCATTTGTAAGATTTGATACGGCGATTTATCAGGACTATTTTGTTCCTCCGTACTATGATTCGATGATTGGCAAGCTGATTGTTCAGGCAAGAAGCCGTGCCGAGGCAATCAGAAAGATGAAAATGGCTCTTTCCGAGCTTACCATTGACGGAATTGACATTAACCGTGACCTTCTTGCCGAGATTCTCTCGGACGAACAGTTTGTGAGCGGTGAATATACAACAGATTTTATGGCAGAGTTTGAAGAGAAACACGCCGACAGGAAGAAGTAAAAGATATGGATTTGTTTGCTTTCAGAAAACCGAAGAATGAGCTTGAGTCCGATGAGGGCGAGAGCAAAAATGTACCCTTCGTTCCCGAAGAAATGTGGATAAAATGTCCCAAATGCAACACTATGCTCCTTACGACTGATATGGAGGAAAATCTTCATGTCTGCACAAAGTGCAATCACCATTTCAGAATGAACGGACGAGACAGAGTTGAAATGCTTGCCGATAAGGATACCTTTGTTGAGTTTGACGCAGACCTTTCAAGCCATAATATTCTTGATTTTCCGGGATATGACGAAAAGCTTGAAAAGGCGAGAAAAACAGGTGCTAAGGAGTCTGTTATCTGCGGAGAATGTAAGATGAACGGCATTGATGCCGTTCTCTGCGTTATGGATCCGACCTTTATGATGGGAAGTATGGGCGTAATCACGGGTGAAAAAATCACCCGTGCGTTTGAATATGCAACCGAAAATGCAATGCCGATTGTTGTTTGTACTGCCGCAGGTGGTGCAAGAATGCAGGAGGGCATCCTCTCGCTTATGCAAATGGCAAAAACCTCGGGTGCGGTAAAAAGACACAGTGACGCAGGTAATCTCTACATCACCGTGCTTACAGACCCGACAACAGGCGGTGTTACGGCGTCGTTTGCAATGGAGGGCGACATTATTCTTGCCGAGCCCGATTGCCTTGTTGCCTTTGCAGGTCCGAGAGTAATCGAGCAGACAATCCGTCAAAAGCTCCCCAAGGACTTCCAAACCTCGGAATTTGTTCTTCAGAAGGGATTTATTGATTCGGTTGTCAGCAGAAATAATTTGAAATCTACACTTGTAAAACTGCTTAAATTGCACGGTTACAGCGGTGAGGAGGCTTAAAAATGACAGCTTACGAAAAGGTTATGGCAGCGAGAGATGCTAACAAGCTGACCTCGGTTGACTATATTGCCCATATGTTCGGTGACAGCTTCATTGAGCTTCACGGTGACCGCAGATATGCCGATGATAAAGCAGTTGTTGCAGGACTTGCAATGCTCTTTGACACTCCTGTTACTGTAATCGGAATTGAAAAGGGCAGAAATACAAAAGAGCGTGTTGAACGCAACTTCGGCCAGGCTCATCCCGAGGGCTACCGCAAGGCTTTAAGACTTATGAAACAGGCTGAAAAGTTCAGAAGACCTGTTCTTTGCCTTGTTGATACAAGCGGTGCATACCCCGGAATCGGTGCGGAGGAAAGAGGTCAGGGACAGGCTATTGCCGAAAACCTCATGGAAATGATGACTCTCAAAACTCCCGTACTTACCGTTCTTATCGGTGAGGGCGGCAGCGGCGGTGCGCTTGCACTTGCAGTTTCCGATGAAGTATGGATGCTTGAAAATTCCGTTTATTCGGTAATTTCTCCCGAGGGTTGTGCGTCAATTCTCTGGAAAGACAGCTCAAAGGCGGCTGATGCGGCAGAGGCTCTCAGGCTTACCGCACAGGATTTGTTTGACCTCGGTGTAATCGAGAGAATCATCCGTCAGCCAAAGGCAGGCGATCATGCTATGTTTGAAAGCCTTAAAATGCTCATCAAAAGAACATTTGAAAAGAATCTTGCCCTTGATGACGAAGAGCTTTTGAATGCACGCTATGAGCGTTTCCGCAAAATCGGCAGACCTGAATAATTTATTTTAAACCTAAACATAAAAACGGCAGGAAAGACAATTTGCAATACTGCAATGCCTTTCCTACCGTTTTATTTTTTAATTATATGTGCTGTAATCTCCGTCATGCATTTCAGGACGATTCACCCAGTCGCTAATGGAGTTGTTGCCGAAAATTGACTTGCTGTTGCCCGATACCGCCGCAGTTACATTGATTGCAATGCCTGCAATAATGACCGCACCAATCACACAGGCGGCAACAATTTTCACGATTTTAAAAGCTTTCTTTTTATCAATCGGCTGTTCTGCCGGCGGAATGTAGGGAATGGGTGGCTGATTTATTTCAAGTTCGGGCATTTCATTTTGAATCTGCGGTGCAAAGCCCTCCGCCTGTTCAAAGCCTGTCTGCGGCAAAGGCGAGATGTATTCAGTTTCGGTTGTTTCATTACTCTGTGTATGTAAAGCTTCGGAAATTTTTGTTCCGCACATCTGACAAAACGCAGACTCGGTTTCAAAACCGCAATTAGGACATTTCATAGGTTTGTACCTCGTAATTTTTGATAGTATGACACCATTTTATAACAATATTCACTTAAAGTCAATAAATGTGACAAAATCGCTCGGGATAAAGTTTGATATTATGTAAATAATATCGCAAAATTTTTGCAAAATAAGCCTGTATCTGTTGAAAACAAGAATAGTGTAGTGTATAATCTAAGTACGAATTGCAACATTATGTTGCAATTCAGAGATTCAATGTTCCATTGAACCTCTGAGGAGCTAACGCTCCTATGTACAAGATTGCAAGCAAGGCAGAGCGTTGCTGAGATTTGAATTTAGTGAATGATTGAATAGAAAATAAAATACACACAGTGAAAGGATGAGTGCCTTGAGAGGACTGTATTCGTCAAAGACAAAAATCCGTAATCAAATTTTCACCGAGGTTGCAAGGTTTGCATACGAGGGTGGAGATTATTCAAAATTTGAAAATCTTCCGTATGAAATTATCCCGGGTGAAATTTCAACATACCGCGAGAGTGTATTTCTCGAAAGAGCCATTGTCGGCGAAAGACTTCGCCTTGCAATGGGACTTCCGCTTTTGCCCGTTTCAAAACAAGCGCCTATCTCAACAGGTGTTGAAGAAAGTATGATTGACGAAAAGGTTTACGATCCGCCGTTAATCAATATAATAAAATTCGCCTGTCATAAGTGTGCCGAAAAAAGAGTGGTTGTGACAGACGGCTGTCAGGGTTGTCTTGAACACCCGTGTACAGAGGTTTGCCCGAAGGGAGCAATCTCGATTGTACACGGAAAATCGCATATTGACGATGAAAAATGCATCAAATGCGGAAAATGTCAGGGTGCGTGCCCGTACAATGCAATCATAAAGCAGGAGCGTCCGTGTGCCGCCGCATGCGGTATGAAAGCTATCCACAGTGATGAACACGGAAGAGCAGATATTGACTATAACAAGTGCGTTTCATGCGGAATGTGCCTTGTAAGCTGTCCGTTCAGCGCAATTGTTGACAAAAGTCAGATTTTTCAGACTATTATGGCAATCAACAGCGGCACACCTGTTTATGCCGCCGTTGCACCTGCAATTGCAGGTCAGTTCAAGGGACTGCCGTCAAATAAAATCAGAAATGCCTTTAAGGCTCTCGGCTTTACCGATGTTGTCGAGGTTGCGGTCGGTGCCGACCTTTGTACGGTTGAAGAAGCAAAGGATTTTATGGAAGAAGTTCCCGAAAAACAGCCGTTCATGGCGACTTCCTGTTGCCCGGCATGGAGCGTTATGGCGAAGAAAACTTTCCCCGACATCGCTCCGTACATTTCAATGGCACTCACTCCGATGGTTCTCACGGGCAGACTTACAAAACAGCATTATCCCGATTGCAGAGTTGTGTTTATCGGACCATGTGCCGCTAAAAAGCTTGAGGCAAGCCGCAGAAGTATCCGAAGTGATATCGACTTTGTGCTGACTTTTGAAGAAGTTGCTGGAATGTTTGCCGCAAAAGAGGTTGATTTTAACGCTGTTGAGGTTGACGAAAAACCGCTTTCATTCTCAAGCGCAGACGGCAGAGGCTTTGCCGTAAGCGGGGGTGTTGCAAAGGCTGTTGTCAATGCAATCCACAAGCTTGATCCCGAAAGAGAGGTCAAGGTTGCCAATGCACAGGGACTTGACGAGTGCGTAAAGCTTTTGCGTATGGCAAAGGCCGGCAAGTACAACGGCTATCTGCTTGAGGGTATGGCTTGCCCCGGCGGTTGTGTTGCAGGTGCCGGAACAATCAACAATCCCGACAAATCTGCAATGGAGGTTCTCAAAAGCAAGAAAGAATCGTGCTTTGAGGGCGCTGTTGACACTCCGTTTATTGACCGCTTGTCAACTCTTGAAAATATGTACAATGAGTTTGACAAGATGAAAGAAATTTAACAGGTCGGGTGATATTTTGAAAATGGTGATGTTAATTTTACGCATAATCGGCATTGCCGTGGCAGTTGTGTTTCTCGGATTTTTCGTAATTCCGATGACTCACGGAATTATCAACCCGGGCAATATTGCAGGAACTTTTTTGTGTCTGTGGCTGTTGTGCGTGTTAATTCCGCCCGTTCACGGAGCAATAAAGGAATTTTGCTTTAAGCATTTGTTTACTAAAATAGTTTTTCGTGTAGTGAATATCGGTTTTATCGCTTTTGCCGTTTACGGTGCGATTGTCACCTCTGCAATGGTGTGGGCAACCTGTCAGGCTCCGCCCGAAAACTCAACTGCAATTGTCCTCGGTGCTCAGGTTAAGCCGTGGGGACCGTCGGTAATTTTGCGTGGCAGAATTGACGCCGCAAAATCATATCTTGACGATTCTCCGAACGCAAATGCCGTTCTCAGCGGAGGACAGGGAAGTGACGAGATTATGAGTGAGGCACAATGTATGTACAATGTGCTGACGGAGTCAAAAATTGATTCTTCAAGACTTTATATGGAGGACAAGTCAACCAACACAACCGAGAATATAAGAAATTCAATAAAAATTATTGAGGACAACAACCTTAATACCGATATTACGATTGTGACGGATGGTTTTCATCAGCTCAGAGCGAGGATAATCTGTTCGCAACTCGGCATAAAAGGAAATGTCGGAGCAGTAAGCTCCGACACAAGGCTTTTGTATGTCCCTACTTATGCTGTTCGTGAGTGGTTTGCTCTTCCGTTTCAGCTTCTGTTTCGGTAGTCACAATCTCGGTGATGTCACCGTTTGTGTCAAAATGAGGCTTTGTCCTGTGACAGTTTGCAAACTCAAGCGGATAAACCTCGTGTTCCGTAACATCAACAATAGGGGAAATCTCCTTTTTGCTGTTCCGTGAGGGCAACTCAATCGGATATTTTTCGTGCTGTCCCTCGTTATGATTAACATCGTAAAAACTCAAAATAAAAACCACCTTTCTGTGAGGTGGTTTTATTTTTTGCAGAATTTTAAATTATATGCAAAGAAAAAACTAATTTGTATCGTGTTTCAACTCAAGAATGTAGTCGGTTGAAACTTTGTACAATTTTGCAAGAGAAATAAGCACCTCGGTCGGCACGTCACGGTTTCCGTTTTCATACCTAAAGTACTGCGGCTGTTTCATGCCGAGATATTTTGCAACATCATTCTGCGTCATATCGTGATCCTCACGCAACTCCCTTATCCTTTTATAATAAGGCATTTTATCACCCTTTTTATTTATTTGCTATTGACAGAATAACATTCTTTGTGATAAAATTTCTGTATAATAACCATATGGTTATAAATTAGAGAAAGGCGGAATTATTATGAAAAGAAAAATTGCGTGTTTATTAGCTTGTGTATTGCTTTGCATAAGTTTTTGTTCATGCGGAAAACAAACATCACCTGTTGAGGACTTTACTTATGAATTTGAAGAGGGGACAGTAAAAATTACCGGTTATGTAGGTACGGACAGAGAAATTGTGATACCTGATACCATAGAAGAACGACCCGTCACTACCATAGGCGAAGAAGCATTTCAAGGGTATGACTTGGTATCCGTGACTTTTCCAGACACTTTACAGACGATTGAAAGCGATGCTTTTACTGAATGTACTAATTTAAAAAGTGTAGAGATACCTGAGGGAGTTACTGAAATAGGTTCTCATGCATTTGAAAAATGTAAAGAACTTGTAGATATTAATTTACCTGACAGATTGACAATATTAAGTAATGATATATTTTCTGATTGCGTTTCATTAGAAAATATTGTGATTCCCGATAATGTTGAAGAAATTTATAGAGAGGCTTTTTTAGGGTGTGAGAATTTGAAATCTGTCACCATGTCTGATACACTTTTTGAAAAAGAAAAAGAAGATTTTATACATAGTAATCCGTATCATTCAAATAATGGTTCGCCCTATTATGATTATGGAATATTTGGCAATTGCCCTAATGTCAGCATAAACGGTACACCGATTTCCGAATTTGACATGGGAAATTAAAAATAAAGTGAATTAAGTCAAAAGGTCGGGAACAGTAGTTTGCACTTGCAAACCTGTCCCTGACTTTTTATTTTGATATGATGATAGTTGTGTATTATCTGTAGCGGCGAACAGTGTTCGCCAATCGTACCGATTGTAAAATCGGTACTACTGTAAACGGATTTAATTGTTTTGACCGATAATGATTTAGATGCATACTACATTATTATTACTAAAAAAACAGTCAGGAAGACATTGCTTAGTATTTAGCAAACTGTCTTCCCGACTTTAATTTTTTATTTTAAATTTTCAATTTTTAACTTGCATACTTCCGCTCGGGCGATAGAGTGTTGGCAATGCACAAACTATCTACACGAACAGGGTGCAGCGACACGCTGCTTACATGCTTTCGGGGCAAGAAATGTTGAACATTGTAAGAACATTTTTGATAACGGCTCTTACGCAGTTGCAAAGTGCAAGTCTTGCCTGCATAAGACCTTCTTCTTCGCCCTTAACACGGCAAGCGTTGTAGAATTTGTGGAAAAGTGTTGCAAGCTGTGTTACATAGCGTGTAACCTTGGTCGGATCATAATCCTTTGCCGCACTGATGATTTCGTTGGTGTATGACGCAAGATGATTGATGAGTTCCTTTTCTTCGGGAGCTGTGAGGAGCGCAAGCTCTGCGTCTGTACATTCTCTCGGAGAAATGCCCTCTTTTGCAAGTGACTTGAAGATACTGCAAATTCTTGCGTGTGCGTATTGAACATAATAAACAGGGTTCTGATTGTCCTGACTTACTGCAAGGTCAAGGTCAAAGTCCATCTGTGTGTTAGCCTCTTTGGTGTTAAAGAGGAACCTTGCGCTGTCAACAGGCACTTCGTCAAGCAAATCGCCAAGCTGAATAGCCTTGCCGGTACGCTTGCTCATTCTTACAAGCTCACCGTCCTTAACAAGCTTAACAAGCTGCATAAGAACAACATTGAGCTTGTCACCGTCATAGCCGATAGCGTCCATTGCGCCTTTCATTCTCATAACATGACCGTGATGGTCTGCTCCCCAAACATCAATAAGAGTTGTGAATCCACGGTCAAATTTGTTCTTGTGGTATGCGATGTCGGCTGTAAAATATGTCGGGTTGCCGTTCTGACGAATGAGAACATCGTCCTTTAATTCAAGGTTGTCAATGTATTTCTGTGACTTGCCCTCTTTGAGAAGCTTCTGTGTGAGCACCTCTTTGTTCTTGTACCAAACAGCACCATCTTTTTCGTAGGTAAGTCCTTTTTTCGTGAGAAGGTCAACAACAGCCTTAACAGCACCGCTCTTGTGAAGCTCGCTTTCAAAGAACCACTTGTCATAGAAAATTTTGTATTTTTCCATATCAGCCTGCATCTTCTTGATGTTCTTAGGAAGTGCATAGTCAACAAGAGCCTTTTTGCGTTCTTCTGCGCTTACATTAACAAGGCTGTCGCCGTTTAGGTCGGCATATTCTTTTGCAAGGTCTTTGATGTCCTCACCCTGATAGCCGTCCTCGGGAAACTCTATCTCATCGCCCTTGAAAATCTGAAGATATCTTGCTTCAAGTGAACAGCCGAACTTTTCAATCTGATTGCCGGCGTCGTTTACATAAAATTCACGCCATGCGTTGTAGCCCGCTTTGTCAAGAACAGCGGCAAGACAGTCACCGAGAGCGCCGCCTCTTGCGTTGCCCATGTGCATAGGACCTGTCGGGTTGGCTGATACAAACTCAACCATAACCTTTTCATCTCTGCCGTATTCACTTCTGCCGTATGCCTCGGGGTTGGCAAGGATTTCTCTGATTACAGCCGAATAAAATTCAGTGCCGAGGAAGAAGTTGATGAATCCCGGACCTGCTGTTTCAAAGCGGTCAAACATTGTACCCTCAAGGTCAAGGTTTGATGTGATAGCCTGTGCAATTTTGAAAGGCGGCATGCGGAATGCCTTTGCGCCTGCCATTGCCGCATTTGTTGCAAAGTCGCCGTGGCTTCTGTCTGCGGGTGTTTCAATGATGAACGGAGCGGCTTCCGCCTGCGGAAGTTCACCGTTTGTTATTGCTTTTTCAATAGCGTTTTCAATTGCTTTTTTTAGCTGTTGTACAGCAAGTGCGTATGTATCCATATCAATCTACCTCATTTTCAAACTTTTCTTTTTCTTCAACCGTAATTTTAAACTTGTTTTCGCTCACAAGGTCATTGTTGAAATCAAGCGTGTAACTGACCTCAAGCGTTCCGCCGTTTTTGGTGAGGGAGTTGTTCATTGTTTTTGTGAAAACTCCTATCATAAGGTCGCCTGCAGGCGTCTGATACAGGCATTGATGCCGTCTGCCTTTTTCAAGCATAAGCTGTGAACTCATGGGACCTTTGCGTGTAATTGTCACCGTATTGTCCTGAACTTTGATGAGATTGTCGTAAAAGCTCTGCGGTGCATCCTCGTCATATTCTTTGTAGCCTATGTAACAATGGTCTTTTTTCATCAAAAAATTTCCCTCTGTGAGAACCTCAATTTTGTCGCTTTCATCGTCAAGAATCTGTTCGCCCAGAATGGAAATCATATATTTGCATTTTTTCTTTTCCTTATCTGTCATATCTTCCCTCGTTAATACTGTTCAATGTCAATTTGTGTAACAGTATGCTCCATATTTCTGCCGAGAAACAGTCCTGCAACGCTTTTAAATCCGTCGGGAGTGTCGCTTACATAAAATTCGGGAGTCTGATGCACACCGTCTGTGTTGAGCAAATTGTTTTCTCTGAGAATTTTTGAGCAATAGATTGCAGTTTCATATCCCGAATCAACAAGAGTAACGCCGTCACCCATAAAGTCAGCAATTGCGTCACGCAAAAGTGGATAGTGAGTGCAGCCGAGAATGAGGGTGTCAACGCCTGTTTCCTTGAGTTCGGAAAGATATCTTCTGATGACAAGCCGTACAATCTGATCGTCACGACAGATGAAACCGTTTTCAACAAGCGGAACAAAAAGCGGACACGCCTGCTCATAAACCTTGTATTTCGGATTAAGCTTTTCAAGACGGAGCTTGTAGCTGTGGCTCGAAATAGTTGCGGCAGTGCCGATAATTCCGATTTTACCGTTCTTTGTTTTTCGGTCGGCAATGAATGCGGTCGGGTTTACAACACCCGTGTATGGAACTGAAAGCTTTTCTTCAAGCATATCGCCTGCAACCGAACTTACCGTACCGCAGGCTGCAACAACTGTTTTAACATTGTGTTTCAACAGAAAATTTGCGTCCTGAAGGGCATACTTTGAAATTGTTTCACGACTTCTGTTGCCGTAGGGTACTCTTCCCGTATCTCCAAAGTATATTATTTTCTCGTTTGGCAGCACATGCAAAAACTCTTTTACAGCGCTGAGTCCGCCTAATCCGGAGTCAAAAACTCCGATAGCATCTTGACAAGACATAATAAAACCTTCTTTTACATTAATATACAGCTTAAATAATAACACAATAATGTGCGTCTTGCAAGTCAAAACCTTTGACAAATCTGTTATTTGATTGTATAATGAATTTTGACAGACTAATCCGAGAGGAAGATTAAGTTGGAATTTAAAAAAGCTTTTGATTATATCGTCGGCAAGGTTGAAGAAGAACTTGTAAAACAGAATTATACAAAGCAGAAGGTTGTTGCCGAAAACGACAACGAGCTTGTTTCGCTTTTTACAAGTGCGTCACTTGCATATTCGGTAGTATATTATAAGGATAAGGAACAGATGGTGCTCCGTTCCTGCACAATGACCGATGAAGGTCCCGACAACGAATGGAAAACACTTGCAACATGGCTTTACGATGAAACAGTCAGCACACAGAAGGACGCCGACAGTATCGCAAATGACTTTATCGAAGGCGTTTCGGGTACACTTGCAATCAAAAGGGCAAAGCAGGTTAAGCAGAAAAAGAAAAAGGATGACGACGGAACCGCCGATCCGAAGTTTCTCGCAAAGCGTTTTGTAACATATTTCCCCGAGCTTCGTGAGGAAATTAAAAACGAGGAGGATTGCTACTTCCCGTTCAGAGGCGCAACATTCGCAAAAGAGCATATTGCTCCGAAGATTCCCATGTATATTAAGCGTGCAAATAAGAATGAAATCGAGAAGTTTGCAAATGTGTTCAATGTTCAGTACAACAACGGTGATGTTGACACAAGGGCAATCATCACAATCGTTTTGCTCAATTCACTTGATGACGCTGAGTATAATGCACTTTATGAGCATTTCAACGATGAACTCAAGGTTGCCGCTTTAAATGCAAGGGCTTTTAAGGGCAAAACGGTAAAGCCTGAAAAAGTTAAGAAAGTTAAGGCAAAGGCAAACACTCTTACAAATAACTGATTTAATTGAAATTCACCGTAAAATCCCGTCTTGACGGGCGGGTTTTACGGAATATCGCAGAAAACACGGAATTTCTGCGGATAAATTGCAAAAAAGGCTTGACTAAAGCCTTTATATATGGTAGAATAACCTTACCTCTGAAAGGGGCTTATTTTTTTGTGCCCTATTGAGGGAGGCTAAAATATTCCGAAAAAACCGGGAGGTGCCGTTATGAGAGTAAAAATCACATTGGCCTGCACAGAGTGCAAACAGCGTAATTACAACACAATGAAGAACAAGAAGAACAGTCCTGACAGACTTGAAATGAACAAGTACTGCCGTTTCTGTAAAAAACACACTCTTCACAAGGAAACAAAATAACGGAGGTACATCATGGCTGAGAAAAAGTCTGAAAATGCAAAAGCAGCTGCTAAAAAGACTGCTAAAAAGCCTAATGTTTTCAAAAGGCTCGCAAAGTACCTCGGCTCCTGTAAGAGTGAAATCAAAAAGATCACATGGCCCACAGCGAAGCAGACAACAAAGAACTTTGGTATTGTCATTGCTATGGTAGCCATTGTAGGCGTATTCATCTTTGCCCTTGATCAGGGCTTGTACGCTCTCGTTGGTCTTTTTATGAACACAACCGCCTGATTCGTATCTGACATTGCTTGAATCACGAAAGGAAGAAAGTTGTTATGGCAGAATCAGAAGCAAGATGGTATGTTGTTCATACCTATTCGGGTTATGAAAATAAGGTTGCAACAGATCTTATGACCACAGCCGAAAACAGAAATCTTCAGGATATGATTATTGATGTCAAAGTTCCTGTTGAAATCGTAACCGAAACAGTCGGCGATAAGACCAAAGAGGTTGAAAACAAACTGTTTCCGGGTTATGTTTTCGTTAAGATGGTCTATACAGACGAAACCTGGTATGTTGTGCGCAACATCAGAGGCTGTACAGGATTTGTGGGACCCGGATCAAAGCCCGTACCACTTACAGATGCGGAAGTTTACAGAATGGGTGTTGAAACACGAAGCGTTAAGCTTAACTATTCTGTCGGCGACTCAGTTCGCATTATAGACGGTCCGCTTGAGGATTTTGTCGGTGTTGTTGAAGAAATTGATGCTGACAAAGATTATGTCCGTGTAGTTGTTTCTATGTTCGGACGAGAAACTCCGGTTGAACTTGAGCTTGCTCAGGCTGAACCGATAGAAGATTAATCTAATAATAATAATCAGCCGATTGGCTTTTTATTGGGAGTGTAACGCTCCCTGTGGGAGGGACCCTACACAGTGGCGTCCCGCAATTTACCACGAATTTTGGAGGTGCAAACACAATGGCTCAGAAGGTTGTAGGCTTAATTAAGCTGCAGATTCCCGCCGGAAAGGCTACTCCGGCACCACCTGTTGGTCCGGCTCTCGGTCAGCACGGTGTAAACATTGTTGCGTTCACAAAGGATTTTAATGAGCGTACAAAGAATGATATCGGTCTTATCATTCCAGTAGTAATTACTGTATATGCAGACCGTTCATTCACTTTCATTACAAAGACTCCGCCTGCTGCGGTTCTTCTTAAGAAGGCTTGCGGTATCGACAGCGGTTCAGGCGTACCTAATAAGACAAAGGTAGCTCAGATCACTCGTGAGCAGATCACAAAGATTGCAGAGCAGAAGATGCCTGACCTCAACGCAGGTTCACTTGATGCTGCTATCAGCATGATTTCCGGTACAGCAAGAAGCATGGGTATTACAGTAGTTGACTAATTATTTCCGGGTGGGAGGATAATTCCGATTGACCACCTAACAATGGAGGAAGACTGATGAAACACGGTAAGAAATATGTTGACGCTGCTAAGCTCGTTGACAGAACTAAATTATATGATACAAACGAGGCACTTGACACAGTTATCAAGACTGCAGTTGCTAAGTTTGACGAAACAGTTGAGCTTCATGTAAAGCTCGGCGTTGACAGCCGTCATGCTGACCAGCAGGTTAGAGGTGCGGTTGTTCTTCCTAACGGTACAGGTAAAAAGGTTAGAGTTCTTGCAATTTGTAAGGGCGCTAACGAAGAGCTTGCCAAGGAAGCCGGTGCTGACTTTGTCGGTGCTGAGGATATGACACAGAAGATTCAGCAGGAGAACTGGATGGACTTTGATGTTCTTATTACAACTCCCGATTGCATGGGCCTTGTAGGTCGTCTCGGTAGAATCCTCGGTCCCCGCGGTCTTATGCCAAACCCAAAGGCAGGTACTGTAACTCCTGACATTGCCAAGGCTGTTAAAGAAGCTAAGGCAGGTAAGATTGAGTACCGTCTTGACAAAACAAACATCATTCACTGCCCAATCGGTAAGGCAAGCTTTGGCGCTGAGAAGCTCGGTGAAAACCTTGACACTCTCATGGGCGCTATCGTAAAGGCTAAGCCTGCTGCAGCTAAGGGTCAGTACATCCGCTCAGTTGCCATTACTTCAACAATGGGTCCGAGCGTTCGCATCAACCCTGCTAAGTTTGGTGCTTAATTTCAGTTATTTACACAATAGTGTGAATATATAAAATTCGCTGTTCTAAAGACAGCAGGTGCGTAAGCGTAAAGGTTTTTCCTGCCTGCCGAGGAAGATGCAAATTACATTGTTTTGTGTTTTTGCAGCCGTCCGAGGTAAAACGGACGGCTGTTTTTTATGAACTGCGTTACAAATATTTTGGAGGTGAATTTATCTTGCCAAGTCAAAGTGTTTTAGAGCAGAAGAAAGCAATTGTTGCAGAGCTTTCGGAAAGACTCAAAAGCTCAATCACAGGTGTGGTTGTCAGCTACGAAGGTATTAACACAGAGGACGATACAAAGCTCAGAAAAGAGCTTCGTGAGAACGATGTTAAGTACACTGTAGTAAAGAACACACTTCTTTCCCGTGCTTGCGAGGAAGCAGGTCTTGATGACATTAAGCCTGTTCTCGAGGGTACAACAGCTATTGCTACAAGCGACAGCGAGTACGCTGCTGCTGCAAGAATCCTTTGCAACTATGCTAAGGATCATGACAACTTTAAGGTTAAGTCAGCTTATCTTGACGGTGCCGTAATTGATATGGACACAATCGTTGCCCTTTCAAAGCTCCCAACAAGAGAAGTTCTTCTTGCAAATGTTCTTGGTGCATTCCAGGCACCTATCGCATCCTTTGCACGTGCCGTACAGGCTATCGTTGACAAGGGCGGCGTTGAAGCTTGTGCTGCTGAGGCAGCAGAAGAGGCTCCTGCTGAGGCAGAAGCTCCTGCAGCAGAATAATCGGCTGCAATTAATTAAAATTTTACTAATTATCATATTGGAGGTAAATTACAATGGCATCAGAGAAAATTACTGCTATTATTGAAGAATTAAAAGGCCTCACAGTTCTTGAGCTTTCAGAGCTCGTTCACGCTGTAGAGGATGAGTTTGGTGTATCAGCTGCTGCTGCAGTTGCAGTTGCTGGTCCTGCTGCTGACGGTGGCGCTGCTGCTGCTGAGCAGACAGAGTTTGATGTAGTTCTTAAGGCTGCAGGCGGCAACAAGATTGCTGTTATCAAGGTTGTTCGTGAAGTAACAGGTCTTGGTCTTAAGGAAGCAAAGGCACTCGTTGACGGTGCTCCTAAGGCTCTCAAGGAAGGCGTTTCTAAGGAAGACGCTGAAGCTATTAAGACTAAGCTCGAAGAGGCCGGTGCTGAAGTAGAACTTAAGTAATTTTACTTATAGCTTGCATTTTAAGTCCGACAGATTTCTGTCGGACTTTTTTGCGTTTATTGTTAAAATTTGTCATTTTTGATTTTGTATAAATTCAATTTTTTATCTTACAATAAAAGAGTATGGACAATATAATCACAATGTCTGTTTTAACTGCTTTTGATTACTGTTTTGCTTGACGAGCCGATTCTTTTGTGATAAACTATTAACGAACATAGGGTGTTGGATATTAACGCTGACAAGGGGTATTTGTCGCAATTCCACTATCTATGTGAATTCAGAAAACATAGAAAGGTTGATACTGAAATGGCAAAGATTGATTTAACAAAGTACGGTATTACAGGTACCACTGAAATCGTTCACAATCCTTCTTATGAAGAGCTTTTCAAAGAAGAAACAAGACCCGAACTCGAGGGTTATGAAGTTGGTCAGGAAACTGAGCTTGGCGCAGTTAATGTTATGACCGGCGTTTACACAGGTCGTTCACCTAAGGACAAGTTCATCGTTATGGACGAGAACTCAAAGGACACTGTTTGGTGGACTTCTGACGAGTACAAGAACGACAACCATCCTGCATCTGAGGAAACTTGGAAGGCAGTTAAGGAAATCGCAAAGAAAGAGCTTTCTAACAAGAAGCTTTATGTTGTAGATGCTTTCTGCGGTGCTAACAAGGACACAAGAATGGCTGTTCGTTTCATCGTTGAGGTTGCTTGGCAGGCTCACTTTGTAACAAATATGTTCATCACTCCTTCAGCTGAAGAGCTTGAAAACTTTGAGCCTGATTTCGTTGTTTACAACGCATCAAAGGCTAAGGTTGAAAACTACAAGGAGCTCGGTCTTAACTCAGAAACAGCTGTTGTATTCAACATCACAAGCCGTGAGCAGGTTATCATCAACACATGGTACGGCGGTGAGATGAAGAAGGGTATGTTCTCAATGATGAACTACTACCTCCCGCTCAAGGGCATCGCATCAATGCACTGCTCAGCTAACACAGATAAGAACGGCGAGAACACAGCTATCTTCTTCGGCCTTTCAGGTACAGGTAAGACTACACTTTCAACAGATCCTAAGAGACTCCTCATCGGTGATGACGAGCATGGCTGGGACGACAACGGCGTATTCAACTTTGAAGGCGGCTGCTATGCTAAGGTTATCAACCTTGACAAAGAGTCAGAGCCTGACATCTACAACGCTATCAGAAGAGACGCTCTTCTTGAAAATGTTACTGTTGACAAGGAAGGCAAGATTGACTTTAACGACAAGACTGTAACAGAGAACACTCGTGTATCATATCCGATTGATCACATCGACAACATTGTTCGTCCTGTTTCTTCAGCTCCTGCTGCAAAGAATGTAATCTTCCTTTCAGCTGATGCTTTCGGCGTACTTCCGCCTGTTTCAATCCTCACACCAGAGCAGACAAAGTACTACTTCCTCTCAGGCTTCACAGCTAAGCTTGCTGGTACTGAGCGTGGCATCACAGAGCCAACTCCAACATTCTCAGCTTGCTTCGGTCAGGCATTCCTCGAGCTTCATCCTACAAAGTATGCTGAAGAGCTCGTTAAGAAGATGGAAATGAGCGGTGCTAAGGCATACCTCGTAAACACAGGTTGGAACGGCTCAGGCAAGCGTATCTCTATTAAGGATACTCGTGGTATCATCGACGCTATCCTTGACGGTTCTATCACAAAGGCTCCTACAAAGACAATTCCACACTTCAACTTTGAAGTTCCTACAGAGCTCCCCGGCGTTGATTCAGGCATCCTCGATCCTCGTGACACATATGCAAATGTTGCTGATTGGGAAGAGAAGGCTAAGGATCTTGCAAGCCGTTTTGTTAAGAACTTTGCTAAGTACGAAGGCAACGAAGCCGGTAAGGCTCTCGTTGAAGCAGGTCCTAAGGCTTAATTTGCCCGACTGTGCTTAACGCATCATAATTGGTGCAACCTTTATCTAAATAAAAATTTCACCCGAAAGGTTTTTGAAAAAATTCCTTTCGGGTGTTTTTTTATTGAGATTATACTTACAAAAATGCGGACATTTCTTTTATGTTTTCTTCTTCGGTTTCTAACATTCTTTTGGCGAGGAGGCTGACATGGGGGTCATTGCCGTTATATTCTCGGATTTTGCGTGACATTTTATTCACTCCCATTGTGTTGCCTTTTATCATCATTTCGGCAATGTGTGAAGATGACGAGTCACGCTTCAAATCCCTTTGTGCGGCATAGCGTGTCATTGCCTTTGTCATATTACTCACTCTGTGTGGCTCTGCACCACGATTTTGCAACATTTTATTTGCACAATGATACAGCTTTCCGTATTTAATAAGATGTTCGCACAAAACACCGTCAACCTTGCTGTCCTTCAAACTTTTCCTCACGCTCGTAATTCCCTGACAGCCCATTTCGGCATTCTGCAAAACGCAGTTGAGCATTTCAATATCGTTAGTCATAACAAATCACCTCTGTAGATATTATTTACGGGAATTTTTGTATTTATGCAACCGCAAAAAATTAGGTTGCAACACAGCCGTTTTTATGGTTTAATATCTATTAGATAATAAAAAATAGGTGATTTTATGGCTGACGCAAAGTTACATACAATAAAACTTCCGTATCCCGACAAGTATGACAGAAATGTTTGGGTTTATGTTCCGTCACATTCCGACGGTGAAAAACTGCCCGTTGTCTATATGACAGACGGACAGAATCTTTTTGACGATAATTCAACTCCGCACGGTTCGTGGGAGGTTGCAAAAGCTGTTGAAAACGAGCAGAAAAGCGGTGTAGGCAACGCTGTAATCGTAGGTATTGACAACGGTAATGCTTGGCGTGACAGCGAGCTTACACCGAAATCAATCGGTGTGGTTCAGCACCTTGAAATGCTCTGCGAGGATTTCAAACCCGAGGGCGAAATCTTTGACAATTTTCTTATGAATACCGTCATTCCGTATGTTGAAAATAATTTCCCCGTATGCACCGACAGACAGAATGTTGCCGTCTGCGGAAGCTCATCGGGCGGACTTATGTCATTTTTTTCGGCTTTTGAACACCCGGAAAAATTCGGCTATGCAGGTGTATTTTCTCCTGCATTTCTCTGTTACACAAGAGAGGATTGGGCAAAATATCTTTCGACAAAAATTGTTGAAAATATGCCGTACCTCTACATCTATACGGGTAACGGTGACGAGCTTGAAGAGATGATTTTTGAAAGCACCGAAATGCTCTATGAACTTTTGGAAGAAAGCTTCTACCCGTATGACAGAATGAACGAGGTCATTCTTTTTGAAAACGCACACAATGAAAAATCTTGGCGAGAAATTTTCCCCGATTTTCTCCACACATTTTTGAGCAGACTTTGATAATATGAACAGCAAAATTGATATAAAAATATGCACCATTGATATGCTGACGGACCTGCAATATCTTTGCAGAACAACTTTTTACGAAACTTTCTCCGATTCAACCGATGAGGAGGATATGCGAAAATTTCTTGCAGAAACCTATTCAGCGGAAAAGCTGTCAGCAGAACTTGCAAACTCCGAAAGTGTAACCTTTATAGCGTACAAAAACGGTACTCCTCTCGGATATTTAAAACTGAATATCGGCAATGCGCAGACTGAAAAATGCCTTGACAATGCGCTTGAAATTCAACGCATCTATATCCTGAAAAGTGCCAAAGGACAGGGCATTGGCTCAGCCTTTATGCAGATTGCGGAGAATTTTGCAAGTGAGAAAAAACTTTCAACAATATGGCTCGGTGTATGGGAACATAACGAGCCTGCAAAGAAATTCTATAAATCAAAAGAATATGAAAAATTTTCACATCACACATTTGTCATCGGTGACGATATGCAAACCGATTTCCTTTTGAAAAAAGAAATGAAAGGGTAAAATCAAAATGATTAAATGTAAAATTGATGTTGGTGAAGAGGAAAATAAAGTAATAAAAGAAATTTCATTAGATTGTCTGGGAAATAAAAAGAAAAGATTAATTATTAGAATAAGTCTTTTACTTATCGCAGTAATTACTGTACTTCAAACGATTTTTGACCCCCCGATGAATGGTGGTTCAATTGATTTCATGACATTTATTTTTGTAGCTCTGGATATTTTGTTAGCAATATTTGCAAGAAAAATACATGAATTGATTTTCTATATAAGGTCAAGCAAAGCAGATCCTTCTGAAAAACAGGGGGTTAGAGAATATATGTTTTTTGAAGATGGTATTCAGATAATTTCACCGTGGGTAAAAGGAATGAACCAATGGAATATGTTTTATTTTTGGGGCAATTATAAAAATTATATCTACATTATCCATCGCTCAAACCATGTATTGTTGGTTGATCTCAGGAAGCTTTCCGTGAATGAAATAAATGATTTGACAAATCTTCTGAACAGACATCTCAGCTTTTGTCCCAACTGACCTTATTTTGGCAAAACAAAAGGACAGCCTTTAAAGACTGTCCAAAAAATGTGATTTGGTTTAAATTGAAATTATGCGATGATTTCGCCGTCAACCGTACCGCCGAGAGCGGCTGCATTTGATTCGTCTGTGTCGATGTGCATTGCAGGAGCGTAGTTTGCGTTTACTCTGATTACAACATCACCGAATGTTGTTGCTCTGCCTGTATTTTCGCCGACCTTAACCGAAACGAGCTGTTTGTCTTTAAGACCAAACTCTTCGGCAGTTTTCGGATCAAGGTGAATGTGTCTTTTAGCGGCAATTACACCGCATTCGATTTCAACTTCGCCCTCGGGACCGACAAGCTTGCAACCGGGTGTGCCTGCAATATCGCCTGATTCTCTGACAGGAGCGGCAATGCCGAGCTTACGAGCGTCTGTAAGAGAGATTTCAACCTGATCTGCACTTCTTTCGGGACCGAGAATTGACATTTTCATTTCACTTTTCGGACCTACAACAGTTACCTTTTCAACACAGGCAAACTGTCCGGGCTGTGAAAGATTCTTTTTGTTTGTAAGAGTTGCGCCCTTGCCAAAGAGAGCCTCAAGAGTTTCTTTGGTAACATGAACATGATGCGCTGATGTTTCAACCATTACTTTCATTTTGTGTACCACCATTCAATTAGAATTCGCCGTACGGCTTCGTGTTTATTTTACTACTTTATTCTTGGAATTTCAACATTTTTGATAAATTTAAATCTTTATTTTGGGAGAGAAAATTATGTATAATACCTGGGAAGAATTAAAATCGGCTTGTGAAAACTGTCACAGGTGTGAACTCTGCGAAACTCGCACAAATGTTGTTGTGGGCGTCGGCAACGAAAATGCAGAGGTTATGTTCATCGGTGAAGGTCCTGGCGAAAACGAGGATCTTCAAGGCGAACCGTTTGTCGGCAGAGCAGGCAAACTGCTTGACAAAATGCTTGCGGCTGTTGACCTTGACAGAAACAAGAATATTTACATTGCCAATATGGTAAAGTGCCGTCCGCCGAAGAACCGTGATCCAAAGCCCGAAGAACAGGAAATGTGCATTGAGTGGCTCAGAACACAGGTGAGAATGATCAAGCCGAAAATTATTGTCTGTCTCGGCAGAATTGCGGCGGCAAGGCTTATTAAATCGGATATCAAAATCACAAAGGAACACGGTCAGTGGATTGAGAAAAACGGTGTGCTTATGATGGCAATGCTTCATCCTGCGGCAATTTTGCGTGATCCACGCAGAAAGCCCGACGCTTTTGATGATTTCTTAAAGCTCCGTGATAAAATCAACGAGGTCTGTAATCATACATATTAATAATTTTTTGCAGCGGAGGTTTAGTGTGACCTCTGCTGTTTTTATATGTATAATTTCAAAATATTGTACATACAGATGACGAATACGGTAAGATTTCTGTTGATATTGCGGTGCTAATTTGGTATAATTAGTATGCAAAGCACGGTGATTTTTTCTGTAAGAAACATATGAAAAGGGTGATTTTATGAGTCTTGTAGAATTTAATAATGTTTACAAAAGATACAAAACGGGTGAGATTGTCATCAATGCGGTTGACGGCATTTCGTTCAAGGTTGAGGAGGGCGAGTTTGCAATTGTAGTCGGTGCGTCCGGTGCAGGCAAAACAACCGTTCTGAATATTCTCGGCGGAATGGACAGCTGTTCCGAGGGCGAAATCATTGTCGGCGGAAAGGATATAAGCAAATTTAAGGACAAACAGCTTATTGAGTACAGACGGCATGACATAGGCTTTGTGTTCCAGTTCTACAACCTTGTTCATAACCTAACGGCAAAGGAAAATGTTGAGCTTGCCGCTCAGATTTGCAGTAATCCTCTTGACAGCGAAACTGCTCTTGACAGCGTGGGCTTGCTTGAAAGGGCAAACAACTTTCCCGCACAGCTTTCGGGCGGTGAACAGCAGAGAGTTTCAATCGCAAGAGCACTTGCCAAAAGACCGAAGCTTTTGCTTTGTGACGAACCGACAGGTGCGCTTGACTACAACACGGGCAGACAGATTCTGAAATTGTTGCAGGAAACCTGCCGTAAAGACAAAATGACCGTTGTTCTCATCACTCACAACGGAGCAATAACACCGATGGCGGATCACATTATAAGAATGAAAAGCGGAAAAATTGTTGAAGATATTTACAATGAAAATCCGAAAAATGTTGAAGAAATTGAGTGGTGAAAAATGAAAAGGAGGTGTCACAATGACTAAATCCTTGATAAAAAACACATTCAGAGAAATTAAAAATACAAAAGCAAGATTCATCTCAATTATGGCGATTATTGCCCTCGGAGTGGGATTTTTTGCCGGAATAAAGGCAACGGTTCCGTCAATGTACAATCTTGCAAGAACCTACACGGACGAGCAGGAGCTTATGGATTACCGACTTGTGTCAACGGTCGGATTTGATGAGGACGACATAAAGGCGGTAAAAAATACGGACGGAGTAACCTCTGTTATGCCGTCATATTTCTGCGATGTTCAGACCGATGCCGACAGCGGCGGCAGGACTATGAGAGTCATTGCGCTTCCCGAAAAATACGGTGATAATTCCGTTCAGAACAAGCTTGTTTTGACGGAAGGCAGACTTCCCGAAAAGTCGGGTGAAATTGCAGCCGATTCAAGCTCGTTCACGGCAGAGGGTTATAGAATCGGTGACAAAATCAGATTTGCAAAACAGACGGGCGATACAGATACTTCAACCGAACTTAAAACCCTTGAATACACTGTGGTCGGTCTTGTGCAGTCACCTCTTTACATAGCATATCAGCGAGGAACTACGACGGTCGGCAACGGAAAAATCTCGGATTATTTCTACATTTGCCCCGAAGATTTCGCCTTTGAACGCTACACGGAGCTTTATGTAAAAACCGATATTTCGGATAAATTCTTGGCATACACGGACGATTATGATAATGCCATAGAGAATAAAGCCGCCGATTTTGAAAAGGTGGGAGAGAACAGGAGCAACAGCTTTACGGTTGAGGTTATCGACAAGGCTAAGAACGACCTTGCAGATGCAAAACAGGAGTATTCGAACAATAAAGAAAAAACCGAAAAGAAGCTTGCCGATGCAAAGACGGCGATTGATGACGGCAAAAAAGAGCTGAAAACCAAGACCGATGACGCACAGAAAAAACTTGATTCGGCAAAACAGCAGATTGAGGACGGCAAGACACAGCTTGAAAATTCACGCAATGAATATAACACAAAAATTGCCGATGCACAGGCTCAGATTGCCGAAAAGGAAAGTCAGCTTAATTCTGCCGAAAAACAATATAGTTCTTCAAAAGCAGAATTTGATAAAGAAATTTCAAAATCACAGGCTGAAATAGAAAATGCGGAATATCAGTTGCAGTCGGCAAAGGATACATTTCAAACCGAACAGGAACCACAGCTTTTGGCAGGAATAAGTCAGGCTGAGGACGCCGTTTCGGCTTTGCAGTATCAGATTAGTCAGACAACCGATGAAGAAACGCTTGCTGTTTTGAACGCACAGCTTGAACAGGCTCAGCAGAAGCTTGATGAACTCAACGCAACATACGATTCCGCAAAGGCACAGCTTGAAGAAAGCGAAAGCCGACTTTCCGAAAGCAAGGCTCTTTTTGAACAGAAAAAGAGCGAGGGACAGGCTCAGCTTGACTACGCATATTCACAGATTTCAAGCGGAAGAACACAGCTTGATGCCGCAAAAGCAGAACTTGCACAACAGTCGGCAGACGGTCAGGCACAGCTTGATTCGGCAGAAAGCAAGCTGAATGACGCTCAGAGCGAATATGATAGCGGTGTTGCAAAGCTTGCCGAGGAAAAGAAAAACGGCGAGAAAAAACTCTCCGATGCACAGACAGAATACGATGACGGTGTTAAAAAAGCCGATGAAGAATTCAAAAAGGCAGAGGATAAAATCAAAGACGCAGAGGAAGAAATCAATTCTCTTACAGAACCAAAGTGGTATGTCTTCGACAGAAGCGACAACCCGGGTTACTCAACATTTTCTTCAAATGCAGACAGACTCGGTGCTGTTGCAACGGTATTCCCCGTGTTTTTCCTGCTCGTAGCGGTGCTTGTCTGCGTAACCACAATGACAAGACTAATTGAGGAAAAGCGTACCGAAATCGGAACGCTGAAAGCACTCGGCTACAGCAACACAAGCATTGTAATGAAGTTTGTAATCTACTCGTTGCTTGCGGCTGTTATCGGAAGTGTAATCGGTATTTTAATCGGCATTTTCACCTTGCCGTTTGTAATTTATGATGCTTACAAAATTATGTACTACATCGGCGATATAACGCTGATACCAGACTATACAAGCATAATTTTCGGAATTGTTGCCGCAGTTGTATGCACGGTTGTTGTGTCGATTGTAGTGTGTGCAAAATCTCTGCACGAAAAGCCTGCGGCTGTTATGCGGCCGAAAGCACCAAAGGCGGGCAAGAGAATTTTGCTTGAACGCATAAAACCGTTGTGGTCACATATGAGCTTTAACTCAAAGCTGACCGCAAGAAATCTGTTCAGATACAAGGTAAGACTTTGTATGACTGTTATCGGTGTGGCAGGCTGTACGGCTCTGATTGTTGCCGCATTCGGTTTGCTCAACAGCTTTGAACCGATGACACACGATCAGTTTGAAACAATCTATAAATACGATGCCGTTGTTGTTCCGAAAGACAGCGGAAGTGCCGACAATCTTTCGTTTTTGACAGATACACTTGATAAAAACAGCAATGTCAAACACTCAATGCTTGTTTCACAGCAGGAATGTACGGTAACACACGGCAGTAAGGTTAAGGACAGCGACACAAATCTTGTTGTACCGCAGAATCCCGAAAAGTTTGACGAAATTGTTTCTCTGCATACAAGAAAAGGCAAAGAAGAACTCAAGCTTTCGGACAGCGGAGTAATGCTCAGCGAAAAAATGTGCAGTGAGCTTGGAATAAAAACAGGCGACAAAATCACACTGAATGTTGACGGCAAAAAGGCAGAGGTCAAGGTCAGCGGAATTTTTGAACAGTACATTTACAATTTTGTTTATATGACGCCAACCGCCTATAAGAGCTTGTTCGGCAGTGACTGCACCTATAATATGGCTGATGTAGCACTCAAAGATACCTCGGATTCCGCCTGCGACAAATTCGGTTCACAGGTTTTATCAGATGATAAAATTGCGGCGGTAAGCTACATTGCATCAAGCTTGAACGAATTTAAAAATATGCTCAACTCGCTTGATATGGTTGTTACGGTTATGATAATCTGCGCAGCGGCACTTGCCTTTGTTGTACTCTACAACCTGACAAATATCAACATTGCCGAGCGTGTCCGTGAAATTGCAACCTTTAAGGTTCTCGGATTCTACAACCGTGAAACTTCATCCTTCATTTACAAAGAGAACATAATTTTGACTATTCTCGGAATTATCGTAGGTCTGTTTCTCGGAAATCTTTTGACGGGCTTTATCATTCAGACGGTTGAGGTTGACAACGTTATGTTTGGAAGAGATATTTATTTCACTTCATACCTCTATGCGGCAGGGCTGACATTCCTGTTTTCAATTCTTGTAAATGCGGTTATGAGCTTTAAGATTAAAGCCGTTAATATGGTTGAAAGTCTTAAAAGCGTTGAATAACGGAATATTTTGCCGTATGCTTAAAAAATCTTTTGTAAAATATTGATTGAATACAGCAATTGTGTTATAATACAGAAGAGTAGGCTAAATAAATAGGCTGACAGGCAAAATATCTGTGAAAGGATAGTTACAGTAATGATAAAAGCTAATGAATACCGCACAGTCACCTGCGGTGAGTTAAGAGAAGAAAATATCGGACAGCAGGTCAGAGTTGCGGGCTGGGTTGAAAATATCCGTGACCACGGCGGTGTAATGTTCCTTGATATCCGTGATCAGTACGGTGTGCTTCAGGTCGTTGTTCACAACGATGAACTCCTTAAGGATATCAACAAGGAATGTACAGTAACTCTCAGCGGTACTGTTGTTAAGCGTGACGAAGAAACAATCAACAAGAAGATTGCAACAGGTTTCGTTGAAGTTCACACGGAGGACATCAAGGTTCTCGGTAAGTGTAAGAATGTTCTTCCGTTTGAGGTTGCAACCTCTACAAATACCAACGAAGAAGTAAGACTTAAATATCGTTTTCTTGACCTCCGTAACCCGAAGGTTCACAATAATATTATGATTCGTTCGCAGATTATCACATTTCTGCGCAACAAGATGAACGAAATGGGCTTTATGGAGATTCAGACTCCTATCCTTTCAACTTCATCTCCGGAGGGCGCTCGTGACTACCTTATCCCGAGCAGAAAGCACAAGGGCAGATTCTATGCTCTTCCACAGGCTCCTCAGATTTTTAAACAGCTCCTTATGGTGTCAGGCTTTGACAGGTATTTCCAGATTGCACCTTGCTTCCGTGATGAGGACGCCCGTGCAGACCGTTCACCGGGTGAGTTCTATCAGCTTGATTTTGAAATGGCTTTTGCAACACAGGAAGATGTATTTGCTGTTGCTGAAGAGGTTCTTTACGAAACATTCAAGAAGTTTTCAAATAAAGAGGTTTCAAAGCCTCCGTTTGCCCGTATTCCGTATGCCGAGAGTATGCTCAAGTACGGTACAGACAAGCCTGACCTCCGCAATCCGCTCGTAATTGTTGAAATCAGCGATATGTTTGAGGAAACAGACTTTGCTCCGTTCCGCAAAAAGACAGTTCGCTCAATCAATGTTCCGGACGCCGCAGGTCAGTCAAAAAAGTGGTTCAAGAAGATGGAGGAGTTCGCTCTTTCAATCGGCATGAAAGGTCTTGGCTATGTTAAGGTTAGAGATGACCTCACATTTGACGGTCCGATTGACAAGTTCCTTAAAGAGGGCGACCGTGAAGAACTTATCAGCCGTAACGGTTCAAAAGCAGGCGATGTAATCTACTTTATCGCCGATACTGCTCAGGAAGCTCCAAAGCTTGCGGGTCAGATCAGAACAGAGGTTGCAAAGCGTCTTGACCTTATCGACACAAGCCGTTTTGAAATGTGCTTTATCGTTGACTTCCCGATGTTTGAGAGAGATGAAGAAACAAATCAAATTATCTTCACACACAATCCTTTCTCAATGCCGCAGGGCGGTCTTGACAGCCTTCTTAACAAGGATCCCGAAGAGGTTCTTGCTTATCAGTACGATATCGTTTGCAACGGTGTTGAGCTTTCATCAGGCGCTGTTCGTAACCACGATATTGAAATTATGAAGAAAGCGTTCGAGCTTGCCGGCTACAGCGAGGATGACCTCAAGGCTAAGTTCTCTGCACTCTACAATGCGTTCCAGTACGGTGCTCCGCCGCACGCAGGTATGGCTCCGGGTGTTGACCGTATGATTATGCTCCTTACAGAGGAAGAGAACATCAGAGAAGTTATTGCATTCCCGATGAACTCCAATGCTCAGGATCTTCTCCTCGGTTCACCGGGTGAGGTAACAGAACAGCAGCTCCGTGAGGTTCATATTAAATTAAGATAAAAACTGCATTTGCAGTCATATATTCAAACTCAAAGGGCGAGTTATATATTATATGACTTGCCCTATTTTCTTTAAAAAGGACGGTTTTTATGGTAACAAGAGAAGATGTTGAAAACATTGCGTTGCTTTCAAAGCTTTTTGTTCCCGAAGAGGAGCTTGACGGCCTTACAAAGTCAATGCAGGAAATCATAGATTTTGCCGACACAATCAATAACGCTCCGACAGACGGCGAGGAGTTTGACGATATTAACAATCTGTCAAATGTTTTTCGTGAGGATGAGGTTGTTGAGTCCTACGATACAAAGGAGATTCTTTCAAATGCTCCCGAGCAGGCAGAGGATCACTTCCTTGTAAGAAACAGAGAGTAAGGCGGTGTAAAAATGGGTTCTATTGAAAAAATTCATGAAATGCTTGTGTCAAAAGAGTGTTCATGTACCGAGCTTACAAAAAGCTATCTTGACGAAATCGAAAAGGCTGACGGCGAGCTTAACGCATATGTTAATGTAACAGGCGAGGAGGCTCTGAAAACTGCCGAGGCTGTTGACAGGAAAATTGCCTCCGGCGAGGAAATCGGTATGCTCGAGGGTGTTCCGATGACGCTCAAGGACAATATTTCAACAAAGGGAATTGAAACAACCTGTTGTTCAAAAATTCTCACAGGCTATAAGCCGATTTATAATGCAACCGTTTGGGAAACTCTTGCAGGCGAAAACGCAGTTATGCTCGGCAAGACGAATATGGACGAGTTCGCAATGGGCTCTTCATGCGAAACATCATACTTTGGCGGCGCAATGAATCCGTTTGATTCAAACTATGTTTCAGGCGGTTCATCAGGCGGTGTTGCAAGTGCGGTAGGCGCAAACATTGCCGCTTACGGTCTTGGCTCTGATACAGGCGGATCAATCCGTCAGCCAGCATCATTCTGCGGTATTGTAGGTCTTAAACCTACTTACGGTGCGGTTTCCCGTTACGGACTTATCGCATACGCAAGTTCACTTGACCAGATTGGACCGATTACAAAGTCTGTTGAGGACGCTGCAATTGTTTTTGATGCAATTTCAAAGAGAGATGAAAAAGATTCAACCTCAAAGGGCTTTGTCGGTGACACTTATTCAAAACTCAACAATGACATCAAGGGTATGAAAATCGGTATTGCAAAGGAATATCTTGAGGGTGTCCGTGACGATGTAAAAGAGGCTGTCTTAAAGGCTGCCGATATCTACAAGTCAATGGGCGCAGAGATTGTTTACTTTGACCTGCCAGAACTCAAATTTGCCCTTCCTGTTTACTATATCATCGCCTGTGCCGAGGCATCTTCGAACCTCGGCAGATATGACGGTATCCGTTTCGGTTACAAAACCGAGCATTACAACGGCACTCACGATATGGTCTGCCGTACCCGTTCGGAGGGATTCGGCGAAGAGGTTAAACGCAGAATTCTCCTTGGTACCTATGTTCTTTCCGCAGGTTACTATGACGCTTATTACAAAAAGGCTCAGAATCTTCGCGGCACTATCGTTAAGGCATTCAACAACGCATTTGAAAAGTGCGATGTAATCCTTGCTCCGACAGTTCCTATGACAGCATTTGAAAAGGGACACGCTGTAAGCGATCCGATTGAAACCTACCTTACGGATATCTGCACTGTACCTGTCAATATTGCAGGTTTGCCGGGTGTTTCGGTTCCGTGCGGATTCAACGCAAAGGGTATGCCGATTGGTATGCAGCTTATCGGCAAGAGCTTCGGCGAGGCTGAAATTCTTAATGCGGCATACAAATATCAGCAGGCTGCTGCTGAAAACTTTAAGGATACAAAGTGGGGTGTTAAGCTGTGAGTTACGAATTAGTTGCGGGTTTTGAAACCCATATTGAGCTTGCCACAAAGACAAAAATCTTCTGCGGCTGTACTACAAAATTCGGCGGTGCGCCAAACAGCCATTGCTGTCCCGTGTGTATCGGTCTGCCGGGAACACTTCCAAAGCTTAACCGTGAGGTAGTTCGCTATGCAATCCGTGCAGGTCTTGCAGTTCACGGTGAAATCGCAGAGATTTCAAAAATGGACAGAAAGAACTACTGCTATCCCGACCTTTCAAAGGCTTATCAGATCAGTCAGCTTTATGCTCCGCTCATTATAGGCGGTTATGTTGAGCTTTCAAACGGCAGAAAAATCCGTCTGCACCACATTCACATTGAAGAGGATGCAGGAAAGCTCATTCATCAGCACGGCGACACATATGTTGACTATAACCGTGGCGGTGTTCCTCTTATCGAAATCGTTTCAGAGCCTGACATTCGTTCAATTGACGAGGCGAGAGAGTATGTTGAAAAGCTTCAGCAGGTTATGCGTTACATCGGAATTTCCGACTGTAAGATGCAGGAAGGCTCAATGCGTTGCGATGTAAACATTTCGGTTCGTCCAAAGGGCAGCGAAAAGCTTGGTACAAGAACCGAAATTAAAAATATGAACTCAATTAACAATATAGCAAAGGCTATGGAGTATGAGTTTGAAAGACAGGTTGACCTCATTGAAAACGGCGGAAGTGTTGTTCAGGAAACTCTCCGTTATGACGACGCAACCAACACAACATCTTCAATGAGAAGTAAAGAGGACGCTCACGATTACCGTTATTTTCGTGATCCCGACCTTGTTACTATCCATGTTCCGAAAGATGTTGTTGAAGAAATCAAGGCTGCAATGCCTGAGCTTCCTGCCGACAAGTGCAGAAGATATATTGACGAACTTGCAATTCCCGAAAAGGATGCACAGCTTCTTACAAAGTACCGCAAAATCAGCGAGTATTTTGACAAGGCTTGCGAGGGCGTTAAGTCCCCAAAGACAGTTTCAAACTTCATTATCGGTCAGATTTTCCGCAGAACAGAAACCGAGGCTGACAAGGAAATCTTTGATGTTGCGGTTACTCCGGAACAGCTTAACGAGCTTGTAAAACTTCTTGACAGCGGTAAAATCCGCAACAACCTTGCAAAGGCAACGCTTGAAAAAATGCTTGACAGCGGCAAGGGTGCTCTTGAATTTATCAGCGAAAGCGATATGGGCGGTCTTGACGAAAACGCACTCAATGATTTGTGCAAGCAGGCTGTTGAGGGCAATCCAAAGGCTGTTGAGGACTATAAGAACGGCAAGGAAAAGGCGATTAAATCGCTTGTCGGAAATGTTATGAAGAACAGCAGAGGTAAGGCAGATCCTGCTCTTGCAGAGTCAAAAATTAAGGAACTTATCGGCTGATAACTTAAACCTTCACGGGGGTGTGTCTTATGAAAGAAAAAATCAAAGTAACGGCAGTTGTAATGTTTCTCGGAGTTATATTTTCGGGAATTTTGGTTGCATACAAGCTGGTTAATACGATTATCCCGTCATTTGACGGCGGATCGGCATCGGTATTCGACTATCTGCTAATCGTGACTGTCACCGTTTCAATGGTGCTGAAGCTCGCAGTAGGTTCAATGGGACTGAGAGCCGTTTCAAAAAAGACATCACCGCCGGATATGCAAAAAATGTTGAAAACTTCGGGCAAACTCGCAGTAGTGCTTGTGCTTATCGGAGTGCTTAACATCATATTTAATGTTGTCAACGGACAGGTTGTTTTTGTGATTGAAGTGTTCGACATAGCAACCGATATTCTCCTCGGTTTTGTGTATATACTTGCCTCCGCAAGCGTTCGTGCCGGCAGAGAATAAGTTCGAATTTTAGATTACAAAATAAAAAAAATTAACGGTTGGATTTACGAAAAAAAGTAATCCAACCGTTTTTTGTTTTTGTAATTTTTCTTTTAGAACCGTGTGGGCGGACAATATCCGCCTACACGGCGAGTCGCCGTTCCCAGTTCGTGAAGACAGTTTTTAATATTAAAAACATATTATGCCCGAGCGTAGTATTGTAATTGTTCGCACAATTCCGTAGGGGCGGATATCATCCGCCAGCAAGTAATGACAGAAAATTTATGATGAAAATAAACTGTATAAATGAGATACAGTTACCGAAATAATACAGTTGAAAAGAGGTCAGCATTGCTGACCTCTTTTTTATATAATTCTAAAAATGCACTCGCATTCTGAAAAGTTATGTGCGTGCCGAGTAATGCTCGGGCATAATAAGTTTTAGAAAAATGAAACTGTCTACACGAACCGGGTGCGAGACACTCGCATTAGTCAACCTTTGGCAAGCCGTCAAAGCCCTGCTGGAGGTCGGCGTCTGTCGGAATGTAGTCACTCATTTCGCCGTCATTATACTTCTGATAAGCAACCATATCAAAGTAGCCTGTACCTGTAAGACCGAAGAGAATTGTCTTTTCTTCGCCTGTTTCTTTGCACTTGAGAGCCTCGTCAATTGCAACTCTGATTGCGTGACTGCTTTCGGGAGCAGGGAGAATACCTTCAACTCTTGCAAACTGCTCTGCTGCTGCAAATACGCTTGTCTGCTCAACTGCTCTTGCCTCCATAAGACCGTCATGATACAGCTGAGAAAGTGTTGAACTCATACCGTGGAAACGAAGACCGCCTGCGTGGTTGGCTGACGGAATAAATCCGCTGCCGAGCGTGTACATCTTTGCGAGAGGACAAATCATACCTGTGTCGCAGAAGTCATATGCAAACTTACCTCTTGTAAGGCTTGGGCATGATGCCGGCTCAACAGCGATAAACTTGTAATCATTTTCGCCACGGAGTTTTTCACCCATAAACGGAGAGATAAGACCGCCGAGGTTTGAACCGCCGCCAGCACAGCCGATGATAATGTCAGGCTTTACATCGTACTTTTCGAGAGCGGCTTTTGCTTCAAGACCGATAACGGACTGATGAAGAAGTACCTGATTAAGCACACTTCCGAGTACATAACGGTAGCCGTCTGTATGAGTTGCAACCTCAACAGCCTCAGAAATAGCACAGCCAAGGCTTCCTGTTGTACCGGGGTGAGCCTCAAGAATCTTTCTGCCGACTTCCGTTGTTGTTGACGGTGACGGAGTAACGCTTGCACCGTAGGTTCTCATAACCTCTCTTCTGAAAGGCTTTTGCTCGTATGAAACCTTTACCATAAATACCTTGCAGTCAAGGCCGAAATATGAACAAGCCATTGAAAGGGCAGTACCCCACTGACCTGCGCCTGTTTCGGTTGTAACACCTTTAAGTCCCTGCTTTTTAGCGTAGTAAGCCTGAGCAATTGCGCTGTTGAGCTTGTGGCTTCCGCTTGTGTTGTTGCCCTCGAATTTGTAGTAAATCTTTGCGGGAGTGTCAAGAGCCTTTTCAAGAAAATATGCTCTTATAAGCGGAGATGGACGGTACATTTTATAGAAGTTCTGAATTTCTTCCGGAATGTCAATGTATGCGTCTGTATCGTCAAGCTCCTGGTCAATAAGCTCATCACAGAACACGGGAGCAAGGTCTGCGTGTGTCATAGGCTTGAGTGTTGCAGGGTTTAAAAGCGGTGCAGGCTTGTTTTTCATATCTGCACGAACATTGTACCATTTTGTCGGGATTTCGCTTTCGTCAAGGTATATTTTGTATGGGATTTTGTTTTCAGCCACTAAAATGACCTCCTTGGAATAATATTTCTCTGTAAACAGAATGTAATCTCACTTTGAAATTTTGCAGGAATTATTTTACATCCTGCACACTTCTGTAATATTGTACCACAAATAAAAGGCTTTGTCACGCAAATTTGTAAAAATTTATTTTGGCATACAAAACCTATATTTTTATTTACACTCTTTTTACAATTGACAAACAGCGTATTTTACAAAACAGTCATAGACTGATGTTGTACAAAAGAGGTACACAAATGATATGAATTTAAGGAGAAAATTCAAATGAAATCTATGACTAAAAAAATTACGGCAACAGCATTATTCGGTGTTCTTGCAGTTTCTGCATTTGCAGGCTGCGGCGGTGCAGGCTCTTCATCAAACGGTTCATCCGACGCAGGTTCGGATGTCGCAAAGTTTGACGCATCAAAAACAATCTCTGTAGTAACAAGAGAAGAGGGTTCAGGCACAAGAGACGCATTCACAGAGCTTACAGGCGTTCTTGTTAAGGACGGCGACAACAAGACAGACAACACAACTACTTCGGCTGTAACAATCAACAGCACAGAGGCTGTTATCATAAATGTTAAGGATAACGAGGCGGCAATCGGTTACATTTCACTCGGTTCACTCAACGATACGGTAAAGGCTCTTAAAATCGGCGGTGTTGAGGCAACAGCCAATAATGTAAAATCAGGCGACTATGCAGTAAGCCGTCCGTTCAACATTGCTTACAAGGGCGAACTCAGCGATGTTGCTCAGGATTTTGTTGATTACATAATGAGCTCAGACGGTCAGAAGATTGTTTCGGACAACGGTTATGTAACAGTTTCGGAAAATGCCGCATACAGCGGTAAGAAGCCGTCAGGCAAAATCAGCGTAGCAGGTTCATCTTCGGTATCACCTGTAATGGAAAAGCTTGCAGAGGCTTATCAGAAGGTAAACACAAACGCTAAGGTTGAAATCCAGACATCCGACTCATCGGCAGGTATGCAGTCAGCTATGGGCGGCACATGTGATATCGGTATGGCGTCTCGTGACCTTAAAGATGAAGAAAAGAGCGCACTCAAGGTTGAAACAATCGCAAAAGACGGTATCGCAGTAATCGTAAACAATGCAAACACATGTGATGACCTCACACTTGATCAGGTAAAATCAATTTACACAGGTGAAACAACTGTTTGGAGTGACATAATTAAATGAGATTAAACAGATTTCGTGAAAAGGCAATGCAGGGAGTTTTCTTCCTCACAGCTGTAACAAGTATAGCGGCGGTTGTCATAATCTGTATATTCTTATTCTGTAACGGTGTTCCTGCAATGGCAGAAATAGGCTTCTTTGATTTCGTAGGCGGACAGAAATGGGCGCCTACGAATGTGCCTGCATCATATGGAATTTTTGATATGATTATCGCAAGCATATATGTTACTGCGGGAGCAATCATAATCGGTGTTCCGATAGGAATTCTCACAGCAGTATTTCTTGCAAGATTTTGTCCTGCACCGCTTTACAAGGTGCTTAAACCGGCAACAGAGCTTTTGGCAGGCATTCCGTCAATTGTTTACGGCTTCTTCGGACTTACGGTAGTTGTACCGTTCATCCGTGATAACTTCGGCGGTGACGGTTCAAGCTGGCTTGCGGCGTCAATCGTACTCGGAGTTATGATTCTTCCGACAATCATCGGTGTGTCGGAGTCGGCAATCAAGGCAGTTCCCGAAAGCTACTACGAAGGTGCTCTGGCACTTGGAGCAACAAAGGAAAGAAGTGTGTTCAAGACAATTCTTCCGGCATCAAAATCAGGCGTTCTTGCAGGAGTTGTTCTCGGCATAGGCAGAGCGTTGGGCGAAACAATGGCAGTTGTACTCATTGCAGGCAATAAGGTTCAGATTCCGCACAGCGTTACGGACGGACTTCGCACCCTGACCGCAAACATTGTTCTTGAAATGGGTTATTCAACAGGCTTGCACCGTCAGGCACTTATTGCAACGGGTGTTGTTCTGTTCGTATTTGTTCTGCTCATCACACTTTCAATGCAGGCTATAAAGAGTAGGAGTGAAAAGCGTGGCTAACAGCGATAACATAAAAAACGATGCCGCTTTGGTTGATGTGTCACAGATTAAGGCAATCAACAAAGTATCGTTTAAACAGAGAATGAAAGCCTACAAAAGAAAGCCCCTTTCACTTGTACTGCTCATTCTTGTAGGTCTTGCGGCGGCACTTTCAGCGGCGGCTCTCATATTTATCATTGTCTATGTTCTTGTGCGAGGTGTTCCGAACCTTACCCCCGAGCTGTTCTCACTTGAGTACAACAGCGACAATGTATCGTGTATGCCGTCAATTATCAACACAATTGTTCTTACGCTTGTAACCCTTATAATTTCCGTACCGTTCGGTGTGGGAGCGGCAATCTATCTTGCCGAGTATGCAAAGCGTGGCAACAAGCTTGTTAAGGTAATCAGAACAATGGCAGAAACCCTTGCCGGTATTCCGTCAATTGTTTACGGTCTTTTCGGTATGCTTTTCTTTGTGTATGCCCTTAACTGGGGTTATTCACTTCTTGCCGGTGCATTTACGCTTGCAATTATGGTGCTTCCCACAATTATGCGTACAACCGAGGAGGCACTTCTCACAGTTCCCGATTCATACCGTGAGGGCAGTTACGGACTCGGTTCGGGCAAGCTCAGAACAATTATGAGAATTATTCTTCCGAGTGCGATGCCCGGTATTCTTGCCGGAATCATTCTTGCTGTCGGCAGAATAGTAGGCGAAACAGCCGCACTTATTTATACTTACGGTTCGGCAACAGGCTATGCGGCAGGCCCTCTCAATTCGGGACGATCACTTGCCGTTCATATGTATGTACTTACCAACGAAGGACTTCATACAGATCAGGCATGGGGTACCGCAGTTGTACTTCTTGTACTTGTTTTTGCAATCAATACACTCTCGGCATTTGTTGCAAAGAAACTCGGAAACAACAAGAAGTAACAGGAAAGGATAATTATTTTACAATGGATAAATTTACCATAGAAAACATGAATCTTTACTACGGAAAATTTCATGCGTTAAAGGATGTGAATATCCGTATGAAGAAAAACAGAATCACAGCCTTCATCGGTCCGTCAGGCTGCGGTAAGTCAACTCTTTTGAAGTCGCTCAACCGAATGAACGACCTTGTTGAGGGCTGTAAGATAACAGGCGACATTCGCCTTGACAACGAGGATATTTACGGAGATATGGATGTAAATATCCTCCGCAAAAGGGTTGGTATGGTGTTCCAGAAAGCCAATCCGTTCCCGATGAGCATTTACGATAACATCGCTTTCGGTCCTCGCACACACGGAATCAAAAGCAAGAAAGAACTTGACCGGATTGTTGAAGAATCTTTGCGTGACGCCGCAATCTGGGATGAGCTTAAAGACAGGCTCAAAAAGAGCGCTCTCGGTCTTTCGGGCGGTCAGCAACAAAGACTTTGTATTGCAAGAGCACTTGCCGTAAAACCCGAAGTTCTGCTTATGGACGAGGCAACATCTGCACTTGATCCTATTTCAACGGGTAAAATTGAGGAGCTTTGCCTTAAACTGAAAAACGATTATACAATCGTTATGGTAACACATAATATGCAGCAGGCTTTGCGTATTTCAGATGAAACAGCGTTCTTTTTACTCGGTGAAATGGTTGAATGTAATTCAACCGACGCAATTTTCTCAAATCCGCAGGATAAGCGTACCGAAGAATACATTACGGGAAGGTTTGGCTAATGAGAGAATATTTTGATAAAGAGCTTACACAGCTTAACGACAGCCTTATTGAAATGGGCGGTCTTGTTGAACAGGCAATCAAAAATACAATGAAGATGATTGTTGACGGCGAAGATTTGCTTGATATCGCAAGAGGACACGAAAATCGTATTAACGAGGCGGAAAAATCCATCCAAAGCAGATGTCTGCACCTTCTTCTTCATCAGGCACCGGTTGCACACGACCTCAGATATGTTTCCGCCGCACTCAAAATGATTACCGACCTTGAGAGAATCGGAGATCAGGCAGTTGATATTGCTGAAATGTCTGTTTACATCAAGGACAAAAAGCAGGTGTTCAATCTTACTCACATTTTGGAAATGGCAGACAATGCCTCAAAAATGGTAACGGAGGCTATTGACGCTTTTGTTAAGAGCGATATTGAGGTTGCCAAAAAGGTAGCCCGTCAGGATGATATCGTTGACGAACTTTTTAACCGTTCAAAGAATGAAACGGTTGAACTCATTCATAAGAATAAGGAACTCGGCTCAGAGGCTCTCGATATCGTTATGATTGCAAAGTATCTTGAAAGAATTGCAGACCATGCGGTTAATGTTGCAGAGTGGGTTGCTTTTTCAATTACAGGCAGCTGCGATTTGTCCGAATGATATATTTTGCTTAACAAACGGGAGCATAGCTGTATGCTCCTGATTTTTGTTTTATTAAACTTTACATTTTTGCAAAAAAAGTCTATAATTATGGCGGATGTTTCGATTTTAATTTAAGTGCAGATGCCCCTTTGCGGTGCATTTAAATACAAATTTGTTGAGGGAGAGTATTAGATGTTAATTTACATTGTTGAAGATGATACCGATATCAGAGAGCTTGAATCTTATGCTATGAAAAGCAGCGGATATGAGGTTCAGAGCTTTGGTGAAAGCAAGAGCTTTTTTAAGGCTTGTACAGCCGAAATTCCTCAGCTTGTAATTCTTGATGTTATGTTACCCGATTTTGACGGACTTTCCGTGCTTGAAAAAATGCGCAGGGACGCCGTGACAAAAAATGTTCCCGTTATCCTTGTTACTGCAAAGGGAAGTGAGATGGATAAGGTCAAAGGTCTTGACATGGGTGCCGATGACTATATTACAAAACCGTTTTCCGTTCTTGAGCTTATTTCAAGAGTCCGTGCAATCCTCCGCAGATGTTCTGTTGATGACAGACAGGATGTCATAAAGCTCGGTCAGATTGTTTTTGACGATTCCAAGCACATTGTAACAAGCTGTGGAGAGGAATGTAACCTCACCTTCAAAGAATACGAACTTTTAAAGTATCTTCTCAAAAATAAAGGTATGGCGCTTACCCGTGAAAATATCATTCTCAATGTGTGGGGATATGATTTTGAGGGCGAGAGCAGAACGGTTGATATGCACATTACAACCCTCAGACAAAAACTCGGCAGCTGCGGAAACCTTATCAAAACCGTGAGAAATGTCGGATATAAGGCGGGGGAATAAAGTGAAACTGAGTAAAAAGCTTTTAAAAAACTTTTCGGTTATCGCTGTGGTGTCCATTCTTCTGACGGCTGTTTTTTCAACAGCCGCTTTCTGGTTTGTGTTTTCCGATGAACAGGAGGCAGAGGTTCGGCAATATACCGATAAAATCATCGACGTTTATAATTCCGACAGCGAAATCGACCTTTCAAAATATTACGGAATAGGCGATTTTCGTGTTACTCTCATAAAAAGTGACGGTTCGGTTGTATCCGACAGCGTTGACACAGATGTTAATTCTATGCCGAATCACAGCGACCGCCCCGAATTTGAACAGGCAATCAAGGACGGCAACGGTTCAAGCCACAGAATGTCGGAAACTTTGAATAAAATAACATACTACTATGCAGAAAAAACCGCAGACGGTTCTGTAATCCGTGTTGCAAAGACAATTGACAGCATTTACGGAATTTTTCTTTTTGTTATTCCGTCGATTCTTATAATTATGATAGGTGTATTTGTTGTCTGTACAATTCTGACAAAGCGCTCCACGAAGAAAATCATTGAACCGATTAAGGAAATGGCGGACAACGGCAACGGCTCGCCGTATGATGAGCTTTTACCGCTCTCACAGAAAATTGCAAGCCAGCAAAGACAAATCAAGCGTCAGATGCGCAGACTGCAGTTTGAAAAGGATAAAATTTCAACGCTTATCGAAAATATGGCGGAGGGCTTTATTCTTATTGATGTTGACAAAAAGGTGCTTATGAGCAATTATTCGGCGTCAAAGCTTCTCGGTGCCGATGATGACGGTGTTACCGACAAAACTTTGATTGCATTTTCACGCAACGAGGTTCTTAACGATTGCGTTGACAAGGCTCTTTCGGGCGAAAGTAAAAACGGCGACACAACCGTAAAAGGAAGAGCATTGCAGATTATCACCAATCCTGTTTATTCTAACGGTGAAAAAAACGGTGCGATCTGTCTTATTATTGATGTTTCGGCTAAGAAAAAGGCTGAAAAGATGCGTCGTGAATTTACGGCAAATGTAACTCACGAGCTGAAAACTCCGCTGACTTCAATTTCGGGCTATGCGGAAATCATTGCAAGCGGTCTTGTAAAGCCCGATGATATTCCGAATTTTGCAAATAAAATTCACAAGGAATCTGGCAGACTTCTCTCCCTTATAAGCGATATTATGGAGCTTTCACAGCTTGACGAAAAATTCAGTGATGAAGAATTTGCCCCTGTTGACCTTGCAGGGGTTGCAGCCGAGGTTGCCGAGGATCTCCGTTCAAATGCCGAAAAGCACGGAATTACAATCACTGTTGATACAAAAACTGCCGTCATAAACGGAAACCGTAATCAGATTTACGAACTTATCTACAATCTTTGTGACAATGCAATCCGTTACAATCGTGAAAACGGTTCGGTAAAAATCATAACAGGTGATGACAATGAACATCCGTTTGTTAAAGTTGCCGACACGGGAATCGGTATCCCCGAAAAGCACCACAAGCGTGTGTTTGAACGCTTTTACCGTGTTGATAAGAGCCGTTCAAAGGAAACAGGCGGCACGGGTCTTGGACTTGCAATTGTCAAGCACATTACCGAAAGACACGGCGGAGAGATTTCTCTTGAAAGCAGTGAACAGGGAACAACATTTACCGCAAGGTTCTGATGTGAATATTTTTACAATCCTTTGCAGAGAAAATAAATTTCAAGCGGTGCTGTGCATACTATATTGTGCAGTACCGTTTTTTTATTGCTCAAACAATACAATTTCACGAATCTCACATAAAAAATGCCGTGTTTCGACAAATTTCAAAGATAATTACCAAGCTTTCAGACTTTACAAATTCTTTACAATTCATTGACAATCCTATGACTTTAGTTTAATATTATTGATGATAAAGGAGAGTATGTATTTATGGATTTGTTTATGGTTTTACAACTGCTCTGCGGTCTGGCGCTCTTTTTGTTCGGTATGAATTCAATGGGCGACGGTCTTGAGAGCCTTTCCGGTGGTAAGCTTGAAAAAACTTTGGAAAAAATGACTAACAGCACCATGAAAGGATTCATTCTCGGTGCGGCTGTTACTGCGGTGATTCAGTCCTCTTCGGCAACAACCGTTATGGTTGTCGGCTTTGTAAACTCGGGAATTATGAAACTCCGCCAGGCAATCGGTATTATTATGGGTGCCAATGTCGGCACAACAATCACTTCTTGGATTCTCAGCCTTTCGGGTATTGAGGGCGACAGTTTGGTTATGCAGCTTTTAAAGCCGTCGTCTTTCTCTGCCGTGTTTGCCTTTGTAGGAATTATTCTTCTTATGTTCTGCAATTCGGAAAAGAAGAAGCATCTCGGCACAATTTTCCTCGGATTCGGCATTCTTATGGTTGGTATGGATCAGATGAGTGCGGCTGTTGAACCGCTTTCGGATGATCCGACATTCACGGGCTTCCTCACACTCTTTAACAACCCTGTATTCGGTATTCTTGCCGGCGCATTGCTGACCGCAGTTATACAAAGCTCAAGCGCCTCTGTCGGTATTTTGCAGGCATTGTCCAAAACAGGCGCAATCAGCTATTCAATGGCAATCCCGATTGTTATGGGACAGAATATAGGCACTTGCGTAACCGCACTTATTTCCTGTATCGGTGCAAAGAAAAACGCAAAGCGTGCCGCATTTGTACATCTTTACTTCAATATTATCGGCACACTTGTAATTTGTACATTGTTCTACGGTTCTAACCTCTTTATCAACTACGGTTTCCTTAATGATATCGTAGGTCCCGAGAACATTGCGGTTATCCACACAGCATTCAATCTGCTTGCAACTGCAATTCTTCTTCCGTTCAACAAGTATCTTGAAAAGCTTGCCTGCCTTACAATTAGGGATAAGGAAGAGGATTCGGATGTTCCGTTCCTCGATGAGCGTTTTCTCAACACTCCCTCTGTTGCAACAGAGCGTGCAAAGTCACTTGCTGAAAAAATGGCTCGTTTTTCTGAGGGTACGCTCCTCGGCGCACTTGAACTTGTTGACCATTATGATGAAAAGGTTGCGGAAACAATTCATGAAAACGAAGATATGATTGATTCCTACGAGGATGTTATTTCAACCTATCTTGTAAAGCTCAGTTCCAAACAGCCTTCGGCTGACGACAACAAAACTATTCAGCTCATTCTTCACACAATCGGTGATTTTGAGCGTATCAGCGATCATGCGGTAAGCATTGTAAAGGTTGCTCAGGAAATTCACGAAAAGAACATTTCGTTCTCAAAAGAGGCGAAAGCAGGTCTTGCCGTTATGATTGACGCACTTCGTGAAATTATCAACAACGCTACTGTTGCTTTTGTTGATAATGATCTTGCACTTGCCTCAAAGGTTGAACCGCTTGAACAGGTTATCGACCGTCTGCGTGACAAGCTTAAAGACGCCCATGTTAAGCGTCTTACTAACGGTACCTGTACAATCGAACTCGGTTTTGTATTCTCTGACCTTATCACAAATATTGAGAGAGTTTCCGACCATTGCTCAAACATTGCAATCGGTGTTATTGAAATCAATCGCAACGGCTACGATGCACACGAATATCTTCACGAACTCAAAAATTCCGATGATATTCAGTACAACGCAGATTACAAGGCTTACAAGCAGAAGTACACACTTCCAAAGGAAGCTTTGTCTGTAAGAGAGGTTTCCGTAGGCGTTCCCGTAAACTAAACAAATCTTTTTATAAAATTTAGGGCTACAGAAAAACGAAAGGTTTTTCTGTAGCCCATTTTTTTCGTGTGAAAGATTTACCTGCGGATTTTTATGCGGTCAGCTTTCGCTTTCGTTAAATACGAAAAAATCCGAGAAGAATTGCAAAGTAATGGAACACACTTCCCGCAACCGTGAATAAGTGCCATATCGAGTGAAAATATTTTACCCTTTTAATTGCGTAAAATATAATCCCCACCGTGTAGAATACTCCGCCTATTATGAGGAAGATTCCCGAAATTGACGGCATATGTTCCATAAGCGGTTTTATTGCAAAGATTATTACCCAACCCATTCCTATGTAGCAGAATATTGACGGAATCCTTGCTTTTTCAAGGTTGATTGAGTTCATAACTATTCCGAAAATTGCCGATGCCCACACAATTCCGAACAGAATCCAACCTGTCACACCGTTGAGGTAGTAAAGAGTAATTGGTGTGTATGTTCCTGCAATCAGCAGAAAAATTGTGTTGTGATCCATTATTCGGAAAAATGCTTTTACCTTTTCATTTGTGAAAGAATGATACAGAGTTGACATTGTGTAGAGTATGATGAGCGATGCACCGTAAATGCATGAGCTGACAACACCCCACGCATTTGTGTGGATTGCCGCCGTAACGATAAGCACAACCGTTCCCGCAATCGACAGACCTGCACCGATTCCGTGTGATACAGAGTTGAAAATTTCTTCCCCGAGTGTATATTTTCTTTTGAACTTTGCCAAGATGAACCTCCAAAAAATAATCTGTACTAATATTATAAATCATTCCTGCACATATTCAAGATGATTCGTAATGCAAAATATTCCAACGGACTTTATATTTCGTCAAAAATGGTTTCTGTTATCCAAAATTCGCAGATTTATTGGTTTGTAATTCAAACTTGTGGAATTTTTATAACATATTGACACAAGAATATTTTGTGTAGTATAATTTGCGTAATTTATTTGGCTATAGGAGGAGCGCTTATGCTCAGAATAGAACATTTAACTAAAAAATACGGTGACAAAAAGGCTGTTGACGATTTGTCACTTCATATTCAAAAAGGCGAGATTTACGGCTTTATCGGACACAACGGTGCAGGAAAGACAACAACAATCAAATCCTGCTGTGGAATTCTCAACTTTGACGAGGGCGAAATCTATGTTGACGGTGTGTCGGTAAAAGAAAAACCTCTCGAATGTAAGCGCAAAATTGCTTACATTCCCGACAATCCCGATTTGTATGAGTTTATGACAGGTATTAAGTACCTCAATTTTATTGCCGATATTTTCGGAATCAGCCAGTCTGACCGTCAGGCAAGAATCAGTAAATATGCTGAAATGTTTGAAATTAAAAATGCACTTGCTCAGACAATTGACGGCTATTCTCACGGTATGAAACAGAAACTTGCAATTGTTTCCGCACTCATACATAACCCAAAGCTTATCATTATGGATGAACCTTTTGTAGGTCTTGACCCAAAATCATCCCACCTTCTCAAAGCTTTGATGAGAGAGATGTGCGATAACGGCGGTGCAATTTTCTTCTCAACCCATGTGCTTGAAGTTGCCGAAAAGCTTTGCGATAAGGTTGCTATCATCAAAAGCGGCAAACTTATCAAGTCGGGTACAATGGATGAGGTCAAGGGCGATGATTCGCTTGAAGATGTATTCCTTGAACTGGAGGAGAAAGATGCTTAAAACCTTAATTAAACTCCAATTTCAAAAGGCACTTGCACGGTACACCGCAAATTCGTCAAACAAGAAAAAGAACGGCAAAAAAAGTTCGTTTAACTCACCGGCTGTTTATCTTGCTCTTCTCGCTTTTGTCGGTGTTGTATTTGCATTTATGTTCTACAATATGTTCAGCATGATGGCACCTATGCTTGCAACATCGGGATTCAGTTGGTTGTATTTTCTCTATGTTATGGGTGCGTCGTTTGTAATCAGCACAATAGGCTGTATTTTCCTTTCGCTCTCACAGCTTTATGAGGCAAAGGATAATGAACTTTTGCTTTCAATGCCTATTCCGCCTCGCAGTATTCTCTTTTGTAGAATGTTGCCACTGTATGCACAAAATCTTCTCTTTTGTGCACTTGTACAGGTTCCTGCTTTTGCGGCCTATGCAACAAATGTGTCTGTTTCGGTTTCGCTTGTAGTAAGTCAGATTGTGATTCTGCTTTTAGTTCCGCTTTTAAGCCTGAGCGTTTCGTGCATTCTCGGCTGGCTGATTGCATTTGTAACATCAAGGACAAGACATAAAAATGTTGTGACAATCGTATTTTCACTTGTTTTCTTTGCACTGTATTTTTACCTTTATTATCAGGCAGAGGACCTTGTAAAAACACTCGCTGCAAATTCAATTGGCATCGGTGCAAATATAATGGACAGTGCATATCCGCTTTATCTCACAGGACTTGGCGCATCGGGCGACTTGTTGCCGCTTTTTGGTGTTGCTGTAGTAATTATTGCGTTCTTTGCAGTTGTTTATGCGGTGCTTTCTCACAGCTTCATAAAGCTTGCAACAGCGAAAAAGGGTGCGAAGAAAGCCGTGTATAAGGAGAAAACCCTGAAAGTAAGTTCTGCATCAAAGGCGCTTTTACGCAAAGAAAGAATGATGTTCACAGGCAACGCAACCTATATGCTTAACAGCGGACTCAGTGCGTTAATTATGGTAGGCGGAACAATTTATGCGGTGTTCCAGCTCAATATGGTGAGTACACTTCCGAGTGAATTTACCGACATTATTTCAGTATATCTTCCACTTGTGATTGCCTTTGTGATTTCAATTGGACCGATTTCTGCGGCATCAATTTCAATGGAAGCTAAAAACCTTTGGCTTATGCAGTCGCTTCCTGTATCACCGTTGCAGGTGCTTACGCAAAAGCTGAAACTTCACTTTATTGTAAACGGCGTTGTTTCACTTGTCCCGTCAATTGTTCTATCAATAATGTTCGCAATGAAACCGGTTAATATTATTATCACAATTCTTATTCCGATAATTTTCTCGTTGTTCTCGGGTCTTCTCGGACTTATGTTTGACCTGAAAAAGCCAAAGCTTGACTGGAACACAACCGCTGAGGCAGTAAAACAGAGTGCAAGCGTTATGCTTTCGTTATTGCTTTCAGTTCTTGCCGTATGCGTACCTGCTATTGCGTATCCGGTTCTTCTCAGCTTTGAAATTGAAATTTCGACTGAAATTTTCCTCGCCTGCACAGCATTTTATTTTATCCTCATCAGCCTTCCGGTTTGGTTTTGGATTAAGAATAAAGGCACAAAGGTTTTTGCAAATCTTTAAAACAGAATATCAAAATTAAGAATAAACCTCCGAAAATTTGCAGATAATATTTGCAGAATGTTTTGGAGGTAATTTTTATGAGTAATAATATGGACTTGGGTTATGAGATGTTTTGCTATCAGTGTGAGCAGACTGCGAACGGAAAGGGTTGCACACGGCTCGGTGTTTGCGGAAAAACTCCCGAAATTGCAAATCTTCAGGATTTACTTATCTTTCAGCTGAAGGGCATAAGCTGTTACGGCAAGGTGCTTATTGAAAAAGGTCAGCACATTGACAAGGACATTGTTCGCTTTGTGGAAAACTGCCTTTTTACAACGCTGACGAATGTAAACTTTGATGCCGATGTGCATGTGTCGCTTTTGCGTGAATCTCAGCAAATCAAGGAAAAACTTCGTGAAGTTGTGGGCGAAATCAAAAATCATACTCTGCACGCAACCTACAATCTTCCCGAAACAAAGTCGGAAATGCTCAAAGACGCACCGCTTGCGGGAATTATGTACGAAAAGTCGCTTGACCCCGACATCCGCTCTTTAAGACAGACAATTGTTTACGGTCTCAAAGGCATAAGCGCCTATGGTCATCAGGCTCGTGAACTCGGCTATTTCAGCGATCAGGTTGACGATTTTTACATCACTGCACTTGAGGCGACAACGGATGATTCGCTCACGGTTGAGGAGCTTATCAGAATGACGATGAGAACGGGTGAAAATGCTCTTGAAGTTATGAAAAAACTTGATGAAGCAAACACTGAAACCTACGGCAATCCGTCACCGCACAAGGTTGATGTTCACATCAAAAAAGGTCCGTTTATTATTGTGTCGGGTCACGATTTGAAAGACCTTGAAATGCTCCTTGAACAGTCAAAGGGCAAGGGCATAAATGTTTATACTCACGGCGAAATGCTGCCGTGTCACGGCTATGACGGTTTAAAAAAATATCCGCATCTTATCGGCAATTTCGGCGGTGCATGGCAAGATCAGCAAAAGCAGTTTGACAATATCCCCGGTTGTATTCTTATGACGACAAACTGCCTTATGCGGCCGAGAGATTCGTACAAAGACAGAATTTACAGTACAAATGTTGTCGGCTGGGAGGGTGTTAAGCACATCGGCAAAAAGGAAAACGGCGACAAAGATTTCAGCGAAATTATTCAGCAGGCAATTGAACTCGGAGGTTTTAATGAAGATGTTGAACCGCACGAAATTCTTGTGGGATTCGGTCATCACGCTACGCTTTCATATGCCGATAAAATTGTCGAGGCCGTCAAAAGCGGAAAAGTCAGACACTTTTTCCTTATTGGTGGTTGTGACGGTGCAAGACCGGGCAGAAATTACTACACGGAGTTTGCTGAAAATGTGCCGAAAGACTGCATAATTATGACGCTCGCCTGCGGAAAATACCGCTTTAACAAGCTCGAATTCGGTGACATCGACGGCTTGCCGAGATTACTCGACATCGGTCAGTGCAACGATGTTTACTCCGCAATCTGCATTGCCGTAGCACTTGCCGATGCGTTTGATACAGATGTAAACGGATTGCCGTTGTCGCTGATTGTTTCGTGGTATGAGCAAAAGGCGGTTGCCGATTTGCTGGCACTTTTAAGCCTCGGAATAAAGAATATCTACCTCGGCCCGACACTCCCTGCATTTTTAAGCCCGAATGTGTTGCAGTATTTGTCAGAAACATTCGGCTTGCGTCCAATCAGCAACGCAGAAGATGACCTGAAAACCTGCCTTAAACAGAATGTTTGATGATATACTGTAGCGGCGAACCTTGTTCGCCAATCGACTCGATTGTAAAATCGGGTCGACTTAGTACAGAAAAACCAATGTATTACTTGATTTGTGTTTGCACACAAATCAAGTGGCGAACACGGTTCGCCACTACAAATTGTTTCCAACAATTGACCGTAAAAAATGGCTAACGGTTTGTCATACAACAAAAAACGGAGCAGACTGAATTGTGTCTGCTCCGTTTTTGAAAGAGATATTTATGAAAATACTACTGAGTTACTTTTTCTTCCGGTTTTTTATTTTCCATTTCCGATTCAAGTTCTTCTTCAATTTGTTTTATTTCATCGTCACGCCTTTTACCCTTTGTAAAGTAGGAGAACGGGGCAGAAATCAGCATTGCTCCGTAGTATGTAATGAATCTCCACATAAGGATTGCCGGCTTGATTTTGCTTATTGCACCGATTTTGAAGAACGAACCGAAGTACATTGTGAATGCAAGCTCCGCACCGCCCGATGCACCGGGGAGCGGGATAAGGTTTGCTGTAAACAGTACGAATGACTGAATACAGATTGAATCATAGAATGAAAGTGTCGGCTGACCTGCCGCTCTTGCAATCGGAGCCATACCAAATGAAAAATAGATGAGGTAGGGGATTGAAAGAATTAAAATTACCTGAATGAATACAAGTGCATAAATTACAACAAGCCGTTTTACGCTTGAAAAAAGCTGTTTGTTTGTGTCGTGAAACATATCAACTTCTTTGTGAAGTCTTTCAACCTTTTTTTCGGGATTTTTAATGAACTTGAACTTTTTCATAATCTTATAAATAAGATTGATGAGCTTGTTTGTAACCTTACGGCTGAACGAAACAAGCAGGAACAAAGCCGTCATTGCAAGCTGAACGGTAAATCCGAAAATAATGAAAAGTGTTGACCAGATGTTTGTAAAAGCATCGCTGAAATAGTTGAACCTTGTGATAACAGCAATAACGCTGACAGCGGTCATTACTATCTGATACACAATGAACTTTTGCGTCATACAAGCCGAACCGAAACCTACGCTTATGTTCTTTTTTGACATAAGGTAAAGCTGCATAGGCTGTCCGCCTGTACTTGACGGTGTAATCGCACTGAAAAATACTCCGACAAATGCGACCTTCAAAGCCTCAATAAAGCTGAAATTCTCATACTTTGACCGCACATATATCAGCGTGACAACAGCGTCAACAAGGATGTTCAAATCATAAATCAGCAAAGCCGCAAGGATAATCAGCATATTGCAGCCGTCAGGCTTTTTGAGCAAGTCGATCAGACCGTCCTCCGAAACAAAGAAGTAGATGATCAGATAAATCGAGATTGCCACAACAGCGAGATTAAATATCAGCTTTCCGCTGATTCTGAATTTTTTCTTTTCCAAATAAATCTTCTCCTGTGTGTTAAAAGTTGTTATTCAATTGTAGCGGACATTAAATGTCACAACTGTGGCATTTGGGCAGAATAATATATTCTATATCATACTTTTTTTTAATAAGAAAATCAACAACAAATTTGTAATAAATTGCCGCATGGGAAAATAAATTTATAAATCCACGCTTTTTTATTTTATCGAATGTACTTATTTTAGCATTTGTTCATTACACATAAAGAATTTAAAACTTGCACCCAAACTTTAGCTGTGATAAAATAATACGGTAATATGTGCGGAGGTGTTCTTATGGATACTATGAGTGTGAACGGAAAAGCTTTTACCGTCATTAAGCTTCTCGGAAAAGGCAAGGGCGGTTATTCCTACCTTGTTTCAGACGGAGAACACAATTATGTTTTAAAGCAGATTCACCACGAGCCGTGTTCATACTATACCTTCGGTAACAAAATTCAAAGTGAGCTTAACGATTACGAACGGCTGAAAAATGCCGGGCTCAGACTGCCGAAGCTTATTGACTGCGATGTGGAAAACGAGAGGATTCTTAAAGATTACATTGACGGCAAAACCGCATATGAGCTTGTTTTGCAGAATGAGATGAAACCCGAATACATTGAGCAAATTCGTGAAATGTGCAGACTGTTGAATCCAAAAGGAATTAACATAGATTATTTCCCGACAAATTTCATTTTAAACAACGGACTTTTGTGGTATATCGACTACGAATGTAACGATTATATGGAGGAGTGGAATTTTGAAAACTGGGGAATAAAGTATTGGAGCAAAACGAAGGAATTTTGTGAATACCACGAAAACAATAAATAACGGAGTGAACTTATGGACTTTTTCAGTACAAATCTTTTTAACTGGTACGGACTTGCTTTTGCAATTGCTTTGCTTGTACCCGACATCGTCTATATAAAAAGCAACAGAATAGACAGAACAATTTTTGATAACAGGGCTATGCTTTACATAGAAAGAATCGGAAAGTATTGCAGTATTTTCCTTATGGGAATTAACATCGGCGTGCTTGAGGGCGGTTTTACAAAGCCAATTATGGAAACATTTTGGATAATCTCAACCTGTGTTCTGACGGTCGTTGCACTTATTTTGTGGCTTTTATGCTTTAACAGATTTTCAAAATTATGGGCATATCTTCTTACAGCCGTAACCGCAGTAATTTTTATGATGAGCGGACTTTTGCAGGTTAAAACGCTTTTGCTCACGGCAGGCGTGGTGTACCTTATCGGACAGCTTTATGTTACAAATAAGTATGTAAAATCAAAAATGCAATAATTGTGTAAAATATTGTAAAAAGATATTGCAATATTGTTTGTTTGGTACTATAATGACCTTTGGCTGACAAATATTTGTTTTTTGACTGGAGGTGAAAAGATGAATGTTATTATGCTTTTAAAGCATAAAGATTCTTTAAAATATATTTATGAGGACAATACCCTAAGACAGGGACTTGAAAAAATGCGTGCTCACAGCTACACCGCTATCCCTGTTATAACCCGTGACGGAAAATATGTAGGCACGGTGAGCGAGGGTGACTTTTTGTGGCATATAATTGACAAAAAGACTTCGGGCGATATTGAAGAACAGGAAGAATTTCGTATCCGTGACATACTCCGTCCCGACTTTAATCCGGCAGTTAAAATTTCGGTAGGTATGGACGAGCTTCTTGCACGGGCAATGAATCAGAACTTTATCCCCGTAACCGATGACCTCGGTACTTTTATCGGTATCGTAACCCGTCAGGATATCATCAGATATTTTGTCAATAAATAAGATACATAAAACAAGGCGGATGCTGAAAATTGCATCCGCCGTTTTAGTTATGGCAGAAACTGAATTTTAAATATACAGAAATCTACATATCAACTTCAGATTAATATATTACAATCAAAGTACGGTGAGGAAAATGTACAACATTCTTTTGGTTGAGGACGATAAAAATATTCGTGAAATGCTTGTCGAATATTTTTCAAAAAGAGATAAAGAAAAATTTAATATCACCCTTGCGGAAAACGGCTTAAAGGGACTTGATAAGGCATACGAGAACAGCTATGACCTTTTGCTCCTTGATGTAATGCTCCCCGAAATGGACGGTTTTACGCTTTGCAAAGAAATCCGCAGATACAGCGATGTGCCGATTATGTTCATCACGGCAAGAACAAGCGAGGCTGATATGCTAAACGGCTACGCTCTCGGCTGTGACGATTACATTGTGAAGCCGATTGCTCTGCCCGTATTTTATGAAAAGGTGAAAGCCCTCATCAAGCGTTCAAAAGGACTTGTGCGGCACAATTTGCTTACGGTGGGGAATGTTTCGCTCAATCCGAACAACGGTGTTGTTGTGTCCGACGGTGAAGAAGTAACCCTTACCGCAAAGGAATATGCTATTCTTAAAATTCTGTTAGAGAATAAAAACAGCGTTGTGTCCCGTGAAAAAATCATCACAGCCGTTTGGCACTATGACACGATGATTGATGAAAGAGTGCTTGACACGCATATCAAAAATATCCGAAAAGCATTGGGCGAAAATGCGTCTGTTTTGAAAACGGTAATACGGCGAGGGTATAAGGCGGAGGATAAAAAATGAAATCAAGATATATCAAACGTCGAAAAAAGTTTCATTACATTATAATTTCCGTAACAATAATTGTGTGTCTGCTGGGAACGGTTCTTACCTCTCTTGCAATACTGAACAGCTCCAAAGACTTGCTCGTTGCCAATGCCGAAAATGAGCTTAAAATGAAGATGATTGATCTAGAGCATAACCTTGGCATAAATTTAACAGATTCTCAAGATGATAAGGTGAATGGAGCTTATCCATACAATGACAAAGTAGGATTGCTGAACGAAAATGTTGATAAAAGCAATACATACTATCAGATTACTGATAAGAAAAATTTGACGATAACTACGGATAATGTTCTTACGGTGTATTATATATCGCAAAACAGAAATTATATAAGTTTTGATGTGATTAAAAATTTGCTCAGTGATAATGAGAATAAAGAAATTTGCGGATATCTCAACACTCCGACTGATAATGACGGAAATTACTATGTTTTGATCTGCAAAAAGTTTTATGAAAGCGAAAAATACGGCTATGTCCCTTGTCAGCTTGAGGTTGTAAAGACCAACAAAGTGAATGATTGGTATGTTCAGGATGAAGTTGTTAAAACATATAGCTTTGACCTTAGCAAATATGATTATTTGACCATAGAAGAATTAGAGGCTACTCCGTTTGAAAATGACGAAATGCACCGTAATATAATTGATAAAGATTTTTTTCTTGGAAAGGACAAACCTAAATATTCTCAAAAGAATGTAGAACAAATTCTTAAAGATAACGCCTTATCTTATATTGATATTTACGAATCACCTGCTGTTGTAAATGACGGGATTTTTAAATGTTATTTGTTGAGCAGTGATTACTATTACAACAAAGAAAATCGCTTGATAAGTGATCTCGATGATAGTGACTATGTATATAAAGTTGTACAGGGGTCTTATTTGATTGTTTCTTTAAAAGAAATAGATTTACTCAATGATTGCCTATGGAAGTTTATAACGGTATTTGCTGTTGCGTTTACGATAATGGCGGTGGTGATTACGGTTGAAATTTTCTCGTGGAAAGATTTTAAAAGGCGAACCGCACAGGAGGAAACCCGTCTTGAAATGACAAATGCAATTGCGCACAATCTCAAAACCCCCTTGTTTGTCATAGGCGGTTTTGCGGAAAATCTTAAAAATGAGGAAGACACCGAAAAGAAACTTCATAACATAGAAATCATTCAGCAGCAGACCGAGGAAATGGACATTCTTATTCACAGAATGCTCGATTTGTCACGATTCGATTCGCCCGCATTAAAGCTGAATTGCGAAGTTTTTGACTTTAAACCGTTTATTGAGAAAATTCTTGAAAATTATTATGTTCACACAGAACACGAAATTATTTTCATTTACAACTCAAAGGCAAAAATAAAGGCTGATCCTGCCATGCTTAAAACGGTGCTTGAAAATCTTATTGACAATGCCGAAAAATATTCCGATTACGGTTCGGATATCACAATTAATGTTTCGGATGATGTGTTGTCAATCAGCAATCAATGCTCGTCATTTGACAGGGAAAATCTCTCAAAATTGTGGCAGCCTTATTTCAGAGCCGCAAAGGGAGATAATAAGAGTGGCAGCGGAATAGGACTTTCAATAGTAAAATCCGCCCTTGAAATGCATGGATTCAAATATAAAGCCGAATTTCAAAACGGGATTATAACATTTAAGTTCAGATTTACTTCACTCGATTGAGTTTTTCTGCCTAAAAAATCGGAACAGCCGTAAACCCAATCACGGCTGTTCCGATTTTTGTTATTTTGTTATGTATAAAATTCTATTTTTGTTTATAATACATCAGGCAATGGCAGTATCCCTCAAATTCGGGATCGGCAATTTTTGCCCTGAAATCCTCACACATACACAGTGTTGCAGGGCTTCTGATTAACATATACGGACAATAACCGCCCGTGCGTATAAGCTGTTTGCGAACTTCTTTTACAATTTCTTTGTCTGGATTAAGCAGAATTTTCAATTTAATCACCATATTTGCTAGGTAGATTTTATGCCGATTTTCGGGTATTCGGTAATCTTTTGATTCCGCCTACAATTATATCAGCAATGACAGAATTTTACAATAGAAAATTTGCAATAAATACAAATTTATTTTGAACAATTATAATTAAATCTCAAATGCAATAATATATTATATAAAAAATTCATAAAAAACAGCAAGTGAAGAATTTTTGCGACAATTATTTGTTGAAACAGTTGATTTTTGCAAAATAGTGTGCTACAATAGCGTTGTAATTGTATATGCTTTTATCATACAATGATTTTTATTTTTCAGGAGGAAAAATTTATGAAAAGAGTATTATCTCTTGCAATCGTTTTGATGCTTGCATTTTCATGCGTGTTCACAGCGTTTGCACAGACAGACGACACAGCGACACCCGATGAGGCAAAAAAGGTAACAGAGCTTAAAATTACAAAGCTCCCCGACAAGCTTACATACACATCAGAGGATGTGATTGAACCTGATATTGATTTATCAAAAATCGCAGACGAAAATGCAACAGAAGAAAGCCTAATCAAGTATTTCAGTCAGTTCAATCTTGAACTCAAACTTGACCTTACAGGCATGGAAATTGAAGCTGTTTACAGTGACGGTACAACCGAAAAGGTTGATGCTAAGGACTGCAAAGCTGAGCTTGCTGATCCGTTTAATTACGGCGAAGTAATTAAGGCATTGATTGAATATGAGAAAAATATGCCTGAGTTTACAGAAGATATGACCGAAGATGAGTTTTATGAACTCCTTGAAAAAGCTCTTAAAGTTTTAGTTGATATGATTTACAGAGAGTATACTGTAAATGTATCATATCAGGATGCACAGACAAACTATAAGATTATGCTTGAATATCTTGACGATCCGTTTAATCCCGATTTACCCGATGACAATGACCGTTACGAAGTGGTTTCTGTAAAAGCACCCGAAAAGGTGAACTACACAAAGGCTGATATCGTAGATTTGGCTGATTACGATTATGATGATGAGCCGATTTACGGTTTTACTCCTGACTACAAGGGTATGGAAGTTGTTGTTAAGGATATCGTAACAGGCAAAACTTATACAATCAAATTTGACGGTACAGAAGATATCTATGTTGATGATGTATGTGTTGACTTCCCGGATGATAAGGATCAGAAGTTTAAAGTTGGTTGCCAAATTGATGTAAATGAACTCCTTGGCCTTGACGAGGATGAAGAATATATGACAGATGTTGATTTTTCGTTTGTAGTAAAATACAATGTATCAAAGTCTGCCGTAACTTCTTCAACAAAAGATACTGCAACAAAGGATACAGTAACAAAATCTGCAACAGGCGGCAACGGTGCAGTTCAGACAGGCAACCCGATGACTGCTGTTTCGGTTGCACTTGTAATGCTCGTTGCAAGCGGTGCAATGTTCGTTTGCTACAGAAGAAAGATTGAAAAGTAAATCAAATAATTGACACTCATTTTTCTTAATATTCAGACAACTGCCCCCGAATCTTTCAAAGGTTCGGGGGCAGTTATGTTCTGTAAAAAATTAAACGGCAACGGAAAAATTCATCCCGTTGCCGTTTAATACTTTAATGATTTCTATACTTAATCTTCACCGATAAGCTTTATGGTTGTTGCGGTGTGGTGAACCGCATCAAGATACTTTCCGAAAACATCGGCTGTTTTGATTTTTAAACTTGAGGTGTTTACACACGGATGACAGCCGACATATTCGCCCTTGAGAACATCCTCGTCAACAAGAAGTCTTACTCGGTTGTCCTTGTCATTCATAAGCCCCATAACGCTCACCGCACCCGGCTTGATGTCGAGAAATTCGAGCATAAAATCGGGAGTCGCAAACGAAAGTCTTGCACTTCCGATTTGCTTTGAAAGCTCCTTTGTTTTAAAAGGTTTGTCACCCGGCATCATAAGAAGATAGAAGTCGGTTTTCTGCCTGTTGCACAGAAAAAGATTCTTGCAAATCAGCACATCAAGCACAGCGTCAATCTCGTTGCAAGCCTCCATTGTGTCAGCGTGTCCGTGGTCGGTTCGCTGATATTCAATTCCAAGGCTGTCGAGAAGGTCATATACTCTGATTTCACGGTCTTCTCTGCCTGTTAAGTCGGTTGGTCGTCCGTTGTAAAGTTCCATTTAAAATCCTGCTTTCCTGTAGTGTAATGCCTGTATCAATATTCACTGTCGTCAATATAAGAATCGTCTGTATAGTCATACAAATCGGATGAGGAGGTGTAATCATCGTAGTAATATTCGCCTGTGTATTCCTTATAAGATGTTGAATCACCCGGCAGATAATCCTTGTCCATATACAGCTTGCTGTTCAGAATACCAAGCTCCTGCAACGCTTTTATAGTGTTTTTAAAGCTTTTGGGAACAGTATAAACAACCTGTGTTCTTGCGGCAGTATTGCCGTTGTAAGAATCCATATTTCTTATTTCATCGTAATACGAATTAACATCACCTGTTGCAATCGCAATCACACATACAGCATCGGGTTCGGATTCTATAAAGCTTTCGTATTCACCGTAATTGACATAGGCAACATCAAACGCATAATCTGCATACTCGGTCATTTGACCTATTTTCGCAAAGTCCTCGTCACTGCAATTATCAAGGTCTTTGAGAAAAGCCTCTTTAATTTTTTCGGCTGTATTTTTGTAATTTTTAGAATAATTTACTGTTCCGTCATCATCAGTATAAATAATTTTGCTTGATACAAAATCAGGATGCTTATCGTCAGTTGCTTTGCCGTCAAAGCCTGCAACGATAAATGTGTTAATATCCTTGTAATCAGCTTTTACAAGCGGACTGTATGCCTTGATATAGCCCTTTGAATAAATGATGTCGGATGTGTCAAGTTCGTTATAAGTGCTTGAAAGATAGCTCTCTGTTTCGTCAAAAGCCGATGCAGAGCTGTATGTTCTTGTAACGATGTTACCGTTGTTGAGAGTGTAGGCAAATGCGTAATCGGGATTTTTTGAAATCTCGCTGAATACAGGAACATTGTCCTTGAACATTGAAATCCAAGTGTTTTTGAACTTGTTCTTTACCGAATAATTGCGGTTGTCAACAAGCTTGAAATGTGCCTCCGAAATACTTGCGATTGTGTCTTTGTCTGTAATATCGTCAGCCATATCTTTGAGATTTTTGCCGACAGCACTGCCTTTTGCCTGATAGTTTGAATTTGCGTCATAGAATCCGGCACTCTTAATATCCTTTACCTTTGGAACATAACTGTTGTAGCCGAATGCGTCAAAACAGCAGAGAGCAACACCGACGCAGCTTACAATAATTAACGCACCGAGCGGAATCGAGGTTTTGATAAGCTTTGAAAAGCCTCTGTACAAAATAAGATGAACGATGATGTAAACGGGAACGCTTGCAAGAATAAATCCGAAAACAAAACCCGCATATCCGCCCAGAACATTTACCGAGCCGAAAAGCACACCGAGGAACATGCCTGCAAGGAATGAAACAAGTACCTTGATTATGTAGCACGGAAGGTGGAATGCAAATGCCGACTGTGCTCTTTCCGCTTTTCTCTTTTTTGCAAGAAAAGCACCGAGAACAATACAAGCAACCGAGAAAATCAGCCAGTAAATAATGTTGATTCCGTCATATGCGGCAAGCGGATTGAGTGCGTTCATGATAATGCTGTCTTTGAAAATGCCGACATAAAAGCCGTCAAAACAACCCACAACAATGCCTTTAATGAAGATTGCGGAAAGCGGATAAGCTACGCAAACCGCAATGAACATAAGCACGGAGTTGAGCATTGTTCCGCAACAAATTGCAATAAGACCGAAAAACGAGATTGATGCAAGTGTTCCGAGGCATATTTTGAGGAACATAGAACTAAGCTCGCTTATTACGGAATTTCCCGTGCAGACCGTGATAATTGAAATCACTCCGAGGAAGAATAATGTCGGGATAATTGACATGAGGTATGCCGACGCTGTTTTTGTGACAAACAGCGTTGACCTGCCAATCGGCAGAGAACCGTACAAATCAGCCTTGCGTTTATTGTGCAGATACGAATAAATTCGCACCGTGTAGATGATTGTAAATATTATTGAAATAAGATAAATGAGGTTTGCCGATGAATACTGGAAAATCTCGATTGTGCCTGTGCCTGAGTTCGTAACTCCCAGAAAGTTAAGGCTTAACAATGCACCTGTAAAGGTCATATCATCGCCGAGCACAACGCATATTGTGTAGCAGATTACAACCGTTACAGCCGAGATAAGTCCGAATACCACAAGCAACGGAGTACAGGCTCTCAGGTCACTGCGGAAGAATGAAAATGCCTGTTTCATTCTGTTTTTAAATGATGTTTTCTGCGTCATAACCTGCTGCCCCCATTTCACTTATAAAAATTTCCTCCAATGTCATCGGAACGGCTGAAATGTAAAGCGGTTTACGCTCCTCAAGCTTTGGCATAAACTCATCTTCCGTTCCTCTGATTGTAAGGTTGAATATATTTCCGTTTCTCCACAAATTGATAACATTGATTTCTTCAAAGAACGAATTGTCGGGAACTTCCGTGAACGCAACCTGAACCTTGCGGAGTCCAAGCTTGATTTCGTCAATTTCACGCTCAAGAAGCAACTTGCCCTTGTGGATAAGGCAGATTCTGTCGCACAATTCTTCAAGCTCACGCAGATTGTGTGACGCAATGACAACGGTCATATCGTTTGCGGAAACATTGTCAATGAGAATTTTCTTTACAAGACGGCGGACAACCGGATCGAGTCCGTCAAAAATTTCATCAAGCAAAAGATATCTCGGACAGGTTGAAATTGCCAATATCAAAGCCGCCTGTCTTTGCATACCTTTTGACATATCAATTATTTTTGCATCAGGGTCAATAGGAAACACGGAGCAAAATTGTCTGAAAGCGTTCTCGTTCCAATTCGGGTAAAGACTGCGGTAAAGATATGCCGTGTTTTCGAGTGTTGCACTGTTTGAAAAATACGGAAAATCGGGAATAAAAAAACATTCGCCCTTAACAGACGGATTGTTATAAATGTTCTGACCGTTAATTTTAACTTCACCGCTGTCAGCATCAAACACACCTGACAAAATTCTCAGAAGTGTTGATTTTCCGCCGCCGTTGCTTCCGACAATGCCGAGTACGGAGCCTCGGTTTATGTCGAGCGTAAAATCATCAACGGCAGTTACCTTACCGAACCTTTTTGTTATGTGATTAACCTCAATCATTCTTACCGCCTCCTTCGTATATGGCGTCAATAATGTCAATAAGCTGTTGGCGGGGAACGCTGTACAGTTCTGCATTTTTGGTGGCTTCTCTGAATGCTTTCAGAGCCATATCTCTGTATGCCGTGTCTTTTGTCAGCTTGTCGGTCATAAATGTTCCTCTGCCGACAGTTGAGTAAATGTAGCCGTCAATTTCAAGCGTGCGGTATGCCTTTGCAACGGTATTCGGGTTTACTCCGATTTCTTTTGCAACCGTTCGTACAGGCGGCAGTCTGTCACCCGATTTGAACACACCCGCCGATGCAAGTCTGATTACATTGTTGCAAATCTGCTCGTAAATCGGCACACGGCTTGTGAAATCAATTGTAAACATAGCCGTCCTCCTTTTAATGATTTATATGCGAATTTGTATAACATGGCTAATTCTACACTTAAATTGTACCATTTGATTGTACCATTGTCAATGTACAATTTTAAAGTTTAGAAAACTTTTTAAAAAAATTACTCAAAGTATAAAAGCGATAAAACCGTCAATAACTATTGTAAAGACAAAACCGATTAAAATTCAGATTCGGGGGTAATTCTTTGCAATACGGAAAAGTTGAAATCTGCGGAGTAAACACATCACAGCTTAAACTGCTTAAAGAAAGCGAAAAACGGGAACTGCTTAATATAATCAAAAACGGTTCTCCTGCCGAAAAGAAAAAGGCAAGAGACAAGATGATTAACGGAAATTTGCGGCTTGTGCTGTCCGTAATTCAAAGATTTACAAACAGGGGCGAAAATCCCGACGATTTGTTTCAGGTGGGTGTAATCGGGCTTATCAAGGCGATTGACAATTTTAATCCGACGCTTGATGTAAGATTCAGCACCTACGGAGTGCCTATGATAATCGGTGAAATCAGACGGTTTCTGCGTGACAACAACTCAGTCAGGGTTTCACGCTCAATGAGGGACACGGCTTACCGTGCAATGCAGATAAAAGAACAGCTCACAAATAAAAATAACCGTGAGCCGACTGTTGAAGAAATTGCCAAAATTATGGAGATGCCAAAGGAACAGGTGGTGCTTGCGCTTGAGGCAATTGTCGAGCCGGTGTCGCTTTATGAACCCGTGTTTTCGGACGGAAACGATACTATATATGTAATGGATCAGATAGGCGATAAGAATGACGATTCAACATGGCTTGAAGAAATTGCCGTAAAAGAGGCAATTACAAATCTTTCGGACAGGGAAAAGCGGATTCTTTCAATGAGGTTTTTCCGTGGCAAAACTCAGATGGAGGTTGCGGCTGAAATAGGAATTTCACAGGCACAGGTCAGCCGTATTGAAAAAGGCGCTCTCGATACTATAAAGAAAAACATTTAACCGTAAAGTGCAAAACAGCTGTTCAGTCGGACGGCTGTTTTGTGTTTGCATAGATCTATGTGTAAAAAATCACAGGCAAATTTCGTAAAAAAAGACGAAAAAGCAGTTTTTACTTTACTTTCATACTTTTGTGTGTTAAAATTTTAGTGTATGAAAACATATTGTTTGCAAAATTTACGGAAACAAAATTAAGGAGGAAACGGTTTTGAATTCAAAGCTGAAAAATGATTCTACCGACTATTTATTCAAGGCAATTCTTTCTCTTGAAAACGAGGAAGATTGCTATCGCTTTTTTGAAGATTTATGCACAAGTGCAGAGCTTAAAGCCATGTCACAGCGTCTTGTTGTTGCAAAAATGCTTACCGAAAAAAAAGTATATACCGAAATTGTTAAGGAAACAGGTGCGTCAACCGCAACTATCAGCCGAGTGAAAAGAGCGTTGTTCGACAACGATACATACGGCTACACGCTTGTGCTTGACCGAATTAAAAACGGAGAAAAAGAGTAATGCCGAGCTATTTGTCATTTGCCCGATTTTATGACGGACTTATGCAGGACGCCTGCTATGAAAAACGCTGTGACTATATTTTAAAGCTTGCCGAAAGTTTCGATCATGATATGGGCATAACGCTTGACCTTGCCTGCGGAACGGGAACTCTTACCCGACTTTTGAAAAAGCGGGGCGTGGATGTTTTCGGAATTGATTACAGTATGGAAATGCTCAGCGAGGCAATGCAAAGTGCCTCCGAAGAAGGGCTTGATATCCTGTTTTTAAGGCAGAAGATGCAGAGTATTGACTTGTATGGTACAATAAATACCTGTGTGTGTACTCTCGACAGCATAAATCATCTTACAAAAATTGAAGATGTTGCAAAGACATTTGACCGTGTGGGACTTTTTATGGACGATGACGGTCTGTTTATTTTTGATGTCAACACGGTGTACAAGCATAAAAATGTTCTTGCGGATAATACCTTTGTGTATGAAAACGACAGCGTTTTCTGCGTATGGCAAAACACTCCCGAAGATGATAACAAGGTGAAAATCGACCTTGATTTCTTTGAGGAAGAAAACGGTGTGTATTATCGTTCGTCCGAAAGCTTTTCGGAAAGAGCCTATACAGATGATGAAATCAGAAAAATGCTCACGGATGCAGGTTTTGAAGTAGAGGCTGTTTACGGCGACCTTACCCTTGAAAGCCCGAAAGCGGATGAACAGAGGGCAATTTATGTTGCAAGGATGAAAAAATCACGCAACAAAGAGTTTAATGAATCGAAAGGATAACCGATATGGATAAAATAATTCGTTGTATTACATCTGACGGTGCGATTATGGCGGCTTGCGTTGATGCCTCTGACATAGTTTTTACCGCAAAGAAGATTCACCATCTTTCACGCAGTGCCACAGCCGCACTCGGCAGACTTTTGTGTGCAACATCAATTATGGGCGATATGCTCAAACAGAAAGATGCGTCAGTCAACCTTCGTGTAATGGGTGACGGTGAACTCGGTCCCGTTATTGCAGTCGGCGACAGCAGCGGCAATGTAAAGGGTTATGTCGGCAATGCAGACTGTCCGACGGAATATTATGAAAACGGCAAAATCAATGTTGCAAAAGCAGTCGGCAGAACAGGTATGCTAAATGTTATGCGTGACTACGGTTCAGGCGATCCGTACATAGGTCAGGTTGAGCTTGTCAGCGGTGAAATTGCCGAGGATATTGCTAACTACTACGCAACAAGCGAACAGATTCCCACAGTTTGTGCCTTGGGTGTGCTGATTGATAAAGAGGACGGCGAGGTTTTGCTTGCAGGCGGATTGCTTATTCAGCTTCTTCCGGGTGCAGACGATACTGTTATTGACAAGCTGGAAAAGAATATTGCAGAGCTTGAACCCGTTACAACTATGCTTGCAAAGGGTATGAGTATTCTCGATATCTGCAAAACAGCCCTCAAAGGCTTTGAGGTTGAAGTGCTTGACGAAAACCCTGTTAAGTATGTTTGCGGTTGTTCAAAAGAAAAGCTTGAAAATTATTTTTGTACCCTCAGCGATGATGATATCCGTTCTATGGTCAATGAACAGGGTGTTGCCGTTGCAACCTGTCACTTCTGCAATAAGAAATATGTCTTTACAAAGGATGACCTTGAAAAGCTGATTGCAGAGAAAAACAGCAAAGAATAAAGATTTTTAAAGGCCTTGTCGCAAATGTTCGTGATGTCACTCATAAAAATGAAAAAAATTTCAAAAAAGTGTTGACATTTGAAACAAGTTGTAGTATTATAATATCTGTCGCTGAGAGATATTCGAAATTCAACAGAACTTCGATAGAGCGACAAAGGCATGTGGGAGCATAGCTCAGCTGGGAGAGCATCTGCCTTACAAGCAGAGGGTCACAGGTTCGAGCCCTGTTGTTCCCACCACAAATGGCCCGGTAGTTCAGTTGGTTAGAACGCTAGCCTGTCACGCTAGAGGTCGACGGTTCGAACCCGTTCCGGGTCGCCAATTTTTGCCTCTGTAGCTCAGTCGGTAGAGCAGGGGACTGAAAATCCCCGTGTCGGTGGTTCGATTCCGCCCGGAGGCACCAATAAAATGCGGATGTAGCTCATCTGGTAGAGCGCCACCTTGCCAAGGTGGAGGTAGCGGGTTCGAGCCCCGTCATCCGCTCCAAATCCAAAGTACCTGTAACGCAGGTGCTTTTTTTATTTTTGCAATTTTTCTGTTTGAGCCGTAGGGGCGGATATTATCCGCCCGCAAGTAACTACTGAATTCTTTTGACAGACCCGATTTTATAAATGTCGCAAAACAATTGTTATACTGTAACAGCGAACTGCGCTTTCAAATAATATCGTGTGAAAACACGGGGCGAAACTCTTGTTTACTGTTTGAAATAAGGAGTTTACCATGCTTGTATTAATAACTTCAGCGACTATGTTCTGATTGCCGATAATCACGAAATCGCAATTAGCAAATAAATTTTAAAAAACTGCAAAAACGGTATTGACAATCGACTGATTTTATAGTATTATATTACCTGTCGCTGAGATGTAATCGAAATTCGACAGAACTTCGATGAGCGATATAGGCATGTGGGAGCATAGCTCAGCTGGGAGAGCATCTGCCTTACAAGCAGAGGGT